>Ga0114969_10001557_pt1 | contig 19444 bp, 14 predicted proteins | sample M_130807_MF_Meta_FD_87316 | JGI IMG/M metagenome (GOLD analysis project Ga0114969, IMG submission 87316) | Freshwater microbial communities from Lake Montjoie, Canada to study carbon cycling - M_130807_MF_MetaG | ecosystem: Environmental > Aquatic > Freshwater > Lake | place: Lake Montjoie...
CTCCTCGGCACCGACCGCGCTCCGCTCCACGAAGCCGTCGTCCACCACTCGATCCAAGGGATGTTCTCCCTCCGCCAAGGTCCCTGGAAACTCGAGTTATGCCCCGGCTCCGGCGGTTGGGCCGCACCGCTCGATCCCGCCGCGCGCAAAGCTGGCCTCTCCGAAATTCAGCTCTACAACCTCACCGCCGATCCCGCCGAAACAAAAAACGTCCACGTCGAAAATCCCGCCGTCGTGGCTCGTCTCACCGCACTCCTCCAACGTTATGTCGCGGACGGCCGCAGCACCCCCGGCCCTCGCCAAACCAACGACGTCCCCATCGATCTCCTGAAAACCAAAGCCCCCGCCAACCCATGAACCGTCTCCCCACGCCGCTCTTCCGCTCCCTTCTCTCCCTCGCTCTTTCCCTCCTTCTCTCCCTCTCAGCATCAGCCGCCACCGCGCCGAACTCCGCCAAGCCCAACATCCTCGTCATCCTCGCCGACGACCTCGGTTACGGCGATGTCCAGTGCTACAACCCTCGGCGCGGGAAGATTCCCACGCCGCACATCGACCGGCTCGCGGCGCAAGGCATGCGCTTCACCGACGGACATTCTTCGTCCGGGGTGTGCTCGCCGACCCGCTACACGCTGCTCACCGGGCGCTATCACTGGCGCACGAAATTGCAGAGCGGGATTGTCGGCGTGTTTGGCGAGCCGTTGATCGCGCCGGATCGGATGACGATCGGCACCCTTGCAAAACAGCACGGCTATCGCACCGCGGCGATCGGCAAGTGGCATCTCGGCTGGGATTGGCCCATCGCCCCCGAACAGCGCAAGCTCTTCCAAGTTCCCCGCCCAGCGGGCAAAAACGACGAGGCCACGCCGAGCATCGCTTCCGTCACCGCCAGCCCCGCACATCTAGCCGCATGGCGCGAAGTGTTTGCCAAACCGATCGCGGGCGGGCCGACCACGCGCGGCTTCGACACCTACTTCGGCACCGACATTCCCAACTGGCCGCCATTTTGTTTCATCGAAAATGACCGCACCCTCGGCATCCCCTCCGAGCTTCTCCCCGCAAAAGGCCTGATCAAAAACCAAGCCAGCCTTCCCGGTCCCGCCCTCAAGGACTGGAAGCTCGAAGGCATTTTACCCGCGCTGGGCGACCGCGCCTCCGCCTTCATCACCGACGCCGCCACGCGGCCCGAACCCTTTTTGCTCTATCTTCCGCTCACGTCGCCGCACACGCCGCTCGCGGTAAACGCGGAATGGCAAGATAAGAGCCGCCTCAATCTCTACGCGGACTTCGTGATGGAGACGGACGCCGTCGTGGGTCGCGTCCTCGCGGCGCTGGAGAAGAGCGGCGCGGCGGCCAACACGCTCGTCATCTTCACGTCCGACAACGGCTGTGCGCCTTACATCGACGTCGCCGGTCTCGAAGTGATGGGCCACTACCCGAGCGGGCCCTTGCGCGGCTACAAGGCCGATGCGTGGGAAGGCGGCCATCGTGTGCCGTTCATCGTGCGCTGGCCCGGACACGTGAAGCCGGGCAGCGTGTGCGACCAACTCGTGCAGCAGTCCGATCTCATGGCCACCTTCGCCGCCGCGCTCGGCACCAAGCTCCCGGCCAACGCCGGCGAAGACAGCGTGAGTCTCCTGCCTCTGCTCCGCGGCGGCGACCGCCCCGTGCGCGAAAATGCCGTCAGCGCGTCCATCCAAGGCACGCCGGCGGTCCGCAGCGGTTCTTGGAAATACATTCCCGCACCGGGCTCCGGCGGTTGGGGCAAAGGCGGCGACCAGGCGCAGCCCGTGCAACTCTACAACCTCGCGGACGACCTCGGTGAAACCAAAAACCTCGCCGCCGCTCAGCCCGAAAAAGTCGCCGAGATGAAAACCTTGTTGGAAAAACTCATCACCGCCGGTCGCAGCACGCCCGGTGCGCCGCAGCAAAACGACGTCGAAGTGAAGCGCTATCCCGTGAACTCCGCCGCCACGCCGAAGAAGAAAGCAAAGTAGTCATTCACGACGTCTCGCCCGCCGACCCTCCCCCGTCTCGCCCGCCGACCCTCCCCCGTCTCTCCTGCTGTCCCCCTTCGCCACCGTCCCTGGCGCCGTCGCCGCCGCCCACAAGCCCAACATCCTCTTCCTCTTCGCCGACTGTATCGACAACCAGCGCGCCGACACGGTCGCCGCTCGGCACGCCAAGCCCGAGCCGCCCGTCGCAAAACGAACGCGAATAAAAACGCCCAGAAACCCCCATCGTGAAACTCCCCTCTCCCGCGCAGATGCGAACGCGGTCTCGCCGGCACCCATCGATGAGATGATTTAGAGTCCACTCCGACCGGTTCGGAACTCCCGCGGTGACACGCCGTGTTTGCGCCGGAACCAGGCGGAAAAATGCGGCAGCGAGGAAAAGCCCAGATCGCTGGCGATCTCCTTCACCACGCGCGTCGATTCCTCGAGCACCGTGAGCGCGTGCTGATAACGCCGACGATCGAAGTAGCCCCGTGAACTCAGCCCGAATTGGCGGAGAAAAAGCCGGTTCAACTGGCTCACACTCAGGCCGACCGCGCGGGCGAGCGTGGATTCGTTGAACGACATGGCCAGGGGTTGGCAGTCCAGTCGGCGAATCGCCGCGCGCAACCGGGCATCAATCTTTCCCATGTGGGCCGGCACCAGACCTTCGTCGGTCAGCACCCCCATCACGGCCTCCAACCAGCCGGAGAACAAGGTCTGCAGACGCAGGTAGTCCGCGAGCGTGGCCGGCGCCTGCATCAAGTCGGTTTCCGCGCGCGGAAACTGCTGCCGCACGAAGCACGCGAGCGAGGTCGCGGTCCGCAACAGTTCCGGACAGCACGCAGCCGGAATCTTCACTCCGACATTGGCCGGCAGCAGATCTTCGCCGGTCGGCCATTTCGCGCGGAAACGCACGGAGAGAATGCGGGCATCAGCGGAAAAATCCTGCCAGCGTTCGCCCGGCGGGGGAAACAACCACTCGTTGGGCCCGGCTCGCCACGTGCGTTCTCCAAGCTTGACCACCACGCGCCCCTCGCGAATCAGCCACGCCGTGAGATCGAACGCCGACACGCGCCCGCTTCTGCCTTGGGGCGACACCGCACCATCGTAAACCCAGACGAGATGCGCGTGCAGGCTCGCCCACTCCGCCAGGGATGCGCGGGGAACGATCGCAGTGGGCGCAGAAACGAGCATGACAAAATCATGTAAGTTTTTGAGGAAACCACGCAACCCTGCACAGTGGTCTTCGATCGTCCCGCCCACTCCACTCCCACGGTCCATCGCGTCCCGCCGCCGAACCCCGTCAACGACCCGTTCAGCAAGGACCAAGCCTCGATCACCCCGCACGAACCGCCGCCGCCAACCAAGTCCCATGCCCCCCGCACGAACCGCCCCCCGCCCGCGTATCGCCTGCTTCTTGATCACCGTCGCCTGCCTGTTGAGCGGGGTTGCGCTGACGGCCCAGTCCGTCGGCAGCGGCGTGATTGCGGGTCGCATCTTCAATCCCGCCACGGGCCAATACCTGCGGAACGCCGAAATTCGCGTCGTGGCAACCGGCCAGGCAGTCACCTCGGGCAACGAAGGGGATTTCCGGATTTCGCCGGTGGCCGCGGGTCAGGCTAAGCTCGTTGTGACCTACACGGGATATCGAACGGCGACCGCGATCGTGGACGTCACCGCCGGAGCGACGGTCACGCGAGACTTCGACCTGATCAGTTCCCTGCAGGCCGAGGCGGCGGCCGGCGATCCGGTCAAGCTCGGCGCGTTCGTCGTCGCGGGCGAACGCGAGGGGAACGCCAAGGCGATCATGGATCAGCGCCGCTCGATGAACATCACCAACACCGTCGCCTCCGACGTGTTTGGGGATAACTCCGAGGGCAACGTGGGCGAGTTTCTCAAGCACCTGCCCGGCGTCGAGGTGGAGATGAGCTTCGGCGAAATCCGCAACGTCAGCCTCCGCGGACTCGGGTCCGAGTACACGGCGGTTACCCTCGATGGCGTTTCCCTCGCCAGCGCGGACCCGAGCAGCACCGGGGGCGGCTCCGACGCCCGGGTCTTCACGTTTGAACAGGTTTCGCTGAGCAGCATGGACACCATCGAGGTGTCGAAGACGGTCAGTGCCGATGTCGACGCCAACGCGCCCGCCGGCACCATCAACTTGAAGACCAAGCGGGCCTTCGAACGCGCGGGTCGACGGGTCACGGTGCAGGCCAATGTCGCCGCCCATTCCGAGGAGCTCAATCTGCGTAAGTCCTCAGGGCCGGGCGAGGAAATGCAGAGCCGCAAGCTCCGGCCCGGTGGCATTTTCGAATACTCCGACATCTTCCTGCAGAAGCGCCTCGGCGTGATTCTGAACATCAGCGAGTCCAACCTCTACCAAGAGGTCCTCGCCACCTCGCTGACTTACAACCGCGGTCCGACGACCGCCGACCCGCGCCCCGTCGTGATCACGGCCATCGGGATGACCCATTCGCCCCGGTTCAACGAGCGGTTTACCACCACCCTCACCACCGACTTCAAGGCGACGCCGCAACTCGTCTTGTCGCTCGGCCTGATCTACAACTGGTCCAACCTGTGGATGGCCCAGCAGGTGGTGGATTTCACCGCAGGCGCGCGCACCGCGATCGTCGGCGCCGAACCCCTCGTGAGTTTCACGTCGTCGAGTGCAGGGACTGTCGCCGTGGCGCCATCGAGGAATTCCAAGGCCGGCCAGACTTTTAGCTACCTGCCCAAGTTCGAATACAAGCTCGGCGACTTGCTGATCGAGGGGAGGTTCGCCGAGTCGGTCTCCCGCGGCTGGTACGACCCCCTGAATCAACGGGGGACCATTCGCAACATGGTGAGTCCGACGGCCAGCAACGTGACCTTCCGGGCCGAGCGCTCCTCGGACACCAGCGCCGACTGGAAGATCACGCAGGTGGCGGGCCGGGACCTCGCCAATGGGGCCAACTTCACGAGTCCGGAGGCCAACATCAACGACGGTCGCAGCCTGCGCGCCCAGATTTACAGCGGTGAAATCACCGCGACTCTGAAAACAGACCGCTTCTTACCGGTTACTTGGAAAACGGGCGTGAAGTCGAAGCACGAGACCTTTGACCTCAAGAACCTGCTGGGCTCGATCCGGTACAACTACGTCGGCCCGGGCGGCGGACCGGTCGGAGGCTGGGCCGGTTTCACTTCCCCTCTCGGTATCGATCTTGGGATGTTGGGTGGCGGGGTGGTCACGGCCTCCGGGCAACCGCTCTTCATGCCGGACATGCGCCGCATCGGCCAAGCCTACCTCAGTCGGCCAGACTATTTCCAGCTGTTCCTGCCGGTGAATAACTACTTTAACGCCAACGTGGCGAACACGCGACACTACGAGGAGCAGGTCGATGCGGCGTTTGCGATGGGGACGGCGACGCTCGGCAAGGTGACCTTCCGCGCGGGGCTGCGGTGGGAGCAGACTGGCACTGACTCACTCGAATTCGATCCCCTCACCAACGCCGAGGTGCGGGCGGCGGGATTCCCAGCCACCTCGCGCGCGACAACCATCCCGGGCATCGCCTACCAGTTTTTCACCAAGTCCCGCATCCACCGCACGGGTGGCTATGACAATCTCTTCCCAAGTGCCTCTTTCAAATATGCACTCCATCCCAACCTGAGTTTTCATTTGGGCTATAGCAGCACGGTCCGGCGCCCCGAGATTTCTCAAATTGCCGGAGTCTGGCTCGTCAACGATCAAACCCTCCGGGCCACGGTCCCCAACGTGAGCCTGCGACCGGAAACCTCTGACAACTATTCCGCCCGCCTCGCCTACTACTTCGAGCCCGTCGGACTTCTGGGGATCAATTTCTACCAGAACAGCGTCAAGGATCTGCTGCAGTCGCTCGACCTTACGGCCGAGGAATTTGGCTACACCGAGTCGGATCTGGCGCGGTATACCTTTGTCTCGACGACCAACGTCCCCGGCCGGGTTCAGATCCGCGGGATGGAACTGGAGTACAGCCAGAGCCTGTCCTTTTTACCCCGCCCCCTCAAGGGCCTCTCGGTCCGCGCCAGCTACACGCGCAACTACGCCGAAATCCGGCGGCCCAGCATGTCCCCTCATACGGCCAGCTCCGGGCTGTCCTACTCCGGAGGACGCTTCAACGCGTCCCTCAACGGCAAGTGGAGCGACAACGTGCCCACCAACGAAGCCGGCAACAACTACGTGCGGCACCGCACGAGCCTCGACGCCAGCGGAGGTTTCCGCCTCACCCCGCGCTACAGCCTGTTTGCCAGCGCCCGCAACCTCACCAACGCCGCCTACATCACCATGCAGACCCGCGCCGGAAGTCCGCCGATGTGGAGTGCCTACCAAGTCTGGGGCACCACGTGGACCTGTGGTGTCAAGGGCGTGTTCTAGTCCCTCATCCGCCGCTTCATGAAGACGCTCTCCCTCCTCCGCCTCCTCCTCGGCTTCGCACTGCCCGTCGCCCCTGCCCTAGCCGCCGAGCCGGCGACTGTCGTCATCGACAGCCTGGCCGCCCTCGCCGAAAACGCCGCTCGCAGCCACGCGCGGGTAAAGATGAAGCCGGGCGTCTACCTGCTGAACAACGCCACGATGCTCCGCTCAGCCGAGATCAAACATCCCGAGGCGCCGGGCAAGGTTGCTGGACAATACAGCGTCAATAGCCTGCTGCACTTCACGGGCAACGACAGCAGCTACGACCTGACCGACGTCACCATCGAAATCGACACGCGGCTCCACCGGGCAGCGCGGGGCGCCCTCGATAAGATTTTGGTCTCCGGCCATCGCACCACAATCACCGGCGTGACCGTCAACGATCTCGGCGACACCCCACCCCACAAGGGCGGATTGCGCATGCTGCACGTCATCGGCGACGGGAACACGATCAAAAACGTGACCCTCCGGACGCGCGGCTCCGCGCCCTACGGCTACGGCAACCTGCTCGGGAAGGGCGGCCATGCCCTCGTGCCCCTCAACAAGCAATCCTGCCTCCTCATCACCGGCCGCGACAACCGCATCCTCGGCGCCACGGTCATCGCCCGCACCTTCGGCCACGGTATCGTCATGCAGGGGGCCGTGAACACGCTGATCCAGGACTGCTACGTCGAGGGCGAGATGCGCTCGACTGACGATATGCTCAAGGAGACTTCGGGGCCGGCGCACAGCGTGAGTTTCCAGAGCGACTATCCGCCGGGCCACATCGTGCCGGGCCTGATGGTCGCCCTGAGCGAGGACGGCGTTCGCGCCTATCCCAACGGCAGTCAGGTGGGCGGGCGGCGCACCGAGAATATCACGGTGGTCAACTGCACGGTGAAAAACATGCGCTCCGGCTTCGACTTGGTGGCGGCCCGCGGCGCCGTGCGCGTGACTGGTAGCACCGCGATCGGCTGCAGCGAAAAAGGTTATTCGATTCCCTCCGGCGGCGTCATCGAACGCTGCGCCGGCGACGCGTTGTATGCGCCGCTACTCTCGTTGCATGACAAGAATGGCCGCGATTGCCGCATTGATCTCACCCTGCTCGGCACCTCCGGCAATTTTCCGCCCGCGCGGCTGGCCGAGATCAACGGCACGGGCCACCGGATCGTGATCAAACCCGATCCCGCGGGCGAGCCCTCCCAGGCGCGGCCGATCGTCTTCGGCGACTCGTTTTGGGCGGACGTCCAGCGCTTTCGCGATCCCACCATCACCCGCGAAGATTCGACTGGAGCACGCGGCATCGAGCTGCGCAACGAAACCGCCATGCCCCTCGTACTAGGCAAGACGGCCCACGACTGCGTCATCACCACGCGGGGCAAGGTGCTGCGCGACGACGGCGAAAACAACCGGTTCCCGGCAGTCGCCGCGCACGCTTCGCCATGAGCCGTCGTCCCTTCGCCTGTCTGTTCACGACTGCAGTGCTGGCGCCGTCTATGGCGTGGTCCGCCGACGGCCAACCGGTCCTAGAACGGCGCAGTGCGTTGCCCGGCGACACTCGCGAAGGCTCAATCCTTCGCGTCGACCTCGACGGCGATACCTGCGCCATGCTGCCCAACCCCCGCGACGGCGATTTCCTGAAGGTCAAAGTCCCGCCCGGGGCCAGCCAAGATCCGCCGCTCAAATGGGAGAATCCATTTTCGTTCTTCGATCTCGCTGGCGGCGCAGTCGCTGAAATGGCGCTGCGCTGTGCACGAGCAATTCACCGCCCGCGCCAGCCTTCTGGTCCGGATCCCAGGCCACTGACACCGCCCATCACCTCACGCCGAATGAAACACCACCCACTCGCCCTCGCCACCCAACGCTGCGTCCTCGGCGTGCTCCTCATGCTCGCCAGCACGCGTGCACCCGCGGCCGACTCGCCGCCGGCGGTCGTCTGCTTCGGGGACAGCATCACGAAGCGCGGCTATCCGGACGAACTGGGCAAACGGCTCGGCGTGGCGACCATCAACGCAGGCGTCGGCGGCAACACCACAACCGCCGGCTTGAAGCGCATGCAACGCGAGGTGCTGGATCTGAAGCCGCGCGTGGTCGTCATTTTTTTCGGCACCAACGATAGCCGGGTTGACGCCCCGAAGATCCACGTGCCGGTCGATCACTACGTCGCAAACCTTCGGCAGATGATCACGCGGTGCGCCGCCATCCGGGCCCGCGTCGTGCTCTGCACCGTGCCACCGATCAATCCCGAACCTTATTTCCAGCGGCACGTGCAGGCCGTGTTCGACGAGGCGGGAGGGTTGTCGAAAATCCTGGACGGCTACCGGGCCGCGGTGCGGCGCCTCGGCACTGAGCTGGACCTACCGGTCGTCGACCTCGCTCAGCAGCTCGCCAGCGAGCCGGCCTGGCTCAGCGCCGACGGCGTGCATCCCACACCGGCGGGCAACGCGATTCTCGCGAAGCTGATCGCCGAACAGGTCTCGCCCCTGCTCGGCTCGCGCCCCGCGCCGCACGCCAGCCCATGAGTGCTCCGCTGATCCCTTCACCCGCCGGCGTCTACGATGTGCTCGTCCTCGGCGGGGGCGTGTCAGGCAGCATCGCGGCGATCGCGGCCGCCCGCACCGGCGCGCGCGTATTGCTCGTCGAGGAACACGGCTTTCTGGGCGGCTCGCTCACCGCGATGGGCGTCGGCCCCATGATGAGTTTCCACAATCCCAGTGGCGAACAGGTGGTCCGCGGCATCCCCGACGAATTGATCGGCCGCCTCCAGGCGCGCGGCGCCAGCCTCGGCCACATCCCTGACACAACGACCTATTGCAGCACGGTCACGCCCTTCGACAGCGAGGAGCTGAAGATCGAGTTGGAAACGATGCTGACCGAGGCCGGCGGGGAAATTCTCTTCCACACCCAACTCGCCGCGACCGAGCTGGCCGACCATCACCTCGCGGCCGTCGTCATTTGCAACAAGGCCGGACTCACGCCGCTTCGCGCCAAGATTTTCATCGATGCGACTGGCGACGCCGATCTCGCCGCGCGCGCCGGCGTCGCCTTCACCTACGGCCGCACCGCCGATGGTCTGGCCCAGCCCATGACGATGAATCTGAAACTGGCCAACGTGGACACGGCTGCCGTGCGCGACTACGCCCGCCGCCATCCCGAGGATTTTCTCTGGTCGCCGGTGGGCCAGGCCGAGGGGCTCCGGCGGCTCGCGTCGTCCCCGCGTCTCAGTCTGGCCGGATTCCTCGGTGCCTGGAAAACGGCCCGCGAGCGCGGCGAGATCGACGTGCCCCGCGATCAGGTGCTCTTCTTCGAGACACCGGTGTCGGGCGTGGTCATCGTCAACACGTCGCGGATCGTTGGCCTCAACGCCACCGATCCGTTCCAACTCAGCCGCGCCGAGATGATCGGCCGCCGGCAGTGTTCGCAGATTTTCCGCTTTCTGCGCCAACACGCGCCCGGCTTCGCCGCGGCGGTGCAGATGGACACCGCCGCGAAGGTCGGCGTGCGGGAAACCCGCCACGTCGCCGGCCTCTACCAGATCACGGCCGACGACATCATGACCTCGCGGGCCTTCGACGACGCGATCGCACTCGGTGGATACCCGATCGACATCCACGCCCCCTCCTCCGAAACCACCGCCACAACCCGCCTGCAGCCTTCCGCGCGTTACCAAATACCGCTCCGCAGTCTTATGGTGGAGCGACCGGAAAATCTATTGGTCGTCGGCCGCTGCATCAGCGCCACGCACGAGGCGGCGGCAGCGTTTCGGGTTAGTCCGATCGCGATGGCCATCGGTCAAGCGGGCGGCGTCACTGCCGCGGAGGCGGCGCAGCGCGGCGTTAATCCGGCCCAGGTTCCCTTCGCCGCCATCCGCGAGCGCCTCTTGCAGCAGGGCGCCCAGCTGCCCTCGCTCGAGACGAGCGCACCCGCATCAACCGCATGAAACCCGCCGCCACGCCATGGTTGAGTCCGGAACGCCGGCGCTGGGTGATTCTCGGCGTGGTCTTTGCCGCCATGGTCCTCAACTATGTGGACCGCCAAATCGTGTCGGTGTTGAAACCGACCTTGAAGGCCGAGTTCGGCCTCGACGATCGCGGGTATGCGTCGCTCATCAACGTCTTCGTGTTCTGCTATGCGAGCTGCTACGCTGGGGCTGGCTGGCTAGTGGATCGGTTCGGTTCCGGGCGTATCATGTTTTACGGCATGGTGGTGTGGTCGATCGCCTGCTTGGGCGGCGCCTTCGCGAAAACCTTCGGCCAGCTCGCCTTCTTCCGCGGGCTGCTCGGCGTGGCGGAGCCCACGAGTTTTCCCGCGCAGTTGCGGGTCGTGACCATTTGGTTTCCACCCGCGCTGCGCGCCACGGCCAACAGCATCTGCGCCGCCGGCAGCACGGTCGGCGCGATCATCGCGGCCCCCGTTGTCGCATGGCTGGCAGTGAAGCATGGCTGGCACGCGGCGTTCCTTGTCCCGGGCGTGGTCGGGCTCGCGCTCGCCGGCGTGTGGTGGCTCGTGTATCGCGATCCGCCCGCGTTCGGCGAACCCACAGCAACGGCCATGGGTGCCAGCGCCGATCCCCGCGTGGCGTTCACTTGGCCGCAACTTTGGCGCACGCGCAGCCTGTGGGGCATTCTGCTGAGCCGGTTCATCAGCGATCCCGTGTGGTATTTCTGCCTTTTCTGGTTACCCGGCTATCTGCAGGAGCGATCGGGACTGACGCTCGCGCAGATCGGCCTGTTCGGATGGATTCCATTTCTGGCCGCAGATCTCGGCGGCGTGGGCAGTTCGATGTTCTCGGACAAGCTCGTGCGCCGCGGATCGGAGCCGTTGCACGCGCGCAAGCTCACACTCGCTGGCGCCGCGCTGTTCGCGCCCCTTTGCGCACTCACGCCGCTTTTCCCGCACCCCTTTGCGACCCTCGCCATCTTCAGTGTGGTCGGTGCGGTGTGCCTGACGTGGCTGTTCAACCTCGGGGTCGTGGTGACCGACACTTTTCCGGCGGCCAATGTCGGGAGCGTCTGGGGTATCGCTGGCGCCTTCGGTGCGAGCGGGGCGATGCTCTTCAACCTCTATGTCGGCCACTTAATGGATACGCTTGGCTCGGGGCGCATTTTCGCCGCGCTGGCCGTGCTGCACCCGCTCGCCGCCATCGTCCTTTGGTTCACCGTGCGCCGCGAAGAGCCGGGAATCCGCGCACGTTGACCGGCCTCGACGGCGCGCAGTAGAATATTTTGTTCGAGCGCGATCGTCTTCACCCGCGAGCGCCCGCAGTGGGTCGAGCGGCACGCGCAACCCACCGCCATCGACGCGTTCGACCGAACCCGCGCTTGCGAGAAGTCGTGCTTCAGCGTCTTCCTTCTCCCGTGAAATCCTTCCCCAAATCCATCCTTGGCCTCGCCGTCACCGCGCTTTCGCTCCACGCCGCCATGCTCGCTGCCGTCGCGCCCGCGGCGACGACACCCTCCGGAGCCTCGACGAAGGAGGGCCGAACACCTGCGGTGAGCCCGTCGAAGCCCAACATCCTCTTCCTCTTCGCCGACGACCAGCGCGCCGACACCATCGCCGCCCACGGCAACGCGCACATCAAGACTCCCGTGATCGATGGCCTCGCCCGCGCCGGCGTCAGCTTCCGCAACAACTACGTCTTCGGCGGCAACAGCGGCGCCGTCTGCGTCCCGAGCCGCGCCATGCTCCACACGGGCAAAACGTGGTTCGCCATCAACACCGCGACCCTCGCCGGCGAAAAACTCATGCCCGAGCTCTTCGGCGAAAACGGCTACACCACCTTCGGCACCGGCAAATGGCACAACGGCCAGCCCTCCTGGCTCCGCGCCTTTCAGCACGGCGAGAGCGTGATGTTCGGCGGCATGGCCAATCACGAAAAAGTTCCTCTCCGCGACCTCGGCCCCGACGGCAAACTCACCGCCGAACGCATCGGCGAAAAATTCTCCACCGAGCTGTTCGCCGACGCCGCGATCCGTTTCCTCGAGAAACAATCACCGCAGCCCGAGGCAAAACCGTTCTTCTGCTACATCGCCTTCACCGCTCCCCACGATCCCCGCCAACCCCCGCCGGGCTTTCCCGCCAACTACACTTCCCGCCCGCCGCTCCCCAAAAATTTTCTCTCGCAGCTCCCCTTCGACAACGGTGCCATGCAGGGTGGCCGCGACGAAAATCTGGGTGCTTGGCCGCGCACTGAGGCAATGATCCGCGACCAACTCGCCGAATACTACGCAATGATCGAGCACCTCGACGCTCAGATCGGCCGCCTCCTCGCCACGCTCAAAGCCCGCGGTCTCGCCGACAACACCATCATCGTCTACGCCGCCGACAACGGCCTCGCCCTCGGCAGCCATGGCCTCCTCGGCAAACAGAGCGTATTCGAACACTCGATGCGCACGCCCTTCATCATCGGCGGCCCCGGCATCCCCCAAGGCAAATCCGTCCAGGCATTCACCTACCTCTTCGATATTTTCCCGACGCTCTGCGAACTCACCGGTATCACTCCTCCCCCCGGAGTCTTCGGCGAGAGCGTCCGCCCCCTCTGGACCGGCACCAAACAAAGCCTCCGCGACACCGTCTTCCTCCCCTACATCCAGGTCCAACGCGCCGTGCGCGACGAACGCTGGAAACTCATTCGTTATCCAAAACTCGGTTACAGCCAGCTCTTCGATCTGCAAAACGATCCCAACGAAACGCGCTCCGTTTACGACGATCCCGCCCACGCCGCCCACATCGCGCGCCTCACCACCGCGATGAAAACCTGGCAGCAAAAAGTCGGCGACACCCTCGCCCTGAACACCGGCAGCAACCCGCCGCCCAAAATCGATCTCACCGGCAAAGAACGCAAAACCGACCAATGGCAGCCCGAGTGGATCGTGAAAAAATACTTCGACCCAGCGAAGTAGCTCGCCGCCTCACGCGCTAAATCGCCAGTCGCTCGCGTCCATCCCAATCCCCATCAACCGCGCGTGCAGCGCCCGCGTCCCTTTCGGGCGCCGCACTTGATCCTTCAGGCCGCTCGCGCGAATTTGAGCCCGTGGAAAAACAAGCCATCAAAACCATTGGGACGTTGCAGAAGACTCCGTGGCAGCGCTTCGCCCGTCTGCAACGCACCGCCGCCCAGTTGGCCCAGGGTCGCGGGCAACCGAAGGGCGTCTTCAAGTTCGCCAGCCACGAGGCCTGCACCGCATAGACGGCCAACCTGAACCGGAACGGGAAATAACCCGCGTCCCGACCGACGCGGATCTAGTTTCGCTCGCGCGGGAACTGAATCGGCTCGGTGCCGCCTACATGGTGGTCGGAGGTTTTGCGATCAACCGTCTCGGCTTCGTGCGCGCCACCGAAGACATCAACCTGCTCATCGCCCGCGACCTGGCCAACCAAACCCTCGTCAAGCGTGCGTTGGAAATCCTGCCTGACCGTGCCATCCGTGAATTGGGCGACGAGGACATGCGCAGTGGGTCGTCGTCCGGGTCAACGACGACATCACCATCGACCTGATGACCGAAGCGTGCGGCCTTCGCTATGAAGACGCCGTTGGTGGAATCGAAACCGAAGAAATCGAAGGTGTGCGCATCCCCTTCGCCGGCGCCCAACTGATGCTCAAGATGAAGTAAAGCCCGCGCGAAAAGGACGCGGTTGATCGAAACTTCCTTCTGCAGCTCATCCGAAATTCTTGAAATGACGCACCTCAAGCTCACTCCTTCACGCCGCAGCATCCGCAAACACGTTGCCGACCCCAAAGCCCGACCCCGTTCGCCGACCTTACACAGAAATTGATCCTCGCGGTGCCCTGCCTCCAAGTAGTGAGGCAGAGCTTAGATTTCGACGCCCTCGGGATAAAGCCGCGGAAAGAAGTAGCCGACGGTCTTACTCGAAAATGAGATCGAAAGCGGCCCACCGACCGAATCCGAGCAAAGCAATCCCTGCTCGATGAAATCGGTAACGTAACGTCGTGCGGTCCTCTCGGGTTTATTGAGGATTCTTGCCGCCTCACTGCGCGGGAGGGACCCGCGGAGGAAGGCCTCTCGCATGAGCGGCCCAAGCTCAACCGGGGCATCATGGAGCGTACTCCAACGCTCGGCAAAACGCATGATCCGATCTTGCATCGCGTCGAGGTCGAGCGTCTTTGACATGAAGCTCACTTGATCCAAGGCCCTGCCTAGAAAAAATTCGCAGAACATGATTAACCCCTTGTTCGAAAGGTTTCCTCGTCCGTCTAGGCTGCCTTGGCGTTCGGAGTCGGCGTTGGCGAGCATAGCGCGATAATCGTCCCGCCGCCGAGCAAACCCGCGCGAGATGGCCCACAGTCCGGCCGTCTCCACGCCAGCTCTAGCTAGGTAAGCGTGGGTGAACAAACGGGCTACGCGGCCATTACCGTCCTGAAATGGATGAATCCATGCGAAACGATGGTGCGAAGCGGCCGCGGCAATGACTCGGTCCAGCGGATCGAGATTTTTTAGATCATAAGCGGAAGCAAACCGCGACATGAAGCGAGACAGAGAGCCAAAGGTTGGAGCGAGGTGGGCGCCGACCTCCACTTCACCTTTTCGGAATTCGCCAGGTTCGATTATTTTTCCGGAAGGCAGGATGCGGAATTCATCCGGCATGCGCTCGTAGAATTCGCGATGAAGGGTCTGAAAAAAAGAATCCGCGCACACCTCGACGTTCGGCTGCTGAAGGAGCTGAGTCATCAGTAACTCAACTTTGACATGAGCAGCGCTTTCCAGTTGCAGCGCGCGATTGGCCGGCTCTGTCGAGTAATCGTTTTTAAGGGCGCGCTCGATATCAGCCGGATGGGTGTGGTGGCCCTCGATCAGATTCGAGTAGTAGCTGTTCATGTTCACCACCAGTTGGGCTACACCAGCGCGAGTGATCGGATGGAGGGTCCCTGCCAGCTTGGCCGATTCAACGAGGAGTCGAGATGCACTCTCCCGAAGCCTGCCAGAGGCATCTGTGGGCATGAGCGGCTCCATGGCTGCTTCGTTTGAGTAGATTTCGCGTTTAGGTGTCATTTATGGCCGGTGCTGTGGCCGTTTAAATGGCCGGTTACTAAAATTTGTTAATAATTTTTGATTAGGAATATGTAATTAATAATAGCAATTCATTGCGGGAAGCTTTGACCGAGTTATGGCCGGTCTATTGGCCGCATAAATGGCCGAGCCTAATTTCGCAGACTTTCGGACCCAAAAGTTGCCCTCAAAGGCGTAAACACGAGCCTTGGCCAGCGTGGCGTTACCGACCGGGTTCGGAAAAAGGGGCTCTGGGCTTTGGGGTTAATAAGCTCGGCATCGATGGTGGCCCGCGCATGGGGAGATTTGCCGATCGTTCGCGCCTGCTTGCAAACAACCCAGATTTCCTCGCACGTCTCGATCCGGCGCTTGCACGAAATCCCCGGCCGCCACCGATCCCGCAGGCGAAACTCGCTCACACGGACAAGCCCGGCCTTGCGGAGGGCGCGGTCTGCGTCAACCTGTCGGGTGGAAACTGATTCAATCTTCGTCATGAGCGTTTGTTAGCGAAGATTAGCGGTTCACTCCTTCTGCGGTTTTTAGGATCCTACGCCTGCCTCGCAGTCTTTCGGCCCGTGACAGCCAGTATGGATCATGAAAAAATATTTCGAAGACACTCCATGAACACCGCCCGCCTCCTCCTCGCCCTGTTGTTCGCGCCCGCCGCGCTCTTCGCGGCCGCCCCGGCCGCCCGACCCAACGTCCTCCTCATCTGCGTCGACGACCTCAAACCCGTCCTCGGCTGCTACGGCGACCCGTATTCGAAAACCCCTCACATTGACCGCCTCGCCTCGCGCGCCCTGCGCCTCGACCGCGCCTATTGCAACCAGGCCGTCTGCTCGCCCTCCCGCAACGCCCTCATGGCAAGCCTACGTCCACAAACACTCGGGATCTACGATCTCCCGACCAACTTCCGCGTCGCCCGCCCCGACGCCATCACGCTCCCGCAGTATTTCCGCGCCGCCGGTTACCGCACGGAAGCGATGGGCAAACTCTTCCACGTCGGCCACGGCAACTTCGAAGATGTCGCCTCGTGGACCGTCCCGCATTTCCGCCCGAAGGCCCCGCAATACGCCCTCGCCGAAAATGCCGCGCCCGCCGACGCTGCTCCGCCGAAAAAATCCGCCGGCAAAGCCGCCAAAAAAGCCAACGGCGCCGCCGTCGAATCCGCCGACGTCGCCGACGATTTCTACGCCGACGGCCAGATCGCCACCGAAGCCGTCGCGCGCCTCAAAGCCGCCGCCGCCTCGCGAGAACCTTTCTTCATGGGCGTCGGTTTCCTCAAACCCCACCTTCCTTTCGTCGCGCCGAAGAAATACTGGGATCTCCACGATCCCGCCAAACTCCCGCAGCCCACGCGCCTGACTGCCCCGGACGGCGCTCCCGACTACGCGCCGCAATTCGGCAGCGAGCTCCGCGCCTACGACGGCATCCCCGCCGGCAGCGCGCCGCTCGACGACCCTCTCACGCGCCGCCTCATCCACGGCTACTATGCCGCGACGAGTTACATGGACGCCCAGCTCGGCAAGGTCATGGCCGCGCTTGACGAAACCGGTCTCGCGAAAAACACGATCGTCGTTCTCTGGGGCGATCACGGTTGGCACCTCGGCGACCACGGCATGTGGTGTAAACATACCAACTACGAGGAGGCGACGCGCATTCCCCTGCTTGTCGCCGTCCCCGGCCAAAAAGCCGCCGCCACCTCGGCGCTCGTGGAAACCGTCGACGTTTATCCCACCCTCGCCGCTCTCGCCGGTCTGCCCGCGCCGCAAGGCCTCGACGGCCGGAGCTTCGCCGCCTTATTCACGAACCCCGCCGCCACGCACCGCGACCACGCGATCCACGTCTATCCCCGCGGCCAACGCCTCGGCCGCGCCATCCGCACCGAGCGCTACCGCCTCGTCGAATGGAAAGCCCCCGGCGGCGATCCCACCACGGCCGAATTCGAGCTCTACGATTACCGCGACGACCCCGGAGAAACGAAGAACGTCGCCGCCGACCGACCCGCCGTCGTCGCCCCACTCCGCGCCCTCCTCGCCACCCACCCCGAAGCGAAACCCCAGATCAAGCCTGCCACGCCCGCCACCGTCGCAGCCCCTGCTCCCACCAAAGCAAACCAAGACCGCCACGCGATGTTCGACCGCCGCGATAAGAATCACGACGGCAAGCTCAGCCTCGCAGAATTTCTCGACGGCCAACCCGACCCCGCCGAAGCGCCGAAACGTTTCCCAAATTTCGATACCAACAAAGACGGCTTCCTCTCCCGCGAGGAATTCGTGAATAGCAACGGCAAAGGTCCGAAAAAATAACTTCACCAACGCGCCTGCCGCCTCCGGTTTCAGTCCGCTGCCCGGCGCTTAAGCTGCAATCAGACGCTTATCAAACCCGCAATCAGACGCTTGCCTAACAGGCAATTGGACGCTCATGTAACCGGCAAATGGACGCCACGCCTTTGCCTCGCGCCTTGGAAGCCTCCCTGCGCGCCGCCCTCGCCGACACCCCGGTGGTGTGCCTGCTCGGCCCGCGCCAGTGCGGCAAGACCACGCTCGCCCGCGCCCTCGCCCCTCGCTACGGCTACGTCAGCTTCGACGATGCCGATGCGCTCGCCCAAGCCCAGTCGGACCCCAACGGCTTTCTCGCCGCATTGCCCGACCGCGTGATCCTCGACGAGATCCAGCGCGTCCCCGAGTTGCTGCGCGCGCTCAAGCTCTCCGTGGACCGGGATCGGCGCCCCGGCCGATTTCTCCTCACCGGCTCCGCCAACCTCCTGCTGCTGCCCAAGCTCGGCGACTCCTTGGCGGGCCGGATGGCCATCCTCGAATTGCAACCGCTCACGGCCGCCGAGCAGGCGCGCAAACCCGGCGGATTCCTTGCGGCGTGGCTCGGTGGCAAACTCAAACCCGCGTTCGCGGCTTCGCCTCAGCCATCCGACCCGCTGACCCTCGCGGCCCGCGTCGTCGCGGGTGGGTTTCCCGAGCCGCTCACGCGTTCACCGGCACGCGCCCGCAACTGGCACCGCGACTATGTGCGCGCGCTGCTGGAGCGCGACGTCCAGGACGTGGCCCGCATCAAAGACCCGCGCGACCTCTCGCGACTGCTTTCGCTCCTCGCCCTGCGCACCGGCGAGTTGCTGAACATTTCCATGCTCAGCAACGAACTCGATTTGCGCCGCGACACGGTCGAAAACCATCTCGCCGCATGCGAACGCCTCTACCTCGTGCGCCGACTACAGCCGTGGCACCGTCACGAATCAAAGCGGCTCATCAAGACCCCTAAGGTGCATTTCCTCGACAGCGGTCTGGCTGCCACACTTGCCGAACTCACCGCGGACGACTGGCATGATCGCCGCGATCGTTTTGGCCACCTGCTCGAAACATTCGTGCTGCAACAACTCAGCACCCAAGCCGGCTGGACTGATCCCGAGCTGCGTTTCTGGCACTACCGCGACAAAGACCAGGTCGAGATCGACCTGGTGATCACCCGTGGCCGCCGCACCTGGGGCGTTGAAATCAAGGCCACCGCCACGCCCTCGCTCGCCGACATCGCGGGGCTGCGCCGACTCGCCGCGCAATGTGGCCACGATTTTGCCGGCGGCCTGTTGCTCCACGCCGGGGCCCATACCCTCACGCTCGACGACCCGCGTTTTCTGGCCGTGCCGATCGCGAAGTTGTGGGGAATGTGACGCCCGCTCGCGCGCCCTCACCCGTCCGCCCTTACGTGCCGAGCGCCCACTCTGGGCGATACGTGCCGCGGATCATCGGCTCAACCTCGGGCCGCCCGGCGACTTTCAGATTCGCTCCGTCCCACTCGATCGGTTTGCCGATGCGCAGCGCGAGCACGCCGAGCAACCCGATTTCGGTGAGCCGCGCGCCGTAGCCAAAATTGCTGCTCGCCGGTTTCCCGCCCTTGATCGCATCAAGCCAGTCGCGATGGTGCCCGTTGGAACGGGCAATCGTTGGCACCGGTTTCTGGATACTCGCGCGCAGACTCTCGGGAAACACCCGGGGCGGACCGCCCGCACCGTCGCATTGAATCAC
>Ga0114969_10001558_pt1 | contig 19437 bp, 16 predicted proteins | sample M_130807_MF_Meta_FD_87316 | JGI IMG/M metagenome (GOLD analysis project Ga0114969, IMG submission 87316) | Freshwater microbial communities from Lake Montjoie, Canada to study carbon cycling - M_130807_MF_MetaG | ecosystem: Environmental > Aquatic > Freshwater > Lake | place: Lake Montjoie...
CCTATTCTTCGTCACCGTATTGTGCGCAACTACAAGGCTGAAGCAGATGGCTATTCGGTAGAGAAGATTGTTTCACAACTCCTTTAATTTTCTTCCGGGGTGCGCATTGCCATTAATACCCGACTGCTTATTCCAGGAAAATTGGAAGGCATTGGCCGATTCACTTTTGAGACTATTAAGCGATTGGCGCATCGATTTCCAGAGCATGAATTTCATTTGCTAAGCGATCGAAGGAGTGATGAACTTTGGCAATTCGGAAAGAATGTTTTTCAACATCGAATATTTCCTCCTGCACGCAGACCGTGGTTATTCGATTGGTGGTTCGATTACAGCGTGCCTTTCGTATTGAAAAAAATAAAGGCAGATGTTTTTGTTTCTCCAGATGCACACGCGTCTAGAAAATGCCCGATACCGCAGCTCACTATTATACACGACATTAATTTCGTTCATTTCCCGGAGTTCATGCCGAAGCGCTACGCGAGGTATTGGAACGAAAGAACGCCTGATTTTGTGAACTTGAGCACACGTTTGGCAACTGTGAGTGAATTCAGTAGAAGAGATATTTCTAAAACGTTCAACGTTCCAGAGTCTTCAATTGACGTGCTCTGCAACGGCATCGATCACACATTTGTTCCTGCGGAAGAGGATAAGAAAAGAGCTATTCGCGATCGTTTTTCAAGAGGAGAAAAGTACTTTTTGTTTGTTGGCTCACTTCACCCAAGAAAGAATGTTCACCGGGTTGTTGAAGCGTTCAATGAATCGGTTCAGAGTGGAGTAGAATCGAGTCTTCTTATAGCAGGAAATAAATTTTGGAACTATCCTGAACTGGATACTGCACTAGCTAAAATCAATGACCGAACGAACATTTGGTTTTTAGGACATGTGCACACTGCCGATCTTCCTTTGCTCATGTCGGCAGCGGAAGGATTAGTTTTTCCAAGTCTCTACGAAGGATTCGGAATTCCGCTGATTGAAGCGGAAGCTTGCGGAGTTCCGGTAGTTGCTTCGAAAGGAACAGTGATGGAGGAGGTTTCAAACGGAGCGGCTTTCTTCGTGAATCCAATGGAGGTTTCTGAAATAGCCGAAGCCATTGTAAAGATTGAACAAGGACAGCGCAACCCAATCAAGCGCGAGCATACCTACACGTGGGACAAAGCAGCGGGGCTGCTGTGGGAGAGCATTCAACAAACCCTTCAACACAAAAAGTAAAATGCTATTCAATTCCATTGAGTTCTTTTTGTTTTTTCCCGTTGTAACGGCTTTATATTTCCTTTTACCACATCAGTGGCGCTGGCTCATGCTTCTCATAGCGAGCTGTGTCTTCTATATGTTTTTCGTTCCGGCATACATTTTCATTTTATTGGCTACCATTTTAGTCGATTATGTCGCTGCCATTCAAATTGAAAAAAGTACGAAAACACGAGCACGGAGTTGGTTAATTGGAAGTATCATTAGCACGGTATTGATTTTAGCCGTTTTCAAATACTACAATTTTTTCATAGGGAATTTCAACGGCATTGCCAGTTTAATCGGTTGGAATTATTCGTTGAATACGCTTAGCATTCTTCTGCCCATTGGTCTTTCGTTTCACACCTTTCAGAGTTTGAGTTATGTGGTGGAAGTTTATAGAGGAAATCAAAAGGCCGAGAAGCATTTCGGAATATACTCTCTCTATGTAATGTTCTATCCACAGCTGGTTGCAGGTCCTATTGAACGTCCGCAAAATGTATTGCATCAATTTCGTGAGAAGCATTCGCTGAATTATTTAGACGTATCGAAAGGCATGCAACGAATAGTATGGGGTTTATTCAAGAAGGTGGTTATTGCAGATAATCTCGCGCAATTTGTATCGCCCGTTTATGAGCATGCTGAATCGGTTTCTTGGATGTATTTGGTCATAGCGGTTGTGTTCTTCAGCTTTCAGATTTATTGCGATTTTAGTGGCTACAGCGACATTGCCATTGGAGCAGCGCGGGTGATGGGATTCCGACTCATGGAAAATTTTAAGCTGCCTTATGGTTCAACAGGTGTCGGAATGTTTTGGTCGAAGTGGCACATCTCGCTTTCCACTTGGTTCCGAGATTACGTGTACATTCCTTTAGGTGGAAATAGGAAGGGTGCAGCGCGCACTTCGTTGAACTTGTTCATTGTGTTTGCTATAAGCGGTTTCTGGCACGGAGCGAATTGGACGTTCGTGATGTGGGGAATGGCTCACGGACTGTGGTTGGTTATTGAAAACCGAATGAACGTTCGGTGGGAAGGGAAATTGAAAATATTGCTCGGAACAGTTTTAACATTTGCGGGTGTTTCGTTCCTTTGGATATTCTTCCGAGCGAGTTCGTTTGAACAAGCAACAGCAATTATTAAGGGAATAGTAACGTTTCAATCTCAACCAGGTTTTCTTCCTTCGGTGTTTGTCCCACTGAACGGGGCTGTTATCGTGGGAAAGATTCTTCTGCTGTTGGTTTTTGTTTTTATAGATCGAAGGGTGACAGAGATTGTATTGGGAACTCGAGTAATTGGTTCCAATCGGAAAATGTGGTTGTTTGCCGCCTTATTGGCGAGCTTGGCATTGTTTGGACAGTGGGGAAAAGTTGATTTTATATATTTTCAGTTTTAATGAAGTTAATCATTCGAAATAGTTTGAAGGTCTTGCTTGCAGCGATTGTGATATACGCTGGAGTGATTTTCATTTTTTCGAATGTGCAATTGATAGATCGAAGAATGTCCTCGTTTTTCATTCCGAATATGCAACGTAACGGAGGACAGGAGTTGCAGATGATGCGCGATTTAATTTCCAACCAAACGAAATACGACGCCATTGTTTTGGGCTCTTCTCACGCTTACAGAGGTTATGACCCTCGGATTTTTGAGCAATCGGGAATGAATCTTTTCAATGCAGGAACGAGTTCTCAAAATGCGAAGGGTTCGTTGGTTTTGTACAACGAGTATTTAAGGGATAGATCGGATGTTTTCATTCTAGACATTTATGATCCGGTATTTGAGTTGGAGGGAACCGAGAGTAATATGCGCTTGATTCAGAACGTCCCAACGAACTCTGCGGCATTTGCTTTGGTGAAACAGGAAGTAAAGGTTTACACTTTGAATGCCTTTGCGGTGCGTATGGCGAGCGTGAATGTGAAGGATGAAGCTCCGAATACCGATTACATTAAAAATGGATTCTGCGAGAAGAAGGGAATACTTTATGCTGTTGAACCCTTGAACGATTCTGTTTTCGATGCAAACGAAGAGATGTTTGTTGCATTTGAGAAGATGGTGAAGCAGATGCAAGCAGACGGCAAACGCATTGTTCTGTGCAGTCATCCTCTACCCGTATCATCGGGACTTCATAATTATCATGATAAATTTTTAGCACGCTTCACCCCACTTATCGAACGCCTCGGAGTTCCTTACATCGATCTAACCTTTTATACCGAAGGCTTCGGTGTAAATGAGTTCGCAGATCTCTCCCACTTGAATCAACAGGGGGTAGTGCTGTACAATCAGCTGCTTTTTCAGAACACTACTTTCCGCGAAGCGGTCATCCCATAGGGTCATCGCGCAGCGTCATCACAACGTGTTGTGTCATCCGCAAAGTGGTATTGTTTCAAATAAAAAAACCCACTCAAATTGAATGGGTTTTTTCTTCTGTGGTGCCACCGGGATTCGAACCTGGGACACAAGGATTTTCAGTCCTTTGCTCTACCAACTGAGCTATGGCACCGAAGCGGGGGCAAATATAATCATTTATTTCAATTCACCTATATTTGCAACTCAAATTTTTGAGGAGAGATGTCAGAGTGGTCGATCGAGCACGCTTGGAAAGCGTGTGTATTGAAAGGTACCGAGGGTTCGAATCCCTCTCTCTCCGCTACCTATTAAGCCAACGATTTTATCGTTGGCTTTTTATTTCCCTAAAACAATCGAAGGCCCAAAGAGAATCAAGCCGGAAAGTATTGACAATCCAACGAAGAGAATCCAATTTCGTTTACTCTTGAACTCCCTCAACACACCAACCTCTTGAATCCATTGCTTGGCGTGAAGCACTTCTTCTTTGTTTTGTGTTATGAAAAGCGTCGTTAACCACACAAGCGTATTCAGAATGCCTGGAATTAAAATGTCTATAAAGGTTTCGGAAAGGCCTAGTATGTGCATTAGAAAAGGATAGAGTGAAGTTTGTTTCATCAGCAACCATAAGATCCAAATAATTGGTGCGCCAATCATGGCCGAAAGAACGGTTTGTGCATTCACCTTCGACCAAAACCAACGAGCAATAAAGACAGGCCCGACACCAGCAGTAAATAGAAAAATAGTTCCGAAAAGTTCTGCTGTTGTTCTACCCAAAACCAACCACAATGCGGAAATTCCTATTCCAACGAACATCGTTATCATACCGAAGGTTCTTTCGTTGTTGTCGTTCGAAATCATTGGTCTAATAACACCAGCATAGATTAAACTCGCTGTCCAGTGATTCGTGCTGAACATGGCCTGAAACGCATTAATCACAATAAACACGATAAACAAATTGCTTATCCAGCTCCAATGGTTTTCAGCTGGATACAACAACGGAAAAGAGAGAAGTACGCTTTGAATAAAGTAGGCGATTAGTATTGAGGCGATAATGATTCTTCTTGACTTTTTCCCATCTTTTAAGGTGAGCAATAATTGTCCGCGCATATCCGGTAAATCAACAATTGAAGCAAACCACCAAAGTAAAATAATAGCCAAGACTAAAGGTTTGAAATGAATGTTATTGACCCAAACGGAAATGTGATTTGGAGGTGGAACGGTATGTTGTTCACCAACGAAAACTTGAAAGATTAAATAACAGATCGCGATAAGAACAGTCGAGTAGCCAATAATCGAATCAATGCGTATTCGATTTTTCAGGGAATTGAAAAAGATGTTCAATGTTAGAACAACAAATGTGAAGAGGATGAATTTATGTTGACTTTCAAGATCAGTAAATATACATTCCGACAACGGTGGAATACTAACGGCCATGGCCAGCGGCAAGATCAACAGGCCTAAATAAAGTCCTCGAAAGCGAGCCAACGAAACAGCACCTCTTCCAAGAAATCGATAGGGGATAAATTCACCTTCCGTTTTCAATGGCATGCGCCCCCATGCCGGAGCGAAAAACACAGCACCGAAAACTACAGCAAGCACCGATTGAAAGTAGAGCAGAAGAATTTCGCTGTTGTCGCTCGAGTATAAAAAAAGACTATTCACCACAAACAATCCCGAACTAGGAATAAGCGCACCGATAATTAAGAAAGAACTGATCTTTTTATCTGTTGAAAATATCTTTCGCCTCATAAAGTGAAATTACTTTAAAAAAGAAAGTAGGCAAATAATTATTTCGCTTTGTCAATAATTTCTTTAACCACACTCGGATCAAGTAAGGTAGTCGTATCGCCAATAGCATCGAATTCCCCCTCCGCAATTTTCCTTAAAATGCGACGCATAATCTTTCCACTTCTCGTCTTCGGAAGCCCACTCACAAGAATAACTTTATCCGGTTTCGCTATCGCCCCAATCTGCTCACTCACCGTCTTCATTATCGAATAAACCATCTCCTGCTCATACCCTTGCGAAGCATCTCGCGAAGCGTCTTGTGTAACATCTTTCGAAGAATCTTGCAAAGCATTTGCATCTTTCGAAGAATCTTGTGTAACATCTTGCAAAACATTTGCACCTTCCGCAGGACCTTTCGAAGAACCTTGCAATGCACCTTGTTCAACACATATCACAAACGCGAAGATCCCTTGCCCCTTGATGTCATGCGGATACCCGACTACCGCGCTTTCAATAACCCCAGAGGTATGATTAATGGCGTTCTCCACTTCAGCAGTGCCTATACGGTGTCCGCTAACATTCAACACATCGTCAACCCTTCCCGCTAAACGATACATTCCTTTCTCATCGCGGTAAGCGCCGTCACCGGTGAAGTAATAATTTTTATACGTGCTGAAGTAATTCAAAATACAACGCTCGTGATCGCCATACGTGGTGCGAATCATAGATGGCCACGACTGCTTGAAACAGAGGTTTCCGGTTAAATCGTTTTCAAGAATTTCATTTCCTTTATCGTCGAGTAATACAGGAAGAACGCCCGGCATGGGCAGGGTCGCGAAGACCGGCTTCGACGGAGTAACACCGGCCAAACTTGAAATCATGACACCGCCTGTTTCCGTTTGCCAAAAAGTATCGACAACCGGACAATTTCCTTTTCCAATTTTATCGTGATACCAATTCCACGCTTCTTCGTTAATGGGCTCTCCAACGCTTCCGAGTATGCGCAACGAAGACAAATCTTTTCCTTCTAAAAATTCATCTCCGGCCGACATTAAACTGCGAATAGCAGTAGGTGCGGTATAGAAAATACTCACCTTGTGTTTCGCTACAATGTCCCAAAATCTTCCAGCATCCGGATAAGTCGGTATGCCTTCAAACATCAATGAAGTAGCGCCATTCAATAATGGTCCGTATATCAAATAGCTGTGCCCTGTAACCCATCCAATATCGGCTGTGCAAAAATGAATATCTCCTTTTTGATATTGAAAGACATTCAAAAAAGTATAGGCTGTCCACACCATGTATCCCGCGGTGCTGTGCACAACGCCTTTCGGTTTTCCAGTTGAGCCGCTGGTATATAAGATGAATAGAGGGTCTTCCGATTGAATCGTTGCTCCGGGCTTCATGTAATTATTGATGGAAAGAACACGTCCTTTCAATTCATTCCAATCGACATCAAATTCTTTTTTTTCGGTTGGAAGGTTGAGGTAGTTGAAGACCAGAACATTTTTTATTTTTCTGGTTGAAGTCAATGCTTCATCCACCGCAGATTTCAAGGGAATAGTTTTGTTTCCGCGAAGTCCTCCGTCCATGGTTATCACGAAGTCTGCTTCAGCATCGTCTACACGATCTGCAATGCTCTTCGCGCTGAAGCCACCGAATATCACTGAATGCACCGCGCCAATTCGAGCACAGGCCAAAACACTGAACACCAATTCAGGCACCATGCTCATGTATATGCAAACGCGGTCGCCCTTCTTCACACCCAATGTGCGAAGCATTTCAGCAGCAATACAAACCTCCTTATGAAGTTCGGTATATGTGAATGAACGCGCTTGAACCGAACGTTCATTCGGTTCCCAAATAAGCGCGGTGTCATTTCCTCTTTCAGACAAATGGAGGTCCAGCAAATTCTCTGTAATGTTCAATTCACCTCCGTCGAACCATCGCGTTTTTGCATCGGCGAAAGTTCCAGATAATACTGTATCCCATTTCTTTTTCCATGAAAAAGAGTCTGCTATTTCGCCCCAGAATTTATCTGGATTTGAAATACTTTCAGAATAGGCTAATTCATATTGTTCAAACGATTCAATTCGTTTCATGGCTTTCAATTTGGAGTTCGAAGTTACAGATTATCCACCGGTTTTTTCGCTGATAATCAGCATATAGGTGTCCGTGAACCGATGCCTGTTAGTAAGTCAATTCGACTTAATGTGGGCTTCATATTCACCTTTGTAACTTCCTTTTACCAAAACAACACTCTTATGGAATCGAACGAATACCTATTTTTAAAAGCACGCATTAAGGCGGTAAACCCTACCTGGTCTGAAGCAGATGTAGAAAACGAAGTGAAGCGCCAAGTAAGCGGCGCTGGCCAACTGGAAGACGCAGACGAAGGCTGTCTTTACTGCGGATCTTAAGCTTCTTTATTCAAAAAAGATTGAGCAAGGGCCAGGTGCCCTTGTTTTTTTTGCTCGTCCATTTTGTTCAGCAAAGCCACCATCATACTCAAGCGATAGTTCCGCGCGAGAAAGGGTGTATTGCGTTCAATGAAATTCCAAAAGAGAGCATCCCAGATTTTTTCCCACGGTTCGCCCTTCTTGTAGTTGCTCATTTTATAAATATAATTTGAACCACTCATATACGGCTTCGTGCTCATGAGTCCGCCATCTGCAAACTGCGACATGCCATATACATTCGGAACCATCACCCAGTCGTAAGCGTCTATGTAGAACGTCATGAACCACTCGTACACTTCATGCGGATGAACTTCGCTCAGCAACATAAAATTTCCTAGGATCATCAAGCGCTCAATGTGATGTGAATAGGCGTTTTGAAGTAGGCCTTCCAAACAGTCGTCAATCGGACGAATACCGGTACTCGCATCCCAAAAGCCACTCGGTAATTTTCGATCGTGTTGAAAGAAATTCGAAGTCCGTTCTTGCACGCCCTTCAACACATACACCGCACGAATGAACTCGCGCCAACCCAAAACCTGACGAACGAATCCTTCCACATTATTCATCCCGGCATTTGAATCCAACGCCGCTTGAACACACTCTTGCGGAGAGAGTAGACCAATATTTAAATACGGAGAAATGATGGAATGAAAGAGCCACGCTTCTTGCGGCACAATGGCATCTTGATAGGTTCCGTATTCGTTTATTTTATATTGAATGAAATAGTGCAAAGCAGCTTTTGCTTCTTCGCGAGTGACGGCATACATGAAGTCTTCGGCAGTTCCAACGTGATCACTAAAGTGTGCTTCCACATAGGCTTTAGCTTCATTAACGAAATCATTCGGCGATGAAACAAAGGGCTTTGGAAATTCCATTCCTTTCGGCGCTTTCGCTCTGTTCTCTGTATCGAAGGTCCACTTTCCGCCAACAGGCTCTCCTGAAGGCTCCAAAAGAATCTTACGCTTCTTTCTTTCGTGAATGTAGAAGTCGTTCAAGAAGAATTTTTTCTTACTGAAATAATCACGAAGCTCTTCTTCCGAATTATAGAAATTAGGTGATTCGAATCGAAGTTCTTTCGCGCTGAGATTCTTTGCCCACCCATGTATTTTTTTTTCTAGGTTGAAGTCAACCGTGTCAATCCACATCAATTCAGTCGCTCCCAAAGACTTCAGTTTATTTTCAATTTGAAGGGAAGAGGCGTCTTCATGTGAAACGTATTTCCAGTTGGAAGAAGTTCTAGACTGCTCTCCCAGAAAGGCTTTCATGCTTGCCCGGTGCAAGATTATTTTTTTCTTGTGGAATTTATATTGTGAAAAGAAGAGCGGTTCTTCAATCAAGAAAATTCCATCACAGCAATGAAACAGTTCGTGGTCTTCGAACAGTTGGTGCGGAAAGACAAGTCCAATCTTCATTTCCTTTTGGAAACTTTATTGTTGGAAACGCTTCGCTGGCGGGTGCATTTGAATCGACTATCGTCGTTCAGTGATTCCGTGCGAAGCATCACGTGTTTCGTTGCTCTGCCTTGCACGCGGGCACGCCACATGCGGAAGGAGGTTGCCTTCATTTCTTTGCGCATAAGCGCAATAACTTCGGCTTCGCTAACGCCGAACTGCGCGGTAATAGCGTCGAATGGCGTGCGGTCTTCCCACGCCATTTCAATGATTCGATCAATGTCTGTTTCAGATAACATGACTTACAAACAAGCCACGCGGTCGTTTGTTTTTACAAACTGCTTAAAATACTTACAAGCTCGGAACGAACACGAATTAAACGCGCTTGAATAGCCGCTCCATCGGTCTCGTTTACTTTCTGGCGAAGCGCGTTCTTAGCGCCTTCCAGCGTGAATCCTTGCACACGCACCAACTCGTGAATCTTCTTGAACAATTCAATATCTTTCTTTGAATACATGCGATTGCCCTTGCTGTTCTTGCGCGGTTGCAATTGCGGAAATTCCTTTTCCCAAAAACGTAAAAGAGAAGCATTCACATCAAACATTTCAGCAACTTCAGAGATGCTAAAATATATTTTTTCTATTTCGAAGGTCCTAGACATAATTAGTCGAAACTTTGGTTGGCATTGGCAGCACGCTGCAATACCTCTTCGTATTGCTCTGGCGTAATGTCGTTGTAAAAGTAAAACGCCGGATCTACCTTTTCACCGTTTCTAATAACTTCATAATGCACGTGCGGACCCGTAGAAGACCCTGTATTGCCTACAAGCCCTATCAATTGGCCTCTTTTCACTTTTTCACCCTGACGAACAAGAATTTTACTCATGTGACCGTAAAGTGTCTGATAGCCGTATCCATGCTGGATTACAACGTTATTTCCATACCCCGTATAAATAGACTCCGTTTTTTCAACAACGCCATCTCCAGTAGCATAAATTTCCGTTCCAATGTCGGCTGTGAAATCAATTCCTGTATGAAGCTTCGCAACTTTATATATCGGGTGAATGCGGTAACCAAATCCGGAAGAAATACGTTCCAGATCTTTGTTCGAAACAGGTTGAATTGCCGGTATACCCTGAAGCATGGCGTCTTGTCCGCGAGCCAGCGAGTATATTTCTTCGTAAGATTTGCTCTGACTAACAAACATTTCTTGCAGTTTACGAATGCGGAACAACGTTTCTTCAACGTCTTTGTCTGTAGCAAAGTCGTTGTGTGTTTTCGATGAAAGTCCAGAGAACTTGCGAGCGTAGGGTTCAGCTCCGAAGATAGAACGATATACGTTTTCATCTCTTCGCTCTAAATCTGTCGCAAACAATTCCAACGTGTCAATCTTACGGTTGAATGTTTCAATCTGTGTTTCTAGATAATTAATCTTTTTCTCGAGTTGATCAGTCTCTGGATCTTTGAAGAACGACGCGTAAAGCACAATACCAATTCCACCCAATACCACGCCTGCAAGTAAATAGCGCGTAACAATCCACGCGTAGTCGCGAATGGTGTACGTTATAGCCTCGTAATTGAGGGTATTCGGATTGAAGATGTATTTGTACTTGAATTTCTTCATGCCTTGCGAATTTACGTCACTTTTTTTAATCGCTTCTTCCCTTGTGAGATGTAAATTTGCGTGCATGATGACAGCTCAAGAGATTCGCCAAACTTTTTTAGACTTTTTCAAATCGAAAGGTCACCACATTGTATCGTCTGCACCCATTGTGGTGAAGGGCGATCCAACGCTTATGTTCACCAACGCGGGAATGAACCAATTCAAAGATTTATTTCTTGGACACGGTACTATAGAACACAAGCGAATTGCGAATTCTCAAAAGTGTCTTCGTGTGAGCGGAAAACACAACGACTTGGAAGAAGTGGGCGTAGACACCTACCACCACACCATGTTCGAAATGCTGGGCAACTGGTCGTTCGGAGATTACTTCAAAGAAGAAGCTATTACTTGGGCTTGGGAATTATTGACTGAAGTCTACAAACTTCCGAAAGACAGATTGTACGTAACAGTTTTCGAAGGCGATGAAAAGGAAGGATTGGAATTCGATCAAGAGGCTTTCGATATTTGGAAACGTTGCATAGCGGAAGACCGAATTTTAAAAGGAAATAAAAAAGACAATTTTTGGGAAATGGGCGAAACGGGTCCGTGCGGTCCGTGTAGCGAAATTCACGTAGATATTCGAAGCGACGAGGATCGTGCGAAAGTCGATGGAAAAGTATTGGTGAACGATAGCCATCCGCAAGTTGTTGAAATTTGGAACAACGTGTTTATGCAGTTCAATCGCAAGTCAAGCGGAGAGTTAGAACCCCTTCCAAACAAACACGTCGATACCGGAATGGGCTTCGAGCGTTTGTGCGTTGCCCTTCAAGGCAAACAATCGAATTACGACACCGATGTGTTCTCTCCGTTGATTGAACGCATTTCGAAAATATCTGGAGTAGCTTATACACGTAGCGATTCAAAACAAGACATTGCCATTCGTGTGATCGCAGATCACGTTCGCGCAGTCTCTTTTTCTATTGCAGACGGACAACTTCCGGCAAGCGGTGGAGCGGGATATGTGATTCGAAGAATCTTACGCAGAGCCATTCGTTACGGATACAGTTTCTTGAACAGAAAAGATCCGTTCATTTTTGAATTGGTAGATGTGCTTGCGGTAGAGATGGGCGGTTTCTTCCCTGAAATTGTTTCAAACAAAGAATTAGTGAAGCGTGTCATTCGTGAAGAAGAAGAAAGCTTCTTGCGCACACTCGACAAAGGCATTCAATTGTTAGACGATCACTTAAGCAAAGGTGCTTCCGTGTTAGATGGAAAAACAGTTTTTGAACTGTACGATACTTTCGGGTTCCCCTTCGATTTAACATCGTTGATTGCTTCTGAAAAAGGAGTGGGCGTAGATGCTGCAGGATTCGAAGAAGAACTAGCCAAGCAAAAAGAACGCAGTCGAAGTGCTACGAAATTAGAGACCGACGATTGGGTTGAATTGCAAGCAGGAGATCCAACATTTGTCGGATACGATTCGTTGGAATGCGAAACGAAAATTCTGAAGTACAGAAAAATTAAAGCGAAAGGAAAAGAGAGTTTTCAATTGGTGTTGAGCAATACTCCGTTCTACGCGGAAGGCGGTGGACAAGTTGGAGACACGGGTGTTTTGAAGACCATCAATGAAAGCATTGCGGTAATTGACACGAAGAAAGAGAACAACTTAAGCGTTCACTTCGTGGAGCAACTTCCGGAAAATGTGAATGCTACTTTCGCTGCTTTAGTTGATAAAAGCAAACGTGAAAGTTCACAACGCAATCACAGCGTAACGCACTTGTTGCACGAGGCACTGCGTGAAGTTTTGGGAACGCACGTTGAGCAAAAAGGATCGTTGGTGAATGCAGATTATTTGCGTTTCGACTTTTCGCATTTCGCGAAAATGACCGACGAAGAATTGAAGCAAGTGGAACAATTGGTGAACAGCCGCATTCGCGCAGCTTTCCCACTGAATGAAAATAGAAACGCAACCATGGACGAAGCGAAAGCGCAAGGCGCCATGATGTTGTTTGGTGAAAAATATGGATCAACCGTTCGTGTGATTCAATTTGGAAACAGTGTTGAATTGTGCGGAGGAACGCACGTTCAAAAGACCAGCGACATTCGTTCATTCCAGATTACTTCGGAAGCTGCGGTTGCTGCGGGTATTCGAAGAATTGAAGCTATTACAGCCGATGCGGTAGATGCATTGTTGGAAGAAGAACGCAACGAACTGGAAGCGGTTCGCTCGTTGGTGAAAAACAAAAATGCAAGCAAAGCAGTAGAAGATTTGTTAAGTAAATTCTCTTTGTTGGAAAAGGAATTGGATGCTTTGAAGCACGAGAAGGCCATGCAAATGAAAGGCGTGTTGAAAGAGAAGTTCGAAGAGAAAAACGGAATGAATGTCTTGATTGACCAAGTAGATTTAGATGCGAATGCAATTAAGGATATTTGTTTCCAATTGAAATCAGAAATTCCAAATGCATTTATTTTGTTAGCGAATGTGCAAGGCGGAAAGCCAACCATATCTTTAGCCTTAAGCGATTCGTTGGTGAACGACAAGAAATGGAATGCAGGACAATTGGTTCGTGAATGGGCGAAAGCCATTAAAGGCGGTGGAGGCGGACAGCCGTTCTTCGCAACTGCCGGAGGAAGCGATGAAGAAGGATTACCTGCTGCGTTGCAATTGGCAAATGATTTTATATTAGATTCGCACTAAATATTAAAACTAGAAAAATGAAAAAATTATCAATTCTTTTCGCTGCATTAGCAGTTGTGTTTTTGGCTTCATGCGGAAAATACGAGGACGGACCTGGGTTGTCTCTTCGTTCTAAGACTTCACGTTTAGCTGGTACTTGGTCATTGACAGAGGCGTTTCAGGGTTCTACTAATATTACAAGTAGTCTTACAAACGGAGGAACTGTTGAAGTTACATTCGATAAAGATGGTGCTTACGCCTACACTTATGACTTTGTAATTTTAGGATTTCCATCAAACGGAACTATTAATGGTACATGGGCTTTCTCAAGCGATAAAACTGCTTTGGAAATTACTGATGGAAGCGGTCAAATGGGGTCTTCTAAAATTTTACGTTTAACGAATAAGGAATTGTGGTTGGAGGAATCAGACGGAAGTGGCGGAACCTACCAAATTCATTACTCTGCAAAATAATTTCATTTGAAACAACAGGAAAAAGACTTCTTCGGAAGTCTTTTTTTATTTCTGTTTTTTGAAAAGGAATTTGTAGTTGGTTGTATCATAAAAAAAATCAATTCGAAGTTTAAAAATCAATTGTTTATTATATTTGATTAAAATACAAATACTATGAAAAAACTTTCAATTTTATTCGCTGCGTTTGCAGTTTTGTTTTTAGTTTCTTGTGGAAAATATGAAGACGGACCGGGATTTTCTCTTCGTTCTAAGTCTTCCAGAATTGCTGGTTCTTGGACTGTTGAGAAGTATACTTCTGATGGAGTTGACTACACTTCAGACTTGGCGGGTCTTACTTTCGCTTTTACCAAATCAGGTTCTTATACCGAAACATATGTATACCTCGGACAAACATCAACAGACACTGGAACTTGGGCTTTAACGAGTAACGATGAAGACTTAACTGTTACATATGCCGACGGCAGTATTGAGTCGTATAAAATTCTAAGATTAACAGACAGTGAATTTTGGTTTTCTCAAACGTCTTCTGGAACTACAGATTTACTTCATTTAAAAGCCAAATAATCATTGCGAATTATCAAACGAAAAGACTTCTTCGGAAGTCTTTTTTTATTTCTGCTTCTTAACAAACGCGGTTCTAGAAAGCGGAACATACGATTCCTTTTCACCCAACTGCACTTGCTTGTCGCCTTCAATTATTCTGTGCGAATAATGCGCCAGTTGCCCCGTTTCAACACAGATAGCGTGAACCTTCGTTACATATTCTGCAATGGCTAACAAATGCGGCATAGGCCCAAAGGGCTTGCCTGTGTAATCCATATCCAATCCAGCCACAATAACTCGAACACCCATATTCGCCAATTGATTGCACACTTCTGGAAGTCCATCATCGAAGAATTGCGCTTCGTCAATTCCAATCACTTCTGCAGTAGAAGCAAGCAATAAAATTTGAGATGAATGTTCAACAGGGGTAGAGCGAATAGTTGTTCCTACATGACTCACCACTTCCCCTTCGCTGTAGCGAACATCTAATTTTGGTTTGAAGATTTCTACGTTCATCTTCGCGAATTCCGCGCGTCTTAAACGACGAATCAACTCTTCTGTTTTTCCAGAAAACATAGACCCGCACACGACTTCTATCCAGCCGGCGCTTCTTCCTCTATTTACGGTGTTTTCTAAAAACATAATCTTCAAAGATACAATTCTTCGAAAGATGTTTTACAAGATCTTGCAGAAGGTCTACGAAGTTCTATGAAGGTCTTTCAGAAGGTGCTACGCAAGGTCAGATGAAGGTCGCTACGCGAAGCACCTTTCGAAGAACCTTGTAACCCACCTTTCGAAGAACCTTGTAACACACCTTTCGAAGAACCTTGTAACACACCTTCCACAGGACCTTGTGCAACATCTAACGCTCACGTACCAATCTCTGATCTAGATTTTTTTCTAGCGAGCGTTAAGGCATACTGAAACATAAACCCTCTCGGAGCCTCTGGCTTCGCAGGACGAATGGTGACAAAGGCATTCGTAAGATTGGTAATTTGAAGGGTAAAGCGATGACCATTTTTCATGTATCCTCCCCGGATGTCTATGATGGTTGAAGGTCCGCTGTTTTCTTTTCTGTATTGAGCCAATCCGGGCACGAACACAACGAACACAGAGTCAACTTTCTCCATATAGCTGTACGCCCTTATTCCTGCTCCAATGGTGAATCCTTCTGGCGATTGCGCATCTATGTTGAACTTGCCCATGTGGCGATAGCGATATTTCAAAATGGGTGTTCCTGGTCCACGCTCATCAGCTGCAAAAGATTGAACTGCATATTTTACATACGGAACCAAGTCTAACTCGTCTGCAATTGCGTCAACTTTGAAATTGAAAATAGGTCTCAACTCAGGCGCAATGTTCAAGTCAACCGGAGAGATATAAGTGTAACCACCGCCGAGATTAACCTTCCAATTACCAATGTAACTGTCGCCATTGAGTGAAAGTTCAATCCCACCAATTTGCGCTTCGGTAATGTTAATGCTCTTGAATCCAAATCCTAAAAGCGGGTCGGCCATGCTGCCCCATTGATCGAAGGAAAACTCAAGTAAGTTTTTGTATCGCGTTAAGAAAAGGGCGACATCCGCAGAAGCATTCCACTCACCAATTTTTATTTTTTGCTTCACGCCAATTTCCGCACCCCATCCTTGTTCTGGAAGAAGATTGGGATTCGGATAAACGCGAATGATATCGAGGTTTGTGTTAACGAATCGCTCTGCCGGAGAAGGGAAACGAAATCCTTGTCCGAAGGAAGCGCGCAGAAAAGTGTTCTTTCCCGCTTCATAGTTAATCCCCGCTCTTCCAACGGGAATAGATCGCACAACCATTTGGTCTAAGCGAAACAACTCCATGCGCGCCCCTGCACTAAACTGAAACTTCTTCCACGGTTGATCGAACTGCACATAGGTGCCTGCGAAGTTCCCGTCGTGTCTTCCGCCAAAACTTCCATCGTCAAAAAAGAACTTCGTTCCACTTAGGCCGGCGACTAAAGTTCCTTTCGATTTAGTACTGTGTTGAAATTGGTAATCGGTGCTAATTAAGTTCGTAGCCGGATACCAATCTTTTCCGCCTACTTGAAGGGTGTAATAATATCTACCGCGAAGGGTATGCTTATTCGATTTTTTATCGAAGGCCGTGAACCACGGATCTATGTTTGCCCACAGGTCGTTCAGCTTAATCAAAGTGGTTTCGCTGAAGGGTAAATAAGAGTCGGAACCTGTTCCTTTCCACATAAAAGAGAATCCTTGTTTTTGGTGCATGACATTTCCATCTATACCTGCACTTCTTCTTCCGTTCTTCCAAATTTTTCTTGTTCGGAAAGAGATACGTTCGCGGTCTTCGTATTCACCGTTCAACCAGCCCACACTGCGCAATACATTTCCACCTACAACCAAATCAATTCCGTTCTTCAGACGCTCTTTGTGACGGAATTGAAGACCACTCTGATAAGGAATACGATTGCCCGTCCACCAAGCCATAGATGCGTCACGCGGTTTGTCGTAAGTCGTTCCAAAAGTTGAAACGAAAGTCTCAGGCTCTTTTCCGGGATAAGCAGTGCGGACGTGAATAACTCCATTTAGCGCAGCGCTTCCGTATTGCACAGAAGATGCGCCTTTCACGACTTCAATTTGCTCAGCCAATTCAAGAGGAACATAATTCCATTTGATGTCGTTGCGATCGGCTGTAATCAAAGGCTGATTGTCTACAATAAGCAGCACGCGTGTTCCTGCGCCGAAGGCGTATCCACTTCCCCCACGAATACTCGCTTGTCCGTCTATTATCGTAACTCCAGGCAAACGCTCCACTGCCTTCGATAAATCGGGCGTAATGCGCTGAATGAGTTCGGTAGATTTAATGACGTCTATGCTCAGGGTTTGCAATTCGAGGGCTTGTAAGTAGCGTGAAGAGCCAATCACAACGGTTCCTGTGGAAGAGCTCTGTGCTTTCAAGAAGATGCTCAATCCCTTTTCATACATGTCATTCGTTATTGCAATTGTGCTATCGGCATGACCAATATGTTTGATCGAAATTGAATCAAGGATATCGGCTTTATTCAATTTGGTAGTGCCTGAAAGATCAGTAACACCAATTGTAACTTTCTTGGAGAATACCATTGCACCGGGCAAGGGCTCGCGAGAGGTCTCGTCGAATATGCGAACTTTTAATGTTTGCGCAGAAAGCGAAGTCGCAAGAATTGTTAAGAGAAGGATAAGGCGGAAGCGCATTGCTCAAATATAGGAAGATTCTTCGAAAGGTGTGTTACAAGGTTCTTCGAAAGGTGTGTTACAAGGTTCTTCGAAAGGTGCGTTACAAGGTTCTTCGAAAGGTGTGTTACAAGGTTCTTCGAAAGGTGTGTTACAAGGTTCTTCGAAAGGTGCTATGCAAGGACGCTTCGCGTAGCGACCTTCTGCAGGACCTTCTGAAAGACCTTCGTTAGACTTATGAGTTATCGCTCAAAAACGAAATACAGATCTCATTAAACTCCACCGGCTTCTCAATATTCACCACATGGCCGCTGTTGGGAACAACGATGAGTTCAGAGGAAGAGAAGCGCATAGCGAGTTTTTTTATGGAAGGAAGAAACATGTGGTCTTCCGCGCCCATGATATATAGCGTCTTTGCGGGGGTTTCTTTTTTTCGGAAGGAAGAGAGAAGCGGATTCACTTGAGTAACCAATCCGAACCACTTTTTGAATTCGGTTTGTTCGAGCTTTTTAGCTTCTCGAATGAATATGTTTCGCGCTTCCGAATTGCTTTTTTTCGGCATAATAATGAAGGCGAATAGTCTATAAAGAATGAGATAGGGAATGAGCGACTTGAAGGTTTGTCCGAAACGCATAAGAATTTGTCCGCGAACATTGAGCTTCATGGTAGCACCCGCTAAAATCATAGATTTTACAAGAGTCGTAGCCCGTTCGCTAATGTCACGAATGACAATGGTTCCCATGGAAATTCCAACGAAGTGTGTGCATTTGATTTTCAAATGTTCAAGTACTTCAATGACTTCATTGCCTATTTCTTCGAAGTTGTATTTTTCTTTTTTAAGCGGACGAACATTTTTCGACTGTCCATGACCGCGTAAATCAATGAGCAATATGTTGAAGTGTTTTTGAAATGCGCGAATCTGTTTGAACCAAATGGCGCTGCTTCCTCCCGCCCCGTGAATAAAGGTTACCCATTCATTCGAGCTGTCATGATTGAATATGGAGTAGTGAAGAATTTGTCCGTTGGAAGAATTGATCACGCGCCTAAAGATTGTGCTGCTTGATTTCCAACCAATTCAACTGCTGTGCGAACCATTCCAGCTACATCGTAGCCGCATTCTGCATAAAGCTGATCTTGTGTTCCGTGCTCTATGTATTGATCAGGAATTCCCAAACGCTTCACTTGAGCCGTGTATCCGTTATCGGCCATGAATTCAATCACAGCACTTCCCATTCCACCTTGAACACATCCGTCTTCAACAGTTACCACATGCTTGAATTTTCCGAACACTTCATGAAGCATTAATTCATCAATCGGTTTCGCAAAACGCATGTCGTAATGTGCTGCTGAAATGCCTTGCTCTGCTAATGCTTCGCATGCCTTCACAGCATAATTTCCAATTGGACCTATCGTTAAAATAGCAACGTCGTCTCCTGATTTTATCTTCCTTCCAGTACCTACTTTAATTTCTTTCATTGGTGTTTTCCAGACGGTCATAACACCATTCCCTCTCGGATAACGAATGCTGAACGGACCTTGATCTGGAAGCTGTCCTGTATACATTAAATCGCGCAATTCACTTTCGTTCATTGGGCTTGAAACAACCATATGCGGAATGCAACGCATGTAGGCCAAATCGTATGCTCCGTGGTGAGTAGGGCCGTCGGCGCCAACCAAACCTCCGCGATCTAAACAGAAAACAACGTTTAATTTTTGAATGGCAACATCGTGAATGACTTGGTCATAGGCGCGTTGCATAAAGCTCGAGTAAATATTACAGAAAGGCACCAG
>Ga0114969_10001559_pt1 | contig 19437 bp, 22 predicted proteins | sample M_130807_MF_Meta_FD_87316 | JGI IMG/M metagenome (GOLD analysis project Ga0114969, IMG submission 87316) | Freshwater microbial communities from Lake Montjoie, Canada to study carbon cycling - M_130807_MF_MetaG | ecosystem: Environmental > Aquatic > Freshwater > Lake | place: Lake Montjoie...
TTTCAATGCCAATACGATCCACTGTGGCTTTGCCAAAGTTTCTGCGCCTTGCAAAGTAAAACAATTCCAAGAAACGATTCAAACTCATGGTTTTGTCTTCGGGAAAATCCAAGCGATATTGTGTTGTTGTTTTTTCCAATGGTTGATTAAAACTCAAATAATCCCAAAGGTTGTAGTCCAATTCCAAATTCATGGGGTAGCTGTGTCTATCATTGTATTTGATGTAGTAGTTTCTTTGCAGTTTCATCAAACTGGCCAACAACTCTTCTGGCAAATCGTAGCGTTGTAAAAATGTTTCCAAGAAGTCATACAGCTCATCCACACGGTCTTCTTGATGCATGTTCATGGAAGTTCTATGAATGATGTTCCAGCCATGTATTTCTACACCAATCTTGGGGTGGTTGATCTTGCCAGTGGTCATCCAATTGCTAAAGTATTGACGAGCCTCTTGTTCTTCTTTCTTCACCCAGTTATTGGTCATAAAGTATGCAAACAAATCTTCGTAATAGTCGTTGTAACTGATACCCAAGTGCTTGTTGATAAACCTTGCAACCAGGGTAGCAAATCCATTGATGTGGAATGTGGTCTGGAACCAAGCAAAGATCTGTGCATCCAACATCACTGGCGTGGGCATGTCCTTGGTGCCTGTGATGACGTCAATGCTTTCTTCAATGTGTTCCACACTGTAACTGCCAGCAAAGTAGTCTGTCACAGGCTGGCTGGTGATCTTGAACAGTTTCTTTTGCAACAAGTTCATTTCAGCATTTTCCAACAACTGTGCTTGGAATGTTGTGATACCAGTGTGCTGATTCAGTTCGTATAGTGCATAGAAGTTTTTCTTCCAAGACTCCAGTGTTTCACCAGGCAAGCCCAGGATCAGTTCTGTGTACGCAGGAATGTTGCGTTGGTCGCACAGTTCAAACACTTCGTTCAGCTTGTTCATTTCCATGTTCTTGCGGCGAATGTTTTCCAACACGTCATGGTCCAGGCTCTGCACACTGAGTGTGAGTCCTTGATTGAAGCCACGTGCATCCAACAGTTTCTTCACAATGTCTATGACTTCTTTCTTTTGATTCTTGGCCCAGGCCACTGAGAATGTTCTTGGTGAGCCATACTTTTCTTGCATCTCAATGATCTTGTCGGCAATCATGCCATCACGTTCAGGATACATGCCAAAGTTGGCATCAGTAATTGAGATCCAATCAAAGTTGCGACGGGCCATCCATTCCAGTTCGTCGAACACACGTTGCAGTTCAAACTTCTTGACTTTGTTGTAGGTCAAACTGCCCCAGTCACAGAATGTGCAAGCATAGGGACAACCACGATTGGTTTCCAATGTGCCCTGCCATGTGACTTCAGGATGTTTAGCAATCATGTCATCAAAGATACCAGACAGGTATGGACTGGGCACCTGTTCCAAACTGTCAATACGCTCTGCGTCAGGAGTCTTCACAGCTTCGCCATTTCTGTTGATCAACAGGCCAGGAATTGATTCCCAGTCTTTGAGCTCAAAATGTTCAAGTATGCGTTTGAAAGTTATTTCGCCTTCGTAACAGATCACCAGATCCATAAATGGTTCTTTGCGAAACAGCTCAGGATCAGTGATTGCAGGTTCAGGTCCGCCAAATATGGTCAATGCCCGTGGATTGATTTCTTTGACTCGTCTAGCAACTTCGTAGTTGTAACGATGGTTCCACACATAGGTGCTGAAAGTCACTATGTCATTTTGAGCCAGACGCTGTGATACTTCTTCCAGGGCTTCTCGTTGCCAGATCCAGTTAGTGGCTTCAAACTGTTTGCGAATTTTGGGATCAGCGTAACTGTAACTCCATACCACACCTGCTGAATACGGCAAGTAGTAGGCATTGAATTCTTTAGGCCCTTGTTGAAAGTTGGGCTGGACAAAGGCTATTGTGTGTTTCATCGAGTATTTAATCACTTGGCAAAGTGCTTGTGCGGATTGTCAAATTGCACCATTTGCTTGTTAACGTCATTCCGGGCCAATTTTTCCCAAGGATCCTGTGTGCCTTTGAAAATGTTTATAAAGAATTCAATACTGAGTCCTTGACTGACCATGTAGTTGGCCAGTTTTTCACAGTCTTTGTGACGCAACTCAATTTGAGTTATGCTGTGAAAGTCAGCTTCGTGCATGGGATTGCCTTCCAATGCGGCACGTTCTCGGAACGTGGCATCATTGTTGTTGCCTGTGATGTCTGCACGGTCATGCAACACCCACACAGGTATACGTTCCCAGATGTCCAACATGTATGCCTGTTGACTGAGCCAGCCATCTTGCACTGAGTGTGGTGAGATATAACCCAACAGTTCATACCATTTGCGCGGCAAGATAGGGAAGATTGAATAAGGATGGTCCAAATGTGTGTGAAATGCCAACAGTTTGAATTGTCCTTGATACCGCATGATCTCAGTGTCCCAGCCAGGGGTCTGCATCACAGCGTCATCGTTCCAGATCATCAGCCATTGTGAATTGGTATACTGGGCCATTTTGTTGTTGTATACATGCAGTCTATGATAGCCCTGGCGTGGGAATTTCACAGCAAAGAATGATATTTCTCGCTCTTCCAACCAAGGTTGTAATTCATCGTGAAAATACTTTGTGCCAATTTCATCATCATCATCGAACGCAAACATCAACTGCAAGCGGTCAGGATGATCAGCCAGTTCGATCAGGCTGCGAACACTGCGACCCAGGCTGTCAGTGCGGCCTCTTGTGGCCAACAACATTGCAATATCGTATTCAGGTGTCATGCAAATAAATCCTCATTCCATTCTCTATGGCCTTCACGGAAAGCCATGTTTGATTGTGTTTCACGCACTTCCACGCGGTAACACCACAAGCGTTCTGCTTCTCCTTGTCCCCACATGTCAGGTATATAAACACCGTTGACATATTTGTATAACTGATCGGCAAGTCCTTCGCAACCCAGTTTGGGTAATATAGTTAGCTTGGCAAGATTACGGCGTTCCATTTCTCGATAAAACTCCAACTCAGGATCATCTTCTGCTACCAGCAAGGTGTGATCAAACTGACTTTCCAACACTGACTTGAGTTCCTTGAGTCCACCATAGTCGGCCGCCCAGTTGCGTGTGTCCAAGTTGTCTGTGCCAAAATAGAACTTCATTGAGAATGAATAACCATGTATTAGATTGCAATGACTGTCAGCTCGCCATTGGCGATATGCACACGGAAATGCATCGTGATATTCTTTGGTTGATGTGTATTTGTATTGCCTTGCTGACATCCAGCGATGTGTTTGAAATTCAGGGTTGTTTAAGTTTGTCATTTGTCTTTCCTTGGTTGAAAACTCAATAAGTCAAATCTATTGACTTTTGCTATGTGGTGAGGCAGGCTTTGGTCTAAAAAATTTTTCAATCCAGTTAACCGATAGCGATGATCACAAATGTGATTGTGATTGTGTATTATAACAGGAGCAATTTCTTTGTATACCGCTTCGTGCTCATAAGTGGCTAATTTTAACACTTGCTCAAATGCCATAGACCATCTGGTCAAGTCATCTGGTTCTTGATCATAGCTTTCGTCGATTATGCTATGAAATGTTCTATAGCCTTTTTGGTGTAATTTTTTCAACAGTCCTTGTGCCCCAAACATCACAAACAATCTTTTTATGTATAATGGCTTGGCTGTTTTTTCTGTCAAGAAAGCAGAGCTTGATGCTTGAGTTTCGGCCACAATTGAATACCAACTGTTTTGATAGATGTTTATAGGAATGCTTCGACTAATACTATTCCCATTTTGTAACCCAATCAAATCATTTCCAGTAGGAAGCTTTCTTGCTTGATCAGTAATCGCCGGATCATCAAACAGGCTTAAATCTGGACTCTGATAGTCGTATAGTGTCCAATGAGCTGAATCAACGGCTGCACCTTTGGTTATATTAACAAAACTTTTGTCTAGTAGATTGTGGTCTCTCAGTTGTTCAAAAATAAAATTTCTATGCGGTTTTGACGCCCCTAACAAAGCATCAAATATCTTAACTTTGTTTTTTAATACATTCCATTCTTGATACTGACAAGTGTCAACAATTCTTGAAAAACAATAGCCCAAATCATCATAAACTTTGTGTTTTGGAAAATCGGGTAAGTTTTGAGTGTTGTCTGCTATGGATATAAAATTTTCATTGTTGAATTGCTCAACAGTTTTTTTATAATACCAATCCCACGGGCCATTGATCAATTCCCCAGTGTAAAAAATTACTAGATCGGCCCAGCTGAGATCCATGTGTGGTTCATTGGTTCCAACCCAAAGCCACCAATATTTTATAACGATCTTTGTTCTGTAATCTTTTTTGACCTCGTTGAGATCCGTGGGTAACCGTCCAGATATGATTTCTGCATTGTCAAATAAATTAAAATCTAATTGATTTGCCAGCTTAATTTCAAGTATCTGATCTGGATCCCAAACTATCAAGGACATATATTACGCCACACCAGTAAGATTAAGATTGTTTGTTGCCATGTGTTTCTCCTATGTTAATTATAGCATAGGCAGCAGAATTTGTCGAGCGGGAATGATGCCAAGGCCGCTTAGAGAATTATTTATGCTGGTTGTTGATAGCCTGCGGCTTTGTAGTTGGCTTGCCCTAAGATCACCCCACGAACACCGCCCACAGGATCAGCACAGTCGCCATGTCGTCTGGGAATAAGATGCACATGTGGATACATCACAGTTTGTCCAGCAGCCTCACCACAGTTGATACCTATATTGAATGCATCACATTCTCCGGACCGTACCATTCGTCGACCTTCTCGCATGGCAGAGTCAACGCAGTCGGTTATCACGCCATCTGTATTGTATTGCGGCACAAACAACAAGTGCCCGGGGGCAACAGGATATCGATCTTCAAACACAGCAACATGATAGTCAGTGAGTCGGTCGACTTCTAAGTCCCAAGGTGCCACTCCTGCGTCTTGTGCTTCTGGTAATGTTTCATACTTCATTGTACCGATTCTTCCACAGCGTTTTCATAGCCACGTGCATAGTCATCGGCGTCAGCTTCGGCATTTTCGATGTTGATGTATGGGTTGAAAAATTCTTCACCTGCTTGACCTGCAGCATGCCCTTGCATGTAAGGTGCTTCTGCGTAGAGTTCAATCTTTTTTCTTTTGTTACTCATCTGGTTCTCCTTGAAACACTTCGCCAGTTTGTTCGTTTTCCAACTGCAATGGACCATAGAACACATACTCAGTGTCGTCATTGCTCCAGCCCAGGGCTTCCATGCCATCATAGAAGTCTTCGTTCCAGGCGTCCATGATCTTGTCTTGTTCTTCTTCAGTCATGTCTGCAGGCCAGTCCCATTCGAGCCAACAGCCATCATCCATACTGTCCATTTCCCAGTCGTAATCGCCACCAATTTCGTAGCCGTCAGGATTTTTCAAATCAACGTCGGGCTTTTCATCACTTTCACAATAGAACTTGCCCCAACGAAAACCTTGTTCTTGAATGATCTTTTGACCATCTTTGTTCCAGATTGAACGTTCAATGGCATTCTTTTTGTGCTGTGTGGTCAGTATCCATGTGGCCATGATTCTCTCCTTAGGAGTCGATTTCCATTGAGTTCCACTCTTTGACCACATCCAGCATTTCTGCTTCTGTAGCACAAAGAACTTTGGCAGTTTTCCAATCGTTTTCTTTGTCTCGTCCACCCACTTCCACCATGAAACCGTTGTCATAACGATTGATGCTGATGTTTTCATTTACCTTGCTGAGTTTGTTTAATTTTGCCATTTTCATTTCCTTTAAGTTAATTCTACCACTCTATATTTGCTTGCAGGATAGTTTTCCTGCAACCACTCCAACAGCCCTGGTTCCCAAGGCAGTTTGATCTCACCTGTGATGTTTGTTATATACATTATCGTGGTGCAAACTCTTGTTGCAGTTTGATATTGTCCATGAACTCTTTCTTCACACTGTCATCTGTTTTGAAAGCACCACGCAACACAGTGGTCTGTGTTAGACTGCTGTGTGCCATAATACCACGATTCTCACAGCAGCCATGCACCGCTTGAATATAAACACCAACGTCCGCACTGTCAGTTGCTGTCATGATCTCATTGGCAATGTCTATACACAGTTCTTCTTGTAGTGTGCCCCGACGGGCACACCATTGTGCTATTCGGGTGTATTTAGACAAGCCAATAAGTTTATTAGCGGCAATGATACCGATGTAGGCAACCCCAGTGACAGGCTGGTGATGATGAGAACACATGGAACGTAACTCACTACGAACCACCAGCATGCCTTCGTAGCGGTCTGCAGAGTCATTTGGAAAAGCTGTGCAATCTGGTGCTGATTCATATCTTCCTGCCATTACTTCGTTGAAATACATCTTGGCCAAGCGTCGAGCTGTGCCTTTTGAGTTGGGATCAGTTTCGCGATCGATTAACAGTGCATCCAATACCTTTTCAAATGCTTCTGTGGCTTCGTCGATCAATGCACTTTTAACCGCAGGAGTAATGTATTCTGAGATATTGTCATTGGCCCAAAATCGTCTCCCACTTTGATTCATCTTGTTTCGAATCACCTGCGACAAATTTTTACTTGTATCAACGACTTCGTCATCGTTGCTTTCATATGCTTTGTTGTATACCATTTTTACTCCAGTGTGTGATTATACACTATTTAGATTGTGAAGTCAATCTAAAATGATAATTTGTCTGCAATCAGGATAAACTACCTTGCGTGGTGGTTGACTGGTGTATTGACTCAACAACTCCATGCCACGTTCAGCTTCCTCAATGGTGGGTTTATAGTGATAGCCAACTCTGAATACTGCTTGATGTTGCCAAGGCTTGATGGCAAGATCTCTGCCATCATACCTCATTTGTAACAGTGCTTGGTATGCCGTTTCATCATCCAGCAATATAGCACCGCCGCGACCAATAGGCAAGGGTTTGTCATGTCCAAAGCTGAGACATTGAATTTGCCCTGGGCGATACATATTGGCTTCCAGTCGTCTAGCACTGTCCCAAATTCTAGTTTTTCTAAATCGATACTCACCAATCCATTGTGGGGGATCACCCTCTTCATACGCATATTTGATGCCCAGCTTGTGCATGAGCATGGGTATGCTCAGATATGTAAACGGAGTAAATGCACAAAACTCCACACGGTCATGCCGCATGCACAATTCAATGGCATGGGTACAACAGTCGGTCATCACAGCATATGGTGCACCGGTGAATTCAGCCAGTGCAGTTTCAAATTCAAGTATCTTTTCGAACATACCAGTTCCAGGCGTGTTGGATTATATGATCTAGTTCAAACTGTCGCCAACCCATGTCACCGACTATAGCAAACTTGGCAGCACTGGCTGTGAGCACAGCAGGATCACCAGGTCTAGAATCACCCAGCACCACTTTCAACTTCTTACCGGTTACACGTTCGGCTGCGGCAATAATTTCTCTATTGCTGACGCCGTTGTTAGAACCCAAATTATACACACCAGCAGGAATTTCAGCATCTAATGCCATGACATGTGCTCGAGCAATGTCTTCCACATGCACATAGTCTCTCACACATGTGCCATCTGGTGTGGCAAAATCTACACCATTCAGTGTAAATTCTACATCATCTCTAAGAGCTTCTAACACTCGGGCAATGATGTGTGTGGCACCTGATTCTTGTCCGTGTCTGGTTTGGCTGTCAGCACCGCAAGCATTGAAATAACGAAATGCCACATAGTCCAAGTTATAGGCAGTGTGATATGCTGCCATGATCCGTTCTACCATGAGTTTGCTGTCACCATAGGGCGATATGGGCTCACAAGGATCCACTTCATGACAAGGAGTCATGATAGGTTCGCCATACACTGCGGCACTTGAACTAAAGATAACTCTAGTCTTGGGCATGCTTCTACGCACTTGATCCAACAGTGTGAGTGTGTTCACCACATTGTTTTCAAAGTAACGACCTGGATGTTTGATACTGGGCCCAACCAGGCTGCTACCAGCACAATGAATAATAGCCTCAGGACCATGCACCAATATGTTGACTAAGGCATCTTTGTGAGCAAAGTCCTTTTCCACATAATCATGGAACACTGACTTCAGTCGTTTGGGGCATTTGCTTTTGTCAATGCCCACTACCCGATGTCCTAAATCAGCCAACATCAAGGCAGTTTGGCCACCAATGTATCCCGCGGCTCCGGTAACAACAATGGTTTTTTTCATGTTTCTATCTTTCTGACATGGTATTTGTCTTCAGCCACATGGTCACGGTATCTATTGCCTTTTCGATTCCAATGCTCACCATTACCAAGCAAAATATCAACCACACGGTCAACAGTGCCATTATTCCAGTCAGATATGAGCCCCATGTTGTGATGTGGTTCTCGCAGTAGATTTTGCATCTTGTGATATGCATCATCGATCGACCACGGAATGTATAATCTGTTGGGATCGTTGGCAAAGGTTTCGGGGAATGACCGGTATGCCGGATATAGCACATTACATCCAAGAGTGTCAGCTTCACTGACCGTGTTGCTGACCCAATCTTGCAGAGCACAGTTGAACAAAACTCTAGTGTTGTTGAGATGCGCATAGTATTCGTTCTTGGTGATGTTGTCGTAGATTTTGAGTTTGCCGGCTGCTTCCAAGGCCCTGGCACGAGCAATGTATTCAGGATTGTTGCTACGCAGTGGACCACCAGAATAGATACAGAACTCCACAACTACTGGGTATTGATTATGGAACATGTCAATCAAGTCCATGAAGAAGCCAGGTTGTTTTTCTTGGTCAAAACGTGCGGCAAAGCCCACACGGCTTGGACGATCCGCAAATGGTCTAATGTTGTCAGCACCACCAATGCGTTCCAGCACTTCTGCTTTGCCAAAAGCCAAGCCAGAAATGTTGTAGATAGGGCAATCCCATCCTGCAACCTTCATGAGCATGACCATTTCTTCATTTGTGGCCAGCACAGCACCACCTGAATCTCGAACTAGTTCACATACCATTTTTTCATACAAGCCCATCCATTTCTGCATGCCCCATACATGAACAAAGTCATCAGGATCAATGGATTGAGCAAGACAACGGACAAAAATGCGAGGACGCAGTTCGGCAGGCACTTGATTGAGAATATAAGGCAAGCTCTCAATACCAGGTTGGAACATGTCTTCAAAGTAGACGACATCTTCCGACGTTACTTCTCCTTGTTGCATTAGTCGAACCAAGTTCATTAGTTGACTCATACCAAAGTAACTGCGACCGTGTGCATCTAACACTTGCCCCACAACAATCTTCTGGCTGTTGTCAAGAGCCAGGCCTGGAACATAGACCACATCCAGCCCACGTTGATCAAACACACGTCGATTCCACTCTGTCAGTTGCAGTGTGTAACGAGCCTCGTAACTTTCAAGACCCATGTAATACAGTTTTCTCATGCGCGATGTCCTGCAAAGCGGCGGGTATCTTCGTCCCACATGTTCTTGGCATTCTTGCCTTGATGCCATTTGTTGAATTGTTGCCATGCATAACTCTTGAAGTTATACAAGTCGGCTTCGTTGTAACGATAGCCATAGTCCTGGCAAAATTCCAGGTATACTTCGAGATCGTCTTGGATCTCTTTGACTTTGGGGTTGGGTTTGAATGTAGGTCTTGCCATGGTATTCTCCTTAGATGACAATGTTGTTGAGAGGTTGAGTAAGTTCGTATTTGATCAGTGCGCCATTTTCGCCGTCTTCCGACACTTCAATATGCACCACACGACCAGGATAGCGTGAAGCTATCTGTATATATAGGTCGTCTGCCATCATCTCGCAACTTTTGTGGTCAAGACTTAGAACGGCACCTTGACCATTATACAGCGACTCGCACCATCGTTTGAATTGGATGAACTCCAGGTCCCGGTCATTATGGAACACATCGATCCACACCCGGAAATGAAACTGGTGACGATGAGGATAACCAAGAAATTGTACATCAGCGAGTCCTGGATCTGTTAAGGCAGCAGGATATTTATGGATGCCTTCCTTGCGAAATGTCACCCAGATTTGTCGCTGTGCCTTAGCCATCACACGATTGGCAACTTCACGTTGTTCTTGATTCATGATTTCAAACTTTCAAACTTTCAAATGTTACAATCTTGCCTAGGGCATCACCAAGATTTTCATCTGGGTGTACAATGTGTAACTCGCAGTGATGTTGGTCCTTGCGTTCGTCGTATCGGTTGATTTCTACCAACACACCGCCATTGGCACGATACATAGTGAAGTTCATTCTGTGCCGACTGCTACCAATGCTGGGTCGATCGTCGTTGCTATTAGAGAGACCAGTTGATAATTTATCTATTGATGATATTGTTTCATTGCGGTGTCTAATGCGCTTGGCACGCCGTAATATCCAGTTATCTAACCATTTCATAATTTGCTATCGCCTTTGTAATCATCCCAACTGGTAAATGTTTCACGGCTCATTAGGCTGTGTAGACTGTGGCACCAGACGCCGGGATTGGTAGCGTCAAAGTCCTTGTCATCTATTTTTAACATTGTATTATAATTCCACAGTCGTGTATACGGCACACTTACTCGAATCTGTGGAATAAAATTGCGGTAGTCGCATAGGCCACCATCATTGAACTCTTCCACTGCTGAAATGGGAATATCCAAAGTGCAAAGATAATCACGTTCCAAAAAGTATGTGATCATTTTTTCCCATTCTCGCCATTCCTCGGGCGTCTTGGGATTGAAACTGTGATTGGCCCCAAAGAATATGTGCTGTTGAACTTGAAGTAGTCTAGCTCCAATGCTGTCAATGGGCTGAATGCCCACAACAAACAGCGTCTTCATGCCAAATGCAGGTGTGCGTTCTACTTCGGTTCCTACAAAAAAGGCAACGTTTTCGTGATCTGGTCTATTCATATATGTAATTGTAAATGTAGTCTGCCCACAAAGCATGCCCCTGTTGTGTGGGATGCTTCGATCCAGTTTTATTATTATAAATGCTTTTATCAAGTAAGTCAAGCACTTTCAATGATTCTGGAAAAATTTCATCGCTCATCCATTGTTTGTATTCTGCGGAATCTAACTTTTGTTCTCGGATAAAAATATCAAAGTTTTTAATAGCAAAGCTCATCATGGGAATTTTGGGAACATCGGTCATGCCCTGTTTTTCAAACAGCAGTCTACTCCAAGTAACCGGCATTAAGTTTGGCAAAATATTTTTGTTGTCTTCAAAAGTGTCAGTAAAATTACGGCCCACAATCAGCTTGACATTAGCTGGCAGTTGTTGTGATATGGTTAGCAATTTTAAAAAATCAAACTTTTCAGCCTGCACTAAGATATCTTTGTGGCTGCCTGAATTTATGTTATAGAATGTTGCAAATTCTTGTATATAGGCAGGAAATTTAAATTCTCTACATATTTCAGTTAGTGTTACTATTATCCAAATTTGTTGATATTGGTTGGACAATCGTTGTATATCGTTTTCGACTAAAATTTTTAAACGATCGTGTATCCAGTAATTAAAAATTCCTGGGATAGCGCAGTTGACAAAATCGGCCTCTAACTGTTCAGACAACCGGTTGGCATAGATGTGTTGAGATCTAGATTCTGCATCTGAGATAGGTTTGCTGGCATCAGCATTACCAAGACGATCGCCCCAGGTCCAGCTGTCACCATAACAAATTACTAAATTTTTAGCATTATTGTTTTTTTCTAGGTAATACGGAACAGGAGCAACAAAATCATCAGACCAATATTGTGCCGCCCGGTCCATGTGATGCCCCAGCAACGACATTACAGATTGCTTTCTAACTGATCAAGGTTGGCAGTATCAAAATCTTCTTGCTCAGTTTGCTCATATTCAAACAGTGCATTGAATTGTGTACGTGCGTTCTTGGCCTTTTTGCCTTTGAAGCCACGTGTGCCCACAATCTCCATCCAGTAGTCATCATAGTATTCAATAATGGCTTCTGACTCCTCACGTGTCGGTGCGGCAAAGATGGCTTCTACAATATCTTCAAACAGTGCATAGTCACCAGTGCTACGGCGCATCATGGCAGGATGTTCACCTGCATCAAAACGTCTGTTGGCTTCTTGCACAGCAGTCAAGTGCATCCAAACATTGTGACCCATAAGCAATGCATAGGAAAAACTATCCCATGATGTCTTGCCCCACTTGCCATTCTTGTTGACATCTGGCAGCACATCATACAAGTCAGGATCTCGAAAGTTTTCTTCTGTAATTACGACTCCTGGCTTGGGAGTGCCCGGCCGGTAGATACAAATGTCCTTCATGGTAAACAGGCTGCTCAATGGCGAATCTTCCCAGCGTGGATACACACCATCTGCTACCACACCATCTGACCATTTACGTGTGTCTATAGCATACTTTTTGTCGTCTGCTGACGGAGCCATGCGATATGACCACTTTGAATCATGCTCGTATACGTTTTCAAAGTATACCTGTCCATTGGCTGTGGCGAGGAATGGGCTGGCACAATCAAAGGAGATAGTAAATGCGGGATTAGCGTATTTTCTAACTGCTCTTTGAATCACGGTGAGTAGCACAGCCCATTCCAACTTTGATGTGCCCAAGAAGTGCATCCAGTCATGCACACCTTCTTGTAGCAGGCCATCGTATTTGAGTGCAATCAATCTGCGCAGGACCAAATGCACATCACACATGTTTTGACCACCCATGGCCCAGCCATCAAAATGTGTGTCTGGATACTTAACTGGATCACAGTATTCTTTCATGGTTTGATACCATGTTTCTGCTGAAGTATGATTGTCACCTTGCAACACATTCAAGAACCGGGCACCACCATTGGCTTTGCCTCGACGATGCGCCATGAAGTATTCATTGTTGAACTTGGTGGCATCCACAGCCTCTTGTAAGGTCTTGATACCACAGGCCTTTGATGCTTTCTTGTCATGGATAACCCAGGTTGGAATATCAAGGATCATACCATAGTCGCTGATTGTGTCCAACCATTTTAAAATAGCACTGCGTTTCTTTTCAGCCTTGGCACAACCTGAATTGGCCTTCCAGTCGCCTTCCCACAAGCCTTTGGCAATCTGGAATCCACCCGAGTCTCCCAGCATGAACGTGCCTGGTTCACGATTGCGAACCATGTCTTCTGACCAGTCTTGTTTGGTCAAATCTAAATTGGCATGACCACCTGAATACAGGCTCCAACGATATGGAAATAAGGCCTTTTGGCTGTTGAGCCAGTTCATTTGTTCCATGTCTGTGAGTCCTGCAGGAAATCTTGCAGGATCCACATACTGTTCGTTGCGTTGCTTGCCAATGAACGTGGCGTAGAAGCCTGAGATTGCAGGCAAGAACACAGCATAGTCATTCTGCTTGGCAGTTAGATTGTCTTGGCTCACTTGCTTTGTGCGGGTAAAATATAGTTGTAAACAGCCACACCAGAATCCACTGTGATCTTGGCAGCACCGTCATCGCTGATGCGAATAGTTTTGTCTCCGGTCAGGGCCATGATGGCCATGAACTGTACGGCTGGCCAACTCCAAGCACGTTTCAACTGACCATTCACACCTGCATGAAACACAAAGTTACCAGCGTGTGTTGAGTGATCACCAAAGAAAAACTTCAAGTCACCATTTTCAGTTTTGGCCTGAAAGTTGGGCTCTTCAGCATTGGCCTGTGCTTGCATACGCAGTCGCTGGATGGCAGCCACAGTGGGCTCAAATTCAATGTGCCATGTGACACCTTTGAACTTGGGTGTTTTGAGTTTGTCATTGACCACGTTGGCTGACATAAACCGGTATGTGTTGCGGAAGTCTCCTCCAGCATTTTCAAACTCAATACCGTCAGGCTCACCTGTGGCTTTTTTGGTCAAGCCAAGTTTGGCATTTTCTTTATACTCTTGCAAGTTCAACAAGATTTTCAACTTGTTCAAGTTGGGCATGCCAAATGTGCCCATGAAGTCTGCGTGTGGATTTTTGAATTCGCCTTCCAGCACCACGCTCAAATCTTCTGCCACGCCCACAATGGCTGTGCTTTTGTCGTCACCAGTGATTTTGATCAAGTCAATGCAGCCAAGATCGTGTGTGTGTTCTACCAGGTCTTTAAGATAATCTCTCATGTATACTCCTATGTTGTATGATTATATAGATTTTTTTGCTAAGTTGCAACTATTTTGGCCAGGCTTTGGCCACCTCTGATTGATGTTATTTCTCCAGGCTTTTTCAATTCCATCCATGACACATCAACTTGTCCACGATGAGTAGACACAATTTCAAAACCCAAAGATTCGGCATGTGCTTTTATTGCTCTTGCAGGAGTATAGCATGCGGCACCAACTTCGGCCAATGCAATTCCATGTGCAACATCACAGTCGTTGTAGGTGAACAGCACTGTGCCTCCAGGTCTGAGTTTGGTGTAAATGCTGTCAAGATATTGGCACAATACCTTCATGGGTTTGTAGTTGAAATAGTTGTAGGCAAATACAAAACCAAATTGATTGCTGGGCAACTGCCACAACACATCTTTATATGCATAGTCATCAATCACATAGGGTCTCAGTCGACGTTGATATGCTTCGGGAAAACGTTGCATGGCAGGAACCAGTAGTTCTTCGCGCTGATCAACCAGATACAATGGATCCAATGCCACCAAATAATCAATAAATTGTTCCACTCCCGGATGTATGATCATACCAGGCAGTCGCCAGTCTGAATGTTTTAGCAGTTGATGTTGCAAAAATTCACGACTTTCTTCATTGACAAATCGCATGTTGTGTGCTTGATCGTTATTGCCCAGACGCCGATTCAACAAATATTCTGAAGGGTAATAGCGTTTTTCTCCGTCATACAAACTTTGACTTTGTTGGTAATATTCTGGTTCTAATTCAAAAATTTTCCTGCGAAGATCATTTTTGATATTGTCAACGGCTTGGTGTATGTTGGCAAAATTTTCAGACACACTTTTTACAGAATGATTAAAGTCATTGGAAAATGTATCTACGTATAGTGTGGGACTGGAAATGGCATGGTTGACCTCTTGAAATTGATTCATTGCCGCGCGGCATACTAGATCTAGATTGGTCTGATCTAAGTAATTCAAACACTTGACTATCTCACTCAGCTTCATTCAAAAGAAAATAATGATGTAAATGTGTTTTCTGTGTTGGTGGCGGCTGCCAGGTCCCAGTCCAACACACCCAACAAGTTATCAATCTTTTGATCCACCACAGTGGCTTCCATTTCTGAGTCGTCAAATGGCAATTCCTTAAACCACTGTGGCAAGTGCATCTCGTCTGTGGGATAACCAATTGATGTCCAGCCAAGAGCATTGCTTCTGAGTTTGCACACAATGGTCTTCATGCCGTCGACCACCTGCATACTGTAGTTGTCTGAGTTCATTCTACGCAAGTTGTTCCAATTCAATGCTGCTCGCACATGCCCTGGCATGTTGGCTTTGCCCAGGCGTTCTTCTTCTTTGCCATACTTGGTCAAGTTGTTCACACGCTTGGGTGAGCCTTTTTCCCAGCCCGGTCGCTCTTTGAATTCATACTTGAACTCACGCACACGTTCAATGATTTCGTCACGTTCGGCACCAGACAGCACTCTATTTAGAATTTCCAACAGGAAGTCTTGAATAACTTTAGGAGTGTCACTTCGTTTCAAGTCTAGTCCTGTTGCTTTGGTCTTGCCAATTGCACCGTTAACATCCAAGCGTTTGTTTTCAATGTCAATGGCGTTGACTGCATAGCGTTTCTTTGTGATGAACAATCCACGGTCTGCCACTGTTTCACGTCCGGCCTTGATCAACTCGCCCATGTCTCTGGGGCAGTGGAAAGCACGTTCCATGAATGCTGGGAATGAGTCGTTTACTTGGTCTGCAATCGAATCGTATAACTGAATACAGATTTCCTTTGACCATTCCATGCGTCCTTCGGCAACTTCTTGTTTGAGCACTGGCCATGCTGAGAAGTAACAGGAGTCTGTGTCACCATAAATCACTGCCTTACCAACGTGGTCATATTCACCTGTGATGCACTCATTCAAGTATGCATCCATGTGTTTGGCAATGCTACGACCGGTCAGGGTAGTTGATTGGCCAATTCGCTTATCAAAAAACCTACAACCAGGATTAAGAATAGCACCGTACAAACTGTTGAGGTTAATCTTCTTGACCAGTTGTCGTTTGTCCCAAAAGGCAATTTCTTTGGCATCTTTGGCCTCCTTCTTCTTGGCCTGCAAGTCTTTGCGTTCAGCATACCAGCGTTCCAGCAGGCCTGGTATAACGCCTTTCTTTTCGTAGGTGAATATTGTGCCATTGGCTGATAAAATCCAAGGTTGATTTGAATCAAATAGCATATACCAAATTTCAGCGGCTGAGTGTACACTTTCCTCACCTGACTGCCAGTCAATTGTAATCTCTGTGCCACGTTGCTGTTCCATCACCGCTGTGTATTCTAGACTAGCAAACACGCCTTCCCACGCAGCCGCAAATGAATCGCCCTTGGCCATTTTGTCTCGGATGTATCGATCAGTCATTACAGGTCTCAGTTGACCTATAATGGTTTCAGGTCCCATGTTCAAGGCACGAATTGCTGAAGGATATAGACTGTTGATGTCTACTGAGCCAATCCACTCATGTAATCCTTTCTTGGGATAGGCCACATAAGCACCTGCGGCCTGTGTGTCCTCGTCTGTGAGTCGCTGTTGCCGATTGGGCACAACCATGCCACGTTCATGTGCTTCGTTGATAATGGCCTGTTCTGTCACAGCCACAGCACCCATTGTGGTGGCCAACAGCACTGTATTAGCATGTGCCAATTCGCTGGCCAGTTCCAAAAAGCGTAATTTCTTGTCCAGTTTGTCCAACAGCATGGTATCTTGCCGGTTGTATACAATAAAGGTCCGGAAGTGTTGATTGTATAGTTGATCCAGTGTGCCTTCAAACTGTGTCTTGCGCTCACCTAGTTCATACTCAGCAATAGCATCCAGACTATAACTATGGCGCTCTTCATAAGTGTATTTGCGATACAGTTGCATGTAATCCATATGCACACGACCCACCAAGTCATAAGTTTCATTCTCAGCACCAAAGCGTTCAAACATGCGCTTCTTGGGAAACTGTCCCCACAAACAAAAACGTCTGGTATCATCTTTGCTGAGCACTCTGGTGATACGGTTTATGGTATAGGGTATGTCATAGCCCTCTGAGTTCCAACCTGACAAGATGTCTGCATCATCAATGAGATCCAGGAATGTTTTCAGCATCTCTGTTTCATTGTCGAACAACAAGGTATTCTCAAACTCCGCACAGATCTCACGAGCAGTCTCTGCACTCATGTGGCGCGGTGCCACCACCAGTGTCACAAGTTGCTCCAACCAATTCAAATATACCGATATGGCAGTGATGGGATTGAAAGGATCTTCCACAGGCGAGAATCCACGCACTGGATCAAACGCAACTTCAATGTCAAAAAAAGCTGTGTGCAAGGTGGGTGCGTCTTGATCTTTGTAGTTTTCCTCAAAGCAACGGAATATGGGATTGATATCCGATTCGTAGATCTGTCGCCCGCTGTGTGCTCTGACTTCCTTGCGGAACTCTTTGTTGTTGCGGGTGCTGAATCTCGACACAGGTGTGCCATAGATGCTTTGAAACTTACCTCGGGGGTCGTCGTAGTAGAACACATAATTGGCAGGATACTCTCGATACTGCCTTCGGCCGTCTCGGCGTTCTACAACATGAATGCGATCGTGCTCACGATCAAATAGTGCGTCAATATAACTCATTGTTCTCCGTTTGTGGCCGGTAAAGCCTTGCTACATGTTCGTGACGTGAACGACTCGTTGCTGTTGAAAGCAATATTTATAGCGTCTTACCCACTGTTTCAAGAATTGTTTCCAACAGTTCTTGATCTTGTTTGGTTTTGCCAAATTCGGCCTTGTGTGCTACTCTAATGGCCTTTTTTAACACAGCTGGTTTGATTTCTAATTCTTCTGCAATGGCTTTAATAGTGTCGGTCAGGCCACCTTGCAGGGTGTCAATCTCGTGCATGACAGCCATGCCTTCATTGATGATTTGGGTGAGTTTGATTTTTTGTTCGCCGTTGAATGTTTTGGTATCCATGTATACTCCTAAAACACAAGTATAACACAGAAATTCAGTTTGTCAATAGTAATTTGCTCACTCTGGATGTTCACCGTAGCGAATGGTTACTGATCTGGGCAGCAGCCGCCCACTCGGTCCTAAGGCTGAGTTCTTTGCAGTGATTCATTCAAGCCTTGAATCACACGTTGTATTTGTTTGAGTCGTTGATATAGTTGTTCAGCTTCACGGCCAGCATAGTAAGCACTGCCTTCGGCACGGTCATAATAGGGATCACGATTCCGCTCAGCATCAGCCACCAGTTGATCAATGTTGGGATATTTGGCTGTCAAATCACGCTGGTGTTTTTCAGCATCAAATTTGGGAGGTATGTATGGTTTGCTTCTAGCATCTGCACGTGCCAGACCTTTTTCTCGCTTGGCAATGTTTTGATCGGCTGCAGAAACTGTGGCAGGATCATCACGGCCAAAGAATCGATCCATTTGACTTGTGGCCTTGGACAAAGCAGCCTTTTTGCGATAGTCGCCTAAGTTAACTTCGGACACTGGCTTGGTTGGCTTTTTATCTTTGGGATATCTTTTGCCAGCCAATGCGTCTAATTGATCTTTGGGTAATTTTTTGATCCAATTAGGATCATTGAATGGTTGTGGTTTTTTAGTAACCGGACCTTCTTTGACCATGTAGTCTCCGGCTGTGTTATCTGAAGGTGTGTAGCCTTTGTCGGCTGTGTGATATGCGGCTGGGTTGCCTTTGTCTGACAACGGAGTTTTATCTAAGTAATTGTTGTTGTATTCAGTATCTGACACACGTTCAAGATTAAACTCGTAGAATTTTATACCTTTTTCTTTTAGGAACTTTTCAAGCGCCGCCGATGCTTGCCCTGGAGATTTAAAACTGGTCCCCAAGTTAATGTCTTTTGTAACTGTGTTCCCATTGACTTTGAAAGTAACATGGGCAACAATAGCTGGCAAGAAATCTTCGCCAGAAGGAGCATTTTGTGCTTGTGCAGCGCCACCGCCCATGGCCATTGAGCCTGCCAGGGCTGCGCCTCCCAATGCTGACTTCCAACTTTCATCTACACCTTGTTCTTTTTCTTTCTTGCGACGAGCAAAGTAATCATTCTGTGGATTCTTTGGCTGTGGTTTTACAGGCTTGCCAGCATCTACATCACGCTCACGTTGGCGACGACGTTGATAATCAGTTTCAGCCTCCGCCACACCTTGCTTGCCACCTATCAGCCAAACTTTAGCAGGTAATCCTTTAACATAATTTGCTGTGCCCAATCGTGTTTTGCCACCTATTAACCACAGTCCTTGACTTGTTTTTAGTATGATAGGCATTTCTACTTGACCTTTATCAAACAAA
>Ga0114969_10001563_pt1 | contig 19414 bp, 21 predicted proteins | sample M_130807_MF_Meta_FD_87316 | JGI IMG/M metagenome (GOLD analysis project Ga0114969, IMG submission 87316) | Freshwater microbial communities from Lake Montjoie, Canada to study carbon cycling - M_130807_MF_MetaG | ecosystem: Environmental > Aquatic > Freshwater > Lake | place: Lake Montjoie...
ACTGACAGACCTGAACGCAACTTAGCAACAGCCTTACGGATGTTAGCAGAAGTGATTGTATCTGTAGCAGCAATTGTTACTGTGTTAGTACGTGTGCCACCATAGATGACGTTAGTACCACCACGAAGTTCAGTCTGTGCGACTGTATCAATCGAACCTGCAAGGTTGAAAGCGATAATGTTAGCAATCGCTGGGTCTACATCAGCAAGGCTGAAGAGTTCCAAAGCGCGTGTAACAAGGACTGAGTTACCGTACTCTGCAAGAGTAATAGTAACTGAAGTAGGAGCAGCAATCTGAACAGAGTCACGCTCTGTTGATTCTGTCAATGCAGTTGTCTGTTCAGACAAATCTGCGTATAATTGTAGAACTACGGTTGAGCCAGGGTTTGCTAATTTAACGGGCTTTTTATCAGCGACGCTACGAATTAGGGGTTCTGAACGCAACGCGAAGTCTAGTAGACGGTCATACGCCTTTTGGACGAGACCTGCTCCACCAGCGGTACCAGCAAGATTGCCAGTTGACGAGGTATATGCATTAGCCATTGTGTGTTCACCTCCAAGGTGAATAGGAAATTACTATGTATTTATTGCTGTGAGTAGATAAGTGCTGACAGTTCTTCTGCAGAGGCTGCATTATTAATTCTGTCTAACAAGTTTTCTGCTCGGTCAGGGGTCATACCAAGTTGAGTAACTACATCTTGTTGCCGTAAGGCTGCACGATTAAGTTCTTTTTCTTGTGTATCCTCTGGCTGTACTAATCCAAAGAGGTCGCCATTATCTTCAAGCCAGTTATTAACCGACTCTTCGTTAATGTCTTCTAAGTCTTTAAGGATTAAGCGTTGTGCCTTTGGATTGACACCTTTCTTGTCTAGAACCTCTTTGACTACACGCTCACGCTGCGCCTTGGAAAATCCCTCAAGTTGCTCAGTGAGTTCTTTGATACGCTTTTCGTCAGAACGTTTGGCTTTTCGTAACTTTTTAAGTAAGTCACTTCCATCCATTTGTACATCAGTATCGGTATCTTGGTCGTCTTCGTCATCGTCCCAGTAGTTGTTGCTCATAGCAACCCACCCTTCTATTCGTTTGAATCGCAAACCACGCATCTGTTCGGGGAAACAGTACGGCTTTTGCTACCAGTCTTATACGCTATGTGGGCTGGTGGGTCACATAGGATTCTATTTTATATTTGTCCTGCTGCTGAAGATTTCTTTAAATAACCAGTGCTGTATGCACCAGGTGCATTACCTGCTGATGCAGCAAATCTATCTCTTTCTCGTTGTGTTGCTTGGTCTATTTTACGTTGTTCAGAGGCTAGATTTTTAAGATATGCATCTTCTAAATTAGTTTGACCAACATCTTGACCTTCAATATTTCCATACTTTTGTAAAGTTGGTAGGTCTCTAGCAATTTTAGCGTAACCTAAATTTGCTTCATCTTCACTAACTTTTAATGCAGCCAAGTCTTCGGAAGTAAGTACATTTGATACAAGCCCTTGACGAGCAGCAGCACTGCCAATTTGTGAGGCTTGAACTTTAGCATTTAATCTAGTTTCAGTTTGTTTAGGGTCTAAGAAATAAGATACTATATCTGTTTCTTCTATAGAAGGATAATATTTTTGAAATGTTCTTAAAATATCAGGTCTATTTCTTACTTCTTCTACAGAAGTTTTTAACCTTCTTTTTACTTCTAAAGGTGATATTACTTCTCCAATAAAAGTAGACAAATATTTTTGTTGTTGTTCTCTAGTTGTTCCTAATAAATTTTGAACACCATATGCCTTAAAAGATTCTTGCATATCATTTTCTAAATCTAAGTAAGTAGATTCAGTATAAACATTTTTACCTGCTTTTAAAAGCATAGCATTACCAGCAAAACGAGTTTGATATTCGGTTGTTTCTCTTAGTCTCATTGTTGCTTCAGAAGTAGGTGTTCCATTTATAATCAAATCTTTAACAGTAAGTGCTAACTTTTCAAGACCATATTTTTTAAATTCACTTTCCAAAAGACTATAGGCTGACTTTCTTTCAGCAGTAGTTTTATCTTTTTCTAATTGCGTTGTTGCATTAGTAGCATATAAAGAACTCTGATAAGTTGCAAATGCATTTTGGTCTGTAAACTCAGTTCCATCAGTAGCGGTATAAGATTTTGCATTTGTTGCCTTTGCTGCTGCTGCTGCAGCAGCATCTGCTGCTGCTCTAGCAGCCGCTTCTTTTGCTGCTTTAGCAGCAACATCTGCTGCTGTTCTGGCTGCTGCAAGTGCGGCATTTGCTGCCGCTAATTCTGCTGCAGTTTCTGCATCTTTAATAGCCCGTTGTGCTGCAGCCTCTGCTGCTGCCGCTGCAGTGGCAGCCGCTTGTGCATCTGCAGTTGCTTGTGTATCTGCTGTTGCCGTTACATCTGCTGCTGCTTGTGTATCTGTTGTTGTTCTACCTTCAATGATATTTGGTCTATTTATATCTGAGGCACCCATAGGCTTACTGCTTACTCCACCACCAGACATTTCAGAGCCAGCACTTTGAACTACTGCGTTAGCCTTTAATCTTGCTTGCTCAACAAGTAGTTTACCTTTAACAGAATTTGTGGGTATTAACTCATCTGTATCTGGGTCGTAAATATAATTAGCCATTATTACCCCTGCAATCCGAAGTCACGTAATATTTTTAATGACATATTACTAACTTCCTCACGTGCGTCATCTGTAAATTCCCAATCTTCATGTTTTTTCAAAGCAATATCTGCTTTCCAAAGTGGTATAAGTTCTCCCTTATCATCAAAAATATTTTGAGAAAACCATTTATCTTTCATGGTCCCATTAGTTTTTTGCAAAATAGCATTGTATCTTTTTACATATGGGGAATATATATCGCTTACAGTTAAACCTTGTTTCATTAAATTTTTAACTGATTCTGGTTGACCGATAGTTGCTTTAACTTCTATTTCTCTTTTAATTGCTTCTATACTATCGCCTCTATCAAGACGTTGCATCCAACTAGTTATATCAGCATCTGAATAATCTACAGTTAAATCAAACCCTTGTTTTACCGCATACTCACGTAACAAACTTAAATTACTAGCAACGGCTCCTGTTTCTTTACCGCCTTTAGTAAAAGAAATTTTTGTATTTAAAAAACTGCTAATATAAGGAGTATTATTTTCATTTGCTAGGTCATAAAGTTCTGCAGACCAACTATCTAAATTACTTTCTGTAAATGTTATACCTTTACCAGTTAAAGATTCACGTAAACTCTTCTTTGTAGTATCTAATCCACGCCAGTAATCAGTATTACCTGCAACATTTTTAACTTTATTAACATAATCAGAATCTGATTTATCAATGTCTTTAATAAGTTCTTCATATTGGCGTTTTTGAAAACCACGTGCTTGTATTTTTTGACCATTGGCAATATACCATTTAGTATTAGTAAATCTAGTTGCAAATTCTTTTGGTGTCCAGTTATTTAAAACAGCATCATAAAGAAATTGCTTTAACTCATCATCTGTTAAGAATATGCTATCAATATACCCATATAAATCTTTTGCTTTTTGGATTGATGCTTCATAGTTTAATCCAGCATTAGGATTTTTGCTATCGCCTTCGCCAGTCTGAGCCATTACATCACTCCAATTACTTGCTTAAATGCATCATAATAATTAAGAACTTTATATGCTTTTGCTTCATCACTTTTAGATATTTCTTCAATTAAAAACTGTTCAGGATTTAATCCTGTATTAGTTTTTACTAACTTAGCGTTGCCTTCCATGTCTTTTGTTGTACTAGTTACTTCAGGATTTTTTTCTTGTGCTGTATTTAATAAAGGTTTAAGCAAAAGCAATTCACCAGGATTTGCATCTCTTCCTTTAAGTGCTTGCATAACTTTATTTGCTATAGCATTAGTATCTGTCTGCCCATATATAACAGGTCGCTTTGTTACAACAGTTTCTAATCCTGGGTTACGAGTATTGGTAAGAAATGCATCCATGCTTTCAAACTCTTTAACACCGCCAGGTGTTGTTTTATAAATATCAGTTTGTTTAACAGTATAATATTGTGCTGCTGTTTGAAGTGCTCCCAGCATTTCTACTGTAGTAACATTTTTATTAGTCTTTAAATAACCAGCATTATAAAGTTTATTTATTAAACCTTGTTTGCTGCCATATAAATCTTCTAATTGTTTTTGATATAAATCGCGAGCCTGGTCTGTTCTAAAAAAATTAACTTGTGACTCTTCAGCATTTCCTTTAACTTTTTGAGGACCAAATTTTGTTTCTGTAGTTCCGACTCTTGCTCCAACACTAGGTTGAAAAAACAAAATTGAAGTTTCTGTAGTTGGCTTGCCAGAAGAATCTAATTTATTTGGATAAGAATATGTTACTACTCCACCATCACCTGTAATACTTGCATTAGCAAATAAATTTTCTACCGAAACAGTATCTGAGGCATTAACATTAGGACCACTATTATCAGTTTTATCAACTTTATCTTTAAGAGGAACATTTGTTTTTTCGGCTTTAAGAACTTCTATGTCATTTTTAATCTTATCAATTTCTTGTTTTGATTTATTAATTGCTACAGCAGCATCTAAAGAATTTTCAAGAACTTTAATCTCTTTATCAATTGCTGCAATTTCTTTATCAGTTTTAACTTTTTTTCCTGGAGCATCTAATTTGTCTTTTAAAGTTTCAAGTTTTTGTTTTGATACTGTGTACTCTTGTTCTAGAGCATCAAAACGTTGTTTAATTTTTTTATACTCAGGACTATTTTTACCTTTAGATTGTAATATCCGAAGTACATCTGAATCAAGACCAATACCATATCCTTTTGGACCATAAAGTTTATTTGCTAACCCTTGAGTTTTATCGTAGAGTGATACATATTCTGGATTGTCTTTATATGCCATGTTTATACCTCCGCCTTATATGTATCTCTTGAATAAAACTTTAAGATAGAATTAAATATTGAGTTTACTGCTTCTCTTACTGCTGGGTCTTGCTCAGATAAGTCACTAAGAATTCTTTCTACTCTTAAACGATAATCACGTTTTAGACTTGTTTTATTTACAAGTTCATTAACGCCCTGACTATTTACAAATTTAACAAAATCATCCATTGCACTAATTGCGGTTTTCATTTTTATTCTTATACCATCATTTATAACAGATTCTGGATTATCAACAATTTGCCTAAGAGTAGATAACATTTTTTCTTCAGTAGCAATTTCATTACCACCCCTAGTAAGTGCACCTAATAAAAGTGGATTAGACGCAAATAATGAATCACGTGCTTGTGTGCTAGATTTAATTATAAACTTTCTTTCTGAAAATCTACCTTCTGTACTTAATAAATCTTTTTCGTATTTTGCAATATCAAAATATCTTTGTTTATCTTTAGCAACTAAAACATCATCATAATAATTTTCTAATGTTTTATCTTTTAACAAATCTGCTGCCTTAAGATAATTATACATACCAGCATCAAAGTCACCAGTATGGGGACCAAAAATATATGCTGTCTCTCCATATGTTTCAATAAACTTTTTGTTATCCAATGCCCAATTACGCATTTGTTTTGTTTTAGATATAACAATTTTTGTTTGTTTTTCGTCTCTTGCTACTGTGTAAATAAGTTTTCCTGGATTCTGACCAGTAAAAATACTTAATGCTAGTTCGTATGGGTCTTGTACATCATCACCATATCTTTTATTAATTGCTTCAAATATATCCCAGAATTCATTTCGCAATCCTGTTACACCAACATCAAGAAGATAATCTGGTACATCTTTACTCTCTTGAATAGTAGGGGTAACTGGAGATATAAGTCCAAGTATAGCCCTAAGAGCAATTACATTGTGTGCTGATATACGAATTGATTTTAAGTAATCATATTTTTCTATATCTGTGGCATTAGGATTTAAATACAAACCATGTGCAGCATTGTAAGCAATAGCCTGTTGTGCTGCAGTTGCTTCTTGTCTGCTTTTTTCATTTACTGGAAGCGTGTTCCATAATTTTAACAGAGTTCCTGGAACTAAGACCCTAGTTAAATCAACATTGTCGCCTTGTGGTCCTAAAGCATAGTTATCTATTTGTTGAGAAAATTTTTCACTACCTGGTATTGGAATATGTGAAACAAGATTCTTCATTGCTATAACACTTAAGCCAGCAATAGGACCACTAAGCATTGGAAGTCCTGCATCAGGTGTAAAAGATGGGTTTACGTTACTTAACTTAAAAGTAAAATCATTAAAGTGTGGTTGAACATATGCACTCTTACCATAAAGGGCTTTAATTGTTGTATCTGTTGCTTTAAATAAAATATTATCCATGGGCATCATAATATATTGATTACCATCTTGGTCTTCATGCCAAACGCCACTAGAGTTAAGCCCTAAGTGAGAAAGACGTGCACGATAAAGAACTTGTGGAGACAAATCTTTGAGACGGTACATACGTCTCCAAAAATCTTCAGTTGCTCTATAAAAACGTCCAACAGTACGGACATTTAATGCAAAGTTTGAACGTATAGATGGGTTATCAACAAACTTTAACACAGTATCTGCTGCCTGACCCATTAATAATTCTGTATAATATTTTTCTGATTGGGCTTGAACTCTTTTATCTAACATTGCTATTGCTTTTTTACTTTGAAACGCTTTTGGGTCAGCAGCAATCATTTTAGTTTTTAAAGATGCAGCATATGCTTTTTCAATACCAGCATATTCTTTTCGCAACCGTATATAAGTTGTCATAACAGCAGGTTGACGCAAAATACCATTAACCTGACGGTCCATGAGTTCCTTTAAATTGTTTCCAAACTTTTTATAAGCACTATCAAAGCCATCTGTAAGTTCTGGAAATTGGAATCTAGTATTGATTAAACCAGTAGGTTGAAAACCTTTAGTCAAATTATCAAAATCATCAAAGGTAATTTGTTGTATTGCAATTTCTAGTTTATTAGGAATTTTCTTCTTTTGAAGTTGTTCTTTTACAACTAAGGCATCATAATTATCTTTAATGGCTTGATACAATCCTTTATTAAATTTATCTTTTCCTCCATGAAAATTATCTTTTAAATCATAAAGCATACGTTGAACATAATCAAGAGAAATTTCTTCATCTGTTAATTTTTCTGCTTGTTTTCCTACTGTTTCACCATATCTAGAAATAAAGTTTTTTACAGATGCTTCATTACCTTTTTTAATTACCCAAGCATTGTTTGTAAATTGGAATCCAAGATTATTCATCATCTGATTAGTAGCATTTGTAAAATCTGTAGGTGTTTCTAAAGCATTATTCATAAAAAATGCTTCAGCAGGTGCAACCTTAAGACCTTGTGTTAAATCTAGTTTGCCTTTACCGTGTTGAGATGGTGCAGCAAAACGAATATACCAATTATCAAAATGCGCTAAGGTAACATACAAAGGATTTTCTTTTGCAAGTTCATCAATCTTTATTTGTGACCATTCACCTTTTTCAAGTTTTTCTTTTTTAACAAGTTTATTTATTTTATTGGCAGAAAAATTACTATTTTTATACTTTTCTCTTATTGCTAATTCAGAAACTTTATTTAATGCTTTAGAAAGTTCACTTATGTTTATTAAACCACTTCTAATAACCTCATCAAAGGTTCCACCAAGGCTACTACGAGCAGCAATAGAACTTGCCATTGAATTTAATGTATCTGGATGATGTAACATTGCTTGTGTCCAGTATTCTTTTTCTTCAACGTTTAATTTTTTCATAAACTTACTAGAACGTAAAGCAATTTCTTGATTAATTACAAGTTTATGCAACTCTGCTGGAGACACTTTATGCTTTATTGCTAAATCTTCAATCAATTGGTTTCGTGCATCTAATGATAAAAATTCTGATGTTGGTTTTTTGTTAAAAAGTCTGCCTAAAGTAGAACCGATTGGACCTTCAGCATCTCTTGAGCCTGTATATGCAGCACCAGAATATCCTGCTTGTCTTCCTTTGCGTACCATATGCCGTATGTCTTTTGCTGGTGCAGTAAGGGCATACATAAATCCTTCATCTATTGCAGAACGAATTCCAAGACGAGGGAATAATGTAAAGATGCTCCAAAAATCAGTAAAGTCTTTAGCAAATTTGCTACGCATTGAACCTTGTGCAGATTTAATAATGCTTGATTTTGATTTAATGCTATTTGCTTCTAATGCTATGTACTCAATTGGTAATGGTCCTAATGCACCAGTAAGTTGAGACGGTTGAATTGCACCAGAACCCTTAATAAGAGGTACATTATTTTCATAAACAATTGCATTTTTAGACATTACCTTTGCAAAAGCATCTTCAATTTCTGTACGTACAGTAGTTGTAAAGCCAGCCGCTTCATTATGAGTTTTTGAAATAATCTCATTAATTATCTTTTTACCCTCTGGGCTATGGTCTAACCCAGCCTTTTGCATAATGCCAAAATAAATATTTCTTATAATAACAATTTGTTCGTCTTCAGTAGATTTTAAAAACTTTTGTGCTACAAAATCTGACATATCACGACTCATTATTAATCTACTGTATTGTCGAACTGTTTCAATTGTTTTAATTGCTTTATCACCAGTAAGTATTTGTTGTCCTGCTGGATTGCGAGCAGCAGCCAAACCAATTTTCTTTAGTCCGCGTTGAACTTTTTTAACTTCTTCGTCTTCTTTTAAAAATTGAGTAATATTTGGATTAACTTTTGCCTCTGAACTTTTTTGTATTTTTCTTAATTCGTCAAAAGTTTTTTGCCCTCTAACCTCTAAAGCCGCTACATCTCTATTTTTGTTAAAGACATTATCTAAATATTTATTAAAACCTAAATCTAATTGGCGCATTTTGCGGGCAGTAACTACACCATTACGCCGAAAAGTCATTCCATCAAGACGACCAGAAAGCAAGAGGTGAACATTTTCTGCATCCGCAAAAACATTTTCTGCTTGCTTAGCATTAAACATTTTATTTTTAACAAAAAAATCTAACGCTTCATCATTATTGTATCCAGGGAATTCTTGCCCTATTTTTCTCCGTAACTGAGAAAACTCAGCATCGGTAGAAGTATTTGCAAGTTTTTCTAATTTTGGTCCAAATTGCTCATCCCAGAGTTTTATTACTCCTTTGTCTTTAAATACTTGATTTACACCAGCAGCAACATTATCACCAGCCTTGGTAACAAGTTGTGCTAATTGAGTTCCACGTTTAGCGGCTTTAAGAGCACCACCACTCATCCATGTTAATGGGTCAATAGCAATTTGATAAATAAAATCAATTACACCTGATACCTTTTTTGTAGTACCATCAATATAATCACCGACAAGACCACCGTTACGTGGCGGCTTGGTGTCAAAAAATCTAACAATATCTCGTCCAGGACTAAACTGTGCATACTTAGTAGCATCTAATACTTGTTTAAAAGAATCTGGATTATTAAAGGCTTCTTCTATTGCAGCAGTAATTTCAGGAGTTAAGTTTCCAAAAGTTTCTAAAATTTCTCCAGGTTTTTTTCCTTCTAATAAACCTTTTGCTACATATACTTGTGCTTTACCAAATCTGTCTTCAGCCTCAGTAATAGATTTATTGTCATACAGGTCTTTGCCATTCCAAGCATCAGACCAAACTTTCCAATCAAAAATATTTTCGCCTTGTTGAACTTGACGACCAACTAAATATGGTTCATTTATTATTCGGTTATAAGCACCAGCAACTTTAAACAAACCAATTAAAGGACTTGCTATTAATTTACCAGTAAATTTTAAAGCGCCTATTGCTTTATCCGTAAAAGCAGGAGGCTCTTGCATATAATCAGCATCTTTATAAAAAAACTTTAAACCTTCTTGTACATTTACATCTAACTTAGAATACTCAAGACGTGCTTGTTCATTACCTAATCCATTTAATTCTTTATTTTTTTTGACAGCCCAAGACATTTGTTCAATTTGATTTTGTTCTTTAGGAGATAAATTTGCTCTTTGAGCGGCTGTGTAAAGAGTCGGGTTTACTTCAGCAACTATTGCTTTCATTACTCTCATTAATTGCTCCTAAAACATTTGTTGATAAATAAGTTCTGTTTCGCCTGTTTCGTCAAACATTGCTACTTTTGCTACAGCATCTCTAGGATTAGATTTAATACTAGGTCTGTCCATCATTAATTCTGAACCGCCACCATCACCAACATCAATACCAGTAGTTCCAGGTTCATCTTCAAATTGTGTAGGAGCATTTAATGGAGTTATGTTTGCCATTTTTTCCATAGATGGATATGGAGTCCCTGCTACTTTTGCTCTTGTTTGATTGTTATATGTTTCTTGACCTTCACCCTGAGGAAGACCAGAAATATATCTAGCAGGTTGAGACGGACCACCATCAGTACGTTGTGACAATGCTCCTGGTCCCGATACTGGAGCGGGATTGCTAGGTTCTCTATAACCACCTCGTACCATGTTAGTCCTCATCCTCATCATCTAAATAGTTTGCTATATCTACATCTTTAGGCATCTTGTAAGATACCCAATCTGGATAAGACATTTTGTCCATCATAATTGTAAGTGCAATGCTTTCAACAAATCCTGATTTTCTTAATGCTTTGTAATATTCATTAAGCCATATGCAATAACTTTCTAATGCAGAATAAGAATCAGTATCTACAGTTTGAATTCTTTTTTTACGCGGAGCCATGTTATGCTCCTAAACCACGCGTTGTCTTGTAGTGCTTACAGCACTTTTAGTTGCGCCGCCACTTGAAAGTGATGATAGTAATGTTTGTAAATCTGGTCTTGCTTCCATTTGTTGAGGACCTCCTGCTGGTGCGCCAGCGGGAGCAGGGGACATTTGCTCTACCTGAGAAGGGGCAGCACTAGCAGGAGGAACTTCTTGTTGAGGTGCAAATGTTTCTTCAATTGCGTCTTCAAGTGCTTGTCCCTTTTGCCGTGCTTTAATTACTGCTGCAATCTTACGAACAACTTCAGAAGCATCCTGACCTTGAGTAGCCATTTGCGGAATTGCTTGAGTATATGCAGTAAGTGAGCCTAGTAAAGCCGCCCGCATTTCTTCAATTTCAATCTTTTCAAGTTCTTGAGTCACGTTAACCGTAAATGGAAGTTCACGCATAGCCATATCACGGCTAATAAGTTTGCCACCAAGTGCTTGCAACATAAAGATAAGACCTTGTGCAGGGTTAAGACCAGCCAACATTCCGTAACGGACATCAGCAGAATGGTCACCTTTAATATCTTTTGCTGGTTTGTATGTAACTTCATATGGTGAACCAGAGTCAACACCACGAATAGTTTTTTCTTCTGGATAAATATATTCATCTACTTCAAAACAAATACTAATAACATCACGAAGTGCTGCAGCAAAGATTGCTTGAGCAGACTTAACTTGTGTATCAAAGGCTCCCATAAGAGCCTGCACACCTTGTCCAGTAACAACAGATTGACTAATGTTTCCAGTACGAGATTCAGGGTAACGACTACCAACTCGTAGTTCTTGATTTAGTATTGTTTGTTCAGTAAATGCACCTTGTGGTAATGTAAGTTCTACACGGCGTACTCCAGCAGGGTTGGCTGTGCGAATAACCGCATCGCCACCAAGTTGTAGTTCTTGTACATCTTGAGGTAATACAATTGGAGCCTGTACAGATTTTTCTGCTGCTTCCATTGCAAGTAACGCAAAGCGATTACGCAGTAATTGAATACCAAGTACGTCATCAAACTGTCCACGTAGTTCACCATCAACAGATGGCTTACGTGCAACAACTACCATCATCTTACCAAGCGGATTTGCGGCTTGAGATAAGATTAAGTTCTCTTTGGTAGGTAAGTAAATAACTGATTGTTCTTTATCGTAGTAACGAATCATTTCAATCTGATGATTTAAGTCTTGTTTATATCCTTCTTTACCAAGTAGTTCTCTTTCGTACTCAGGGAACTGTGAACACAATTCGCCAAGTGTAAGCATATATCGTTTAGCAAATGCAACACAACGTCCATAGCGGTCAAATTCAGGATAAGCACCTATTGGGTTTTCTATGCGTATGCGTGGCAGTTTTGCTTCTTCGTCAAATTCAATAATGAACGGGACGAAACCATATGTTATATACCAGTCTGCTCCTGAGTACATATGTACCGAAAGGTCAGAGTGTGCAAAGTAATTAGAAGCAATACGGGTGCGCTTGTCAGCAAAGGTACGAGCACGGTCAGAGACTTGATTAGCAGCAGAACAGTTAACAGCGGGAAGCGGAGCCATAACTTCAGATAAGTCACGAGCAACAATGTCAATAAAGTTTGCTACTACGTTAGCATCAACACCTTCTGGAAAAAAATTAGGATAAACCTGAGAAATCTTACCTTTACGGACAGCAAGAACATCTAGGTTGCGAGCATCGCGCTCGTGGTTACGATAGCGAAGAGAGGCTACTCGCGCTGCTACCTGTTCAATATTCAGTGCCATTTAATTCCTATCCATAAGTTTCAGACCATTGATTAGCAAATGCTTCATCTAGATTAAATGAGTGTCTTCTTTGTGTTTGTGCTTTAGTAGCCCAACGATTTGTTTGCCATTTGGCTCCACGTGAGGATGCTTGCATTAATTCTCTAGCACGGATAACAGCAAACCATAAAGCCATAACGCAGTCAGTCTTACCACGCGTCTCTGGCTTCCATGTCATTAACTGTTGTACTAAAGCCTTGATTCCCTCTGAGTTTTCTGATGAGGGTATTTCAATAATGTTATTATCTTGAAACTTTCCTTCACGTTCTGTACCGAAGAGCATTGACATTGATGCAACTCCGAATGATGTATCCCATTTGTTCTTGCCTGTAAAGTGAGCATCAAGCCGTACGCCGTATGAAGCAAGCCATTGTCGTAGTTCTTCATCTAATGAGTAGGCTTTCTGATGGGCATTGATTTCAACCCTAAACTCTTGAGGGCTGTACTTAATTGTAAGTTCTTCTATCTGCGCTCTAATTTTTTGTGGCGTAGGTTCTGTCATATTAATACAATCTAAAATATAAATACGACCATCTGCTCTATTGTAATTAACTACAGCAAATGCAGCGTTACCTGTCATAGCAGGGTCAAAGCCAATAATGGTATAACCTTCTACAGTTTTAGGATGCCCTACGGCACCTGGTATTAAAAGACCTCTTCTTCGACTCCCATTCGTACATCCTGCCACCAAGACTGGTGGGAAGATGGAGTCTTCTTGAATATCTTCCTGTTGGTAAACCAACGCCCAAGTAGATGGGGTGACTTCACTTCTTCGCTTGGCAAGGGTTGGTCCATCCCATTTGGGGTACCGCCCGTTTGCCTTGGGGATGTCTTCATCCCCGTCCCACGGAACATCTGACTCATTCCATAGAGTAGTCCACTCTTCTGGCTTTTCTTTATATTCCAATACAGCAGGCATGCCCATATAAGTAAAAGGAGTTTTGCCGCCCGACCAGTGTTTCGGGCTTCTGAGTTCTTTGTACAAATCATTTGCGGCTATCCGTGTCCCTACAACTAATAACTTACCATTTTTACCCAGACGGGTAATAACTTCTTTCTGTAGCCAATCAAGTTGCTTTTCCCACTCATGTGCATTTGCCGTTGTGATTACGTCATCAAGAATAATCAAATCAGCACGGGCACCATAAATTTGCCCACCCATGCCTAAGGCTTGTAGGGTAGGGTCTTTCTCTGAAGAGTTACGCGCATCGCCCCCGAGGTAAACAGTATCGGTTCGCCAAGTATCTGCATCCTGTTTCCAACCGCCCTCAGGACCATATGCGGTCTGTAGTTTGAGCCAGCGGGGATGGGATAGTCGTTGCTTGATTGCATACACGAATTCACGTGCCTTGACCAAAGTTTTTGATACTACGATAATCCGTATGTTTGGGTCGAGAGCAATGCGGTAAGTTGAGTAGTTAACCGTAATCACTGTGGACTTAGCATGTTCAGGAGGTACGTTAACTAATAATCGGTTGTTCTCTCCAGGCTCGTACTTCATTGAGTCATGGAGCCAAGAAGGGGGGTTACCCTCCAGTAGGTCTACCCAGTCTTGATGATGTGGAAAAACCGTCTGGTCTAGGAATAACTTTGAAAAGTCCTTAAAGGGGATAGATTCCTTTTTGAGTCCCAGCGCATCAAAGGAAGATTTCTCACCATCAAGCCTAGCCTCTTCTAGTGAGGCGGCAAAGATTGGGTCGCGATACATCCATTGGCGCACGGTGTCAGGTTTCTTACCTGCCGCCACCATAGCGGCTTGAGTGGTCATCCCAGCACGTACAGATTCAAGTACTTTGGCTTTTGCCTCTGCTACACCTTTAACCAGATGGTGACTATCTCCAGGTTTAAACGTCATCTATTCCGTCCTATAGTTATAGTTATCCCGTCTATAACAGACAGACTGTACAGTAGACTGTAACAGAGTGAAGAACTCTAATAAAGAGTTCTGAACTATACAGTCAGAAATAAAATACCCTACATATAGTATTAACCTGTTCAAACAGGTCAAACGAACACTTTGTGACTAAGGTCACTATTTATAATAGGACATACTAGGACATACTATGACAGGAGCAATAGTCACTATACCCCCAGAAAATTGTAGGTAGAGAGTACTATAGTAGTATCCCGTCCAATTAAATAGTCTGGGGTCAATAGAATTGACCTAGACTATTTAAGAATGGTCGGTATTGTTGTGTAGCACAGTAGTTTGCTGGCTGTACAGCCTGCTGGACTACTATGCTCCCCTGACTGGATAACTTGTTAGTCAGTTGCTGGATAAATATTTGGTTTCTATCAACTGTCCCATAATCCAGCCAGTAGTTCTACCAACGCTGAATCTATCGTTGACGCATGCTTCGCATGTGTTACGATTTCGATTCAGATTGGTATCATCAAAAGTCGTCTCTTCGTATCAGGGCTAGATTGCGCTGAAGTTGCTTCAGCGTTTAGCCATCTACTGCGAAGAGCAAGTGATGCTGTAATTTGTCATCTCGCTCCATGATGTCCAGTGGACATTCCCAGCATTTTATTTTCACGCGTAAGCAGTTCTAACGCGTGGCTGAAATGTTGGGTTAATTTTGTCTGGACGCTTCCCCTGTGGGTATCAATCGCATGAGCGAAAACTAAGCATTCCATAGAACCTGCCTGATGCCAATGCCACGCGCCGCAAGCGCGCGTGTCGTTATGGCATCTGTCAGAACCTATGGATAAGCGCATAGTTTATCGCTCATCCGAGCGATTGATAACTCCACAGAGAAAGCAGACAAAATGAACAACCAACATCAATTCAGCCAAGCAGAACTTGCTTACGTTGAAACTAAAACTGCTAAAAGCGGGAATGTTTACGCAACTGGAATCATCATCGAACGAGATGAGAACGACAAATTTCAGTCATCACACAGATTCCGCTCTTTCAACGCAGTTGATGTGCTTAAATCGCTTGAAGCAGTACACTTCAGCAAGCAATCAGCGCAACCTGATACATCAGGAAGCGACTTAGAGTTTGATGATACTGTATCTGAAGACACCGAAACTCGTAACAGAACTGTTGCTAAAGCAACAGCCCGTCCACGAATAGATGTCAGCGGTTGGTTTAGAACTACTAAACAGGCTGGAAAATGGGACACAGTTTTGATGATAGAAACTGTAAACATTTAGCCATCGCTGACAAAAAGCCTCCTTAGAAATAAGGAGGCTTTTTTATTAGTCTTAATGATAACTGGTTGCTAAAGAGAATCTTTAGCACTGTAAATACGGAATAATAAAAGGAGACAACTCATGAAAACACCAGAAGAAAAAATAGTAATAGATTATGTAGTAAGTGGACGCTTTAAGAAAGACTTAGAACAAGATAAAAAACATATCAACCGTACAATAGCAGAAACCATTGCTTCCGAAAGTACTGGCAAACATTTAGCAGATAAAATAGAATACTACCTTAATACCATTGACGAACTAGAAAGAAAAATGGAGAAAAAATAAATGGATAATACAAATGGTTCTACTTGGAACATCATAGAAAAAATAAATGATAATGAATACCAAATAGGCGAGTATTATATAATTAAAAAGTTAAATGATAAGTGGACAATAATACAAGACAACAAATATATTGCCGACTTCTATGATAGGCACACAGCAATGGCATGGGCAAACTTAAATTACACATGCGGACATCTAGTAAGTAAAGGTGTAAGAGAACTACTAAAACTAGCAATAAAGGAAGAAGAATAACATGGAAAAATACCCACAATCACAAGGCATCAGCACAACAACACAATGCTATGACTGCTTACAACTTGATGATATATGCGATACATGTATGGAAGAGAAAGAAACAAGAGATAACACAATAGCATGGGAACTAGTAGATGACGGTAACCTACAATATAAAAGAGTACCGTCATACCTAAAGAAAGAACCATCAAGCCATGACTGGACAGATAGAGATGGTGAATACCTAGAGCCAACAGTTAAGTTACAAGATGGTGGTATGCTTGATAATCTAGAATTATTAGATGAATATGCGCAATCAAAGCGCGAGCAGGAGTGCCACTGGTGTCACCTGCTCACGCCTAAAATTTACAATGATTGTCAAGCATGTGATAAACCATTAGAACACAATCTAATAACAGCAGTCTAAACTAACTGACGGAAATCCCCTGTCGTCTGCGACAGGGGGCTTCCCGTCAAAACATATACTAAGGAGAAAGAAATGATAGAGAATAAAGTAATCTTCTCAGGGCAAATCAAAGCACTGACGGAGAAGAATATCAAAAGCAACGACCTAGGTACATTCCTAACAGCATGGATTGACCAGCGTGTACCATCACGCCTACCTAACGGAGATGTTGACCGCGTAAGATATGTAACAGGCTACCAAATTGTAGTCAAAGACCCTAAGATTGTACAAACAGTTTTAGACCTAGACAAAAATCGTAATGGTGTAGAACCACGTTCAGCATGGGTAACAATCACAGGTGCTAAAGGTGATTACATTATCAAGTCAAAAATTGTAGGCGGTAAAGATACATTTGTGCCGCAAGTAGAAGTCTTTGACTTAGAGGTATTATAAAGATAAACTTAAATAGGTAGGCAGAATTAAACCTGCTTACCTATTTTCTGTACAATACAAGTTCACAACTATTATATATTAAAGGAGAAAACGCAATGTATATAGACACAGGTACAATTATAGCCATGATTATAGCACTAGGTGCTAGCATAATTACAATGATAATCTATTGGAAAGAAGTAAGTAGATTGACAAGATTAAATACACATCTACGTGACAGGATGCAATGGATGCGGGAAAAATACGAGAGCAACTACCAGGGAGCAGAATAATGATAACAATAAATCATACAGTAAATTTAGTAGCAGAATTAGATGAAAACAATTCAACTACTAAACAATTACTAGCATTACCTAATGAAGCACAAGTATACATGTTAAAGAATGTATTCATAGCCGCATGTAAAGGTGTAAGTTTATTGGAACACCTTAATGAAAATAATTCATTTGCTACTATTAAATTTGCGGAGGCAGAGTAATGGATAGTAAATACGATATAAAAGTACAGTTAGTAGGCAATGATGGCAACGCTGTTGCTATCATGGGCAGGGTAGGCAGAGCATTACGTGAAGCCAACGTAGAAGATGAAGAGATAAAGTTATTCTATCAAGAAGCAATGTCAGGTGATTACGATAACGTAATCCGAACAGCAATGAAATGGGTGGTGGTATTATAATGGGGCTAGACATGTACCTATATGAAAAAGAAATACATCAAGTAGCATCATGGCGTAAGGCTAATGCTATACATGGTTGGATTATTAACTATACAAATGCAATAGATAACTGTACTCCTATTACTTTACAAATGCGTGACCTAATAGAGTTACAGAATGTATGTAAAGAAGTACTACTCAACCCTGAAAAAGCACAAGATTTATTGCCACCAACACCAGGATTCTTTTTCGGTTCATATGAAATAGACGAATGGTATTGGGATAGTGTCAAAGACACAACAGAAATACTGACACATATTATAAAAGAAAACGAAGAAGATGCTACCTTTGAGTATCAAGCATCATGGTAAAAGAAAAACAAATAGAAAAACTAAAAATAAAACTTCTTGAAAAAATAGAACATCATCAAAGATTAGAATGTATGGGAAGAATATATAAACAAGGAACAATTAGTTACCATAAAACAAAATCAGAAACATGCCAAGAAATACTTGCAATTATAGAATCATAAGAAAGGAATAACAATGAGCGAACCACAATACTTAGACGGTGACGATACCGCTAGAGGTATAGACAAAGATGAATGTAAAGATTGCGGTAACTTTATACATTCATGTGCATGTAATGAACCCGACCGAATGTATGGAGACGAAGACTAAGAAAGGTTAATCATGGACTATCACTATAATGTATCTATATTCTACGCAATGTTTGTAATAACTTCATTCATATGGGTATACTACATGGTAACGGAAGGCAATGATGAAACAGATTAAGATAATCTCAGGGATAGCAAGTGTTCTACTTACCGTAGCCTCACTACTAGGACTGCCTACTAAATCTTATGCTATCAATGTAAAGGACAAGTGCATTGATGACAAAGCACCACGCTTCTGGACAAAACAAATGTCCAAGGCGTATGCTAGGTCATACATATTAACTCAATATCCTTCATGGAATCTATCAGAATACAGAGCACTGCTAAAACTATGGGGTAAAGAATCAGGATGGTCACATACTGCAGATAACCCTAGGTCTACAGCATACGGGATAGCACAAGTTCTTAACACAAAGAAAAATACTCCAGCCCCGCTTCAAATTGAGCGGGGGCTGGAATACATACAGCACCGCTATGAAAAACCATCAGTTGCATGGGCGCATTGGCGCAAGCACAACTGGTATTAGTATTCCTATACACCTACTCCTGTAGGTATACGGGAAAGACATGGTGAACCAGCGTAATGTTCCTAAGAACAGAGATGCAAGGTAGTTCATGTCGCTTCGCATATCCTATATCGTTAGTCCTTTCTGTATAGGAAACGTTGCATTGGGTGGTACCGCCAATGGCGAACACGGTACACTTAACTAAGGAGAAAGAAATGATACCAATGGCAATAATGCAAATGCATAACAATCAAGTTGTTGAACGCATGCGTAAATCAACTTGGGTCAAGGCAGGAACAGCGGTTAACGCTACATCTGCAGCATCAGCAGCCAAACAAGCAGGCTTGGACTGGACTGTATCGCTATCAGATATGGAGACAACAACACTATCAAGTACAGGTGTTAACCGTTTACATATACCTAACAGACAGGCTGTTATTAAAACACATAACAATGAGCAATCAGTTGTTGGTGTAGTAGGTACTAAGTATAAGTTAGTACAAAACATGGAAGTA
>Ga0114969_10001564_pt1 | contig 19389 bp, 18 predicted proteins | sample M_130807_MF_Meta_FD_87316 | JGI IMG/M metagenome (GOLD analysis project Ga0114969, IMG submission 87316) | Freshwater microbial communities from Lake Montjoie, Canada to study carbon cycling - M_130807_MF_MetaG | ecosystem: Environmental > Aquatic > Freshwater > Lake | place: Lake Montjoie...
CCACTGGCGTTGCGCCTGGTGCTGCAACTGGCGATCGTCGTCGCGTTGCTGGTCTATTTACTGTACGGAACAATCGTAGTGTGGGGTGCTTAAATGAAACTGCCGATCAGAGAGTTTGATGCAGTTGTTATCGGTGCTGGTGGCGCAGGTATGCGTGCCGCATTGCAGATTTCCCAAGCGGGCTCAACTTGTGCCCTGCTGTCTAAAGTATTCCCGACCCGTTCCCATACCGTGTCCGCACAAGGTGGCATCACCGTAGCCTTGGGCAACAATCACGAAGATAACTGGGAATGGCACATGTACGATACGGTGAAAGGTTCCGACTACATCGGTGACCAAGATGCCATCGAGTATATGTGTAAAACCGGCCCGGAAGCGATTCTGGAGCTGGAACACATGGGTCTGCCATTCTCCCGTCTGGACGATGGCCGTATTTATCAGCGCCCATTCGGCGGCCAGTCACTGAATTTTGGTGGCGAGCAGGCAGCACGTACCGCAGCTGCTGCGGACCGTACCGGCCACGCCTTGCTGCATACCCTGTATCAGCAAAACCTGAAGAACCACACCACCATCTTCTCTGAGTGGTATGCGCTGGATCTGGTGAAAAACCAGGATGGTGCGGTGGTTGGTACTACCGCTATCTGCATCGAAACTGGTGAAGTGGTGTACTTCAAAGCCAAAGCGACCATATTGGCTACCGGCGGCGCGGGCCGTATTTATCAGTCAACCACCAATGCGCACATCAACACCGGTGACGGTGTCGGTATGGCATTGCGTGCTGGCGTGCCTGTGCAGGATATGGAAATGTGGCAGTTCCATCCGACCGGTATCGCCGGTGCGGGTGTCCTGGTGACGGAAGGTTGTCGCGGCGAAGGCGGCTATCTGCTGAACAAGCATGGCGAGCGTTTCATGGAGCGCTATGCGCCTAACGCCAAAGATCTGGCTGGCCGTGATGTGGTTGCCCGTTCGATCATGATTGAGATCCGCGAAGGCCGTGGCTGCGATGGTCCATGGGGCCCACATGCCAAACTGAAACTGGATCACTTGGGCAAAGAGGTGCTGGAATCCCGTCTGCCGGGTATTTTGGAACTGTCTCGTACCTTTGCTCACGTCGATCCGGTGAAAGAGCCGATCCCGGTTATCCCAACCTGTCACTATATGATGGGCGGTATTCCGACCAAAGTGACCGGCCAGGCATTAACCGTGAATGAAAAAGGCGAAGACGTAGTCATTCCAGGGCTGTTCGCCGTCGGTGAAATTGCCTGCGTATCTGTACATGGGGCTAACCGTCTGGGTGGCAACTCGCTGCTGGATCTGGTGGTGTTTGGCCGTGCTGCTGGCATGCATTTGCAGGAGTCACTGATAGAGCAGGGTGAAAGCCGTGACGCCAGCGATTCTGACGTAGAAGCTTCGTTGGAACGCCTAAACCGCTGGAATAACACTCGTTCAGGTGAAGACCCGGTTGAAATCCGTAAAGCACTGCAATCCTGCATGCAGAACAACTTCTCGGTGTTCCGTGAAGGCGATGCAATGGCCAAAGGGTTGGAAGAGCTGAAGGTAATCCGTGAACGTTTGAAGAATGCACGCTTGGATGATACCTCCAGCGAATTCAACACCCAGCGTATCGAATGCTTGGAGTTGGATAACCTGATGGAGACTGCGTATTCCACCGCCGTGTCGGCCAACTTCCGCACTGAGAGCCGTGGCGCACACAGTCGCTTCGACTTCCCGGATCGTGATGATGCCAACTGGCTATGCCATTCGCTGTATCTGCCGCAATCGGAAAGCATGACGCGTCGTGAAGTGAATATGCAGCCGAAACTGCGTGCGGCATTCCCGCCGAAAGTGCGTTCTTACTAATTGCGGAGCCTGATTGATGAAACTCGAATTTTCTATCTATCGCTATAATCCGGATGTCGACGACGCCCCGCATATGCAGGATTACACCCTGGAAGCGGAAGAAGGCCGAGACATGATGCTGTTGGATGCGTTAATCCAACTGAAGGAAAAAGATCCGACCCTGTCGTTCCGCCGCTCCTGTCGTGAAGGGGTATGCGGTTCAGACGGTATCAACATGAACGGTAAAAATGGCCTGGCCTGTATCACGCCGATCTCGTCGCTGCGCAAAGGCAACAACAAGATTGTGATTCGCCCATTGCCAGGGTTACCGGTAGTGCGCGATCTGGTGGTGGATATGGGGCAGTTCTATGCCCAATATGAAAAAATTAAGCCGTTCTTATTGAACGATGGTAAGAATCCCCCGGCGCGCGAGCATCTGCAGTCGCCAGATCAACGGGCTAAGTTGGATGGTTTGTACGAATGTATCCTGTGCGCCTGTTGCTCAACCTCTTGCCCATCGTTCTGGTGGAATCCTGACAAGTTTGTTGGCCCGGCAGGTCTGTTGGCAGCGTACCGCTTCCTGATCGACAGCCGTGATACGGAAACTGAAGCACGTTTGGATGATCTGAACGATGCTTTCAGTGTTTTCCGCTGCCATAGCATTATGAATTGTGTCAGTGTATGTCCTAAGAGCTTGAATCCGACGCGTGCTATCGGTCATATCAAGTCTATGCTGCTGCAACGCGGCGCATAAACGGAATGAGATGCTGCGCCGGGCACTTTTCCGGCGCACATTCTAAGAGAGGGAGCCTCTAAAAACTGATGGGTGATTGTCGTCTTAGGCAGTCAGGCTAGTCCCGCCGGTTTTTAGAGGTTCCTTGTAAGGGGCCGCAAGGTCCAAAACAGAACGTGCATTTAAGCTGTATCAGGTTATAAGCACGTCGAGTGAACCGTTTTTACGGCAAACCGTACCATCACGGTAATTATGTTAACCACGGCGAAAACTGAAGCTTTAAAGCTTAAGGGATCATAATGCAGAACGGCGCAATGAAGGCCTGGCTGGATTCCTCCTATCTGGCGGGCGCGAACCAGTCCTACATAGAGCAGCTCTATGAAGACTTTTTAACCGATCCGAGTTCCGTTGAAGATAGCTGGCGTTCCATTTTTCAACAGCTACCAACCACGGGTGTTAAACCCGATCAGCTCCACTCCCAAACGCGAGATTACTTCCGCCGCCTGGCGAAAGATTCTGCGCGTTACAACACCACCATTAACGATCCTGAAACCGATGCCAAACAGGTCAAGGTATTGCAACTGATCAACGCCTTCCGTTTCCGCGGGCATCAGCATGCAAACCTCGATCCACTCGGCCTGTGGAAACAGGAACGTGTTCCCGATCTTGGTCTTGCCTATCACAACCTGAGTGAAGCCGACTTCCAGGAAACCTTCAACGTGGGTTCTTTTGCCATTGGTAAAGAAACCATGAAGTTAGGCGATCTGTATAGTGCGCTGAAGCAGACTTATTGTGGTTCTATCGGTGCAGAGTATATGCACATTACTAATACCGAAGAAAAACGCTGGATCCAGCAGCGCATTGAATCGGTAGCGGGGCAGGCCAGTTTCACCGTAGACGAGAAGCGCCGCTTCTTGAGCGAACTGACGGCAGCCGAAGGGCTGGAACGTTATCTCGGTGCTAAATTCCCAGGGGCGAAACGCTTCTCGCTGGAAGGTGGCGATGCATTGGTGCCAATGCTGAAGGAGATGATTCGTCATGCAGGTAAAAACGGTACCCGTGAAGTGGTACTGGGCATGGCCCACCGTGGCCGTCTGGACGTGCTGATCAACGTGCTGGGTAAAAAACCCGCCGATCTGTTCGACGAGTTTGCCGGTAAGCATAAAGAACATCTGGGCACCGGTGACGTGAAATATCACCAAGGCTTCTCTTCTGATGTTGAAACGGAAGGCGGCATGGTTCACTTGGCGCTGGCATTCAACCCATCACATCTGGAGATAGTCAGCCCGGTTGTGATGGGCTCTGTGCGTGCCCGTCGCGATCGTCTGGACGAAGCGCGCAGCAATATGGTGCTGCCAATCACCATTCACGGTGATGCTGCCATTACCGGCCAGGGTGTAGTTCAGGAAACCCTGAACATGTCTCAGGCACGTGGCTATGAAGTCGGTGGTACGGTACGTATCGTCATTAACAACCAGGTTGGTTTCACTACTTCCAATCCGTTGGATGCACGTTCCACCCAATACTGTACCGACATTGCCAAGATGGTACAGGCACCGATCTTCCATGTGAATGCTGACGATCCAGAAGCCGTGGCGTTTGTTACCCGCCTGGCGTTGGATTTCCGTAACACCTTTAAACGTGACGTTATGATCGATCTGGTCTGTTACCGTCGCCATGGGCATAACGAGGCCGATGAGCCAAGTGCAACCCAGCCTGTGATGTACCAGAAGATCAAAAAACACCCTACGCCACGCAAGATTTACGCTGACGTTCTGACTGGCCAGAACATTGCCAGCCTGGAAGATGCCACGGAAATGGTCAACCTGTATCGCGATGCACTCGATCGTGGTGATTGTGTGGTTGAAGAATGGCGTCCGATGAACCTGAACTCCTTTACTTGGTCACCGTATCTGAACCATGAGTGGGACGAAGAGTACCCAAGCAAGGTTGATATGAAGCGCCTGCAGGAACTGGCACGTCGTATCAGTACCGTACCTGAAGCGATTGAGATGCAGTCACGCGTAGCGAAAATCTACGGTGATCGTGCCGAGATGGCTGCGGGTAATAAAGCATTCGACTGGGGCGCGGCTGAAACGCTGGCTTATGCCACGATGGCAGACGAAGGCATCCCAATTCGTATCTCTGGTGAAGATGCGGGGCGTGGCACCTTCTTCCATCGTCATGCTGTGGTGCACAACCAGAAAAATGGTTCAGTTTATGTTCCATTGGCTAACATTCACAGCGGTCAGGGTGAGTTCAAAGTTTGGGACTCCGTGCTGTCTGAAGAAGCTGTTTTGGCGTTCGAATACGGCTATGCCACTGCTGAGCCACGTACCCTGACCATCTGGGAAGCACAATTCGGCGACTTCGCCAACGGTGCGCAGGTGGTAATCGACCAGTTCATCAGTTCTGGTGAGCAGAAATGGGGCCGGATGTGTGGCCTGGTGATGCTGCTACCACACGGTTACGAAGGCCAAGGGCCAGAGCACTCCTCTGCGCGCCTGGAGCGTTATTTGCAACTGTGTGCCGAGCAGAATATGCAGGTATGCATCCCGTCCACGCCTGCACAGGTCTACCATATGCTGCGCCGTCAGGCATTGCGTGGTATGCGCCGTCCGTTGGTGGTGATGTCACCTAAGTCTCTGCTGCGTCATCCGCTGGCGACTTCTTCTCTGGAAGAACTGGCGAACGGCACTTTCCAACCGGCTATCGGTGAAATCGACGAACTGGATCCGCAGGCGGTGAAACGCGTAGTGCTGTGTTCCGGTAAGGTTTATTACGATCTGCTGGAACAGCGCCGCAAGAATGACCAGAAAGATGTCGCGATCGTACGTATTGAGCAACTGTATCCATTCCCGCATCAGGCAGTTCAGGCGGTGCTGGAGCAGTATGCCCATGTGCATGATTTCGTCTGGTGTCAGGAAGAGCCGCTGAACCAGGGCGCTTGGTATTGCAGCCAGCATAACTTCCGTGAAGTGATCCCATTTGGGGCTTCTTTGCGTTACGCCGGACGCCCGGCCTCCGCCTCTCCGGCGGTTGGCTATCTGTCCGTACACCAGAAGCAGCAGCAGGCTCTGGTGAATGACGCGTTGAATATTGATTAGTATCCCTAGATTTCAGGGTGTAGCAAGGCGGTAACTGAATGACTCCCCAGGCGCTTCGAACAGTAGTGGCTGGGGAGAAAGAACAGCCAACCCCGCGACAGCTTGAAAGATGAAGGGTAAAAACTTAAGGGAAAGCTTAATGAGTAGCGTAGATATTCTGGTTCCTGACCTTCCTGAATCGGTTGCTGATGCGGCCGTGGCCACTTGGCATAAAAAACCAGGTGATTTAGTAAACCGTGATGAAGTTCTGGTTGAGATCGAAACCGACAAAGTGGTGTTGGAAGTACCAGCCAGCGAAGCGGGGATCCTCGATGCGATTCTGGAAGATGAGGGCGCTACCGTAACCTCCCGCCAGATAATCGGCCGTATCCGCTCAGGCGATAGCTCTGGTAAACCGACCGAAGAGAAAACGCAGAGCAAAGAAGCTACCCCGGCACAGCGCGCCACCGCTAGCCTGGAAGAAGAAAACAACGACACACTCAGCCCGGCGATCCGCCGCCTGATTGCTGAGCATGAGCTTGATGCTGCGGCGATCAAAGGCAGTGGTGTGGGTGGCCGTATCACTCGTGAAGACGTGGAAGCACACCTGGCTGGCAGTAAGAAAGCAGATAAACCTGCTGCTGTTTCTGCGCCAGAAGCGGCACTGCAGCCTGCTCTGAGCAGCCGCAGTGAGAAACGTGTGCCGATGACTCGCCTGCGTAAACGTGTGGCCGAGCGCCTGTTGGAAGCGAAGAACAGCACCGCAATGCTGACCACCTTCAACGAAATCAACATGCAGCCGATCATGGATCTGCGTAAGCAATACGGCGAAGCTTTCGAAAAACGCCATGGTGTACGTTTGGGCTTTATGTCCTTCTACATCAAAGCGGTAGTCGAGGCTCTGAAACGCTTCCCTGAGGTGAATGCTTCCATTGATGGTACCGATGTGGTTTACCACAACTACTTTGACATCAGCATTGCGGTATCTACCCCACGTGGTCTGGTGACCCCAGTGCTGCGCGATGTTGACACCATGAGCATGGCGGACATCGAGAAGAGAATCAAAGAGCTGGCGCTTAAAGGCCGTGACGGTAAACTGACCGTGGAAGAGCTGACCGGCGGTAACTTTACCATTACCAACGGTGGCGTATTCGGTTCACTGATGTCTACCCCGATCATCAACCCACCGCAGAGCGCAATCTTGGGCATGCACGCCATCAAAGATCGCCCTATGGCGGTTAATGGTCAGGTTGTGATTCAGCCGATGATGTATCTGGCACTGTCTTACGACCACCGCTTGATCGATGGCCGCGAGTCTGTGGGTTATCTGGTGACGGTCAAAGAGATGCTGGAAGATCCCGCTCGCCTGCTGTTAGACGTTTAATTCCTGCCAGGGTGCGGTAATTACCGCACCCACACTCTGTGCTATGTGGCCTGCGCTTAGATCGCTTGAAGATGACAGGCTAAAACTTTTCAGACCTGAATGGATAGAACATCATGAATTTACACGAATATCAGGCAAAACAACTGTTTGCTCGGTATGGTATGCCGGCACCAACCGGTTACGCCTGTACCACACCGCGCGAAGCAGAAGAAGCCGCATCTAAAATCGGCTCCGGCCCGTGGGTGGTGAAATGTCAGGTTCATGCTGGCGGCCGCGGTAAAGCTGGCGGCGTTAAAGTTGTTAACAGCAAAGAAGACATTCGTGCATTTGCTGAAGCCTGGTTGGGCAAGCGTCTGGTGACTTACCAGACGGATGCGCTGGGTCAGCCGGTTCACCAGATCTTGGTGGAAGCGGCAACTGATATCGACAAAGAATTGTATCTGGGGGCCGTGGTTGATCGCGCAAGCCGTCGCGTGGTGTTTATGGCTTCTACAGAAGGTGGCGTTGAGATTGAGAAAGTTGCGGAAGAAACGCCGGAACTGATCCACAAAATGACCATCGATCCACTGGCAGGGCCACAGCCTTACCAGGGCCGTGAACTGGCGTTCAAACTCGGTCTGACTGGTAAGCAAGTCAGCCAGTTCGCCAAGATCTTCATGGGATTGGCAACACTGTTCCTGGAGCGCGATCTGGCGATGGTTGAGATCAACCCGCTGGTGATCACCAAGCAGGGTGATTTGATCTGCCTGGATGGCAAACTGGGTGCTGATGGTAACGCGTTGTTCCGTCAGCCTGAATTGCGTGAAATGCGCGATCCTTCTCAGGAAGATGAGCGTGAATCCCGTGCGGCTCAGTGGGAGCTTAACTATGTTGCCCTCGACGGTAACATCGGTTGCATGGTGAACGGTGCCGGTTTGGCCATGGGTACCATGGACATCGTAAAACTGCACGGTGGTGAACCTGCCAACTTCCTGGACGTGGGCGGTGGTGCGACTAAAGAGCGCGTAACCGAAGCGTTTAAAATCATTCTGTCTGACGACAAAGTGAAAGCGGTTCTGGTTAATATTTTCGGTGGTATCGTGCGTTGCGACCTGATCGCTGACGGTATCATTGGCGCCGTTGCTGAAGTTGGGGTTAACGTCCCGGTAGTGGTGCGTCTGGAAGGGAACAATGCCGAACTGGGCGCCAAGAAACTGGCGGACAGCGGTTTGAATATCATTGCTGCGACCAGCCTGACTGATGCGGCTCAGCAAGTTGTTGCGGCAGTGGAGGGTAAATAATGTCCATTTTAATTGATAAGAACACCAAAGTCATTTGCCAAGGCTTCACTGGTAGCCAAGGGTCCTTCCACTCCGAACAGGCTATCGCCTACGGCACTAAAATGGTCGGCGGTGTGACGCCGGGTAAAGGCGGTACCGTGCATCTGGGTTTGCCGGTGTTCAACACCGTGCGTGCAGCGGTTGAAGCGACCGGTGCAACGGCCTCGGTGATCTATGTTCCAGCCCCGTTCTGCAAAGACTCTATTCTGGAAGCGATCGATGCAGGCATTAAGCTGATCATCACCATTACTGAAGGTATCCCAACGCTGGATATGCTGACGGTGAAAGTGAAGCTGGATGAAGCCGGTGTACGCATGATCGGCCCTAACTGCCCAGGCGTGATCACCCCGGGTGCATGCAAAATCGGTATCATGCCGGGCCATATCCATCTGCCAGGCAAAGTGGGTATCGTTTCCCGCTCAGGTACACTGACCTATGAAGCGGTGAAGCAAACTACTGATGCGGGTCTGGGCCAATCGACCTGCGTAGGTATTGGTGGTGACCCGATCCCAGGTTCAAACTTTATCGACATTCTGAAGATGTTCCAGCAAGATCCGCAGACTGAAGCTATTGTGATGATCGGCGAGATCGGCGGTAGCGCTGAAGAAGAAGCGGCAGCTTATATCAAAGATCACGTGACCAAGCCGGTTGTCGGTTACATCGCCGGTGTTACCGCGCCTAAAGGCAAGCGTATGGGCCATGCGGGTGCCATCATTGCTGGCGGTAAAGGCACTGCGGATGAGAAGTTCGCGGCGCTGGAAGCGGCAGGGGTCAAAACCGTGCGCAGCCTGGCTGACATCGGTGACGCAGTGAAAGCTGTATTGAATCGCTGATATTTCACGATAAGAATAGTATCTCGACATGTTTGGCCACCCTTTGGGTGGCCTTTTTCATTCCTTGAGCTATCGCTCATGACGTACTCAAAAATGAGGTTCTTGATGTTAATCGGGACCTTTTCGGTCGCTAAAACTATGTATTTTCGGGATTTGCGATCTACCTCTCAACACAGTCTCGGATTAATTAACCTGAAGCTAATTTGTGAGTTAACTCACTGCAATTATTTATTGGAAATAAAAAGTTAATATATTTTGAATGAAAATCTTCACTTAATACAATCGTGGTTATTTTAAATTACATTTATTTAACACAAAAATATCAATAAAAAACAATCAAACTATTATGCAACATGCCTCCAGGAAAATTACGCGAAAACATGTAATAGAACCTGGAAATAATATGCGGATAGGCTTATATTGTTCTAGATCAAAATAAGCTGAAATACCTCTTTTGGCTTCTTTTTGACCTGTCGCCAAAAGTCTAAGCCACGTCACGTAAAAACCTATTTATTGTATGGGATTTGGCGAGTATCATGCCATTGTGTAATTAGGGATGGTTGATCTTGTTGCATTTGTTACCCGCTGTCGGTTTTCATAGGTGCGTTTTGCTCCCGGCCACTGTGGTCAGGCTCTGAATGTGCGATTGAAAGCAGAGAGGCTGGATCAAATTTGTTGTTTTTAAGGGCATTCACTGCGGGGCGTTACCGGTTACTCTTTACGGAGTCGTACCGATAGCCGCAAGTCGGAGTCTTCCTGCCAGGAGCAAGGAGTCAAGATGTTTGATATTGTCGAACTGTCGCGCTTACAGTTTGCCTTAACGGCGATGTACCATTTTCTATTTGTTCCACTAACGCTAGGTATGGCGTTTTTGTTAGCAATTATGGAAACGGTATATGTGCTGTCTGGCAAACAAATTTATAAAGATATGACCAAATTCTGGGGCAAGTTATTTGCAATTAACTTTGCTCTGGGTGTGGCCACTGGTTTGACCATGGAGTTCCAGTTCGGGACTAACTGGTCATACTTCTCTCACTACGTCGGTGATATCTTCGGGGCCCCGCTGGCTATCGAAGGTCTGATGGCGTTCTTCCTGGAATCAACGCTGGTTGGCCTGTTCTTCTTCGGCTGGGATCGTCTGAGCAAAGTACAGCACCTGACGGTAACCTGGTTTGTGGCTCTTGGTTCAAACCTGTCCGCTCTGTGGATCCTGGTTGCCAACGGCTGGATGCAGAACCCGATCGCTTCTGATTTCAACTTCGAAACCATGCGTATGGAGATGGTCAGCTTCTCCCAACTGGTACTCAACCCGGTTGCACAGGTGAAGTTTGTTCACACCGTGGCTTCAGGTTACACCACGGGTGCCATGTTCATTCTGGGGATCAGCTCTTACTATCTGCTGAAAGGTCGCGATATTGCGTTTGCTAAACGCTCCTTTGCCATTGCTGCCAGCTTTGGTATGGCTGCAATCCTTTCCGTTATCGTACTGGGTGATGAATCTGGCTACGAAATGGGTGACGTGCAGAGAACCAAACTGGCTGCTATTGAAGCCGAATGGGATACTCAACCGGCACCTGCGGCATTTACTCTGTTCGGTATTCCGAATCAGGAGCGAATGGAAAACTCCTTTGCTATTCAGATCCCATGGGCACTCGGCCTGATTGCTACCCGTTCCATTGATACCCCGGTTATCGGCTTGCGGGATTTGATGGTTCAGCACCAGGTTCGTATCCGTAACGGTATGAAAGCATACCAGTTGCTGGAAAGCCTGCGTGGTGGCAATACCGATCCGGCAGTACGTGCTGAATTCAATAACATCAAGCAGGATTTGGGCTATGGTCTGTTGCTGAAACGTTATACCGAAAACGTTACCGACGCGACAGAAGCGCAGATTCAGCAGGCAACCAACGATTCGATTCCACGCGTTGCTCCGCTGTATTTCGCCTTCCGTATCATGGTGGCCTGCGGCGTGATCATGCTGTTCATTATCGGCATGTCGTTCTGGAGCGTATTGCGTGGCCGTATCGGTGAGAAGAAATGGCTGCATCGCGCAGCGCTGTACGGCATTCCATTACCTTGGATTGCAGTAGAAGCAGGCTGGTTCGTGGCAGAGTATGGTCGTCAGCCGTGGGCGATAGGTGAGGTACTGCCAACCGCAGTCGCCACCTCTTCGTTGACCGTAGGCGATATACTGTTCTCGATGGGGCTGATTTGCGGCTTGTACACCCTGTTCCTGGTGGCTGAAATGTACCTGATGTTCAAGTTTGCGCGTCTGGGTCCAAGTAGCCTGAAAACTGGCCGCTATCACTTTGAACAACCGACTGCCACCGTGCAGGAAGCGCGCTAAACAGGAGTCCACTTATGTTTGATTATGAAGTACTACGGTTTATCTGGTGGGTTCTGGTTGGCGTATTGCTGATCGGCTTCGCAGTCACTGATGGTTTTGACATGGGCGTCGGTATCCTGATGCCTGTCATTACCAAAAACGATACTGAACGCCGGATAATGATCAACTCCATTGCCCCGCACTGGGATGGTAACCAGGTGTGGCTGATCACCGCCGGGGGCGCGCTGTTTGCCGCTTGGCCGATGGTTTACGCCGCTGCGTTCTCGGGCTTTTATATAGCCATGATCCTGGTGTTGGCAGCGTTGTTCTTCCGCCCGGTCGGTTTTGACTACCGTTCGAAGCTGGAAAACAGCCGCTGGCGTAACATGTGGGACTGGGGCATCTTTATCGGCAGTTTCGTGCCTGCCGTGGTATTCGGTGTGGCGTTCGGTAACCTGCTGCAAGGGGTTCCGTTCCACGTTAATGAATATCTGCGCCTGTTCTACACTGGCAACTTCTTCCAACTGCTTAACCCGTTCGCGCTGTTGGCTGGGATTGTCAGCCTGACGATGCTGGTAAGCCAGGGTGCAACCTATCTGCAGATGCGTACCACGGGTGAACTCCACCTGCGTTCACGTGCTGCGGCACAGATTGCAACTCTGGTGATGGCCGTCTGCTTCTTGCTGGCCGGTGTATGGCTGGTGAAAGGTATCGATGGCTTTGTGGTGACCTCAGTTCTGGATACTGCGGCGGAATCCAACCCGTTGCGTAAAGAAGTGGCTCATCAGGCAGGTGCCTGGCTGATCAACTACAACAAGTATCCGATTCTGTGGGCGTTACCGGCGCTTGGCGTGGTCTTGCCATTGTTCACCATCCTGTTCTCCCGTTTGGAGAAAGGGGCTATGGCATTCCTGACTTCATCGCTGACAATTGCTTGTGTGATCTTGACGGCCGGGGTAACCATGTTCCCATTCGTTATGCCTTCTAGCACCATGCCTAACGTCAGCCTGACCATGTGGGATGCGACTTCCAGTCTGCTGACGTTGAAAGTGATGACCATTGTGGCGATTATCTTCGTGCCAATTGTTCTGGCGTACACCTGCTGGTCGTACTACAAAATGTTTGGGCGCTTGGATAAGAAGTTCATCGAAAACAACAAGCATTCACTGTACTAAGCAAAAGGAGCTAACCCATGTGGTATTTTGCCTGGATCCTCGGAACGCTTCTTGCCTGTGCCTTCGGTATCATTACGGCCCTGGCGCTTGAGCACATTGAAGATTCGCAAGCACAGCAAGACAGTAAGTAATGAGTTTATCGCTTACTGATAGGCTGTACGCTATCACTGACAAGGGCCCGATTCGGGCCCTTTCATTGGCGCTGGCGTTGATTTTAGCGGGATGTATATTCTGGGATCCCAGCCGTTTTGCGGCGCGCACCAGTTCGCTGGAGATTTGGCAGGGCATCCTGCTGATATGGGCGGTGTGTGCGGGCATGGTTCACGGTGTCGGTTTCCGGCCTCAGAAGATGTTCTGGCGTGCATTTTTTGCGCCATTACCTGCAATTGTGATCCTGGCCACAGGATTACTTTACGTTTCTTTATAATCTGCAGCATATCCGCTTGTTATGGGCCATTCAGGCCCATAATTATTTTCATTCCCATCCTGTAACCCATTCCCAACCCGATCCGTCTTGCGTATAGTAGCAACGTTAAAGTGCATTGGCTTGGAAGTATCGTGAGTAATACGTTGTTTCGATGGCCGGTTCGTGTCTATTACGAAGACACCGATGCCAGCGGTGTGGTTTACCATGCCCGCTACGTCGCCTTTTACGAAAGAGCGCGCACAGAGATGCTGCTTCAGCATAACTTTCATCAACAGCAGCTGCTCAGTGAACATGTCGCTTTTGCTGTCCGGCGCATGACGGTGGATTATCTGTTACCAGCTCGTCTCGATGATCTGCTGGAAGTACAGAGTGAAATCACCTCAATGCGTGGGGCCTCTCTCACGTTTGCTCAACGCATTGTCAATTCTGACGGTACTCTTTTGAGTCAGGCCGATGTGTTGATTGCATGCATTGATCCACACCAAATGAAGCCGATAGCGCTTCCTAAGTCTATTGTCGCGGAGTTTAAGCAGTGACTGACATGAACATCCTAGATTTATTCTTGAAGGCAAGCCTGCTGGTTAAGCTTATCATGTTGATTCTGATAGGCTTCTCAGTTGCCTCCTGGGCGATTATCATCCAGCGTACCCGCATTCTGAATGCGGCCACGCGGGATGCCGAAGCCTTCGAAGACAAGTTCTGGTCCGGTATTGAGCTTTCCCGTTTGTATCAGGAAAGCCAGGCGCGCCGCGATAGCCTGATGGGCTCGGAACAAATTTTCCATTCTGGTTTTAAAGAGTTTGCCCGTTTGCACCGTGCTAATAGTCATGCACCGGAGTCGGTGATCGAAGGAGCGTCACGTGCGATGCGTATTTCGATGAATCGCGAACTGGAAACTCTGGAAACTCACATTCCTTTCCTCGGCACCGTCGGTTCCATCAGCCCGTATATCGGCCTGTTTGGTACCGTGTGGGGGATTATGCATGCCTTTATTGCCTTGGGCGCAGTCAAACAAGCCACGTTGCAGATGGTGGCGCCGGGTATCGCTGAAGCGTTGATCGCCACCGCGATTGGCCTGTTTGCCGCGATCCCTGCCGTTATGGCCTACAACCGCCTCAACCAGCGTGTTAACAAGCTTGAGCAGAATTACGACAACTTTATGGAAGAGTTCACCGCTATTCTGCATCGTCAGGCCTTCTCCAGCGACAGCAAATAAGTAGGAGGTAGCATGGCGAAAGTTCGTGGTCGTAACCGTCGTGAGCTGAAGTCGGAAATCAACATTGTTCCGCTGTTGGACGTGCTTTTGGTGTTGTTACTGATTTTTATGGCAACCGCACCGATTATCACCCAAAGCGTTGAGGTTGATTTGCCTGACGCTACGGACTCCAAAACGGTGTCCAGCGACGACAATCCGCCGGTGATTCTAGAAGTCTCCGGCGTGGGCCAGTACACCTTGGTGGTGGATCATAATCGCATGGAGCTGTTGCCGCCTGAACAGGTTGCGGCTGAAGCGAGGTCGCGTTTGGCGGCTAATCCGAAGACGGTCTTCTTGATCGGTGGGGCAAAGGAAGTACCCTATGATGAGATTATTAAGGCATTGAATATTCTCCATCAGGCGGGCGTAGCTTCCGTGGGGCTGATGACCCAGCCAATCTGACCGTAAGGTGAGAGGCAACCCGGTTTCTGCCGATGGTGCAGAAACCCCGTTTAAGCACCAGTTTTTGGGACTCTATTTTGGTAAAGGCAACTGAGCAAAACGATAAGCTGAACCGCGCCGTTATTGTTTCGGTGGTTCTGCACATCATATTGATTGCCCTGTTGATTTGGGGATCGCTGCAAGAGAACGCCGAAATGAGTGCCGGCGGTGGCGGCGACGGTTCCGTCGTCGGTGCAGTGATGGTCGATCCTGGGGCGGTGGTGGAGCAGTACAATCGCCAGCAGCAGCAGAGCAGCGATGCACAACGTGCCGAAAAGCAACGTCAGAAGAAGGCGGAGCAACAGGCAGAAGAACTGCAGCAGAAACAGGCTGCGGAACAACAGCGCTTGAAAGAGCTTGAACAGGCACGCTTGGCTGCGCAGGAAAAAGCTGCGCAGGATGCCAAAGCACAGTCAGAACAGCAGAAGAAAGCAGCCGAACAGCAACAACAGGCGGCTGAGCAGCAGAAAGCGGCTGAAGTTGCAGCGGCTAAGGCTAAAGAACAACAGAAAGCGGCTGAACAAGCTGCGGCAAAAGCCAAAGCCGAGGCAGATAAAATAGCCAAGGCCCAGGCAGACGCACAGAAAAAAGCAGAAGCGGAAGCCAAGAAAGAAGCTGCTGCCGCCGCTGCCGCCAAGAAGCAGGCGGAAGAGGCGAAGAAAGAGGCCGCCGCCGCAGCTGAACAGAAAGCGGCTGAAGCCGCCGAGAAAAAAGCTGCTGCTGATGCCGAGAAGAAAGCGGCAGCAGAAGAAGCGAAAAAAGCCGCCGCTGCTGAGAAGGCTGCTGAAGCCAAGAAAGCAGCGGATGCCAAGAAGAAGGCGGCGGCAGAAGCGGCTAAGCAGGCTGCTGAAGTTGACGATTTATTCGGTGGCTTGGCGGATGGCAAAAATGCGCCGAACGGTGGCGGTGCCAAGGCAAAAGGCGACGGTAAACCGGCAGGGCAGGGTAATGCCAAAACGGCGGGGGCCAGCGGTGCTGAGATTAATGGTTACCTAGGGCAGATTACTTCTGCAATACAGAGCAAGTTTTACGATGCTGATTTATACAAGGGTAGAACCTGTGATTTGCGTATTAAATTGGCTCCAGATGGTTTGCTGATTGATGTTAAGGCTGAAGGTGGAGATCCTGCATTGTGTCAGGCTGCGATTGCTGCGGCTAAGCAGGCTCGGATTCCTAAACCACCTACTCAGGCAGTGTATGAAGCGTTTAAGAATGCTCCTCTTACATTTAAGCCGCAGTAATGGTTGTTATAACTGAGTAAAACGCAAGGATGTACTAAGGTAACCAACAGGGATTTTACCCATTGTTTCTCAGTTTACAGCGTTGTTGGCTGAAAGTTCTGGATTCTTTGGGTAAACGTAGTTTTGTTTGCGTTGGTTTGTTAAAATTCTGCTAATTTATCGCGGGCATCCCGCCTGGATAAGGGAGATGAGATGAAGCAGGCATTTCGAGTAATATTAGGTTTGTTAGTCCTGTGGGCATCCGTGCTGCACGCGGAAGTTCGCATTGAAATCACCCAAGGGGTCGACTCTGCTCGCCCGATTGGTGTGGTGCCATTTAAATGGGCGGGTCCAGGCACGCCTCCAGAAGATATTGGCCAGATTGTTGGCGCAGATTTACGCAACAGTGGCAAATTCAACCCTATTGATGTGGCTCGTATGCCGCAGCAACCGAGCACTGCGTCTGAAGTGACGCCAGAGGCTTGGACTGCGCTGGGCATTGATGCCGTCGTTGTCGGCCAGGTGCAACCTGGTGCTGATGGCAGCTATCTGATCTCTTACCAACTGGTAGATACCTCAGGTTCTCCGGGCACCGTTCTGGCACAAAACCAGTATAAAGTGACCAAGCAATGGTTACGTTATTCTGCCCATACCGCCAGTGATGAAGTGTTTGAAAAGCTGACCGGTATCAAAGGTGCGTTCCGTACCCGTATCGCTTATGTGGTGCAGACCAACGGTGGGCAATTCCCGTATGAGGTGCGTGTATCAGACTATGATGGTTTTAATACGTTCGTAGTACACCGCTCACCAGAGCCATTAATGTCACCAGCCTGGTCACCAGATGGTAGCAAACTGGCTTATGTAACCTTTGAAAGTGGCCGTTCAGCGCTGGTTATCCAGACTCTGGCTAACGGTGCTATCCAACAGGTAGCTTCTTTCCCACGCCATAACGGTGCTCCTGCATTCTCACCAGACGGCAGTCGCCTGGCATTTGCTCTCTCCAAGAGCGGTAGCCTGCATCTGTACGTGATGAACCTGGGTTCTGGCCAGATCAGCCAGATCACCGATGGCCGCAGCAACAACACCGAACCTAGCTGGTTCCCTGATGGTCAATCTCTGGCGTATACCTCCGATCAGGGCGGGCGTCCTCAGATTTATAAAATCAGCGCAAGCGGCGGTGCTCCACAACGCCTGACTTGGGAAGGTGCTCAGAATCAGAACTCTGATGTGAGCCCGGATGGCAAGTTCCTGGTGATGGTGAGTTCCAATAGTGGTGCTCAGCATATCGCCAAACAAGATCTTACTTCGGGAGCGGTTCAAGTATTAACGAACACACAACTGGATGAAACACCAAGTATCGCACCAAACGGTACCATGGTGATCTATAGCTCCACGCAAGGTATGGGCTCCGTCCTGCAGTTGGTATCGACTGATGGGCGTTTCAAAGCGCGTCTTCCGGCAACCGATGGACAGGTCAAATCACCTGCCTGGTCGCCGTATCTGTGATGCATGTGTAAATATGTATAGCAAACTATAAAAGGATCAAAGAAATGCAACTGAACAAAGTGCTGAAAGCTTTACTGCTGGCACTGCCAGTTCTGGCTGTGGCGGCCTGTAGTTCTAACAAAAGCGCAAACAACGACCAATCTGGTATGCTCGGCGCTGGCACGGGTACAGAAAATGGGAGCAGCAACCTGTCTTCTGAAGAACAAGCTCGTTTGCAGATGCAAGAACTGCAGAGGAACAACATTGTTTACTTCGGTCTGGACAAATACGACATCAGCTCTGAGTTCTCTCAGATGCTGGATGCGCACGCTGCATTCCTGCGTAGCAATCCGTCCTATAAAGTGACCGTTGAAGGCCACGCGGATGAGCGCGGCACGCCAGAGTACAACATCGCTCTGGGTGAGCGTCGTGCTAACGCAGTTAAAATGTACCTGCAAGGTAAAGGCGTTTCTGCTGACCAGATCTCTATCGTTTCTTACGGTAAAGAAAAACCAGCAGTACTGGGCCACGACGAAGCGGCTTGGGCTAAAAACCGTCGTGCCGTTCTGGTTTACTAAGAGAATCGCATGAACAGTAACTTCAGACGTCATCTGTTGGGTCTGTCGTTACTGGTTGGCGTAGCGGTCCCATGGGCCGCTACTGCCCAAGCGCCAATCAGTAATGTCGGCTCTGGCTCGGTCGAGGACCGTGTCACTTCTCTTGAGCGTATCAGTAATGCTCAGGGCCAGCTTTTAAATCAACTCCAACAACAACTCTCTGACAATCAACGTGATATTGATACTCTTCGTGGGCAGATCCAGGAAAGCCAATACCAGTTGAATCAGGTGGTTGAACGCCAGAAGCAGATCTATCAGCAGATGGATAGTCTCAGCCAGGGTGGCGCACAGAATTCCACGGATGCAGCAGCAGGTGGTGCCACAGCAGCTGCGCCCGCTGACAGTGCTACTACTGCACCTGCGGCTGCTACACCGGCGAGTACCGGTGATGAAAACAGCGACTACAATGCTGCTGTTTCATTAGCGCTGGAAAAAAAACAGTACGATCAGGCGATCTCCGCTTTCCAAGCTTTCATAAAGCAGTACCCAAAGTCTACTTACCAACCTAATGCCAACTATTGGCTCGGTCAGTTGTTCTACAACAAGGGTAAGAAGGAAGATGCGGCTTACTATTATGCGGTGGTGGTGAAGAGTTTTCCAAAGTCACCCAAGTCACCGGACGCTATGTTTAAAGTTGGGGTGATCATGCAGGAAAAGGGCCAGGTTGATAAAGCCAAAGCCGTTTACCAGCAGGTGATAAAATCCTACCCAACCAGCGATGCGGCCAAGCAGGCAAAGAAACGCGCAGCCAGCCTGTAAATAAAAACTGAGCCCAGAACTTAGTCGTTTTGACCGATTTCTGGGCTCATTCGCGTGAAGAACAAGCAGTTGAACCTATTGCGCCAAAATTTAGGTTGCGCTGCCAAGATAAATTAGTAATATATGCCGCCGTTGCCAAGACATCTTGCAAGATGTTAAAGCAGCAAGGAAATTGGGTCGTTAGCTCCGTTAAGTAGAGCAGTTGACTTCAAATCAATTGGCCGCAGGTGCAAGCCGAGCATTAGCAAAAAAGCATCGCGTAAAGCGATAGTAAGTAAAGCGATGTGAAGCTGAGCAATCCTGTTTGCCACTCCAGTTTTCTTCGATACGGATTTTCCATTCTGTATTAATCAGCAGTAAACCACGACAGTGGGTCGTTAGCTCAGTTGGTAGAGCAGTTGACTTTTAATCAATTGGTCGCAGGTTCGAATCCTGCACGACCCACCAATTCTTAATGGATTGGTAAAAAGTGGAATCGTAAAGGATGAGA
>Ga0114969_10001566_pt1 | contig 19373 bp, 20 predicted proteins | sample M_130807_MF_Meta_FD_87316 | JGI IMG/M metagenome (GOLD analysis project Ga0114969, IMG submission 87316) | Freshwater microbial communities from Lake Montjoie, Canada to study carbon cycling - M_130807_MF_MetaG | ecosystem: Environmental > Aquatic > Freshwater > Lake | place: Lake Montjoie...
CCCATCCCTCCGGGTCGGAACCCGGCGCCAGCAGCGGTGCCGGTGGCCGGGTATCGGCGAGGGGGCGGGCTTTCGCCAGTGCGGCCAAAATCGCGGCATGGTCGTCGACTTGGTTCCTGAGGCGCGCATAACGCAGGAACGGGATGGGATGCGACAGCACCCCGCCGCGGCCGCATTCCCGGAAACGTGCTTCAAGCGCTTTGGCACTGAACTGGAAGTCGGTCGCCCTGCCGGGGGCGGCGGTCGAACGGGCGGAATCGAAAGGACCGCGGCGGCGGTTCCTGGTGCCGCGGAGTTCGCGGGCAAGCGTCACGACCACCGAGGGAAGGTTGGTGGGCGACAAACCTTCGGCCAGCGGCGCCAGCAGTTCGCGACGGGAGGTCGGCCAACCGGCGCCGGCCAATTCGGCCAGCGCCCGATGCACCCGGACGTGACCGGCCACATGCCACGCGGCGAGCAGCACCGAGGCGACCACGGGTCGCCACCAGCGGATCGTGCGCAGGAATGGGGCAATCGTTCGGAACACGGGTTGTTCCCGATTGGAGGCCCCCCGGACGCGGGTGTCACGCCGCGAGTCGGCCCCACGGGAACCTCACGCCTTTTCGATGGCCTTCACCAGGCCCTCGATCGTGTGCTGGCGCGCCTCGACGGTCGGTTGGATGCCGAGGGCCACCAGTGCCTTGGTGGTCTCGGGACCGATGCTCGCCGTCTTCATCTTCGGGTTTCCGGCCAACAGTTGCGGCAGCGGGAACCGCGCGTGGAAATTCTCCACCGTCGAACTGCTGGTGAACGTGATCCAGTCGGCCCCCTCCTCCGCGAACCGCGCGGCCGCGCCGCTTTGGTCCTCGGTCTCGGGAACCGTCCGGTAGGCGGCCACGTCGTCCACGATCGCCCCGAGCTCGACCAATTGCGCCGGCAAATCCGGGTTGGCCACCTCGGCGCGCAACAACAGCATCCGCAGGTTCTCGACGTTCTCGTAGGCGTGGATCGCCTTGGCTACCTGCGACGCGAGATACTTCTCCGGCATGACGTCGACGGCGAGATGCCGTTCCTTCACGCGCTCGGCCGTGGCGGGACCGACGGCCGCGATCCGGAGGTTGCCGATCGAACGGATGTCCGGGTAGGCCTTGAAAAACGCGTCGAAAAACGCGTCCACGCCGTTCGGACTGGTGAACACCGCCCAGTCGTACTCGCCGATGCCCACGATGGCATCGATCAACGGATGGATCCCTTCCGGGGGCACGATGCGGATGGTCGGGATCTCCAGCACGTCGGCGCCGTCGTCGCGTAGCCGGGACGAAAGCCGCCCGGCCTGGTCGCGCGTTCGGGTCACCACGATGCGCTGGCCGAACAATGGCCGCCGCCCGCACCAATCGAGTCGATCGCGCAGGGTCACGACCCCGCCGATGACGATCACAGCGGGCGACTTGAGGCCCCGCGCCTCGACGGCGTCGGCAAGGGTGGCGACGGTGGCCACGAGCGTCTCCTGCCGGCCGAGGGTACCCCAGCGAACCACCGCGGCGGGCGTCGTGCCGTCGAGACCGTTGGCGATCAATCGGCCGGTGATCGCGCGCAGGTGTTCCATGCCCATGAGCACGACTTTGGTGCCGGGAAAACGGGCGAGCTGGGCCCAATCCACGGCGGCATTCGGCTTGTCGGGATCCTCGTGCCCGGTGACCACCTGGAAGGCGGAGCAGAAATCGCGGTGGGTGAGCGGAATGCCGGCATAGGCCGGCACGGCGATCGCGGACGAAACCCCGGGGACAACCTCGAACGGCACCTTGGCCGACGCCAGCGCGAGGGCTTCCTCGCCGCCGCGGCCAAAGATGTAGGGATCGCCCCCCTTCAGTCGGACGACGGTGTGCCCGGCCTTGGCTTCGCGGACGAGGAGCGCGTTGAGTTCGTCCTGCGGGAGGGAGTGGTCCCCCGCGCGTTTGCCGCCATGGATGCGACGGGCGGCGGCGGGAGCCAGCGCGAGCAACTCGGGGTTGACCAACGCGTCGTAGACGACGACGTCGGCACGGGCCAACAACTCGGCACCGCGCAGCGTGAGAAGCCCGGCATCGCCCGGGCCGGCACCGACGAGATAGACAGTTCCAGATTCCGACACGGGGACAGGGTGCCCAATCGGTTTCCCCGCGAGGAAGGCGAATCGGAGGGAATCCCGCGCCCCGGGCGCGGTTGGAAACCAAGGGAACCCACCGCCGGGTCCGGGGTCGCCGTGCCCCGCGCGGCGCCCCGGAGCCTACCGCTGCCTGGTCTGGAACGTGACGACCTGTTCGTCGGGTTTGGCGAGGCCGATCTGTTCGCGGGCCTCGCGCTCGATGGTGCGCGGGTCGTTGCGAAGGGCCTCGATGCGGACCTGGTTGCGGTTCACCTGGGTTTCGAGGCGATGGACGGCATCCTGGTCGACCTGCATTTCACGACGCAGTCGTTCGTTTTCGTAGATGAGCGGGACGTACTTGAGGACGATGAGGGTGACGATCGCGAGGCCGATCAGCCAAAGCATCAACCGGTTCAGCCAGCCGAGAACGCCGAGGTTGACCACCGACCCGCCGTCCGTGGATGCACTCATTTCGCGTATTGTTTCCAGCTTTGGAGCCGCGAGTCAGGTCCAAACTGCAGGCGCAGGCACACATCCGGGGAACTATGGATGTCATTGGCACCATTCCAACCCCACGGGCCGTGGCGCCACCCGCCCATTCCCCAACCCGGGCTTGGCGTGCTGTAAACCGTGCCGCGTTGGAGCACCCAATCGGCCACGGTGACCCCGTCGCTGGTGATCTCTTTCTTGTCGGGCGGTCCGTACTCCTTGACGGCTTCGTCGTAGGAAAAGAGCCCGACGCGCTTGGCCCAGTCGGTCCGGGGTTGGGTGGCGCACGCGCCGGCAAAGAGGGTGGCCACGAGGGCCAACCACCCGGCGAAACCGAACAGGGCGCGGGAGTTCACGACGCAAGTCTACCGCGGCGACCGACTCCGGGCAATCGGCGCCACCAATCCGTTTGCGGTGGCGGTGGCGGGGCCGGACTCCCCCCTGCCCGCCCCGTGTTTACGGGCGTTCCTCGAGGGCGGCTTTGCGGGCGTCGGAACGGGCCCAGAACCAAGCGATCACCACGGTGGCCTCGTACAACACCAGCAGCGGCGCCGCCATGAGCAACATGTTCACGGGGTTGCCGTCCGGCGTGACGAAGCCGGCGATGACCAGGATGCCGATGTAGAAATACGAGCGGTACCGCGACAGCGCCTTGACGTCGAGCAAGCCGATCTTGACGAGGGTCAGCAGGACCAGTGGCAATTCGAAGCTCACGCCCATGCCGAGAAGGAACCAGCAACTGAAGCTGATGAACTCGTCGGCACGCCATTCGTCGGCACCGAAACCCAGCCAGTTGGAGAACGCCGCCGTGGTGCTGAGCGTGATGGGCAGCAGGACGAAATAGCAGAACGCCACGCCGGCGAAGAACAGGCTGGTGGCGAAAAACGACACCCGGTAGAGGAACTTTTTCTCGTGGACGTGCAGCGCCGGAAGGATGAATTGGCCGAGGAAAAAGAGGACGAACGGGGACGCGAGGGTCAACCCGCCGAACATCGCGATCTGGATCGCGATGGTGAACCCGCCGGCCGGGCTGTAGGTCTTCAGGTCCACCCGCATCCCGTAGGACGCGTCGACGGGCGGATTGGTGTCCGGCACCAGCACCAGAAACGTGTTCGTCCCCAGCGTCAATGGCGCCAACCGCAGCAACGCGTCCTTGTTCGTCGGCACGCCTTCCACCGGGAACTTCGCGAGGGGCAATCGCCCGAGGATGTTGGTCCCGAAAGTAACCACGGCCAAGGCATCGCGGTTTGGCCGCATCTGCTGGGCCTTCACCAAGGGAACCCGGAGGAGTCCGATGATGAAATTGCCGGCACTGAGACAGACGATGACGCCGAGAAGGATCGCGATGACCGAGCGGATGATGGTCCAGCGCAGGTCCTCGAGATGCTCGAGGAACGTCTTCACCGGCCCACCGCCCTCGTCGAGGTCGGGCTCTTCGGTCACGACCACCGGGTCGAGGGTCTCGGGATCTTCAGGCATTCCGCTGGGAGAAGGTCAAAGGCTGCAAAAGCCCCGCGTGACACGGTCCGGAGGATTCCGGAAGGGTCGCCGCGGGGCATCGGGATCCGGGCGTCGGGAATGGATCAGGAATGGCCGACGTCCTGGGAAACGGTTTCGGGCGCCTTGCGGGGCGCGGCCGGGGCCGGCGCGGGCGCCGGCGGTTCCTCGGCGGATGCGCGGGCAAACTCATCCTGGACGTCCCGGGACGCCTTCTTGAATTCCCGGATGCCGGTGCCGACGCCTTTCATCAGCTCGGGAACCTTCCGGGCGCCGAAAAGCACCAGGACAACGAGCGCGATGATGATGATTTCACCGGTGCCCAAGAGGGCGAGAAGGGACAGCGTCATAATTCGATTTCCTTAAGCAGAGGGCGCCACGATCCGGCTCGTTCCACCCAAGGGAGGACGCGGCAGCCACGTTGACGGACGGAAAGTAGGTCGGGGGGATTCGGGGGTAAAGGCACAAAAAACCCCGCGTCGCGACGCGGGGTTTTCGGGTTGGGCCCAATCAGCGGACGTTGCCGCCCGCGGGAAGCAGCAGGACGAATTCACTGCGACGGTTCTTGCCCCAGGCGGCCTCGTCGTGGCCGGGATCGGCGGGACGGGCCTCGCCGTAACTGACGGTGGTGACCTTTTCCGCGGCCACGCCGTTGTTGAGCAGGATCTCGCGGACGGAGAGCGCGCGGCGCTCGCCCAGGGAGAGGTTGTAGCCCTCGGTGCCACGCTCGTCGCAATGCCCCTCGATCTCGAGCTTGGCATCGGCGTGCGCCTTCAGGTACTCGGCGACGGCCAAGACCTTGGTGGTCTCGGGCCCCTTCTTCACCGCCGACTTGTCGAAGTCGAAATAGACGGTGTTGCCCCGGAACATCTCGCGGTCCTCGCGCATCCCGTTGCGGATGTCGCCCGCCGGCAAATCGGTCTGCGGGGGGGGGGTTAGATTGGCAGCGGCGTTTTGCGGGTTCAGGTCGACGGGGTTTGCCCCGGTGTCACCGGGCGCAAAGCGATTGCCACGGCCAGCCGTGCCTCCCGGGCTGGTGCCGATCGGCGCGGTGGGCGCCAACTCCGTCGTGGTGCCCGCACGACCCTCGCTGCCGGGAATGGCGGTGATGTTTTTGGGTTTGGTTTTGCACCCGGCGCCACCCAGCGCCCCGGCAAGAACCAGGGTGATCAGTCCAATCTTGAGAAAACGATTCATACTACGGAATGCGATGGGTGTTATCTGGCCCAACTGGGCTGGGAGCAACCACCCGAAAATGACGCGGAATCCTTGACCCGCCCCGTAGGCACGTCAAGCAGGGACAACCTCCGAATGCTGCCTTTGCGACGGACCACCGCCAAAGTACGCGAATTGGGGGCCCACGTCGGGTCTTCCCCCTCGCCCACCGCCCGCGCTTCCCCACCTTTCGCGGGCACCACGTAGACCTGGAAATTCTCCCGGCCACCCATCCGCGTGAACGCGATCTGGCTGCCGTCGGGCGACCAATCCGGCTCCGTCGCCCCACGCACGCCCCCGGTGTTCAACGGACGCATCGGCCCCCCGCCGGCGTCGACCACGTACAGCCGGGTCGACCCTTCCGCCCGCGACGAAAAACAGATCGAGCGCCCGTCCGGCGACCAACACGGCGAGGCCTCGTCTTCCCGGGTCGTCGTGAGTTGCTTCAAACCGGAACCGTCGATGTGGGAAACCCAGACGTCGGGGCTGCCGCTCTTGCTCAGGATCATGGCGATCCGGGTTCCGTCGGGCGAAACCGCGGCACCGTCGTTCATCCCGTTGAAACTCGCCACCGCGGTGCGGGCCCCGCTGGCCAGGTCATGCGAATAAATGCAGGCCCGGCCAAGGCGGAAACTGCTGTAGTACAGGACGCGGTGCCCGGGCTGCCACGCGGGCGACCGCACGATCGATCCGTCCTGGGTCAACTGGAACGCGTTCGCGCCGTCGTAGTCGGCGAGGAAAACCTCCGACACCGACTCGTTGCGCTGGTTGCGCTGCCCGACGGTGATCTTGAAAGCGATCTTGGTGCGGGCGATGCCCTTTTGGCCGGGAATGGCGGTCTGGACGACATCGTCGGCGAGGGCGTGGGCTTGGCCGCGCGGCGTGCCGCCCGGATAGGCGCGGGCGAACAGCGCGTGTTTGCCGGCGTCCTTGAGCGTGGCCTCGATCTGCCCCCCGTTTTTGCCGACGAGTTCGAACCGGGCCTGGGCGGGAGGGACGATGCTGAATCCGGCCACCTCGAGGTCGAACTTCAGTACTTTGTCGGCCTCGCCGGTGAAACCGGAGATGGCGATGGGAACGAGCGCGGCGACTTTGCCGCCCTCGACGGTGGTGATCGGGACGTCCGTCTGCGCGGCGAGCCGGGCACAGACGGCGAGCGCGGCGACGGCGGCGAAAAGCCGGCGGCACCGGGGCGTGGTGTGGGTCATGGATTGATTCCTTCGAGCTTGAACTTGATGCGGAACACCCGCTCGGCGTCGGTGGTGCCCTCGGGCAACGGATCCAGACGGCGGTAATGCTGGAGAACCTCGGCCACCGAGTCGTCCAGCGCCCGGATCCCGGAGCGCTCGATCACCTCGAACCTCGCGAGTGTTCCGTCGCGCGTCACCGTGATGGCGACGCCGACGTAAGCCACGGGCACGGGAAGCGAACTGGGACGCTTCCATCGTGCCTCGTAGAAAGCCTTCAGATACGTGCCGTAGCCGAGCCAGACCTGCCCCCCGCCGCCGGGGCCCGGGGTGGTGATCTCGGTGGCGGAGGACAGGTTTTTCTCCAGCGACGACCGGATGCCGTGGAGTCGGTTTTGCCAGGCCTCGGCGGCCGCCTTGGCCCGGGCCCGTGCCTCCGCCGCCGCCTCCGCGGCAGCCTCCGCCTCGGCACGCCGCTGCGCCTCGGCCTCGAGCCGACGCTGGGTTTCCAACTCCGCCTTGGTCGGACCCTTGGCCGCCTGCGCGACCACGATGGTCTTCGGCTTCTTTCCCGAACGTGCCGTCTCCTTCGCGTTCTTGGGCGCGTGCAGGCGATCGTCGACGTCCTGCGACTTCACGTCGTCCGCGACCTTGATCTCGCGGGCCTTCGGCGGGTTTTTGGCCGGGGCGGGGTCCGGATGGGTCGGCTCGTTCGCGCTGTGGACCGGGTTTCGCGGCACGGTCTGGGGCGGCTTTGCCGGGGGCGGGACCGGGACGGGCGGACGCTCGGCCTGCGGTGGCCGCGACGGCGGATTCGCGGGCGGTGGCGGGGTGCCGCCGCCGGCACCAAGGCCGGAGACGAGCTTCACCCCGGAGGTGTCGATCAACTCGATGGTGGGCAGGGACGGCATCTCGGGGGGATGCCGGGCGGCCCAGAACGACAGGAACAAGAGCGTGGCGATCAACCCGACGTGCGCGGCCGTCGAGGTGGCGAAGCAACGCTTTTCGATCCGGTTCATCGGTGTTCCGATTCGGTGGCGATGTCGAAGCGGGTGATGCCGTTCTTGCGGCACATCTCGAGGATGCCGGCCGGGTGGCGGAACTTGCCGTCGGCATCGGCGCGGATGCGGACGACCATGTTCGGGTTGCGCAGGTACTCGTCGCGGAGGGCCTTTTCCATCGCGGCCGGCCCGTCCATGCGGCGACCGCGGAAGAAATAGACGCCGGCGACATTGACCTCGGCGAGGACGACGTCCTTGGCCTCGGGATTCTGGCGCCGGGCGCCGCCGGCCGGGAGCGTCAGGGGAATGCTGTTGTCGAGCAGCGGGGTGGTGATGATGAAGATGATGAGGAGGACGAACGCCAGGTCCAGAAGGGGCGTGACGTTGATCTCGTTCAACGTCACGAGCTGGTTGCGCTGGGAAAAGCGACGCATGGTTCGCGGGGGTTCGTTCTCCGGTCCGTCACCAGAGCCGCGGCAGGTTGTCGCCGGCCATGACGACGACCAACACGAGGGCAAGGACGATGCCGACGATGATGCCGAGGGTCCACTCGCGGCTCAGCGCCTTGCGGTCGCGGGACGAGCCACGCTTGGACTTGTGGAGGCGCCGTCCGCACTGCACGCACCGCGCCCCGACACGCGGGTTCTTGGCGCCGCACTCGAGGCAATTGACGAAAAGGTGCGCCTTGCAGAATTCGCAGTCGTCCAGCCCCATCGGATTGAGATGCTCGCACTTCACGCAGAGCACGCCGCGCGCGTTCTTTTGCCCCGCCACCGGAGGCGAGGCCGGCACCGGGAACGCAGGATTCGATTCGGGCTGGTCACTCATCTTCTTTGAGGAATTCGGTCTCCAACCGCGATGCGAACGACTGCGCGAAATTGTCGAGTTCGACGGTGAGCACCCGCAGGTTGTGGACGAGCCAGTTGTACCCAAACATGGAAGGAATGGCCACCAGAAGGCCGGCGACGGTGGTGATCAGGGCGGCGGACACGCCGGGGGCCATGGCGGCGAGGTCGGCCTTCTGTTTCACCGCGACGCCGCCGAAGGTATCCATCACGCCCCAGACGGTGCCGAGGAGTCCGAGGAACGGCGCGCCGCTGACCGCGATGGCCAGGAGGATGAGACCCGACTCCAGCCGGAGGGATTCGCGGGCCACGGCACCCTCGAGCGCCCGCTTGATGTGTTCGACGGCCTTGAGCGAGAGGTGGACCTTGCGCGAACCGTCGGGCGCGTTGACCCGGGCATCGATCTCGCGGCAACCGTCCTCGTAGACCGAAAACAGGGGGCAGCCGTCGACTTCCAACCGGCGTTGGAAGATGTCCAAAACCGCTTTTTGGGCCCTGAATTCCCCCTCGAAATGGAAATTCAGCCGCTTGGCGCGCCGCATTTGCACGGCCTTGGCGGCCATCGTCGACCACGCGAAGATCGAGAAGACGAGGAGCACCATGATGATGACCCGCGCCTCGGGCGTCGCCAGACTCCAGATTTGTACCAGGGATAGCTTCTGCTCGCCGGCCGCGGCCAGCACCCCCAACGGAAAATTCATCGTGCGGTAGGCGTCCAAATAAACCTCCGGAAACGTTGCCGAACTGGGAATCCGGCCATCGGTCCCGGGGTTGGAAGCAGTGCGTGGACGCACACTGCGCGCCGTGTGTTCAACCAAATCCCGATCCTTGGCAAGTGCGAACACGAACGGCGGGACTCTTATTCCCCGAACGCCTCCCGCAGGTACGCCCGACTCCGCGTCGCGATCGCTTCCGCCCCCTCCTCGAACTTGAACACCTCCACCGAGACGTACCCGTCGTAGCCCACCGCGCGCAGCGCCGCCCCGATCGGCCGGAAGTCCACCGCGCCGAACCCCGGCCCCTTCAGGTTGCTGTCGTTCGCGTGGAAATACGCGAATCCGCCGCGCGACGCCCGGATCACCTCCGGCACCGGCGACGCCTCGGAACTCATCGCCTTGACGTCGAGAATCACGCTCATTGCCCGCGAACCGAATCCCCGCGCGAACCGGATCGCCTCGGCCGCCGTGTTCACGAAGTTGGTTTCCGACGGTGCCAAGGGCTCGAAACAGATCGTCACCCCGCGCTCTTCCGCGCGACGCACCGCCGGCGCGAAGACTTCCGCCGCCCATTGCCACCCCATCGGGAGCGTCACGCCCGCCAACAACTGCCGCTGCTTCGGGGAACCCACCACCATGAACTTCCCGCCCACGTCCGCGCAGAAATCCACCAGTTCCACGAAATACCGCGCCGTCCGCGCCCGAACCGCCTCGTCGGGACTGGTCAGGTGCAATCCCTCGGTCTTCACCAAAACCCAATGGATCCCCGAGATCGCGATGCCCGCCGCCGCGGCCTGTCCCCGGATCTCGCGGCGGCGCGCGGCGTCGATCGTGGTCACCGGCCCTCCCAGCGTGAACGGCGCGAGTTCCACCGCGTCGTACCCGGCCTTCCGGGCAAACGCGAAGGTGTCGGCCAGGCTCCATCCGTCGAAGATCTCGTTGCAGATCGCGAATTTCACGGCGCGAGCCTAGGGACGACGACGGGATTTGGAACCCGGGGTTTTTGGCCGTTTTCAACGGCGGCGATCCCGCCTAGCGTCGCCGGGATGACGTTGGATTTCATCAAGATGACCGGGGCGGGCAACGACTTCATTCTCGCCGACAACCGGGCCGGGAACATCGCGTTGACCCGCGAACAGGTCGCGCGCCTGTGCCACCGCCAGTTCGGGATCGGCGCCGACGGCCTCATGCTGCTCGTGCCCTGCCGTTCTGGAAAAGCCGACTGGGCGTGGCAGTTCTACAATTCCGACGGCTCGGATGCCGAGATGTGCGGCAACGGCGCGCGTTGTTTCGCGCGGTTCATCCAGAAGACCACCGGCTGGCCCCGCCCCGAGGTGACCTTCGAGACCGTCGCCGGCGTCATATCCGCCCGGTTCGAGGGCGAACGCGTGACCGTCCGTCTCACGCCCCCGCACGGTTTCCGCCCCGCCGAACGCGTCCCCACCTCCGCGGGCGAGCTCGAGGTCAGCTCGCTCAACACCGGCGTGCCCCATGCCGTCGTCTTCGTGCCGGACGCCGACCGCGCCATGGTCCAGCAACTCGGCGCCGAATTGCGGTTTCATCCCCACTTCAAGCCGCGCGGCACCAACGTCAATTTCGTCGAGGTCAAGGGCCCGTCCCACATCCGCGTCCGCACCTACGAACGCGGCGTCGAGGGCGAGACCCTCGCCTGCGGCACCGGGGTCACCGCAGCCGCCATCATCGCCTCCCGCATCCATGGCTTTGCCCCGCCCATCCGCGTCCAGGTGCAGGGCGGCGACGAACTCCGCGTCGCGTTCGCCGACTCGGGCGACGCCATCGCCGACGTCGATCTGAACGGGCCCGCGACCTTCGTGTACACCGGGCGGATCGAGCTCTGATCGCCGGTCCCACCCCATGTCCTTCGCCACCCATCGCGACGCCGCCGCCCTCCCGGTGGCCCGTGCGCGGCGGTTTTCGGCCGCGCGGGACTCCGGTTGCCGGAGGGTCGCCGTCGCCACCCTGGTCCTGGCCGCCTTCTTCCAGGCCCCGTGCGCACCCCTCCGTGCGCACGGGCCCGACCACGACGTCGTTCTCCGGCTCACCGAGGATCTGAAGCAGGATCCCGGCAACGTGCGCCTCCGGCTCGAACGCGGCGAGCGGCTGCGATCCCACGGGGACCTGGAGGCCGCCCGCGCCGACTTCGTGGAGGCCCTGCGGCTCGATCCCGGTTTCCAGCCCGCGCGCGTCCGGCTTGCCTTCGTCGAACGTTCGGCCGGCCGGACCAACCAGGCCCTCGCCCTGCTCGACGAGACGATCCGCCGCGAGCCCGACCATTTGCTGGCCCTGAGCGCGCGCGCGGATCTCCACGCCCGCCGCGGGGCGCCGGCGGCGGCGCTGGCCGACTACAACGAGGTGATCCGCCGCGCGAAACCCGCGCGGCCGGAACTTTTTCTCGCCCGGGCGCGCGCCCAAATGGCCGCCGACACCAACGCCGTGCCGATGGTGCTCGCGGGTCTCGAGGACGGCATCCGCCAATTGGGTCCGGTACCCGCGTTGGAATCGATGGCCCTGGATCTGGAACGCGGGCGCGGCGACACCGCCGCCGCGTTGCGCCGCATCGACGGCCTGCTGAAGGCGGCGGACCGCAAGGAGCGGTGGCTGGCGGAGCGCGGCGACGTGCTCGCGGACGCGGGCCGCGCGGCCGAAGCCAAGGCCGCCTACCGCGAAGCCATCGCGGCGATCGACCGACTCCCCGAGCGCCAGCAACGCACCATCGCCACGGGCGAACTCCGCTCGGAACTGGCGGCGAAGCTTGCCGCGGGAACGGCCGCGCGGCGACCCTCCCCGCCGTCCCCATGAATCGCCGCCTCCTCCTGCTCCTGTTCGTGCTCTGCGGCGTGGCGCCCGGAATGACGGCCGCCGAACGTCTCCTGCGCGGGCCATACCTGCAGTTGCCCGCGCCCCGCTCCATGGTCCTGCGCTGGCGCACCGACGTCGAAAGCCGCGGCTTCGTCTGGTACGGGACCTCGCCGACCACGGTCACCAACCGCGCGAACCATCCCGGACGCCTCGTCGACCACGTCGTCCAACTCGCCGGACTCCGCCCCGCCACCCGGTATTATTACCGCCTCGGCTCGGAGACCAACCGGTTCCTGACCGACGTTTCCGGCGACTTCGCCTTCGTGACCCCGCCGGTGCCCGGGACCGTGCAACCGGTGCGGGTCTGGGCGATCGGCGACGCCGGGACCGGGACCACCAACCAGGCCAATGTCCGCAACGGTTTCTACAACCTGTACCGCGAGCGTCCCTGCGACGTCTGGCTGATGCTCGGCGACAACGCGTATCCCGAGGGTTCCGACAACAGTTTCCAGCGGACCGTGTTCGAGGTTTACGGGCGCGTCTTCCGGCAATGCCCGGTGTGGCCGACGCTCGGCAACCACGACGCCTACAGCGCGGATTCGCCCACGCTTTCCGGACCTTACTACGACATCTTCACGCTGCCCACGCTCGGCCAATCCGGCGGCGTCGCCTCGGGCACCGAGGCGTACTACGCCTTCGATTTCGCGCACGTGCACTTCGTGTGCCTCGATTCGGAGGACACCGACCGGTCGCCCGACGGCGCCATGGCGCGTTGGCTGCGCGCGGATCTCGCCGACAACACGCGCGACTGGGTCGTCGCGTACTTCCACCATCCGCCGTACTCGAAGGGCACGCACGATTCCGACCGGGAAGGCGATTCCGGCGGGCGCCTCGCGGAGATGCGGCGCAATTTCCTGCCCATCCTCGAGGCGGGCGGCGTGGATCTGGTCCTGTCGGGCCACAGCCACGTCTACGAACGCAGCCATCTGGTCGACGGCCACTACGGCACCTCGACCAACCTCCTGCCCTCCATGGTCCTGAACCGCGGCAGCGGACGGCCGGACCTCGACGGCGCCTACGAGAAACCCTCGGGCAACGCGCCGCACCGCGGCGCCGTCTACGTCGTGGCGGGAAGTTCGGGCCACATCGGCAGCGGGCGCCACGACCATCCCGTGCACTGGATCGGCCTCAACAAACTCGGGACCCTCGTCCTCGATTTCGACGGGGCGGAGGCGAACGTCCGCTTCGTCGGGGACAGCGGCCAAGTCCGCGATTATTTCACGATCCGGAAGAAGTGACGGCGTCCGAACCGTCGTGGGCGACCACGGAAACGCCGCGTTCGCGGGCCAACCGTTCGACCGCGTCGCGCTCGAGCAGCAGCGAGCGGCCGGCTTCCACCGCCAGCACCCGCACCCCCGACGCCGCGCAGGTCTCGACCGTGCGCGGCCCGATGCACGGGATGTCGAACCGCATGTCGTGCCCGGCCTTGGCCACCTTCACAGCGACCGCGCCGCCGTCCTTGCCGGCGAGTTTGCCGCCGCGCTCGAGACAGGCGTCGGTCCCCTCGAACCCTTCCACGGCCAGCGCGGTGCCGCGCTTCACCACGACGCTCTGCCCGATTTCCAGCCGCGCGATTTCCCGCGCGAGACCCAGCCCATAGGCCACGTCCTCGCGCTCCTCCGGGGTCGGGACAGGCCCGGCCGCGAAACCCTTGGCGGGAATCCATGGCTGGAGCCACGGCAGGGCCTCGACCAAACGGACGCCGTCCTTTTCCAACTCCTCGGCGATCGCGCCGAAAAGGGTGTGGGCGTTGCGGCGCTTCAGGCGGAGCATCACGCCCATCGCGCGCAGGTCGGGCCGCAGGTCGAACAGGTTCTTCGGCGCGATCTGCCCGAGCATCACGCATTCGCGGGCACCCCGGTCGGCCAGGGCGCGGATCATCTTCCCGAGTTGGCCCACCCGCAGCCACTCGATCTCGTCCACCTCCCCGGCCAGCGCCGGATCGGTCTCGCCCTCGAAGGCCGCCGCGACGACACGGCGTCCCTGTCGGCGGGCCTCGCGCGCAAACACGAACGGCAACAGCCGGCTTCCGGCGATCAATCCCAACGGCGCAAGGTCGCTTCCCATCGCCCGCAGCGTACCCCTGCGCGGGAACGGATGCCACGCCGGACCGGTTTTCGGTTTTCGATCCGCGGCGACCCGCGGTCCGGCAACGCCCCACGCCCCACGCCCCACGCCCCACGCCCCACGCCCCACGCCCCACGCCCTCCCGGCTCCCCGCTCCCCGCTCCCGACCCAACTCCACGCTTCCCTCGCGGGGCCGGTCCCGGCGACAAATCGCCCGTGCCGTTCTTCTGGGCCGCCGCCGGGTTCGCCCTGCTCGCCGCCGTCATCCAACTCTGGCAGTTCGTCGCCGCGCGCCGGTTCCCCCTCCACCGGCGCGTCCCCAATCCCGATTTCCATCCCGCCGTATCCATCCTCAAACCCCTCAAGGGTGCCGATCCCCACTCCCGCGCCGGCCTCGCCAGCTGGCTCGCGCAATCCTACCCGGGCCGGATCCAGTTCCTCTTCGGCATCCACGACGCGTCCGATCCCGCCGGCGACGTCGTCCGCGCTCTCCTCGCCGAATATCCCGACCGCGACGCGCGGCTCGTCGTGTGCCCGGATCGCCCGGGAACCAACGCGAAGGTCGGCACCCTCGCCCAACTCGAACCCCTCGCCCGCCACGACCTCCTCCTCGTCAGCGACGCGGATGTCCATGTCGACCCCGGACTCCTCGATCAATTGGTCCTGCCGATGCGCGATCCCGGGGTGGGATTGGCCAATTGTTTTTACCGCATGGCGAACACGTCCACGGCGGCGCTCCGTTGGGAGGCCATCGCGGTGAACGCCGATTTCTGGAGCCAGGTGCTGCAGTCGCGGATGCTCAAGCCGCAGGACTTCGCCCTCGGCGCGGTGATGCTGGCCCGCCGCGCGGACATCGCCGCCATCGGCGGCTTCGCCGGGCTCGCCGACCATCTGGCGGACGACTACCAACTCGGGCACCGCATCCACCGGCTCGGACGGCGCATCGAGCTGTCGACCGTCGCGGTGGATTGCTGGGATCCGCCCTTGGGATGGGGTGCGGTCTGGGCGCACCAACTGCGGTGGACGCGCACGATCCGGGTGTGCCAGCCCGGACCGTTCGCCGCCAGCGTGCTGGCCAACGGCAGCGTGTGGACGTTCGCGTGGCTGGCGGCGGCGCTGGCCACCGGGCACGCACCCTGGCCCGCCTGCGGGCTGCTCGCCCTGCGCGCGGTGCTGGCGGCCGACCTCTACCGCACCATGCGGCGGGGACTGCCGGGGCACGCGATGCCCTGGATGGTCTGGTTGCGGGACCTGCTCGGCTTCGTGCTGTGGGCCGCGGCGTTCCTCGGGAACACGGTGGTCTGGCGCGGCACGCGTTTCCGGGTGCTGCGCGACGGCCGGTTGGTGGCGCTATAGCAGCCCGAGATCCCGGGCCAATTGTTCGCCCAGCATTTCCGCCTCGCGCGCCACCCGACGCGCCTCGCCCCGGTGCCAGCGTCCGTCGCGCAGCATCGCGGCGCTCAGGTGCAACTGGTGGCCCACGACCCGCGCGTAGGCCGCGATCGGGCTGTGGCACCCGCCGCCCACCGCCCGCAGGAACGCGCGTTCCGCGGTGACCGCCTGCAACGTGTTCGTGTGGTTCAACGCCGCGCAGAACTCGCGCGCGTCCGCGTTGTCGCCCCGGATCTCGAGACCGATCGCCCCCTGCCCGACCGCCGGCAACAGTTCCTCCGGCTCGAGAACCGTCGCCAGCAATCCCTCCGGCGGCGCCTCGTGCCCGTGCCCGGCGACCAACCGCGGGTCCAGCGTCAGCCGCGATTTCGGCGCGATGAACAGACCCAGCCGCACCATGCCTGCCGCCGCGAGCACCGTGGCGTCCGCCGTCGTGTCGCCCGCGATCTTGCGCAGGCGCGTCCCCACGTTGCCCCGGATCGGCGTCATCACCAGGTCCGGCCGCAGGGACTGGAGCAAGGCCGCGCGCCGCGTCGAACTCGTCGCCACTTCCGCGCCCTTCGGCAACTTGGACAACTTCAGGCCCGCGCCGAAGCCGCGCCGCACGCGCTTGCCCGGCGACCATTCGGCGTCCGTCGGCGCCGCCGCCGCCGGATGCGCCTCGTCCCGGTACACCAGCACGTCCCGCACGTCCGCCCGGGCCGCCGTTCCCCCGAGCACCAATCCCCCGGGCAGTTCCGTCGGCAGGTCTTTCAGGCTGTGCACCGCGACGTCGGCCTCGCCCGACTCGAGGGCGACCTCGAGTTCCTTGGTGAAAAGCCCCTTCGGCAACGCGGGATCGCCCCCGGACAACGAGGCCGTCTGGAGCTTGTCGCCGGTGGTCTTGAAGACGCGCACCTCGAAGCCGACCCCGGGAAAGAGGGTCCGGGCATCCGCGAGGATCGCGTGGGCTTGGGCGAGGGCCAACGCGCTTCCCCGCGTGGCGATGACGAACGGTGTTTTTCGGTTCACGGAAATTCCTGTCGGGATGCGTGGTCGGGCGTCATGCCGCCATCGCCGCCGGCGCGTGGTCGCGCACCCGCTCGCGGATGATCGCCTCGCAACGGGCCACCTCGCCGCGACGCCGGTCGGCGTGGGCATCCGCCACCGCCTGCAAACCGTCGATGTCGTGCAGGAACACCCCGCGGAGGCGCCCGGCCTCGGGATCGATGTCCCGCGGGACCGCGAGGTCCACCAACAGCAACGGACGCGGCTCGCGGTGGGCCAACAACCGCTCGAGACGCGGTCGGTCCAGGATGCGGTGCGGTGCGTCCGTGCAACTCACCACCATGTCGACCCGCGGCACCTCGAGTTCCCAGCCGTCGAACGGGATGGCACGCCCCCCCAACGCCGCGGCCAGCGCCACGGCACGGTCCGGCGAACGGTTGGCCACCGTGACGCCCCGGACGCCCCGGCCAAGCAGCGCCCGCGCCGTCTTCCCCCCGGTGTCGCCCGCCCCGACCACCAGGACCTCGCGGCCGACCAACCCGCCGAGGACGCGCTCCGCCAATTCCACGGCGACCGACGCCACGCTGGTGTTGCCGCGTTGGATTCCCGTCCGGGTCCGGACCTCCTTGGCGACGGCAAACGCCCTTTGGAACGCCCGGTTCAGGATGCGTCCCGTGTGTCCCCCGGCGCGCGCGGTCTCGTAGGCCGCCTTCAATTGGCCGAGGATTTCCGTCTCGCCCCGGACCAGGCTGTCCAGCCCGGAAGCCACCCGGAACAGGTGCCCGAGGGCATCGTCGCCCGCCAGGGCGTGGGCCCGGTCCGAGAGGATGCGGCGGAGATCGGATTCGATCCCGAGGAAATCCCAAAGGCGCGCGGCGACGGCGGCGGGATCACCCGCGGCCGCAAGGTACCACTCGACGCGGTTGCAGGTGGAGACCAGCACGGCCTCGGTGGCGAGGCCCGCGCCGCGCAGTGCCGCGAGGGATTCCGGCACGCGCGACCCGACCACGGCCATGCGCTCGCGAACCCCGACCGGGGCGGAGCGATGGCTGAGGCCGATGACCAGAAACGACACCGCGGCAACTTATGGACCACGCTTGCCCCGGCAAGCCGCGTTTCCGCCGGACGCCGGCGACGGGTGCGTCCCGTCCAACCTCCGCGGCAAGGCCCGACCGGTGCCACTCCCGCCGGACGGCTACCAAACGCCCAGCGTCGAAAGCACCGCCCGGGTGCGCGGCACCTCGTGGGTGCGGAAGAGATCGGTGCGTCCCAACGCCGCCAGCACCGCGAAGAAAGGTTCGGCGCAACGGACCTCGTCGCCGAAACACTCGAAGGCGTGCGGCAAGGCGTGGCACGTGGGCCAACCGAGGGCGCGCAGCCGGAAGGTGTTCAGGAATACCCCCATCTGGTGCCGGATCCGGACCGAGGAATCCTGCAGGTTCCGGTAGTAGAACCCCAGTCCCGGATCGATCCACAGCCGCCGCACCCCCTGCCCCACCGCCACCTCGATCTCGCGCTCGAAATAGTCCCGGAGCATCGCCGCGGGGTCCGCCCCGAAATCGAAGTCCCCCACCGCGCGGACGTTGGCCCCCTGCACGTGGCAAATGATCACCGCCGCGTCGTGGTCCGCCACCATCCGGTACATTTCCGCGGTGCGCTCGGTCCCCGTGAGGTTCAACACTTTCGCACCGGCCTCGAGACAGGCGCGGGTCACCGCCGGATGGTACGTCTCCACCGACACCAGATGCCCGGCCCCGGCCAGTTCGCGCACCACCGGCAGCAACCGCGACCGTTGCGCCGCCTCGTCCACGCGCGCCGCCTGCGCCAGCGACGACTCCGCTCCCACGTCGAGGATGTCCGCGCCCTGCGCCGCCAGCACGTGACCCATCCGCACCGCCGCCTCGGTCGACGGCGCCACGCTTTCCCGGTACCAGGAATCGGCGGACAGGTTGATCACGCCCATGACCGCGGGCTTTTCGTTGCCGTCGAAACGCCGGCCGCCGAGATCGAACGCGGCCACGCGCGAACCCAGGTCCGCGGCGTGCGACTGGGCGATGGCGGCAAGGTCCTCGAGACGCAGCATGCGCCGCAGCCTGCCGCCGGAATGCCCGCGCCGCAATGGTGGCCGGACGTCGGCTATCCGCGCCGGGAGCAGCCACCGGGACCGGATCCCTTGGATCCCCGTCCTTACCCGATGCCCCGGATCCGCGGGAAGAACCGCTCCACCGTCGACTGGGTCGCGGCCGACAACGCCGCGAGGTCCACCCCGCGGACCGCCGCCGCCTGCACCGCGATCTCGCGCACGTATGCCGGTTCGCACCGCCGGCCCCGGTGCGGCACGGGCGCGAGGTACGGACAATCGGTCTCCAGCATGAAGCGGTCGACGGACGCCGCCGCCAGCGCGTCGCGCACGGCCACGCCGTTCTTGAAGGTCGCGATTCCCGTGAAACTCGTCAGCGACCCCAACGCCTCGATCTCGCGCAATTCCGCCACCGTCCCCACGAAACAGTGGAAGACGCCCCGCACCCCGCCGGCAAACGGCCGGAAGATTTCCAGCGCCGCCGCGTGCGCCACCCGCTGGTGCACGATCACGTTCAGCCCCAGATCCGCCGCCACTTCCAGTTGCTGCCCGAACATCGCCGCCTGCCGCGCCTTCGTGTGCTCGTCGTCGTCCGCCGTCCCCCCGGACTCGGACGACGGCAACCGGTAGTGGTCGACGCCGCATTCGCCGATCGCCACGACCTTGGGGTGGCGCGCCAACGCCGCGACTTCGGCCCGGACATCCGCCGGCGCCGATGCCACGTGCCCGGGGTGCCATCCCACCGCCGCAAACACGCCCGGAAACCGCTCCGCCAAGGCGATCGCCCGCCGGCTGCTTTCCGTGTCGCAACCGATCGTCACGATGCGGTCGATGCCCGCCTCGGCGGCACGGCGCACCACCTCCTCGATGTCCCCGGCGAAATCGGGGAAATCGAGGTGCGCGTGGGTGTCGA
>Ga0114969_10001568_pt1 | contig 19367 bp, 17 predicted proteins | sample M_130807_MF_Meta_FD_87316 | JGI IMG/M metagenome (GOLD analysis project Ga0114969, IMG submission 87316) | Freshwater microbial communities from Lake Montjoie, Canada to study carbon cycling - M_130807_MF_MetaG | ecosystem: Environmental > Aquatic > Freshwater > Lake | place: Lake Montjoie...
TCATTTGCGTGGACGATTGCTCGAGCGACGGCACGGCCGACATCCTCCGCGCCATGAAGGCCGCTGGGACCATCGACGTGCTCATCTTCCATGAAGTGAATCGCGGAAAGGGCGCGGCGATTCGCACCGCGCTCGCCGTGAGCACGGGCAACGTCATCATCGTGCAGGACGCCGATCTGGAGTACGACCCGTCCGACTGGCCGACGCTGCTCGATCCCATCGTTGACGGCCGCGCCGACGCCGTCTTCGGCTCACGGTTCCTCGGCGGACCGCACCGCGTGCTCTATTTCTGGCACTCCGTCGGCAATACCGTACTCACGTTGTTCAGCAACATGCTGACCAATCTGAACCTCACGGATATGGAGACATGCTATAAGGCCATCCGCGGCGAAGTCGCGAGGTCGCTGGTGCTCACCTCGGATCGGTTCGGGTTTGAACCCGAAGTCACCGCACGTCTCGCCAGGAGCAAGGTGCGCATTTTCGAGGTGCCGATCTCGTACTCAGGCCGTACCTACGCCGAGGGCAAGAAAATCGGCTGGAAGGATGGTGTCGCGGCCATCTGGCATATCATCAAGTTCAATCTCTTTGCCTGAGCCCGGCGCAGTCCGGTTCACCCGCGACGCGTCGGACCCGCGCTCGCACGACGGCCCCGTCCTCGCCATCATCGCGCTGGCGCTGCTCGCGTCGGTCACGAGTCTCGCGAACGGGTTCGCGTACGACGACCGCTGGATCATTGTTGACAACGCAAACGTGCACGATCTCGCGCGCTGGTGGGAGGTGTTCAACGACACCTACTGGCCCGCAATCCGTGGCGCGGCGCTCTACCGCCCATTCACGATTCTGGCGTACCAGCTCGAATGGTTTGCCGGCAGCCAGTCGCCGCTGCTCTTCCATGCGATGAACGTCATGTTGTACGCGGCGGTGAGCGCGCTCGTCTACGCGCTCGCCATCGAAGTCCTGCCGCGGTCCGCCGCCTGGGTCGCGGCCGCACTCTTTGCGGTGCATCCCGTACATGTCGAGGCGGTGGGCAACGTGGTTGGCCAGGCGGAGCTGTGGAGCAGCGGACTGCTGATTGCCGCGCTCACGGTTTTCCTCCGCGCCCGCCGCGGCGGCGCACCGCTCGATCGGCGGAGCGGCATCATCATGGCCGGGCTCTATTTCGCCGGGATGATGTTCAAGGAAAACGCCATCGTGTTGCCGGCGCTCCTCGTTATCGCCGAAGCGTGCATCGTATCCGACTCCCGTCCATGGCGAGCGCGGCTCGACGAGCTGGTCACGCTCTGCCTCTGGATCGGCCTGCTGGCGACCGTTTTCCTCGCGATTCGCGTGCTGGTCACCGGCGAGATTGGTGGTGACGTCGAGCATCCCGCGTTGCGCAACCTCACGATGCTGCAGCGCTCCTGGGTCATGCTCGCGCTCGCTCCGGAATTCGCGCGCATTCTCGTCTGGCCCGCGAATCTCTATGCGGACTACTCGCCGCGCCATGTGCCGGTGCTGCCCTCGCCGGCGCCGGAGCATACGAGTGGTGCACTCCTCCTCCTGTGCCTGGTGATTCTCGCGCTCATTTCGGCGCGGCGTTTTCCGCTGGTCACTTTCGGACTCGCCTGGGTCGCGATCACGGTGGCGCCGGTTGCAAACATCCTGCTGCCCACCGGCATTCTGATTGCCGAACGCACGTTGTTCCTCCCGAGTGTCGGTGTCGTCCTCGCTGGCGCCAGTCTCGTGCCCTGGTTCGTGGGGCGGCTCGCGGAGAGCCAGCGCAGCGTACGCATCTGCGCGGTGGGCGTACTCGCCGTTGTGCTGACCGCCGGCGCGTCGTGGAGCGCCGAACGACAGCGGGTCTGGATGGATTCGAACACGGTGTTCCGCGCGCTGGTGGCCGACGCGCCGATGAGCTTCAAGGCGCACTACGCCAACGGTGGAATGCTGTGGGAAGAGCATCGTGCCGGCCAGGCGGAACTCGAATGGCGGTACGCCATCGCGCTCTTTCCCGGTTACTTCGGCGTGTATCAGGATCTCGCACACAAATATCGGGAAGCACACATCTGTCCGGCCGCGATTCCGTTATATAAGCAGGCGCTGGCGATCGAACCGGCGCTCCCCTTTTCGCGGGTTGGGCTGAGCGCCTGCTATCTGGAAATCGCCCACTTCAAGCAGGCACGCACCGAAGCCCGCATCGCGATCGCCGACAGCGCCTACCGGACGGCGTTTGAGTACATGATCGAAAAGGCGGACAGCGCCCTTGTGGCGACCGACAGCCTCGATGGAGCAAACCGTTGGGGAAAGAAGCCCCGCGTCCTCCGGCGCGACCGCCAAATCATCTTTACCGAAGCGAGTCCCGTCCTTCCGGGGAATCACAAAATGCAATCGAGCGCTGCAAGGCCCCACTGAGCGGCCTGTGATTCCCTTACTAAGTCGTTATATCGCAACGTGTAACGCGCGATCCTGCGGCTTGGCAAGAGAAGTGGCTCCGCTAATCTGATCAGGTTTTCGGTCTGAGATAAGTGGATCGGCGGCACGGCCACCTAACGAAGGCGTTCCCACCTGCTAGCAGGTTTCCGCTTGAAGTTCAGTTCGTGAGCCACGCGGGCCGGACGACCAGATTGTCCGGCCCGCTCTTCTCATCCCAATGTCTCAACGCCCCCACCACACCCCCGACAACCTCCCCGACGCCGTTGTAGAGCTGGAACGGCTTCGAACAGAGGTCGCCGAACAGCACGTCCAGTCGGAACGGCTGGCCAGCGCCGGGCGACTGGTCGCCATGCTGTTGCACGAACTGGGCAATACGGTGTCGGCGATCGTAAACTAGGCCCACACCCTCGAAGGAAAGGTCTCCGCGGACCTCAAGCGCACCGTGGCATCACTGCAGCGCGAAGCTTTCGGCATCGTAAAACTGCGCGACGGCTTTATAAATTTCGTTCGCCCCAAGGAGCCTCACGCCGCATATCGTGGACGACGGCGAAGTGGTGCGCCCGGCGAGGAAGCCATAACGCGCTCGCGCGTTGGATTAACTTGACGCTAGGCCCGCTCTTCCTGGCTGTTTTTAGCGCACGGTAACACAACCCCCCTCGCATGACCCGTATCCGCTTTACCACCGCCGGCGAATCGCACGGTCCGGCCCTCGTGTCCGTCATTGAGGGCGTGCCGGCCGGCCTCGCGTTGCTCGCTGCTGACGTGAATCGCGAGCTGGCGCGCCGCCAACAGGGCTACGGCCGCGGCCGCCGGATGCAGATCGAGCAGGACGCGATCGAGTTCCTCAGTGGGGTGCGCGCCGGCGAGACGCTGGGCTCGCCCATTGCGATGCTGATTCGCAACAAGGACTGGAAGAACTGGTCCGAGATCATGGATCCGGCGCCCCGCGAGGAAGACGCCACTGAAGGGCGAAAGCGCCAGCTGACACGCGTCCGGCCCGGCCACGCCGACCTGAGCGGCGTCTTCAAGTACGACCGCGCGGATGCGCGCGATATTCTCGAACGCGCGTCAGCTCGCGAGACCACCGCGCGCGTGGCGGCGGGGGCGGTCGCTCGCCGCCTGCTCGCCGAGTTCGGCATCACGATCGGTTCGCACGTCGTGCACTTGGGCGGCATTGACGCCGCCGCGCCGGAGGTCCTCCCGGCGGATATCAACGCCGCCGCTGATCCATCGCCGCTGCGCACGCTCGACAAGAACGCCGAAGCACAGATGATCGAGCTCATCGACAAGCTCAAGAAGGACGGCAACACCGCCGGCGGCATCTGCGAAGTGGTTGTGCGCGGGTTGCCGGTGGGGTTGGGCAGCCACGTGAGCTGGGACCGAAAACTCGATGGCCGTCTCGCGCGCGCGATTGTATCGATTCCCGCCGTGAAAGCGATGGAGATCGGCGCGGGGTTCAGCGCCGCGCGAAAGAGCGGCGCCGAAGTGCACGACGAAATCGAGCCGGCGCCGGGCGGTGAGTTTGCGCGCACCGGCCATGTTCGCCGGCGCACCAACATGGCAGGCGGGCTCGAGGGGGGTATCACCACGGGCGAGCCGCTGGTGTTGCACGTCGCCATGAAGCCGATCTCCACGTTGATGCGCCCCTTGGCGACCATCGATGCCAAGACCGGTGAGGCGGCCGCTGCCGCCGCGGAACGCTCAGACGTGACCGCTGTTCCCGCCATGGGTGTGATTGCCGAAGCCATGACGGCGCTGGTCCTTGCCGACGCGTTCACGGAGAAGTTCGGCGGCGACTCACTTGACGAACTGCGCCGAAATTTCGATGCCTACATTTCGCACATCTCGACCCGTTTTAGCAGCTGACCTCACGACTCCAAACCTCGTCCTCGTGGGGATTCCGGGATCGGGCAAGTCGACCGTGGGGAAGGCCGTGGCCGAAGCGCTCGGTCGCAATTTCCTCGATTTTGACGTCGAGATTGAGCGCCGCGAAGGTGCCTCGGTCGCGCAGATCTTTGTTGAGCGCGGCGAGGAGAGCTTTCGCACAATGGAACGCACGATCACCGACGAACTCCGCAGCGCCGGAAACTTCGTCGTGGCCCCCGGTGGGGGTTGGATCGCCAATCCGGGCTGCCTTGAGGCGCTGAGGCCCCCTGGCACCGTCATTTATCTGCAGGTTGAGCCCGCCCGGGCGATGAAACGGATGGCCGATCAGGCTACGGCGCGCCCGCTCCTTCGGCGCCAAAACCCCCTCGCAGAACTCGAAAAGCTTCTGGCCGACCGCAAGGATCTGTATCTCCTTGCAGATTATACGGTTAAGGTCGACTTCTTGCGCGAAAAAGAGGTCATTGCAATTATAGTTGCGCTTGCGAGGGGGAAGAGCGCGGGCTAGGATAGGCCTTCTATAAAGGCACGCTATCTATAGAGTGACCAGCCCGCTGGTGGTGGCGTCAGTTAAGGCGCGCATCCCCGTATTGTGCTTTTCAGCTAGGAACAGCTAGGAACATGGCAACTAAGAAAAAGAGCCCCGCAAAGAAGACCGCAAAGCCGAAGGCTGCGGCAGAGCCGAAAAAGGCCGCTGCGAAGCCAGCGGCTAAGGCTGCAGCCAAGCCCGCCGCGAAAGCCGTCGCGAAAGCCGTCGCGAAAGCCGTCGCGAAAGCCGTCGCCAAGTCCGCCGCGAAAGCCGCGCCCAAGGCCGCGCCCAAGGCCGCGCCCAAGGCCGCGCCCAAGGCCGCGCCGAAAGCCACCGCGAAAGCACCGGCGACCGTTGCCGATGTTGCGGCCGTTGTGTCTGCCGCGCCCGTCAAGAAGAAGTCGCGCAAGAAAGTCGTGATCATTCCCAGCACGGCCGAATGGGCGGTGCCCGTGAACCTCCACGGCCGATCGCTCGTCATCGTCGAGTCGCCCGCGAAAGCCAAGACTATCGGGAAGTACCTCGGGTCCGGCTACGCGGTGAAGGCGACGGTTGGCCACATCCGTGATCTGCCGACGAAAACGCTCGGCATCGATCTCGAAGATGAGTTCAATCCCCAGTACGTCACGATTCCCGGAAAGGAAAAAACGGTTGCCGAGCTGAAGCAGGCGGCGCGCGGCGCGAAGGCCGTCTTCATCGCGACCGACCCTGATCGCGAAGGTGAGGCCATTGCCTGGCACGTGCAGTCACAGATCATGGGCAAGGGTTCGCCCGTGATCAAGCGTGTGCTCTTCCACGAAATCACGAAGGAAGCCGTCATCCGCGCGATTGAAAACGCGGGCGACATTGATACGCGCAAGGTTGATGCGCAGCAGGCGCGTCGCGTGCTCGATCGGCTCGTGGGGTACAAGGCGAGCCCGGTGCTCTGGAAGACCGTCAAGAAGGGGCTCTCGGCCGGCCGCGTACAGACCGTGGCGCTCCGGCTCCTCGTGGAGCGAGAGCGCGACATCCGCGCGTTCAAGCCCGTGGAATACTGGTCGGTGATCGCGACGTTGACGCACGACGCCCTGGAGTTCAGCGCCAAGCTGCATCACATCGACGGCCTCAAGCCCGAGATCTCAAACGCCACGCAGGCCGACAGCATCATCCAGGACCTCAAGGCGAAGAAGACCTTCGACGTCACGGACATTAAGCGTCGCGAACGACGAAAGAATCCCGCCGAGCCGTTCAAGACGAGTACGCTCCAACAGGAAGCGGCCAAGAAGCTTGGGTTTGGCTCCAAGCGCACGATGCGCCTCGCGCAGAACCTCTACGAAGGCATCGAGCTCGGCAAAGCCGAGGGCGCGGTGGGTCTGATCACCTACATGCGTACCGATTCGACGCGCGTGTCGGCGTCGGCGGTGACGCCCGCTCGTGAATGGCTCACCAAGCAGTACTCGGCGGATTTCCTCGCCAAGGTGCCGATGTTCTATGGCGCCACGGAAGACGCCAACGCGCAGGACGCGCACGAAGGCATCCGTCCAACGGAGCCGACGCGCACGCCCGAATCCGTGCAGAAGTTTTTGTCGCCTGAGCAGCTCAAGCTCTACACCCTCATCTGGCAGCGGTTCATGGCAAGCCAGATGGCACCGGCCGTGTTCGATACGACCACGGTGGACTTCGACATGCAGGAGAACCGTCGCTACCTGTTCCGCGCGACGGGCTCGGTTATCAAATTCGCGGGCTTCCTCTCGCTGTACAAAGAGGCGCGCGAAGAAGGCGACAGCAAGGCGCTTGAAGACGAACAGGCGCTTCCAGCCATCGAGCCGGGCGAGCATGCCCCGGTCAAGGCCATCACGCCCAACCAGCATTTCACGGAGCCGCCCCCGCGCGTTTCGGAAGCGAGTCTGGTGAAGGAACTGGAACGGCTTGGCATCGGCCGGCCTTCCACATACGCATCCATTATTACGACGCTTACCGACCGGCACTACGCCGAGCTCGAGCAGCGCCGCTTTTTCCCCACGCCACTCGGCGAGTCGGTGGAGAAGGTGATGATCAAGCAGTTCCCGAACGAGTTCAATGTCGGCTTCACGGCCGGGATGGAGCGCGAACTCGACAAGGTCGAAGACGGGAAGATGAGTTGGCAGCGCGTACTCAAGGACTTCTACGGCCCGTTCGACAAGGCGCTCAGTGCGGTGGACTACGAGGCGCTCATTCAGGAAGCGCACGACCTCTCGGCGCTCGTGAATCAGAAGTGCCCGCTCGACGGCGGAACGCTCGTGGCCAAGGGCGGTTTCTTTGGGCCGTTTGTAGCCTGCGAGCATCACCCCAAGACCTGCAAGTACACGCGTCCGCTCAAGGGCGAGCGCGTGCCACCTGTCCTCACCGAGCATATCTGCCCGGTGTGCACCAAGCAGATGGTCATTCGTCGCGGGCGTTCGGGAGAGTTCCTGGGCTGCTCCACCTTCCCGAAGTGCCGCGGCACGCGCTCCATGCCGACGGGTGTGATGTGCCCGAAAGATGGTGGTGATATTGCGGCGCGCCGGTCCAAGAAGCGCGGCAAGGCGTTCTATGGCTGCGAGAACTACCCGAAGTGCGATTTCGTCTGCTGGGACAAGCCGGTATCGGAGAAGTGCCCGGAGTGCGGGAACATCGGTGCCGAGGCGAAGTCGAATCGCACGCGCGGCAGCTACCGTCGCTGCCTCAAGTGCGCGGATGAGTGGGCCGTTGCCGAGCCGGCTGAAGGCGCAGTTGAAGGCGCAGTTGAAGGCGCCGCCGAAGTCGCAACGACCTGAACGCAACCGACGTAGTAAGGAAATGAGAAACCTCCCGCGAGTCCTCCACCTCGCGCTGGCTGCGGCCTGCGCTGTCGTTTTTGCCGCGCCGCCGCTCCTTGCGCAGGCCCGCACGCCGGCGCCGACGAAGGACAGCGCCCAGGTCGTGTATGATGACGACGGTCTGCGGATCCATTCGGCAGACGGCACCAAGCAGATCAAGATCAGGGGCTATCTCACGGCCGACGTCCGGACGGTGCTGAACGACACCAATGACGCATCGAGCAACGGGATTGCGATGCGCCGGGCCCGCGTCATCTTCGACGCCAACCTGAATTCGCGCGTCGCCATGCGGGTCATGTACGACGTCGCCGCCGCGTCGGGGGCGTCGCCAATCCAGGATGCGTACGTGGACATCGGGCTCGGCGGCACCTGGTGGTTGCGCGGAGGCAAGCAGAAGACGCCCGTTGGGCTTGAGCGCTACATGTCGATCTCATCGCAGATCCTGCCCGAGCGCTCGCTCGCATCGAACATGGAAGGCGGCCGCGATCTCGGGTTCCTGCTCACCGGCTCCGTGGCAAAGGAGCACCTCGAACTGTCGCTCGGCGTGTTCAACGGCGCGGCGGATGGCGGCGCGACGCAAGACACCGACGCGAACGACGACAAAGACATCACCTACCGCGTCTGGTGGAAGCCGGTCAGGAAGAAGGTGAATGGTGCCGAGCAGGGGTTCGGGCTCGCGTACGACGGATCGACCGGCATTGAGCGGAGTTCGGGCGCAACCGGCGCGAAGTTGCCGACCTACAAGACTCCGGCGCAAATCAGTTTCTTCAGCTACGCGGAAGGGTCCGGCGTGAAGGCGACAGGGCGTCACTCCCGGAACAACGTGTTCGCGTATTTCCACGACGGCGCGTTTGGCACGATGGCCGAGTGGTTCGGCAATACGCAGGTCGTGTCGAAGGGTGTGAATACCACGACGGTGAACACCGGCGCGTGGGTGGGCACGTTGCAGTACACCCTCACTGGCGAGCCGTCGCAGCAGGAGGGAATCGTTCCCAAGACCGTGTTTGATTACGAAAAAGGCAACTGGGGCGCATGGCAGGTCGGTGTGCGCGCAGCACGAGTTCATGTCGGCGACGAAGCGTTCCCCCTCTACGCTGATTCCACTGCTGCGCCGCGCCAGGCGCTCGAGCTCGGCGCGTCGATCAACTGGTTTATGACGCGGCAAACGAAGGTGCAGCTCGCCTACGAGCATACCACGTTCGAGGGTGGCGCAAAGGTCGGAAACCGGCGCACCGAGCGATACGTGCAGCTGCGGTGGCAGGCGTATTTCTGACCTGATCCACATCATCGGCGGCGGGCTCGCCGGGTCCGAAGCGGCCTGGCAGCTCGCGGAGCGCGGCCACGATGTGGTGGTGCACGAGATGCGCGGTGTGAAGGGCACCGCCGCGCACAAGACGGACAAGCTCGCCGAGCTGGTCTGTTCCAATACGTTCAAGAGCACCGAAGTCACCAACGCGCACGGCCTGCTGAAGGCCGAAATGCGGTTGCTCGGGTCCATCGTGCTTGAGGCGGCAGACGCAGCACGGATCCCCGCGGGTACCGCTCTCGCGGTGGATCGCGACCTGTTCTCGCTCGGCGTGCACGATCGCGTCATGGCGCACCCGCGCATTCGCGTCGAGCGCGGCGAGGTCGCCGAGCTGCCGACGCCGGGGATTATTGCCACGGGCCCGCTCACCAGCGACGCACTGGCTGCGTGCATTGGGGCGCGGCTTGGCGTGGAGTCGCTCGCCTTCTACGACGCGATCGCACCAATCGTCTCGGCAGAGTCCCTCGACGAGTCGGTTGTGTTCCGTGCCTCGCGCTACGGAAAGGAGACAATGGAAGGGGAGTCGGACGCGTACATCAACTGCCCAATGGATCGCGCGCAGTACGACGCGTTCATTGCCGCGCTCGCCGAAGCCGACCAGTTCACGGCGCATGAGTTCGACAAGGTGCCGTACTTCGACGGATGCATGCCGGTTGAGGAGATCGCACGTCGCGGTCCTGAGTCACTGCGCTTCGGACCGATGAAGCCGGTCGGTCTGCAGGACCCGCATACTGGGCGGCGTCCGTGGGCGGTGGTGCAGCTTCGTGCGGAGGATCGCGCGGGTCGCATGCGAAATCTGGTTGGGTTTCAAACGCGACTCCGGATTCCTGAACAGCAGCGGGTGTTCCGGATGATTCCCGGACTCGAGAACGCGGAGTTCCTGCGCTTCGGGTCCATTCATCGCAACGCCTATGTCAACTCGCCGGCGTCGCTGACGCCGCACCTCTCGCTGCGCGACGATCCGCAGGTGTTATTCGCGGGGCAGGTGACGGGCGTCGAGGGCTACACCGAGAGCACGGCGACCGGTTTGCTGGCCGCGATCAATCTTGATCGGTTGCTGCGCGGTGAGGAGCCGGTGATTCCTCCGCCGACCACGATGCTCGGCGCGCTCTATCGCTATTTGCGCGAGGCCGATCCGAAACACTTCCAGCCGATGAATGCGAACTTCGGCCTGGTGGAGGAGATTCCCGATCCGCCGCGCGACAAGGCGAAGAAGAAGGCGCTCTACGCGGAGCGTGCTTTGGGCGACCTGCGCGGCTGGGCCGAGTCGAGCGGCGTGTCACTCGCGGCGGGTGGGGCGGGCCAGAGCTCGGTCTGAGGCAGCTCGCCCTCGAGTTGCCGGCGCACCTCCGCCACGATGCGGTCCGCGGCATTGGGATCGCTGACCACATCGTATTCGCGTACGTCGAGGCGTAGCACAGGACAGCGCGTAAAGGTGCTGATCCACCTCGAGTACCGGTCGTGCAGCGCCGCGAAGTACTCGGGATCGGCATCGCGTTCACCCGGGCGCCCGCGCGTGGCAATGCGGCCCAGGATCTTATCGAGCGGGCCTTCGAGGTACAGCAACAGCCGGGGCGGGCGCGCCGCTGGAGCATGGAGCAACTCGGCGTAGAGCTGCTCGTAGAGCTTCCAGTCCGCCTCGCCCATCAGTCCCTCTTCAAACAATCCGCGCGCAAAAATCTCGGCGTCTTCGTACCAGGTGCGGTCGAGCACCCAGCTGCCACCCATCGCGCGCATACGGCGCATGGCTTTGAAGCGAGTGGCCAGAAAGTGGAGCTGCAGGTGCAATCCGTAGCTCCGCATGCCCTCGGTGCCCGAGTAGAACTGGCCGAGCCACGGGTTATCGTCGTCCACGCTCTCGAGCGCGAGCTGCAGCCCGAAGCGCTGGGCAAGGGCGCGCGAGAGGGTGGTCTTGCCACACCCGATCATGCCCGCGACGCCGAGGATCATGACCCAATTCTATGCGCCCAGTCCAGCAGGCGCACCCCGTTTGGCGTTAATGTTTGCATCATGGACTTCGACATGCGTTTCTACCGCAAGTGGCACCGTTGGATCGGCACGATCGCGGCGCTCTTCCTCGCTTGGGTATCGATCACGGGCTTCCTCGTGGCGTTCACCGAGTTTTTCGGCGCAGAAGAGTCCGAGCGTGAACGGCTTCGCGACGTGACCAGTGCGGTCACGCTGGTTCCGAGTGATCCGGCGATTGCGACGGCCGTTGGAGTCGCCATCGCGGGTGCGATTGCCAAGGCTCCGGGCGCCCCGGTGGACAAGGTCGAGCTCAAGCTCAAGGGCGACAAGCCGGTCGTGAACATCTTCCTCGGCAAGCCCGGCGGTGGTGAAGACCGTCAGCTGCAGTTCGATGCGAAAACCGGCGCACTGCTCTCCGAGGAATCATACGCCGACAAGCCGTTGCTCTACCGGTTGCACAGCGGCGAGTGGTTCGGCGATGGTGGACTGGTGTTCGCGATGGGGTGGGGGCTTGCGCTCGCGATCATGTCGATCAGTGGATTTCTCATGTACCTGCACATGATGCGGCGCCATCAGGCGACGGGGTGGCGGCGCTACTTCTGGTGATCGGGTGGTAGACGCAGCGCCAGACCTGGTCGCGCAGTTCCTCGAGCATCTCGCCAAGGAGCGCGATGTTTCGCCGAATACGGTCAAGGCATACGCACGCGACTTGTCCGAGTTCGCGGGGTTTGTCGGCCCGTACTTTGGCGAGGGTGAGTGGGGATGGGAAAAGGTGGATCGCCTCGCGATGCGTGCGTTTCTTGCACACCTCGCCAAGCGTGGGCTGTCGCGGCGGAGTTCCGCGCGCGCGCTGAGCGCGGTGCGCACGTTTTACGCGTGGATGCACCGGCACGATATCGTCGCGGATAATCCTGCGCGCAGCATCGGTACGCCGAAGCTGGAGCGGCATCTGCCGGGGCACCTCGATCGCGGTCAAGTGGACACGCTCTTCAAGGCGCTGCAGACGCGGGCGAGTGAAGGGAAGTTTCAGGACGTGCGGAACCTCGCGATCCTTGAACTGTTCTATTCCGCAGGCCTGCGCCTTTCAGAACTCCGCGGTGTGAACCGGCAGGACCTCGATCTGCTCGCCGGGCTCGTGAAAGTTCGCGGCAAGGCCAGGAAAGAACGCATTGTTCCTGTTGGTGACCATGCGCAGCGGGCGCTGCGCGAGTACGAGCGCGTGCGCGACATGCTCTGCGCCAAGCTCGGCCCCAAGGCCGATCGCACCGCGGTGTTCCTGAACCTCCGCGGCAAGCGAATCAGTGTGCGCGGGATTCAGCAGGAAGTGTCGAAGTGGCTGCATCAGGTGGACGAAGGGGCAGGGCTCTCGACGCACTCGTTGCGGCACTCGTTCGCCACGCACCTGCTGGACGCTGGGGCCGATTTGCGTGCCGTACAGGAGCTGCTCGGCCACGCGTCAATATCAACGACGCAGATTTACACGCACACGAGCGTGGAACGGCTCAAGCAGGTCTACAAGAAGGCGCATCCGCGGGCGTGAGTTCCAACCGCCAGGTCTCCGCCACGCCGACAGGCCCGAACATCGAGTGGGCTTCGGAGCCGACGAGCTGGTAGCCCTCGCGCGTGTAGATCGCGCGCGCCGCGTACAGATCACTCTGCGTCCACAATTCGATCGCCTCGTAGCCACGTGAGCGGGCGAACGTCGTGCAGGTGCGCACGAGTTTCTTCCCGATTCCGTAGCCGCGCGCGGATGGTTCGATGAGCAAGAGGCGCAGCTTCGCGACGGCTTCTGACTTCTTCACGAGAAACACTGAACCCACCGGCGTGCCGTCGAGCTTGGCAATCCAGCACCGCTCGCGCGTGTCGTCGAAGTTCGCGACGAACTCGCCAATCACGCTGGCGACGAGGCCTTCGAAGCGGTGGTCGTAACCGTATTCCTTGGCATAGAGCGCGCCATGGCGGCTCGCGACCCAGCCGAGGTCTCCGGGGCGGTGGCGGCGGAGGGTGATGGACGCGCGGAGGCGCGGCGTGGCGACTTCGCTGGCGCGTCGGCGGGCAGCGGCAGGGCCCCCGGCATCGGCCCGAGGGTTGGCAATCGTATCGCCCGCCACCGGCTGCGTGAGCGCCGCTTCGATCGTCTGCATCGCCCTGATCACTTGCTGCTGCGCCGATGGTGCGAGCACGCCGAGCATTTCCTTCATCCGGGCGGCAGCGCCGGCCTCGAGCGGGGCAAAGGCCGCACGCCCTTTGGCCGTGAGCGAGAGCAGGCTTTCGCGCTTGTCGGTCGGCGATGTCGTGCGCGACACCAGCCCTCGCCGCCGGAAGTCCCGCAGCACGCGGCTTACGTAGCCGGCGTCGAGCCGCAGGACGGAACAGAGTTGCGTTGCGGTGGGCGCGTCACCGTGCGCGAGCTCGAACAACAGTCGCCCTTCGCCGAGCGAGAACGCGCTGCCCTGATGGCGATCACCGAGCAGGTCGGCGCGGGCGATATAGAAGCGATTGAACCGGCGCACCGCCGCCACGCGGGCGACCGGGACGGAATTCAGCATTGATTTTCCCTCCGTCAGAGAGAAACTCAATCAGTTAGTTGCTTTTGTCAAGTAAAAGAAATCCCCTGTCGGCGGGGCCTATGCACCCTGCAACGCTACCTTCAGCGACGCCATCGAGAGGTTGCCGCCGCACAGAATGATGGCCACCCGCTTCCCGGCGAGCTGCGGCGCGAGCACGCGCAGCCCGGCGAGCCCGGCCGCACCGGCCCCTTCGGGCACGTTGTGCGTGATACGGATCAGGTCGCGGAGTGAATCGTAGATCGCATCTTCGCTGACCGTGATGAAGTCGGCGAGGCCGGCCTTGAGCGCATCGAACGTCAGCTCATAGGCCGAGCCGGTGGCGATGCCTTCGGCAAACGTTCCGATCTTCTGACCGGTGAGTCGCTTGCCCTGGCGCCATGACTCGTACTGGGCCGGTGCGCCTTCCGCGCCTACCGCGTACACCTTTACGTGCGGTGCGCGTTCGGCGACCACGGTCAACGCGCCAACCGCCTGCGATCCGCCGCCAAGCGCGATGATGATTGCGTCGACGGACGGTTCCTGTTCGAGAATCTCCAGCGTCATCGTGCCAGCGCCGGCGATCACATTCCGGTTATTCGTCGAATGCACCAGCGTCATGCCACGTTCGGCCTGGATGCGGGCGCAGACCACCATCGTTTCGTCGTAGTTCGCACCCGCTTCAATGAGTTCGGCGCCGTAGGCGCGAATCGCCGCGTTCTTTTCCGGGTTATTCCGCTCTGGCACGCAGATGGCCACTGGCACGCCAAGCAGCTTGCCGGCGTAGGCAACGCCCTGGCCATGGTTGCCTGTGCTGGCCCCAATTGCGCCACGGGCGCGTTCTTCCGCCGTGAGGGCGGTAACGACGGAGAGGCCGTTCCGGATCTTGAAGCTCTGGGTCGGGTGGTGATTCTCGTGCTTGACCCAGACCCGGATGCCGTGTCCCACTAACGCATTGAGCTGCGGGTATTCACGCAGCGGAGTGGGGGGCAGGTAGGGGCGAATGCGCTCGCTGGCGGCGAGCACGTCGGCGTAACTGATTGGGGATGGCATAGAGGCATGTTCGCGCGGCGGCGCTCGACCGTCAACCCACGCCGCCGGGTCATGGACTGCGGACGGCCAGCTGCCAGCTGCCAACTCCCGTTAGCTTTCCCTCATGGAACAGTTCCACGCCACCACCATTCTCTGTGTTCGCCGCGACGGCCTCGTTGCCATCGGCGGCGACGGTCAGGTCACGCTCGGTGACACCGTCGTAAAGTCCAACGCTGTGAAGGTGCGCGTACTCAAGGGCGGCAAGGTGATCGCGGGTTTTGCCGGTGCCGTCGCCGACGCGTTCACGCTCTTCGACAAGTTCGAGGAAAAAATCGACCGCTTTCCCGACAACCTGCCGCGCGCGGCCGTCGAACTCGCCAAGGAATGGCGCTCGGATCGCGTGCTGCGGCGCCTGGAAGCGCAGCTGATCGCGGCGGACACGAAGCACGGCTTCGTGCTCTCCGGCAGCGGCGAAGTGATCGAGCCCGAAGATGGCGTGATCGCGATTGGCTCAGGCGGCCCGTATGCGCAGTCAGCCGCGCGCGCGTTGCTCCGTGAGACGAAGCTCTCGCCAAAGGAAATCGTGCAGAAGGCGCTCACGATTGCCGGCGAGATCTGCATCTTCTCGAACACCAACATCACCGTCCTCGAGCCGGAGCAGTAGGCAGGATGGCGACGAACCGAACGGAACAGGCGCTCGCGCGCCTCGCCGACCTCACGCCGAAGAAGATCGTGGCGGAGCTCGACCGCTATATCATTGGTCAGGCCGACGCCAAGAAGGCCGTGGCCATCGCGCTGCGCAACCGCTGGCGCCGTCAGCGCGCACCCGAGGGCATCCGGGAAGAGATTGCGCCAAACAACATCATCCTGATCGGGCCGACCGGTGTGGGCAAGACAGAAATCGCGCGCCGTCTCGCGAAGCTCACCGGCGCGCCGTTCATCAAGGTTGAAGCGTCGAAGTTCACCGAAGTCGGCTACGTGGGCCGCGACGTCGAAGGCATGGTGCGCGACCTGGTTGAGAGCGCGATTGATCTCATCCGCACTGAGCGCGAGCAAGAAGTCGAAGATCTCGCGCACGACAAGGTGGACGACCGCTTGCTGGATTTACTGCTGCCCGCGCCCGCTGAGGTTTCCGCGAAGTCCGATACCGGTGGCACCGAACGCGTGTTCGTTGCGTCGAGTGAGGGGAACGTCACCGCCGAGCAGGACGCCGCAAAGGAGCGCCACAAGCGTACGCGCGACAAGCTGAAGCAGCTGCTCCTGGACGGGCAGCTCGAGCAGCGCGAAGTGGAAATCGAAGTCACGCAGCATGGCCCGCCCATGATGGACATGGGTACCCAGCCCGGCGCGCCAGACGCCATGAGCAACCTCGGCGAGATGCTCTCCGAGCTGATGCCCAAGCGCAAGAAGAAGCGGACGACGACAGTGGCCGAAGCGCGGCGCGTGCTGCTCGACGAGGAATACGACAAGCTGATCAATCACGACGACGTGATTGCCGACGCCATGGAACGCGTCGAAAAGCTTGGGATCATCTTCCTCGACGAAATCGACAAGATCGCCGGTGCCAAGGGCGAGATGGGCGGCCCCGATGTCTCACGCGAAGGCGTGCAGCGCGACCTGCTCCCGATTGTCGAAGGCTCAAACGTGCCGACGAAGTACGGCATGGTGAAAACAGACCATGTGCTCTTCGTGGCGGCCGGCGCATTTCATGTGTCGAAGCCCAGCGACCTGATTCCTGAGTTGCAAGGCCGGTTTCCGATTCGTGTCGAGCTCAAGCCGCTCACCGAAGCGGACTTCGTGCGCATCATGACGGAGCCGGAGAACGCGCTCACCAAGCAGTACGCGGCGCTGGTGGCGGCCGAGGGTGCGTCGCTGGAGTTTACGGACGACGCGATCACGGAGATCGCGCGCATGGCAGCGCACGTGAATTCGAAAATGGAAAACATCGGTGCTCGCCGGTTGCACACCGTGATGACGACGCTGCTCGAAGATGTGATGTACGAGCTGCCCGACCGGGGCACGGCGCCAATCAAGGTGGACGGGAAGGTGGTGCGCGAGCGCCTCAAGGCCATCGCGGAAGACGAAGATCTCCGGAGGTACATCCTGTGAGTGAACGGCTGTCAGCGTTGGCGCGGAGCATGCAGGGGTCGCAGATCCTGCGGATCGCCGCGGAAGTAGGCGAGCTCATCGCATCGGGCAAACCCGTGTGCAATCTCACCGTCGGTGATTTTGCGCCGCCGCAGTTTCCGGTACCCGCCAAGCTCTCGGCTGGCATCACCAAGCAGCTGCAGGCCGGCCAGACCAACTATCCGCCGTCCACCGGCTTGCCCGAGCTCCGCAACGCCGTCGTCGCCTTCTACAAGGAATGGCTCGGCTTCGACGTCCCGCTCGACGGTGTGCTCATCTGCGCCGGCGGCCGTCCAGTCATCTACGGCGCGTATCACGCCTTGGTGAATGCCGGCGACCGCGTGGTGTATCCCACGCCGAGCTGGAGCAACGAGTATTACACGCCGATGTTGCTCGCCACGCCTGTCGAAGTGCCGTGTGGGCGAGAGTCGGGATTTCTGCCAACTGCGGAGTCGCTCGGCGATTCGCTGCGCGGTGCGCGGCTCCTCATTGTGAACTCCCCGATGAATCCCGCCGGCACGATGTTCACCGAGGAGCAGCTCGGCGGCATCTGCGACGCGGTGCTCGCAGAGAATGCGCGGCGAGAGGCAGGTGGTTCGCAGGAACGTCCGCTCTTTGTGCTCTTCGACCAGATGTACTGGATGCTCACGTTCGGCGGCGCGAAGCACTTCACGCCCACGGGACTGCGGCCGGAGATGGCGAAGTACACCGTGTATGTGGACGGCATTTCCAAGTCGTTCGCGGCCACCGGCGTTCGGGTGGGTTGGGCAGTCGGCCCCGCCGACGTGATCAAGGCCATGGGCGACCTGCTCGCGCACATTGGCGCATGGGCTCCGCGCGCGGAACAGCTCGCAACCGCGGAGATGCTGGCCGATTCAGCTGCGATTCGCGAGTTCCACAAGACGATGCTGCCGGCGCTCGAGGAGCGACTCAATCTGCTCGCCGACGGAATCGCCGCGCTCAAGCGGGAAGGGTTCCCAGTGGACTCGACGCCACCGCAGGGGGCGATCTACCTGAGCGCGCAGTTCGCATTGAACGGCAAGCGCGCGCCGGATGGCACAGTGCTCCAGACCAACGAGGACATTCGCCGCTACCTGCTGCAGTCGGCGGGGCTCGCGGCGGTGCAGTTCCAGGCGTTCGGCGCTCGTGAGGAGACGGGGTGGTTCCGGCTCTCGGCGGGCGCGGTGTCGCCGGCGGACATCAAGGCGTTGATGCCCCGGCTCCGGGAGGCGCTGGCGGCGGTGAAGTAGGCGCGGGCTAGCGGGCGCGGAGGACTGCGAAAATCAGACCGATCAGCGTCAGCGTGTTGGCGGCACAGAAGCCCAGTACCCACCGCATGATTCGCGTTTCGCGCTCGGCGAGATTGGCCTCGAGCCGCGCGAACCGTCGCTCCCACTTCGTGTCCATCTCGGCAAAGCGCCTCTCCCATTTTGCATCCTGCTCCGCAAACCGCTGCTCCAGCTTCGCGTCGAACAACGCGAAGTTCTGGGCATACACGTCCTTCAACTCGGTGCGGTACGCGAGGTCCACGGTATTCAGCGCGGTGACGAGTTCGCCGGCGGCCTCATCGCCAAACCGGTCATAGAAGTTCTTGGACAGACGAATGGCAACGGGCATCAACCTTCCTCAGTTTGGGACCTGAGGCTACCCTAACCGTACGCTCGGCGGGCCGAGGTATCAATCCCCCGCCACACAGTCCAAATACCCGCAATTCGCGGTAGATTTGGTCTCCGATGCGCCCTCACCGCGACTTCCTCACGATCCACGACTTTACAAAGCCCGAGCTTGACGCGCTCTTTGCGCTCGCGGCGAGGATGAAGGCGGGCAAATACAAAAAGAAGCCCCTCGCCGGCAAGGCGCTGGCGATGATCTTCACGAAATCGTCCACGCGCACCCGCGTGTCGTTTGAGGTTGGCGCCTGGCAGCTCGGCGCGCACTCCCTGTTCCTCTCCCCGCGCGACGTGCAGCTTGGCCGCGGCGAGCCCATCGCCGACACCGCGCGCGTCCTCTCGCGGATGTGCGACGGGATCATGATCCGCACCTTCGATCACGCCGACGTCGAGGAGTTCGCACGCGCCGCCGACATCCCGGTGATCAACGGGCTCACCGACGTGCAGCACCCCTGCCAGATCATGGCCGACCTGCTCACAGTCAATGAGTCGCTCGGCACATACGAAGGCAAGCGCATCGCCTGGATTGGCGACGGCAACAACATGGCCAACTCCTGGCTCGACGCTGCCGCGCGGCTCGGGTTCGAGTTGCGCATCGCGTGCCCTGAGGGATTCGACCCCGATCCGCTGCTGCTCAAGCGCGCGCAGAAGCACACCACGGTGATACTCACGCGCGACCCGCGCGAAGCCGCAGACGGCGCGCACGTGGTGAATACCGACGTGTGGGCATCGATGGGGCACGAGGAAGAACAGAAGATTCGCGAGATCGCCTTCGCCGGCTACATCGTCGACGATCGGCTCATGGCGCGCACCGCGAAGGGCTCGATCTTTCTGCACTGCCTTCCGGCGCATCGGGGTCAGGAAGTTGCCGCGTCGGTGATTGACGGCCGGCACAGCCGCGTCTGGGACGAAGCCGAGAACCGGCTGCACGTCCAGAAGGCGATCATGGCGGCGCTGATGGGTGGTGAGCCGCTGGTGGCGTCGCCGAAGCGCACCGGATCCAAGCCGAAGGCCAAGTCGGCGCCCGTCCGCAAGCGTTCGCCCCGCAGCCGCTAGCGCAAATCGCCATGGAATCCA
>Ga0114969_10001569_pt1 | contig 19366 bp, 9 predicted proteins | sample M_130807_MF_Meta_FD_87316 | JGI IMG/M metagenome (GOLD analysis project Ga0114969, IMG submission 87316) | Freshwater microbial communities from Lake Montjoie, Canada to study carbon cycling - M_130807_MF_MetaG | ecosystem: Environmental > Aquatic > Freshwater > Lake | place: Lake Montjoie...
TAAAATAATAATAATAATATTTATACCGATACATCTTGCAATATAATAAATATTGGTATTGGTACCACAATACCATATGCTAATTTACATATATATGGTTCTTCAATAGCAAATAATAATAAAACATATACAAATGATGGTACATTAATTATTTCAAGATATGATAATACTAATCCTAGTTATTCAAGAAATTTTAAATTTGGATATAATAATAATAATAATAAAGAATCTGGTAATACTAATACTGATTATTTTACATTTGGAAATTATAATACTTCAACTACATCGCCTATATGGGTAGAACAATTCAGCATTCATTCAGAAGCCCCTAATAATTCATTAACCATAAATTCTACTGGAAATATAGGTATTAGCACAAATGCTAATTCTACATATAAAGTTAATGTTAATGGTTCTTTAAATGCATCGTCTATATATGGTTCAGGAACAAATATTACAAATATTGATTATAATAATATAACACTAAGTAAACCAGAATTAAGTAATTTAAATAATTGGATTTATAAAAATGCTTCAACAAATTATATTTATACTGAAAATTCTGTTTCAATTGGTTCAGCAACAATTCCAAATAGTGCATATAAATTATATGTTAATGGTAATTTAAATGTTAATGGAACAGATAATTCTATATTCGTAAATGGAGTAGATATAAAATCTACATATTTATCAACAGCCAATGCTATAAATTCATATGTAACAAAAATAGAAGCTGATAGTAAATATTATTTTTTAATTACAGATCCAAATCCTGATAATAATAATATTTTTTTTAAAAGTGGTTTTAGAAGTAAGATATTACAATTAGGAATATCAGCAATTAATAATAATACTACTAGCGAACCAACAACACTTAAAAATATGTTAATTGTTTATGGAAATATTGATGCAACATCATTTTCAGGAAATGGAGGAAATATCACAAATATTAATTTTACTAATATAGTTGGTACTCCTGCATATCAAACAGCAACACAGATTGATTCATTATATTTTAATAAAACTTATATGAATACTACATATCAAACAACAATAAGTAATATAACATATTCAATTGCTCCAACAAAAATAGATTTTGAAAAATTAAAAGTTGATGTTAATGGAATTTATGCTAGTTCTGTTACTCAACAATTATTGAATAAAATTGCAGCTGATTTTAATAGTAATACTGGTTTAGTTTCCATATATTTTTGTAATTTGCAAAGAAATCCAATTAGCTATAATAATGATGGTGATGATACTAATATAACTAATAAATGGTTTGGATTTGGAAAGACAGAAGTACCAGGAATAAGAATTGATGTAAATGGTATTGTTAGAGCATCATCTATAATTTCGCAAAATTCAATTATTGAAAATGGCAGTAATTTAAGTGATATTTATATGGCATCCAATGTTTTTAACAGTATAGCACCATTATATGATAAAATAGTTGACAGAAAAATAGCTACTTATGAATATGAAAATATTTATCCTCCGCAAGATATATTATTTAATAATAATAAGGTAAGAATTACAAATTCTTCATTTGGGAATGGATATTATGAAATAGATTGTTCTATGAGATTTAAATCTGAATCATTTATTTATAATTCTATATTTAATACAAATACAAATGGAATTATTTTAAGTGTAAATTCAGATTATATATATCAAAATAGTTATTCATTTGAAATAACTCCTGTTTTTAATACTAATATTATTACTAAAAATATTGATAATACTATAAATGTAAGCGGTCATTGGATACAATTTTATTATTCAAATTCATTTGCTGCTTCAAAAATAGTAATTAAAGTTAATTCGTCTGAATTAAATAATGCACCTAAACGTATAACTGTAGTTGGTTTGAAAAATTCATATATTATTCCACAAACGAATAATGCAAATGTATATTCGCAAGATTGGGAAATATTAATAAATAATATTACACTTACATTAGATAATTATATTCAAGACGCATTAGGTATTTATTATTATGCAACTATTGATATGCCGTCAAATACAACTCAGTATTATTATTATAGACTTATTATATCTCAAATATTTGCTCCTGCTTCTTCTGTTTTTCAAAATATATTAAAAATAAATCAAATTAGTTATTATGGATATCAAAAGAAACAGGAATGGAAAAGCTCAGGTTCAAATATTTATAGTTATAGTAATATTTCAATAAAAACAATTGATGATAATTCACCATATGCCTTAAATGTAAATGGTATGATTTATTGTTCTAATAATATTTATACTGCTTCTAATATTGGTATTGGAACCACAATTCCATTAGGTTCTTTACATATAGGTTCAACAACTAATTCTAATGATAGTTCAATAATTATTTCAAAACATAATGGAACAATTGGAAGGATGTTAAAGATGGGTTATGACTCAAATTTTAATTTTACAATTGGAGATTATGGAAGTTCTGGTAGTTTATGGAACCCACAATTTTATATTCATTCAAACGCACCATTAAATTCATTAATAATTAATAGTTTTGGCAATATAGGTATTGGAACAACAATTCATATAGATACTTTTGGAATTACTCATAAATTATCTATTAATGGTTCTACTTATATTAAAGGTTCCTTAAATCAAGAGGGAATAACAGAATTGAATAAATTTTCAGGTGATATATATGCATCAAATAATGTTTCAATTATTTCAAATTTAAATGCATGGAAAGTTTATGCATCAAATATAAATACTAGTGATTATATAAATTCTTATGGTGTAATATCTTCATTAAGTAATATTGGAATAGGACAAACAACATCATTATTAGGAAAATTACATATACAATCTATTCCTAATAGTATAAGTATATGGAATAGTTCTTTAAATTTAAGTGTAGGAAATAAATTGAAAACTTTTATTGGAAGTAATTTATCATATGGATTTTATAATAATTATAATTATAATAATTCTACTGATTATAATTATAATTATTTATCATGGAATACTGTTAATAATGATATTGATGTATTTAATATTACAAGTTTAGGAAATATTGGTATTGGTATTACAAATCCTACAGGAATATTACAAATAGGAAATGGAAATAAATTTTTAATCAGTTCTATTAATGATGGTGAAGCTATAATTGGATTACATACTAATGATAATTCAAATACAAAGATACATCTTAAAGGAAGTGATAAATCAATTAATTATTATGCGAGTAATCATATTTATTATAATTTTCAGAAAAATGAAAAAATTAGAATTGATAATAATGGAAATATTGGAATTGGAACAACTATTTTAACAGATACATATAAATTATCTGTTAATGGTTCAATATATTCAAGTGATAAAATAGATGTATTTAATTATATTTCTATAGGTTCAATAAATAATAATAGTGATGGTAATTTAACAATTTATAGAAAAAATACAATTTCCAATTTTAATAATATTTTTAAATTTGGATATGACTCTTTAACTCAAAATTTTATATTAGGTAATATTATAAGTAGTGATTGGAAAAAACAAATTATTATAAATTCTATAGCTCCTTCTAATTCATTTTATATTGATGCTATTGGTAGAATTGGAATTAATAATTTAAATCCATTAGGAACATTACATTTAGGAAGTAATAGTGATATTATTGATAATAATGCTTCGCTAGTTATTTCACAGAAAAATTCTACAGGTGTTAATCGTAATTTTAAAATAGGGTATAACGAGTCTTATGATTTTATTTTAGGAGATTTTGGAAATAATTCAGGACAAATTTGGAAACCTCAATTTTATATTAATTCTAATGCACCTGAAAATTCATTAACAATTAATTCATTAGGAAATATTGGTATTGGCACAATAAATAATGATAATACTAAGAAATTAATTATTAATGGTGAAACTAAAATTATAGGTTCTTTTATACAATCTACATCAGGAGCATCAACAAATAATTTATTTATAGGTAATGTTGGTATAGCTACATCAGTAATTAATCAAGATTTTAATTTAAATGTTAATGGAACTGCAAATATATCAAGTGGTATTAATACATCAAATTTATTAAATAGTGGAGATTTAATTCAAAATGGTATAGTTAAAATTGGTGAAGTAACAAGAAATACAAATTATGGATATAATTTTTATGTTAATACTCCAACATGTATTGCTGCAAATACAGATATTAAAGGAACAATTAAACATTCATTGGGAGAATATATATCATATGCTACATCAACATTAATAAATTCAAATATTATTATAAATGGTTTATTTAATTTAAATTCAAATTTAGGTATTAATATTGGTAAAAATACTTTTACAAATGTATTACAAGTTGAAGATGGAGGTAAATTGAGAATATCAAATGATCGTAATGATTTTACTTGTATTGGTACAAGTAATATTGATACTTCTTTAAATACAAGAATAATTATTAATGGTACAACAAAAAGCCAAAATCCAGGAAATATTGAATATTATGCTACTTCTACGGGAAAACATATTTTTTATTCGGGAGGTTCAACTGAATTAATGAAAATTGATTATAATGGACCAATTACTATGAATAGAGAATTGCATGTTTCAACAAATATTAAAGAGAATAATAATTATTTATCTGATACATATGTTAAATTAAATCAATTAAGTAATTTATCAGTTATTAATTATAATTTAAATAAAAAATATGGATATATTTCTTCAACATCAACAAATCCTAATTTTATTACTATTAATGCTTTAAATTATTATAAATTTGATATTGATTTAAGATCATTAAAATTAATAACAAAAACAGATATTAGTTATAGAAACTTTAATATAAAATGTTTTATGAATAATGGAATATTTGAAATGAATGGGAATATAGTCCCAAGTATATTACAATATGATATTTATATGTCAAACGGTCAAATAGCAACATCTGGAATTAATACAACAACTTATCCAAATAATACTACTCATATATATGCGATTGGAACTCCTGAAAATTATAAATTATCAAATTTATTACCTTGTCATATAACATTATTAAGAACTGATAATTTTAATTATTTATCAATTATATCAAAAATAAGTAATTTAGAAGTATCATATATTATTGAAGATTATTTAGGTTAAAATATATATATATTAATTATATTAGATATGAATATAAATAATTTTTTAATAATATTCATTATATTATTTGTAATAACAATGATATATTTTATTATAAATATTTTTAATACAAAAATAGAAACATTTCAAACTGAAATAATAAGTAATTTTCCTATCCCAAATATACTAAATGATAATGATGTTAAAATAACACAAATCCCATTTACAACTAGTAATACTAATGATACATATAATGTTAGTCCTAAAGTGAATATAATGGAAACATTAGATTATTTAACAAATTCTATTAATATACAATCATCATATATACTTCAGAATCCATATAATTCAATTGCTTCATTATTAAAAATAAATCCTCCAGATGGTATTCAATTAAATTCTGTTAAATTATATAATGATGATAGAACACAATTTCTTAATAATGGTTTTGTGAATTATCTAAGTTTTTATAATTATATTTCATTCTTTTTCTCAAATACTGATATAACTGGAAGAACTATAATTATTGATTATAGTAGATTTGAAAAAAGACCTAATACTGCTTTTAATGATCTTCAAGTTCCGACAACATTTGATATAAAAATATATACAACAGATAATGATATAAATTTTATACATTTAGGAACACTTAATATACCTCAATCAAATAATGCAGGTTCATTTTATTTTGATATTTCATCAAAAATAATAAAATCAATACTTTATATATTTATTTCTCCATATATTAGTTCAATCACATTAACAAAAATAAGAATTAATGCTATGCAAATAGAATTAGTCGCACAAAAAGTTGAAGGAGATTATGTTGTAAAATTTGCAAGTTATAATCCATCAGAGCAAGTATCAATACCTCAACTGGATGTTCCTCCTGAATTTGAAGAAGTAGATATTATGAATGGTTCTGCTGTTTCTAATTCTTCTAAACTTAATAATTTATTTAAATTTATAACTCCATGGGCTATATATGATGGAGGTCAAGCTGATTTAACAACAATGACTATACCTGAATTATTTGGTAGAAATTGTAAAGCAGCTAAAATATATGGTAGTCGTCCTAAATTAGAGGATGATAATAATATTAAATTTTTAAAGGGTAGTAAAGATACTTCTATTGTATTCCCTGATTATAGCTTACCTAAATTTCATACTATATGTGTGATAAGTAAATATACTGGTCCTAATAAAGGTAGAATATTAACTAGCACTAATTATAACGTTAATTGGCTATTAGGACATCATTCAGGTGTAACAGGTGTTATGCATAATTCCCCTGAATGGAGAACAACAGATAATATTTCTTTAAGTCCTAATACGAATGAATGGATAGTATCTTGTGTTAAATCATCTATATCTGCTGATTTTGAGGGTAGTTTATATTTTAATGGTGTAAAGAGAGCTACTAAACCTACTGGTATAATTAATGATAATAATAATAAATTAACTATAAATACTGCTAATTATGGACAAAATTCGGATTTTGGTTTATCATATGTAATTATATGGAATGTTGTTTTAACAGATAATCAATTATCTTATGTATCTGCATCATTAAATGAATATACATTTGAATTAAAAAAACTTGATTTAACTGGAATTAGTATTAGTATTAATGATGGTTCTACAAAAGAAAAAGCAGCAAAATCAGCAATAGATATTAAAAGACTTACATGCACTAATACAAATGGCTTATATTGGATTCTACCAAGAGATGGGAATAAATCACAGGCTAAACAAGTATATTGCATTATGGATGTGAAGGTATTTGGTGGTGGATGGATGTTAGCATTAAAAGGAGCTAAAAATTCTAATGCATTTACATATTTTTCTGCACATTGGACTAATAACACAACATTAAATGATAATGATGAATATCCGGAAAACTTTACAGATGCAAAGAATGATATTTATAATTATTATCAAGCATCTGATTGTTTAGCAATATTTGATGGTAAAGATACTAAAGAAGAATTAACATTTGTAGATAATCCTGAATATGGATGGATATGGATTATAAATAATTTTGCGGGTGAAAATACTAAAATGTCATTATTAGATTTTTTTAAGCCAAATGAAAGAAGTGCTGATGGCAATAGTTATTATGGCTATACTACAAGTAATCAAACTAATTTACAATGGGTAATTGATGTTATGAGAGCCAATGGATTTGTTGGGGGGAAATATGTTTCTCCTAAGGAATTTGAAGAATTATTTGTTAATGTTACTTGCAAAAAAAGAGCTCCATTAAATCGTACAATATTTTCACATCAGGAACATTTTAAAGCGTGGGGTCTTAATGTTATTCCTATAGGTTGGAATCATCGGGTAAGATGGGGAGGTTCATTTAATGAGAATCCAGGTGATTGGGACGGTTTAAATTATTCAAACGATGTTTCTTGTGGAATTGGATTACAAGCTAAAGATTTTAGTGCTGGTGATGCAATTAATTGTTGTCAATCAACTACAGGAACAAATGCTTCAATGGGTTTTAAATGGTTTATTCGTTAAAAATATATAAAAATTATTTTATTAATAATAGATAATAAGAAATGTTTGAGGATATTCGTAAATTTGTCAGTTTAACAGAAAAATCTAATATTGAATGTATTCAAAATTACGTTCCATTAGTATTTCCTTCACTTCATCCTGAAGAAGTTAATTATTATAAGGATGCTAAAATATGTATGAATGAAGTCGAAGAACCATTCAATTAAATCTTATTTATTTTTTTTTAATTATTATAGATAATTATAATAATGAATATTGCTACAAGTTTTGACCCTATATTAATAGGTTCATTGATATTAATGCAAATTGGTGCGAGACATTTAGATATAGAATTAACAGATTTTCAGAAAAAGATTTTGAAACATAAAATAGTTCAGGTAATAATATTATTTGGTTTGATATATATACCTGTGAGAGATATTGGAAAGACATTAATGATAGTTGCACTTATTTATTTAATAGTTTATGTTATTTTTAATGAAAATAATAATTATAATTTATTTTCAAAAAAATATTTATATAATGAAGGTATAATTAAAAATTATAATGATATTAAAAAAAAATATTATAATAATATATCAAACTTTATTTAAGAAATTAAAAAATGATTTATTTATTTAAAATTAACTTATATAATAAATAGATATGTCAATATACAATGAATTATCCTATAATGCCCAGAAAGTTATTATTGAAGAAGTTAGGGGAATACAATTTAGTGTATTAGGTCCTGATGAAATCATTAAACGTTCTGTTGTTAAGGTCACTAAGACTGATACTTATACAGGAAGTGAGCCTATTGTTGGTGGATTATTTGATCCAAGAATGGGAGTATTAGAACATAATAAAGTTTGTACTACTTGCGAACAAAAGAATGTATTCTGTCCTGGTCATTTCGGTCACATTGAATTGGCAAAACCTGTATTTCATGCAATGTTTTTTGATATTGTTAAAAAAATATTAAAATGTGTATGTTTCCGTTGTTCTAGAATTTTAATTTCTCAACATACAACTATTGAAGAATTGAAAAATGAAATGACAAGAATATTAGCTATTAAAAATAATCAGAAAAGATGGGAAGCTTATTTTAAATTATGTAATACTACTACTAAAATTAAAAGTTGTGGTGATGATAAACATATTGGTTGTGGAAGTAAACAACCAGACAGATATAATAAAGAAGCATCTATGAAAATTATAGCTGAATGGAAAGATAAAAGTAAAGAGACCTCTGTTCAGCAAGAATTTACTGCCGAAGATGTATTAAGAATTTTTAAGAGAATTACTGATGAAGATATGGAATTAATGGGATTTAATCCTAAATGGAATAGACCTGAATGGATGATTTGCACTGTTCTTCCTGTTCCACCTCCTGCAGTTCGTCCAAGTATTATTGAAGAGAACGGACAAAGACGTGAGGATGATTTAACTCATAAATTAAGTGATATTATTAAAACTAATAATAATATTATTGATAAAATTGCAAAAGGTTCAAGTGAAGAAACAATTAAATTAATTACTATGGTTTTACAATATCATATATTTACATTTATTGATAATCAAATTCCTGGTTTAGCACCATCTCAACAGAGAAATGGTAGACGTCTTCGTTCTGTTTGTGATAGAATGAAGAAGAAGGAAGGTAGAATTAGAGGAAATTTAAATGGTAAACGCGTTGATCAATCTGCACGTTCCGTTATTACACCTGACCCATATATTAGTATTGATGAGTTGGGTGTTCCAATTAGAGTTGCTTTAAATATAACATTTCAGGAAACCGTAAATGAATATAATATTGATGAGATGAGAAAATTAATTATGAATGGTTCTAATAAATGGCCTGGTGCTAAATATGTAAAGAAATTTAATGAAACTGGACCTATTAATTTAAAATATGCAGATTTAGATAAAATTGCTAATGAATTAAGATATGGAGATATAGTTCATAGACATTTAAATGATGGAGATTATGTTTTATTCAATCGCCAACCATCTTTACATAAGATGAGTATGATGTGTCATAAGGTTATTATTATGCCTTACCAGACATTTCGCTTAAATGTTTTAGATACTCCTCCATATAATGCTGATTTTGATGGAGATGAGATGAATTTGCATTGTCCTCAAAATATTCAAACAATGAGTGAATTAAAAGATTTAGCTGCTGTTCCTTATTTAATATTAGCACCTAGAGATGGCAAACCAAGTATTGAGGTAGTTCAAGATACATTAGTAGGTTCATTTAGGGCATCAAAAGATTATACAATAGTTGGAGATAAACAGATGGCTAATTTACAAATGTGTAATAGTTATTTTAAGGGTAAATTAAATAAACCATCAAAAGAATATACATATACAGGAAAAGATTTATTTTCTGAAATTTTTCCTCCATCATTATTTATTGAGATGAATAATAAGGCAGGTGAGAAAGTTATTATTAATAATAGTAAATTAATTTCAGGAACATTAGATAAACCTGTATTTCATAATATTACGAATGGATTAATTCCTGTTATTTATCATGATTATGGACCTGTAGAAATTAAGAAGTTTTTAGATAATACTCAACGTTTAATTTGTCGATGGTTATTAACTTCTGGATTTAGTATTGGTATTAGTGATTTAGTTACTGATGTTAAAACTGATTTAGAATTGAATAATAAGATTAAAGAAATGAAGGCAAGTGCTTATAAGAAATTAGAAGATATGAGAAAAGGTGAGATTGAGAATAATTCAATCTTTTCAAATGAAGAATTTCTAGAAAGAGAAATAATTGGAATTTTAAATCAAACTACAAATGAAGTTGCTAAAATTAGTTTAGCTGAAATTGATGAAAAAACGAATAGAATGTTTAATATGGTTAAATCAGGTTCTAAAGGGAAAGAAACTAATATTGCGCAAATTATGGCTTGTGTAGGTCAGCAGAATGTTGATGGACGTCGTATTTCTTATGGTTATACTGATAGAACATTGCCTCATTATACTAAATATGATGATGGTCCTGAAGCTAGAGGATTCGTTGAAAATAGTTTCATCAGTGGTTTATCACCTCAAGAGGTATTCTTTCATGCTATGGGAGGACGCGAGGGGTTGATAGATACTGCAGTTAAATCAGTAACAGGAGATACTCCTATTATTATTATTGAAAATGGAGAATGTAAATCTGTAAATATTGGAGAATGGATTGATGCTAAATTAGATAATCCAAATAATAAGAAATATATTGAACAATTTGGAGAAGAAGATATGAATATGGAAATGCTTGGACTATCTAATGAAATTTATATTCCTACAGCAGATAATGATGGAAATACTAGTTGGGGAGAAGTTACAGCTATTACAAGACACGATCCACAAGAAATTTTATATAAAGTTATTACACAAAGCGGTAGAGAAATTATAGTACCAAATTCAAAAACTCTTTTAATTTGGAATGAAAAAGAATTTGAGGCAATTAAAACTGAAGAAGTTAAAATAGGAGATTATGTTCCAACAACTATTTCATTACCTGAACCTCCTATAATTAAAAATGAAATTGATATGTCATTTAATTCAAGTAAATTTGAACTAAATAGAGAAAATGGCGTATTTATTGGATTATTTATAGCAAATGGTAATGTAATAAATTTTAATGTAATTATTACAATCACTAATGAAGAACCTTCTATATTAGAATTTGTTAAAAAATGGTTTGAAAAGTATAATATTACAATTGAAGAAACAACATCTATTATAGCTAATAATTCATTATTAGCAAGATTTTTAGATAAATTAGTAGGAACTAATTGCAATAATAAACATATTCCAGAGATTGCACATATTGCACCCAAAGAATTCATTGTTGGATTATTAGATGGTTATTTTTCAGGTGATGGTTCTATTAGAGAAACAGGAGAAATTTCAGCAACATCATCTTCTAAAAAATTAATTCAAGGTATTAGTTTATTATGTAATAGATTAGGAATATTTGGAGACTTAAATACTGATGTTTCTAATTTAGCAGATATTCATATGATAGATATTAGAGCACAATGGAGTAAAAAATTTACAAGTGAAATAACTTTAACAAATGAAAGTAAAAATAAAAGATTAGAAATTAATAATAATAAAATTAATTTACATAAAAATTATAAAGAACATAATAATATCGCATTAGATAAAATTATTAATATTACTATTTTAAATCCTGATGAAAAAGTTAATTATATTAAGTTATATGATTTAACAATTCCTACAACTAAGAATTTCATGATTTCTACTGGATTAACTGTATATGATACTTCCGAAACTGGATATATACAAAGAAGATTAGTGAAGGCAATGGAAGATGCTAAAATTAATTATGATAATACAGTAAGAAATGCGAATGGATTAATTATTCAATTTATTTATGGAGAGGATGGTATGGATGGTTGTAAGATTGAAACTCAGTTAATACCAACGATTGATATGAAATTTCTTGAAATGGAAAATAAATATAATTTAACTGAGAATGATAATTTACATATTTATTTAACAAAACCAGCTTTTAAGGAGGTTACTAAAAAAACATTTGACAGATGTAAAGAACATTTTAAAAAATTAGTTGATGATAAGAACTTTATTATTATTGATGTTAATAAAAATAAGAAAGGTAGTATTATTAATTATCCAATTCCTTTTAATAGAATTATTAAGAATTGTATTAAAAGACGTGAATCAAGTAATATTAAAGCTACATTAACTGATTTAACACCTGATTATATTTTAGATAAAATTGATGAATTAATTGCGAATAATTATATCAAGGATACAGAACAAGGTATGAGATATTATCATATATTATTGAGAGTTTATTTGTCTCCAAAGAAGTTAATTATAGAACAAAATTTTAATAAATCTATGTTTGATTGGATTGTAGCTCAAGTTAATGAATATTTCAAGGAAGCAATAGCTCAACCTAGTGAAATGGTTGGAATTATTGCTGCACAGACAATTGGAGAAATGGGAACTCAAATGACATTAGATTCATTCCATGTTTCAGGAACTGCTGCTGCAGTTAAAGCAACTAGTGGTGTTCCTAGATTGAAAGAAATTTTAAGTGCTACTAAGAAGACAAAAACACCAACATTAATTATTTATATGAAACCTGATGTTGTATCTGTGAAAAATCCAATAATAGCAGAAGATGGTATTGCATATGAAGATGAGAGAATAGAACAAACGAAAAGCATAGCAATGTCAATTAAGAATTCAATTGAAATTACAACATTATCTAATATCTTAGAATTTAGTGAAATTTTCTGGGATGCTGGAAAATTGGAGACAACAATTGAGGAAGATAAAGGAATATTAAATATTTATAAGAAATTTGCAACTTTAGATAGTAGTGCTAATAAATGTCGTAGTGATTCTCCATGGGTTTTACGAATGAAATTCAATAAGGAAAAAATGAATTCATGTGGATTAAGAATGATAGATATTTATACAAAATTAAATAAGGCATATAATAGATATATTGATTGTATTTATAGTGATGATAATGCTGATGAATGTATATTTAGAATTAAATTAACTGACTATGCATTGAAAGATATTGAGAATAAGGATGAAGTAGCAGCATTAAAAGCTATGGAACATAATATCGTATATCAAGTATTATTAAAAGGTATTAAGGGTATTAATAAAGTTTCTTTAAATAAAAAGAAATATGATATTTATAATCCAGATACAGAGATATTTGATAAGGTTGTAGAATGGGTATTAGATACGGATGGTACAAATTTAAGTGAGATATTATCTAATCCAAATATTGATTCAACTAGAACTATTTCAAATGATATTAGAGAAATTTATGATGTCTTAGGAATAGAAGCAGCTAGAAATGCTTTATATCACGAATTAGTTAATGTAACAGGTGAAGGTTCTATGAATTATAGACATTTATCATTATTAATAGATACTATGACATTTAGAGGAAATTTAATGTCAATTGATAGACATGGAATTAATAGAAATGCAAGCAGTGCTTTAAGTAAGTCATCATTTGAGGAGAGTGTAGATATGTTAATAAATGCCAGTATATTTTCAGAGTATGATAATACTAGTGGAGTATCTCCACAAGTTATGTTGGGTAAGGTTCCAAATTGTGGTTCAGGAAACTTTGATATTATTTTAGATGAAGAACATTTAATGGAATTATTAAAATCAGTTAAACAGACAAAAGAGAATAAGTATAATTTGGATGATATTAATGAGAATGATGATGATGATAATATAGAATGTTTAGAAGAAAATTTAAGATTTAATATTAACAGTAATAATAAAGATGATTGTTATAAAGTAATAGAGCAAAAAATAACAATTGTTTAAAATGCCAAAAAAGTATATGGCATTTTTAAGCAACTATAATTTAATCACTGAATAAGGCTTCCCAATCTTCAGTAATAACCATTTTTGTCGCTCCAGAATCAGCTGTTATTCTAACTAGAAAACTTCCATCGTCTAATTTGCGAATGTTGATGTCAATTGACTCTTCATTCTCAAACATTTTCATAATATCTTGTTTCAAGTCCTTATAAACCATTGTATAGCACAAAAATAAAAGTTAAAAAACTATTCAATTTTTAATAAAAAACTAAAAAAATAAAACAAATTAATAAAATTCTTTTACTAAATCCTCCCAATTATCAGTAATAATTGCTACATTATTTTTGTTTTGAGTTTTTATATTAATAAGAAATTCTTTATTATGCATTTCAAGAATAATGAATTCTTCAATATCTTCCTGAAATAGAAAACGAGTAATCGTTTCTTTATTAAAATCAACTATCATTGATGATAGTTAATATAAAAATAAAAATCAATTTTATTTAAATATATATTAATATTTAAACATTTTTTTCATTTACACGGAAAACAGCAATTACTTTTAATTTTATTATTAATTTTAACTACTCCATCAACACATAATACAATAGTATCAATAATGTCTGATACAATATTTGATTCTAATAATTTATTTATATTTATAATTAGATTTAAATTATTACTTTTTGCGAAAATATTATCATTTGATGAAATTATTTCAGTTAATAGATTAATAACAAATTGTTTCTTTTGGTCTCCTTTAATATTTTTAACTGTTTCTACTTGTTCCATAATGATAGTTATAAGTTGTAAAGATGATAAAGAACAAATATCAATATTATTATTAATGATATAATTTTCAATATGATTTTTATCCATTTTATATTATTAAATATTTTTATATTTAAACTTTTAAATGTTCATTAATTAAATATTTAATAGCTAATGGAACATCAATAATTCTCATATATATAACTCTTTCATCAATTGGAATAATAGTTTTATCAATAATCAAACTATAAATTGTTTTATAAAAATCGTTAGATTTATGTAAAATAATTAGAGGTCTATTTTCATAATTGGGAGTAGGTGCTTTATAAAATGTTGATGAAAGGAGTAAATCTTCAATATCTCCTCTAACTACTGGTTCATCTTTATTATTTGCTCCATATTTACTTCTATGAATAGTAATAATATTAATATTAAGAATTTTAGATAAGGCATCAATATAATAATCATTTGGAAATAATGGTTCTTTGATATTAGAGATAATAGTAGCAAATAATTCTTTTCTTGATTCTAAAGATAATTTAGAAAAATATTGTTCCCAGAAGATATTATAATTAGTATATTTTTTACCAATTGATTCAAATAATAGGGAATTAAAATATGGATCATCAAATAATGGTTTTAATAATAATTTAATGGAATTAATATCTTTGGCAGTAAAGATAATTTTAATATCATTAATAGCAGCTGTTTCAAGGTCATTATATGTAGTTTTTATATTTAGAATATTTGCGAACCATAAATAAAAATCTTTGATAATATTATTATTATATTTAGGATTATTAATATATAACATATTACTCCATTTAGATTTCTTGTGCATAACCCATTTACTATTTAATTTTTCTAATGAACCTTTAAAAATTTCAGGTAATTTTATTTCTTCAGTATTAGTATTAAGATTATAAATATAATCTTTATTATTAAAAGTATTAAAACTAAAATTAGGTGTAGAAGGATGATAATTTAATAATTTAGATGGTATTTCATTTTGAATAGCTACTTGGGAAAAAATAAATTGAGATTTAGTTTCTTTAATTAATGGATTGAGAAAATCATATTTATAATAGATAATAAAATCATTAAGAAATTTTTTAATATGATTTTTAGAAATAAAAGGGATTTCTTCTAATATAACTCTTAATTTATTTTTATTTGGATTATTTAAAAGATTGAAGTCTTTAAATAATTGTTTTATTCTATCATTTGTAGAAAATGCTAGAAGTTTATTAAAATAGTCATCTGGGATTGTAAGAAGTTTTAAATAAATCATTAATTGTAATTGGTACCATTTCTTATTATTTTTAGTATTTGTCAATTGATATTTATATAAATCATCTATTATTTGTGAATGGATAATATCATTTGTTAAAGGTAATTTTTTAATAGTTAAATTATAATAATCTTCTTTTTTAGTGGAAGTTGATAAGATGCCAAAGTCAAATTTAATATTTAATTTATTACATTTATCTGTGAAAAGTTCATAATCATTTTTAAGAACATTAATATCAATAGTAGAACCGATAATATCATCATAAAAAACTATTTCAATAATATCTAAATCTATAATAATTCTTTTTAGGAAACTTATACTTATTTTATCAGTGATTATAAAAAATCCTCCTTTAGTTATAAAATGAGTTATAGATAAATCATTATTAATAACTACAGATAGGATAGTAAATTTTTCTTTCATACCAATATTACTTATTTTAGTCCAAGTATTAAGTGTATAAATATTATTGAATAATGTATTATTTTCGTTAAAGGTATTTTTAAGTAAGCTGCATTCTTTGAATAATTTTTTAATATGTTTATATTCATTAAGATTTATTAATTTATCTCCATCTATACCTTTTAATTTGAGTTCAATTGGTTCATAAAATTTCTTTTCTTTTAAAAGCATAAGAACTTGATTATTAAGTTCCATAGAACCAATTAAATCTTCAAAACTTGTATAATAAGGGCATAAAATGGAAGTTGAACTTCCTTGTTTTTCCCATATAACTAATAAGACATTATAAAGAGTACTAATAAGGGAATAAAGATAATATGGAGATTTGGTTATTGGATAATCATTTGAACGAATATAAGAAATGAATTTTTTATAACTATTAAAAATGCCAAGAAGACGAGATAATTTATAATTAAATTTATCAATATTATTTAATTTGGAGGTTAAATTAAATTTAATTAAATGTTTTTCTAATTCTATAGCTAAATCTTTATTATTTTCAGGTATTATAGGTAATCTATCAATAAAAGCTTTACAAACATTACCATTTTCTAAACTTAAAAAAGTTATTAAATCTAATTTCTTAACAATATCACTTATAAAATGTTCTTTAGATTCAAAATTTAAACCATATGCTATTGCGTGAATAATACTATCATAATTAATATATTTAATTTTCTTTGAGGTTTTATGATTAATACCTTTTCTAACGAAACATTTATCAGTTTTATTAATCATTTTAGAACATAATGAAAATTTAATATCTGGAAATAGTAATTCATGTAATGATTGAGGTATAGAACCATATCTACCTACTTTAATAGGTGAAGTATTAACTAAATAATTATCATCTTTATTAATAATTACATTAGATTTCTTATTATCATTATAAAAATTACATTTATTCAATTCTTCCTGTTTTGGTTTCTTCTTAAAACAACAAGGAACACAAATATTATTTTCATCTGGTTTAATTAATTTAACAAATCTTTCTTTTTTTGGATCATTATCAAAAAACATTTCCATAGGTTCTTCACCATCAATTGGACATTTTTCATTTGGATAATTATTTGGATTTAAGGGAATTTTAGATTGTGGACACCATAATCTAGGACAAGAATATATATTTTTAATATCAGCTTTACTTCCGTAGGTTACATCATTATCAAAATGATAATTGCCATCAGCTATTAATTTATCTTTATATTCTTGATTAAAAACGATAGGTTGATTAACAGCCTGACATTTATTTCTAGCATAATTATTTTGAAATAAATCTTTATCAGCTTTTTGGAGAAGATTTATAAAATAGCTATGTTTTTCTTTTCCCAATGCTCCTCCATTGAATGATGAATTACTAGAAACGGATGAAGTACTGAATGATAATTTTCCATAATTATTTGAAGAATCATCAATAGAAGAAGATGAATGAATTGAAGGTTCTTTAATGATAGGTTTTTTAGAAATAGTTGTTTTATTTTTTTGTACGGATGAGGAAATTATTTTTGAGAGCCAATAGATAAGATTTTCAAGTTCTTTTTTATTAGGTATATTAATAATATTGATAAGAAAACCAGTTTTATATAATTCAATAATAATAATAGTATTAATTTTATTTATAGTATTATCTTGTTTAATATTTTGCTGTTCTACTTCATAAATAAATTCTTGTTCTTCTTTTAATAATTGTTTAGCTTCTGCTAAATCTAAATTATTTAGAATAATTAATTGATTAATAATATCTTCTTCTTCTAAACCTAGATATAGACAATTTTTAACATAAAGATGTGCATCAAAACCTTGATTATTATAATTAGATGCTCTTTTATAAATAAGATTAATAGTTTCTTTATTAGATTTTAAAATATCAAAGATGTCAATATATTCACTTATTTTTTTTTTAAGATTTTGCATAGATATATTTTCCACTTCAATAACAACATTGGCTTTTATACTTAATTCGGTACATATTAATTTATGATTAAGAAAACTAATACAATATTTAATAATATCATTAATATTTTTATTAATTTCAGTCCAATTAATATTTTTTCTTAAATTAATAGTATAACTTAATAAAATACTCATATCTTGATTTATAGTTATTTTAGCATAAGTTCCAGTAGTTAATATTGAATAACAATTAATACAATTAATAGAGGTGATTTTTTTAATATCAGTCCAATTGGTGAATTTATCAAGAGGTAATTTATAAAATTTATGTAATTTATAGATAATTTTATAAGTATCATTAATCCATTGAATAAATTGGATTGTATCATTTGTATTTAATTTTTCAAAAAGTTCAACTAATGAATAATGTTTAGTTAATTTACTTTCTAATTCATATTTATGAATATTTAGAGTAGTATCAATAATTGGAGATATATTAATTCCTTCTAGTTTTTTTAAAATTTCTTCTTTAGTTTTTAATTGATTTAAAGAAGGATAAGATTTATCAGGAAAATAATAATAATTATTTTTAAGATTAGGAAAATCTTTTTCAAAGATTATATTAATACTACTATAATTAAAAATACCTTCATTATATTGATAAATAACTTTTTCATTTAATTGTAAGTTTTTTAAATCTTTAGCTTCTAAAGGATTTGGTGAATAACCATCCCAAAGAATTTCTTTAAAATCGTATAAAATAGATTTATCGTTTTTCCAAACATAAAATTTATCAGTATTATAAATACTTTTTGCTAATTTAACAATTGCTGTTTCTATATTATCATCTTCATATACATAATTTTCATATTTATTAAAAGTTTTATAATTAGTCCAATTATTTATTATAATTTTTTTATATAAATTCATATCTAATAATAAGGTTTAATATTTTTTTTCATTTATTTAAATAGATATTATAAA
>Ga0114969_10001570_pt1 | contig 19366 bp, 18 predicted proteins | sample M_130807_MF_Meta_FD_87316 | JGI IMG/M metagenome (GOLD analysis project Ga0114969, IMG submission 87316) | Freshwater microbial communities from Lake Montjoie, Canada to study carbon cycling - M_130807_MF_MetaG | ecosystem: Environmental > Aquatic > Freshwater > Lake | place: Lake Montjoie...
ATTTGGGCTGGCGCCCATCGAGAAGAACCAGAACCGGCTCAAGGTTTTGGCCAAGCTGATCAAGCGGAAGGACGTGGACGGTCTGGTCAATGCCTGCGACGCCGGGCGCGAGGGCGAGTTGATCTTTCGCAACATCGTGGAGTACACGGGCGCCAAGCAACCGATCCAGCGGTTGTGGCTCCAATCGATGACCCCGCAGGCGATCCGCGACGGCTTCGGGCGGTTGCGTTCGGGCGCCGACATGCAACCGCTGGCGGACGCGTCGCGTTGCCGGTCGGAATCCGACTGGCTGGTGGGCATCAACGGGACGCGGGCGATGACCGCGTTCAACAACAAGGGGGGCGGATTTTACCTGACGACGGTGGGCCGGGTGCAGACGCCGACGCTGGCGATCGTGGTGGAGCGCGAGGAACGCATCCGGAAGTTCGTGGCGCGGGATTACTGGGAAGTGATCGGGACGTTCGCGGCGCAGGGCGGGAGTTACAGTGGGCGCTGGTTCGACGAGGCGTTCCGGAAGCCGGACGGCAAGGACGGGGACGCGGAGTTGAAGGCGGAACGGTTGTGGGACCGGGTCCGTGCGGAGTCGATCCGTGCAAGGTGCGAGGGCAAGCCGGGGGTGGTGACGGAGGAGAGCAAGCCGGCGACGCAGATGTCGCCGATGCTGTACGACCTGACGACGCTGCAGCGCGAGGCCAACGGGCGGTTCGGGTTCAGCGCGAAGAACACGCTGGGACTCGCGCAGGCCCTGTACGAGCGCCACAAGGTGCTGACCTACCCGCGGACGGACTCCCGGCACCTGCCGGAGGATTACCTGCCGACGGTGCGTGCCACGCTGGGTTCGTTGGTCGAGACGTCGTTCGGGCCGTTCGCGAAGCGGATCATCGAGGAGGGTTGGGTGCGCCCGAACAAGCGCGTCTTCAACAACGCCAAGGTGAGCGATCACTTCGCGATCATCCCGACGGGGCAGGTCCCGAAGGGGTTGACCGAGCCGGAAGCCAAGCTTTTCGAGTTGGTGACGCGGCGTTTCCTGGCGGTGTTCTTTCCGGCGGCGGAATTCCTGGAGACGGTGCGGATCACGCGGGTCGAGGCGGAGCCGTTCAAGAGCGTGGGCAAGGTGCTGGTGAAGGCGGGCTGGCTCGAGGTCTACGGCCGGGACGCCTTCGAGGAAGGCGACGCGCCGGCTTTGGCGCCGGTGCAGCCCAGCGAGGTCGTGCAGACGACGGCGATCGAGGCGAAGGGATCGCAGACCAAGCCGCCCGCGCGTTTCACGGAAGCAACGTTGCTCGGGGCCATGGAAGGTGCCGGCAAGATGGTGGAGGACGACGAACTCCGGGAGGCGATGGCCGAGCGGGGGCTCGGGACGCCGGCAACCCGGGCGTCGATCATCGAGGGGTTGATCTCGGAGGAATACCTGTTCCGCAACGGGCGCGAACTGGTGCCGTCGGCCAAGGCGTTCTCGCTGTCGCAGTTGTTGCGCGGGCTCGGCGTGAACGAACTGACGCGGCCGGAACTGACGGGCGAATGGGAGTTCCAGCTGAAGAAGATGGAACGCGGCCAGTTGTCCCGCGAGCAGTTCATGTCGGAGATCCGGCGCTTCACCGACGAGATCGTCGCGAAGGCCAAGCTGCACGACAAGGACACCATCCCGGGGGATTTCGGGATCCTGAAGACGCCGTGCCCGAAGTGCGGCGCCGAAGTCCACGAGCGGTACCGGGAGTTCAAGTGCACCGCGTGCGATTTCCTGGTGAGGAAGGTCCTGTCGGGCCGGATGTTCGAGCCGGCGGAGATCGAGACCCTGATCCGCGAGCGCCAGTTGGGTCCTTTGCAGGGCTTCCGTTCCCGGATGGGAAAACCGTTCGCGGCGATGATCAAACTCACGCCCGAGAACGAGGCACGGTTCGATTTCGGGGACGGCAACGGCGAGGGGGGCGAGGGCGAGGCCGCGCCGGACTTCACGGGCCGCGAGCCGGTAGGGAAATGCCCCAAGTGCGGGTCGCGCGTGTTCGAGAACGGGATGAACTACGTGTGCGAGAAGTCGGTGGGACCCGGCAAGAGCTGCAAATTCCGCACGGGCACGCTGATCCTGCAGCAACCGGTCGACCGGGCGCAGGTCACAAAACTGCTGGCGGAAGGCAAGACCGACCTGCTGAAGGGGTTCGTCTCGCGGAAGAACAACCGGAAGTTCGAGGCGTTCCTCGTGCTGAAGGACGGCGAGGTGGGATTCGAGTTCGCGCCGCGCGAGCGCAAGGCGGGCGCGAAGGCCAAGGATGCGAAGCCGGTCGAGAAGATCGATTTCACCGGGAAGCCGGTGCTGGCCCGGTGCCCGAAATGCGGCGGCAACGTGTACGAGGGCCCCGACGCCTATCTCTGCGAGAAATCCCAGGCCGAGACGCGTCGCTGCACCTTCAAGGTCGGGAAAACGATCCTCGAACAACCGGTGGACGCGGTGCAGTTGGCCAAGTTGATCTCCACGGGACGCAGCGATCTGCTGACGAAATTCGTGAGCAAGTCGGGCCGGGATTTCCAGGCGCATCTGGTGCTCGGCGACAAGGGCAAGTTGGAGTTCGAATTCCCGGATCGGTAGCCGTCGCTCCCCCGAGCCCCGCGCGCTCACGGACCCGAAGCACGGGATCGAAGGCCGGGTCGCCCGACCCGGCGGTGGGTGGAACGGCCGTTGGCGCGCCGCCTCAGCTCCCGAATGGGTTCCGCCCCTTCTTCCGCTTGCCGGCGGGCTGCCCGGGGCGGTCGGCCGCGGGAGCGAACGGGGACGAACCGCCCCCGCGCGGCGTGGCCACGATGCCCCAGGCGAACCAAAGCCAACCGACGACCACGTGGATTGCTTGGCTGGCGATCAGCCCCGTCAATTGCCAGCGCCGCGTCGCGTAGCCCGCCAAGCCCAGGATGGCGACGGCGGAGCCCACCAGCAGCGAGGCCCCGGCCATCCGCCAAAGGCCGCCGATGCCAATCGATCGTCCCAGGAGCAGGGATCCCAGCCACCCGGGAAGCAGCAGCAGCGTCGCGAGGATCCACCAGGCGGCGATCAGCGCGACGAAGAGGGATCCCGCCACGATCGCCTGCCCCGCGCCCCGCCACGCGCCCCACGAGGCCGTGGCCGGAATCCTCCCGAGATCCAATTCCAGGCCGCGCGGCCACGGCAGATCGAGATGGCCAAGCGCACCCTCGAGACGGGCACGGTCGGGGCGAAGGTCGAGTTGCAGGTCGGCAGTCTGCCCGAGCGGTTCGGTCCCGGCCGGAGTCACGACGACGTCGAACCACGCGTTTTCCGCAAGCCGCACGGCGGCGGACTCCGGCCAATCGAGGCGTCCGTTGCGGATCGTCGCCTGTTCCGGAAGACGTTGCACCGCGGCATCGACGACGGGGAAAAGCGTCGCGCGGAGGGCGACGACGACGACGAAAGCCGCGAGGGCGGCGCCGCCGAGTTGGAAGGCGAGGAGTCGCGCGAAGCCCGAGTGCGCGAACGCGGCGATGCCGCCGCCCGTGAGGGGTTGCCACGCGCCGAATCGGAAGCGCGGACGCGCGTCGGTTCTTGCGGTTGGCGAGTCGTCGGCCACGCGGGGACTATGGGGCAAGCCCGGGCCGGATGAAACCCGGGGCTTCCGGGAGTTCGGATGCCCGGCCCCGGCGGACCGGGGCGCGGTCGCCGGGGTGGGACCGGCAAAAAGCAGGGGCCGGAACGGCGAACCATTCCGGCCCGGGCGATCGTTCCGGAGGCGCGATGGATCAGCCTTGGACGGCGGGCGTCTCGCCGGGTTTGGCGCCGGGCTGTTGTTGGACCAAGAAGACGGGCATCGCGTAGCGGAGCTTCATCACGTCGTCCACGAGTACCTCGATCCAGTAGGGTCCGGGTTCCTTGAAGGTGACGTTTTGCATCGCCACGACGGTCGTCGCGGAGAACACGGGGTCGTTCAGCTGGAACTTGGAATCGACCTTTTGCAGCACGGTCGCCGAGTCGGTGCTGAGCACGCGGATCACCTGCGTGAACGAGCCCTTGCCGGCGGTCCATCGGTTCACCACGAACAATTGTCCCGCGGTGATGGGGAATTGCGGGGAGAGAATCTGGCTCAGAACGCCGAGCAGGATGAGGTTGCCGTTGGATTCCTGACGGATGCCGTCGCAAACGAGCGAGCACTGGAGATCGGGCAGAATACGGTTCGGAGTCATGCGTGGCGCGGAGAAAACCAGCCGTGCGGGCAGGGGTCAAAGGGAAACCGGACCCGTCCGCAATTAGCCCAGCCAAATCCACGCCGTCAGCGCCGCCAGCAAGGCAAGCGCCACGAGGATCCATCCCGGATGCAGCCGCGGCTTGCGCGGTCGTGCCCGCGGTCGCGGGGCGTCGTCGTCCTCGAAGGCGGAGTCCGGGAGGTCCAGTCCGTCGTAGGCCGCCGCCTCGTTCCAACCGGCATCCGGTGTCGCCCCGCAGTGCGGGCAGGCCGCGGACCTCGCGGGCACGGCCTCGCCGCAATTGGGACAATCGCCGGGCGGACGGAAGGTGGACATGCGGGGCAGTCGTCGGGGTTCGACAATGGGTTTTCGGATCGACGGTCACCGACGGCCAACCATGGGTCGCCGGTCACCGAAGACCGGTCACTGCCCGGCCAATTCGGCGGCCCGGACGGTGTTGGCGAGGAGCATGGCAATCGTCATCGGACCCACGCCGCCCGGATTCGGGGTGATGAGCCCGGCCTTGGGTTGGACTTCGCCGAACGCCACGTCGCCCACGAGTCGGTAGCCGGATTTCGCCGACGCATCGGGGACCCGGTTGACGCCCACGTCGATCACCACCGCGCCTTCCCGGACCATCGGCGCGCGCACGAATTCGGGGACGCCCATGGCGGCGACGATGATGTCGGCGCGGCGGCAATGGGCGGCGATGTCGCGGGTCCCGCTGTGGCAGACGGTGACCGTGCAGTTCGCGTGGCGTCCTTTCTGGACCAGGATCGACGCCATCGGCTTGCCCACGATGTTGCCGCGGCCCAGCACGACGACCTCGGCCCCGTCCAGTTTCACGTGCGAGCGAACGAGCAATTCGTGGACGCCGCCCGGGGTGCAGGGGACGAAGCCGCCGGCATCGCCGAGGAGCAGTTTCCCGACGTTGATCGGGTGGAACCCGTCCACATCCTTGCGGGGGTCGACGGCGGCATAGACGGTGGCTTGGTCGATGTGCCGGGGCAGGGGCGCCTGGACCAGGATGCCATGCCAGCGTGGGTCGGCGTTGAACGTCGCGACGAGGGCCAGCAACTCGGTCTGGGTGGTCGACTCGGGCAGCACGCGCGTCTCGGAGTGGATGCCGAGTTCGCGCGATTTCTTTTCCTTCATCCCGACGTAGACCTGCGACGCGGGATCCTCGCCGACACGGACGAAGACGAGGCCGGGAACGATGCCGCGCGAACGCAGGTGGACGACCCGTGCCGCGGTCTCCGCATGGATTTCCCCGGCGATGGCACGGCCGTCGATGAGGTTCTGCATCGCGAGGGGGAAGGTGTCGGGGATGACTTGGCTGCCGATCAGTAGGCGTCGCGGATGGCGGTGACCTTGATGAGCGGTCGGCGCGGCCAGTTCGGGTCGATGTATTCCTCGCCGGTGATCAGCACCCGCTTCCAGCGCCATTCGTTGAAATGGATGTTTTTGTCCTCGGTATAGAGGAACCCGACCATCGCCTCGCCCTTGCGGAAATTGTTCAGTTGGTAGTCGCCGGGTGCCTGCGGGCTGCGGACGAAATCGACGATGCCCTCGCGTTGGACCTCGCGGACCTTTTCGGTGAGGACGATCTCCGGTTGGGAAACCTGGGTGATGACCGCGGGGAGCGCGGGCGGGGCAACGACGGCGGGCGCGACGGGTTCCGGGACGGGTTGTGTCGCGATCGGGGCCGGCGGTGGCACGATTTCGGCCGGGATGGGTTCGATGACGATGGTGGGCGGCACGGCGCGGCGGGCCGGGGCCAGGGGTTGTGCCGTGACCACGGAGTCCGCGGGAGCGGCGCGACCGACGCTGGGCGCGGGACGGGAATTGTTGGAGGGCAACGGGACTGGCCGATTGCCGGACCGCGGCGCGGGAGGTGCCATCACGGCGCGGGGCGGTTCGGGGACGGCGGCGACGGTCTCGGGGTGGATCTCTTCGCCCAGCAACGTGGCGGCGACGAATCCGTGGGCGGCGCCCTCGGGAGCCTCGATCTCGAGCCAGCCGTCGGTGGCGCGGAGTTCCTTGACGGGAGTGCCGCGCGGGATGGAGCCGACGTCGGAATAATTGCGGCCGGGACCGGCGCGAAGATTGACGGTTTTCGCGCGGACGACCTTGGTGGCGGGATCGATCAGGGCGCCATACACCCAGACGCGGGTGCCGGCGGGAACGACGATCTCGGCCCAGCGCTTGGGTTCGTCGCTGGCGGCCTTGGGATCCTCGTTTTCACGGACCACCTGCAGCGGTTGGCCTTTCTTGGACGAGAACAGGATCTCGCTGCTGACGGACGGTTTGGCGCGGACGTTGGCGTTGGCCTTGGCGGCGACGGTCCGGGTGGGGACGGGCGACGCGGGCAACGCGGGCAACGCGGGCAACGCGGCGCACAGCAGGGCTGCCGAAAAAATCTGTCGCAAACGGGGCATCATAGAAAGGGGTGCCGGCCGGGCCGAGGCACGGGATGCAAATTCCGCGCTCAATCGCGGGCGGGCAAGAGGGATTTCACTTCGGCGGGACTGAGAATCCGCCATTTGCCGGCCGGAAGTTCGGCGAGGCGGATGGGGCCGATCTGGGTGCGGCGGAGGGTGACGACCTCGAGTCCGAGGGCCGCGAAGAGGCGGCGGACCTCGCGGTTCTTGCCCTGGGCGAGCTCGAGTTCGACCACGCTGTGGGAGTTGTTGGCCGAGATGAGTCGGGCACGCTCCGCTTTCAGGACCTCGCCGGCGTCCTCGACGCCCTCGGTGAAGCTGGCCAGCGCGGGTTGGTCGATGCGGCCCTCGACGTGGGCGATGTACTTCTTGCGGACGCCGAAACGCGGATGGGTGAGGCGCAGGCTGAAATCGCCGTCGTTGGTGAGGAAGATCAGACCCTCGCTCTCGCGGTCGAGCCGGCCGACGGGGTAGAGGTTCGACCACTCCTTGGGCAGGAGTTCCAGGACGGTCTGGCGGTCCTCCGGGTCGGTGCGGGTGCACAGGAAGCCGGGAGGCTTGTGCAGCGCGACGTAGAGTTTCTTGCGGGCGCGGACGGGCCGTCCATCGACGGCGACTTCGACGGCATCGGGATCCACCTTGGCGCCGAGGGTGTCGATGACGGCGCCGTCGACGGTGACATGGCCGTCGACAATGAGTTTTTCCGCGGCGCGCCGCGAGGCGACGCCGGCTTCGGCGAGGATTTTCTGGAGGCGTACGAGGGGCATGGGAAAAAACGCGACGGCACCCGAAACGCGAAATGCCGATTGCGGCACCGGGCCGGCAATCGGCATCGGCAAACGCCGTTGGTTCGCGGGATTACTCCGGGGGCTTGGTCTTGCGGAGGCCGGTGACGCGCTCCCCGTCTTTCCATTGGCCACGGTTTTTGAGAAGGGCGACGCGCTCGAAGCGTTTCAAGACGTTGCGCTTGGCGCCGGTGGTGCCGGCGGCGGCGCGGAGACTGCGGTGCTGCGACATAATTGGATGCCGTGTAAATTGATTCGGCCGACCCGGAAAGACCGGAACGGAGCGGTGTTTGTACCAGAGTGCCGGGGTGTGGCAATTGGGATTTTCGATTTCATGCATCCCTGGGTGCATCTTGCCCCTCCCGCGATCGGCCTTTCGACGGGCAGCGACACCGCGGTTCACGCCAACCGCCACCACCCGTCCCCGGATTCCTTGGCCGGTGTTTTTTTGCGAATCCATTCCCCGGGGGCCCGGCGCCGGCGACCCCTCCGTCCGGAAGCGCCCCGCATTCCGTGCCGGGTCTTCCGAAGGAAAGCGTGGCCCGCGGCGTGCCTCCTGCTAGCCTGCCCGCACAGCAATCGTTTCACCGTGAGCTACGACATCGAACTTCTCCGTGGGGTGCTCAAGGCCGCCGTCGAAGGCGGGGCATCCGACGTCCACATCAAGGTCGGCAACCCGATCGTCCTCCGCATCAACCGCCAACTGGTCGTCATCGAGGCACCGACGCCGACCGTCGAGTGGATGGACAAGATCCTCGAGCAGATGGTGCCCCCGCACGCCAAGCGGCGGTTGGAGGCGGACCGGGAAGTGGACTTCAGCTACTACGAGCCCGGCGTGGGTCGCTTCCGGACGAACGTGTTCCAGCAACGCGGCACGTTCGCGCTCGCGATGCGCTACGTGAAAACCCAGGTCCCCAGCTTCAACGAACTCGGTCTTCTGCCCGTCATCAAGGACATCGCCCGTAGTCCCCGGGGCATCGTGCTGGTCGCGGGCACGACCGGTTCCGGCAAGTCGACGACGCTCGCGGCGATGATCGAGTACATCAACGCCACCTTCAAAAAGCACATCATCACCCTCGAGGATCCCATCGAGTTCGTGTTCGAGGACAACCAATCGGTGGTCGAACAACGCGAGATCGGGCTCGACACCACCAGTTTCCAGCACGGCCTCAAGCACGTGCTGCGGCAGGATCCCGACATCATCATGGTGGGCGAGATGCGCGACGCGATCTCGTTCCAGGCGGCGATGAGCGCGGCGGACACCGGGCACCTGGTATTGTCCACGCTCCACACGCAGAACGCTTCGCAGTCCATCGGGCGCATCCTGGATTTCTTCAAACCGGACGAGCGCGAACAGGTGCGCCGGCAGTTGGCCAGCACGCTGCGCTCGGTGATCTGCCAGCGCATGGTGGGCACGATCGCGGGCGGCATCACCCCGGCGCTGGAAATCCTCATCAACACCCCCACGGTGAAGAAAATGCTCGAGGAAAACCGGCTCGAGAAGGTCGCGGCCGCGATCGAGACCGCGCGGGACGACGGGATGCAGACGTTCAACCAGGCGCTGTACGACCTCGTGAAGGAAAAGAAGGTCTCCGAGAAGGAAGCCCTGGCGAAGGCCGGCAACCCGCAGGAACTCGAGATGATGTTCAAGGGCATCTTCCTGTCGCAGGGCAATCGCATCCTCAGCTAGGGGCCGGCCACCCGGCTTGTCACGGCCTTGTAACCGAACGGCGATTGCGCCGGCGGCACGCCCCGCCTAACAAGGGAACCTCATGGCAAAGATCCTGGTGGTCGACGACGAGCCCGATGCCCTCGAACTGGTCGGCTTCAACCTGAAGCAGGCCGGATTCGAGGTCGTGACGGCGGCCGACGGCGCGGAAGCGTTGAAGAAGGCGCGGGAAACCGCGCCCGATCTGGTGCTCCTCGACCTGATGTTGCCGGAGATCGACGGGCTCGAGGTCTGCAAGGCCCTGCGCCGCGATCCCGCCACCGCGCCCATCCCCGTGATCATGCTGACGGCAAAGGCGGCGGAGATCGACCGGGTGCTCGGGTTGGAACTCGGGGCGGACGACTACGTGACGAAGCCGTTCAGCCCGCGCGAGCTGGTCCTGCGCGTGCGCAACCTGCTCAAGCGGCGCACGGAGTCCGCGGGCCAGCCCGAACAATTGGTCTTCGGCGAACTGTGCATCGACATCCCGCGCCACATGGTGACGGTCAATCGCCAGCGGGTGGACCTGACGGCGACGGAATTCAAGCTTCTGACCACGCTGGCTCTGCGGCGGGGCCGGGTGCAGAGCCGCGACCAATTGCTGCAGGACGTCTGGGAATACGACAACGTGATCGACACGCGCACGGTGGACACCCACATGCGGCGCCTGCGGGAGAAAATGGGCGCCGCCGCCCGGTATCTGGACACCGTCCGGGGTGTCGGCTATCGCTTCGTCGAAAACTGAGTTCCGCGCGATGTCCGCCGAGCTTTGGTTCACCGGGGGAGTGGCCGCCGTCGCCGTCGCGGGCTTCCTGTGGTCGGTCCGCCGCGAGCAGGCGACGCGCGATCGTCTCCGCGACACCTCGCTGCGACTGGCGGAACTGAGGACCCAGCGCCATCTCGCGCTGGTCGGGGAACAGTCGAAACAGCAGGCCCTGCTCGACAGCATGGTCGAGGGCGTCCTGCTGCTGGACGAGCAGGGGCGTGTCGAGCACGTCAATCCCGCGTTGGTCCGCCTTTTCGATCTCCCGAAAAACATCCGCGGGCTGCCGCTCTCGGAGGCGATCCCGTCGCCCGAATTGTCGGTGCTTGCGGACCGGGCGGCGCGCCAGGGACGCATCGTCGACCAGGAACTCTCGCACCCGGGCGATTCGCCATTGTCCCTCCAGGTGAACGCCGTCGCGTTGCGCGATCCCGACCGACTCCACGCCGGGACGCTGCTGGTGTTCCACGACCTCACCCAGCACGCGCTGCTGGCCGAGCAGCGGCGCGAGTTTGTCGCCAACGTCAGCCACGAGCTCCGCACGCCGCTGTCGTTGATCAAAGGCTACACCGAGACGCTGCTGGGCGGCGCCAAGGACGATCCGGAGACCGCCACGCGCTTCCTGAGGACCATCGACAAACATGCCGACCGGCTCACCTTCCTGATCGAGGATCTGCTGACCGTTTCCCGGCTGGAATCGGGGCAGGTGATCATGAACCTGCAACCGACGTCGCTGCACGACGTGGCGGCGCAGGTGATCGACGATTTGCTTTCGAAGGCCGCCGAACGATCGACGGCATTGTGCAACGAGGTGCCGTCCGAACTGAGGGTCCATGGCGATGGTGACCGGCTCCAGCAGGTGCTCTCCAATCTGGTCGACAATGCCATCAAGTACGGCCGTCCGAACGGCCGGGTGGTGGTGGGGGCGCGATCGCTGCACGAGGATCTCGTCGAGGCCTGGGTCGCGGACGACGGCATGGGCATCCCGCCCGAGGCCCGGGAGCGGGTGGTCGAGCGGTTCTATCGCGTCGACAAGGGGCGCTCGCGGGAGCAGGGAGGAACCGGTCTCGGTCTCAGCATCGTGAAGCACATCGTGCAGGCCCACGGTGGCGAGGTGCGCGTGGAAAGCGAGGTGGGGAAGGGGAGTTGCTTCTACTTCACCCTGCCGCGGGTCAACGAGCCGGCGTGACCGCGGACGAAAAAAGCGCGCCGGCAAGGGCGCGCTTGGAGTCGGGGGGAGACTGGTTTCTCAGCGTCCCTCGGTGATCGCGGACGGAAGACCGGATTCCCAGCTCTTCGGCTTGTTCCAAGGGGTTCCGCTCAGTTCGTCGTCGCTCTTGCACCCGGCCAACTGCATCGAGACGAAGGCGATCAAACCGAGCCCGAGCCACCTGCGCATGGCGATTTTCATCGGCCCGATCAGTAGAGCACCAAGTCGCCCTTGGCAACCGCGAGGTCGCCCTGCTTCCAACCGGGCAGCAGGTTCCCGATGCTGCGGTTCGCGTCCACCTTCACGATGCGGACCTTGCCGATCAGCTTGTCGCCCCGGCGGACGAGCAACTCGCCGCGGGCCAGGACACCCTGCGCCTCGCCGATGTCGAGCAACACGAAATCACCCTGGGGACCGACCTCGAGCACCGTGCCCTTGAGGCCGTCGGGCAGCTTGACCTTGGTGTCGGGCGTCACGAACACGGCGAGCTCGTTCTGGAGACGGGCGATGTTGCGGAGGAAAATGGTCTTCTCGTCGCGGAGCGCGTCGCGTTCTTCGGACGCCTTCTTCAGGTCGACGCGCATCTGGCCGACCTGGTCGGGCTTGATGGCGAGTGCCTGCCATTGGGCGAGCTCGGCCTGCGCCTCGTTGCGTTCCTTGGTGGACTTGGCGAGGTCGGCATCCAGCTTGTCCGAGCGCTTCTTGAGGTTCGCCGCCTCGGTGGACGCGGTCTCGAGGGAGGCCTTGGTGGCGTCGAGATCCTTAACCTTTTCGTCGAGATCCTTCTTGGTCTTGGCAAAATCCGACTTGGTCGTGGCCAAGGTGCCCTCGGTCGTCTTCAGGGTGTCGGACGTGGTCTGGAGATTCGTCCGCAGCTCCTCGACCGTCGGCTTGGTCACCATGAAGCTGAGCACGAGGCTGCCGATGGCAGCGAGCAGGGCAAGAATCAGTGCGATGCGGAGCATGTCAGGAAATAGATTGCGTCGAACCGTACGGAACGGGCGAGACGAGTGTCAACGTCCGTCATAGGGACCGATCCGATTCGCGAAGCTCACGCGGGATTGTCATCCCGGCCGGGAACGGTTCTTGCGAACGGCATGGATTCTGCCACCGGTCCCCTGTCGCCATGCCAACGCCACCTTGCCCATCGGGCCCGGGCCGGAAGCCATCCCCCGGGGAGGCGTGGGCGCGCGCGTTCACCCTGGTCGAGTTGCTGGTGGTCGTCGCGATCATCGCCATCCTGGCGGCGATGCTCCTGCCGGCGCTGGGTTCGGCCCGGCGTTCCGCCCAGCGCATCGGGTGCATCAACGACACCAAGCAATTGATGATGGCCTGGCACCTGTACGGGACCGACCACAACGACGGGTTGCCCGCGAACGGGATCGCCGACGTGGCCGCCGTGGGGGACCAACGGCTGTGGGTGCTGGGGACCAGCCATCTCCAGACCCACGATTTCACGAACCGGATGTTCCTGCTGGATCGTCGTTACGCCCAGTTTGCCGACTACATCCAGACGCCGGCGGTCTATCGCTGTCCCGCGGACCGCAGTCGGGTGGACATCGGGGGGAAGTTGTTCCCGAAGGTCCGTTCCTACGCGCTCAATCTGTTCATGAACCCGGTGATGCCGACGAATTTCGACTTCACGATGCACTTCGGGAACGGCACCCGGTACCGCAAGACGGGCGATCTGGCGGCGGGCGGCCCTTCGGAACTGCTGGGGATCGTGGATGTGGCGCCCGGCAACGTGTGCAGTCCGGCGTTCATCATCCACAAGGGGTTCTTCAAGGACCTGTTCTACCACCTGCCGTCCGGCAGCCACGGGAGCCACGGGGTGGTCTCCTTCGCGGACGGGCATTCGGACACCCATCGGTGGAGCGACCCGCGCACCTTGCAGGAGGGCAAGCCCGAATGGTTGCCCGACCACCTGAGCATCTACCATCCGGGCAGCGCGGACCTGCAATGGCTGAAGGACCATGCGGCGGTGGACGCGGCCCCGTGATCCGCGATCGAAATCCTCCGCGTTCCGGCCATTGACGCGGCGCCCCGGCTTTCCCTAGGTTCCCAAGGTAACTTCCGGACCGTTGCCCCGAGGTTCACACCTTGGGGCTTTTCGTTGTCCGAAACCGTATTCTGCGATGGCAAACGTGATTCTGGTGGGCGCCCAATGGGGCGACGAAGGCAAGGGCAAGATCATCGACGTGCTCACCGAGCAGTCGGAGATCGTCGTCGGGACGGCCGGTGGCAACAACGCCGGCCACACCGTCTACATCGGGCGTGACAAGTACGTCCTCCACCTCATCCCTTCCGGCATCCTCAGGCCCGGCAAGGTGTGCGTGATCGGCAACGGGGTGGTGCTCGATCCCATCGGGTTGGTCAAGGAACTCGACGGTCTCGACAAACTGGGCGTGGCGGTATCGCCCGCGAACCTGGTCATCTCCGAGACCGCCCACGTGGTCTTTCCGTGGCACCGCGAACTGGACGGGCAGCGCGAGATCCGGAAGGGCAACAACAAGATCGGGACCACCAAACGCGGCATCGGTCCCACCTACGGCGACAAGGCGGCGCGCGTCGGGTTGCGCGTGATCGACCTCGTCAACGCCGCCAAGTTCCCCGGGCGCCTTCGCGAGCGCCTTGCGGAAAACAACGAGGTCCTGCGCGCGCTCGGAGCCCAGCCGCTCGACTACGACACCCTCCTCGCCGAGTACTCCCGGGCCGCGGACCGCCTGCGTCCTTTCGTGGCCAACACCGTCGTCCTGCTCCACGAGGCCACCCGCCGCGGCGCCAACATCCTCTTCGAGGGCGCGCAGGGCACGTTCCTGGACATCGACCACGGCACCTATCCCTACGTGACGTCGTCCAGTACTACGGCCGGTGGCGCCTGCACCGGGTCCGGCGTCCCGCCGAACCGCATGGACAGCGTCGTCGGCGTGCTCAAGGCCTACACCACGCGGGTCGGCGAGGGCCCCTTGCCCACCGAGAACGCCGAGATCTCCGACCTGTTGCACGGCATGGGCCGCGAGTTCGGCGCCACCACCGGCCGCGCCCGGCGCTGCGGTTGGTTCGATGCCGTCGCCACCCGCCATGCCGCCATGGTCAATGGCATCGACGAACTGGCGATCACCAACGTCGACGGTCTGGACACCGTGAAGCGGATCCGGGTCTGCGTGGCCTACCGGGTGGACGGGAAGGAAATCCGCCACATCCCGAACGACTGCGAGATCTTGGCCCGTTGCGAGCCGGTCTACCAGGAATTCCCGGGCTGGGAGACGCCGACCGATGCCATCCGGCGCTGGGAGGACCTGCCGGCCAATTGCCGGCATTACGTGCTGAGCCTCGGCCAGCTGACGGGCGCGCGGTTGACCATCGTGTCGGTGGGTCCGGCCCGCGAGCAGACGATGTTCATCTGAGCGGTCCCGGCGACCGGTCGCATCCGTGAGCACCGAGCCCAAACTCAGCCAGCAGGCCCTCGGAAGCCTGCCGCAGCACGTGGCCGTGATCATGGACGGCAACGGGCGCTGGGCCAAACAGCGCGGCCTGCCGCGGGTCGAGGGCCATCGCAACGGCGTCGAGTCGGTGCGCGCCATCGTGCGCGCGGCCGGCGAGGTCGGGATCAAGTACCTCACGCTCTACGCTTTCTCGGTGGAGAACTGGAACCGGCCGAAGGACGAGGTCGACACCCTGATGAAGTACCTCGCCCGGTTCCTGAAAAACGAGATCGGGGAGTTGAACCGGAACAACGTGCGGCTCGAGGCCATCGGCCAGATCTGGCGCTTGCCGGAAGCGGTCCAGCAGCAGTTGGAAAAGACCAAGGCGGCGCTCGCGAAGAACAACGGGCTGACCCTGGTCCTGGCGCTCAGCTACGGCGGCCGCACGGAGTTGGTCGAGGCCGTCCGCGCCATCGCCGCCAAGACCAAGTCGGGCACGCTCGACCCCGCCGAGATCAACGAACGCCTCATCGCCGAGCATCTCTACACCCGGCATTACCCGGATCCCGACCTGTTGATCCGCACCAGCGGCGAGATGCGGGTCTCGAATTTCCTGCTCTGGCAGATCAGCTACGCGGAGTTGGTGGTGACCCAGGTGTTGTGGCCGGATTTCCGCAAGGCGCAGTTGATCGAGGCGCTCGAGGAATACGCCCGGCGCCACCGGCGGTTCGGCGCGGTTTGACCCCCCGTCCGGGAGAGATTGTGCTCCCGTCGGGACGTCCGGGCCGGTTTGATCGGCGCATGCAGACTCGCATGCTGGGCAACACCGGGCTCCGCGTTCCCGTCCTCGGGTTCGGTGCCAGTTCCCTCGGGCAGGAATTCCGCAGCGTCACCCTCGACGAGGCCATCGGCTCCGTCCGCGTGGCCCTCGATTCCGGGCTCAATTTCATCGACACCTCGCCCTTCTATGGCCGCGGGATGAGCGAGGTGTTGCTCGGCGTCGCCCTTCGCGGCGTTCCCCGCGAGTCGTACACCCTGTGCACCAAACTGGGGCGCTACGATCTCGCCCACTTCGATTTCTCCGCCAAGCGCGTCCGCGAGAGCGTCGACGTCAGCCTCCACCGGCTCGGCACCGACCATCTCGACATCGTGCTGTGCCACGACGTCGAATTCGTGCCGATGGCGCAGATCGTCGGGGAAACCCTGCCCGCGCTCCGCGAATTGCAGCGGGCGGGCAAACTCCGTTTCGTCGGGTTCTCGGGTTACCCGCAGAAGATCTTCCGCTGGATCTGCGACCGGGCCGAGGTGGACTGCGTGCTGAGCTACAACCAATACACGCTGCAGAACACCCGGTTTGCCGACGAGACCGTCCCGTATCTCAAGGCCAAGGGAATCGGCGTGATGAACGCGGGGCCGTTCAGCGCGCGGTTGCTGACCAACGCCCCGTTGCCCAAGTGGCTCAAGGAACCCGAGGAAGTGAAGGCGGCGGCGCGCCGCGCGGCGGAACTCTGCGCGTCGCGCGGCATCGACCTCGCCCAGCTGGCGCTCCAGTTCTCGTGCGCGAACCCGGACATCGCCACCACCATCGCCGGCAGCGCGAATCCGGAGAACATCCGCAACTGGGCACGGTGGGTTGCCGCACCGCCGGACGCGGGGTTGCTGGCCGAGGTCGCGGCGATCTTTGCCCCGGTCAGGAACGTCGGCCACCGGGAAGGGCTTCCGGAGAACAATTGAGCGGGCCGCCAGGCCAATCCGTGCCCATGGTTGGGCAACGGAGTGCAAGCCTTGGCGGGCCTTCGCCCCGAGATTGTCGGCAGTCGGTCACGGTCCACGATGCACGCAGCGCTCGAACTTGAATCCGCCGTCCTTGCCGGGAACACCCGGGCGGCGCGGGCGACCGTGTGCGCGCACTGCGGCACGCCTCGGGGGCGGTGGAGGACGCGTCGGGCCGTTGCTTTTGCTGCGCCGGTTGCCGGACGGTGTTCGAGATCCTTGCCGAGGGCGGCCTGGGCCAATTCTACGAGTTGAGCGCGGACGCCGGACGCCGCGTCGGGACCGCCGCGCCGGCCGGCCACTACGGGTTCCTCGACACGCCCGCGGTGCGCGAGCGGTTGGTCGACTTCTCGGACGGCGCCACCACCCGGGTGACCTTCGCGATCCCCGAGATCCATTGCATCGCCTGCGTCTGGTTGCTCGAGAATCTTTTCCGACTCAACCCCGCGATCGGCCGTTCCCACGTCGATTTCCCGCGCAAGCAGGTCGCGGTGACGTTCGATCCGGCCCGGGTGGAACTGGGGGCGGTGGCGGCCCTGCTGGATTCCCTCGGCTACCCGCCGGACCTGCGTTTGGCCGACCTCGGCGGCCGGCGCGCGCACCGCGTTCCGCGCCGGCTGTGGCTCCAACTCGGCATTGCCGGTTTCGCGTTCGGCAACACGATGCTGTTCAGCCTGCCGGCCTACTTCGGCCTCGATGCCGCCAGCGGCCCGTCGTTCCAGCGTCTCGTCGGGTGGCTGAGCCTCTTGCTCGCCTTGCCGGTGGTGTCGTTCGCCGCCGGGGATTACTGGCGCTCCTCGTGGCAGGCATGGAAGCAACGCCGGATGTCCATCGAGGTGCCGATCGTCCTCGGGTTGGCCGCCATCTTTCTGCAAAGCGCGGCCGAAGTGGTCTCGGGCGCGGGCGTCGGTTACTTCGATTCGATGGCGGGGCTGTTGTTCTTCCTGCTGCTCGGCCGCGTGTTCCAGCAGAAGACCTACGACCGTCTGGCGTTCGACCGCGACTACCGCTCGTTCTTCCCGTTGTCGGTGCTGCGGAAATCCGGCGGCACCGAGGAACGGGTGGCGCTCGACCAACTGCGGGTGGGCGACCGCGTGGTGGTGCGCCACGGCGAATTGGTGCCCGCGGACGCGCGGGTGGCGTCGGGCACGGCCGTGGTCGACTACAGTTTCGTCACCGGCGAATCGACGCCGGTCGAGCTCGGGGCCGGGGCGTGGGTGTACGCGGGCGGGCGGCAGGTGGGCGGCGCGGTCGAACTCGAGACCGCGAAGGCGGTTTCGCAGGGGTACCTGACCTCGCTCTGGAACCAGGACGTGTTCCGGAAAACCAAGGACGACACTTTCGATTCCACCACCAACCGGTACAGCCGGCGGTTCACGTGGATCATCCTGGCGATCGCCGTCGGCGCGGCGGCGTACTGGACGTGGGCGCGGCCCGCGCTGGCGGTGAAGGCGTTCGCCTCCGTGCTGATCGTTGCCTGCCCGTGCGCGCTGGCCTTGGCGGCGCCCTTCACGCTGGGGACCGCCCAGCGGGTCCTGGGGCGGCGCGGCATTTTCCTGAGGAATTCCTCGGTGATCGAGTCCATGGCGCGGGTGGACGCGGTGGTTTTCGACAAGACGGGCACGCTCACCCAACCGCGCCGAGGCGACGACGCGTTTTCGGGTCCGGCCCTGGACCCCGTGGAAGCGGCCGCGGTCCGCGCGGTGGCGGAGCAATCCATGCATCCGCTGTCTCGCCAGGTGGCGGCCTTGCTGGCGGCCGGCGGCGAGCTGCCGGTCATCATGGGCTTCGAGGAGTCGCCCGGCAACGGCACGCGGGCGCGGGCCGGGGAGCGCGAGGTGCGGCTGGGATCGGCGCGGTGGCTCCGTGCGACGGGCATCGGGGTTCCCGACGGCGCGGAAGGGGCGGGGAACGAGGTGTGGCTGGCCCTGGACGGCCGGGTGCGGGGTGTGTTCCGGCTGGGCAGCGCGGTGCGTCCGGGGATCCCGGGCATGCTGGCGGGGTTGGGGCGCCGCTGCCGCATCGCGTTGCTGAGCGGCGACCAACCGCGCGAGCGGGAGTCGTTCCGCCGGCTCTTCGGGGACGGGGCACCGCTGCAATTCGGGCAAGGGCCCGCGGAGAAGCTGCGCTTCGTCCGCGAACTCCAGGAATCGGGCGCGCGGGTGATGATGGTGGGCGACGGCCTGAACGATGCCGGGGCCCTGCGGCAGGGGGACGTGGGGATGGCGGTGGTGGAGGACGTCGCGGCATTCTCGCCGGCCAGCGACGTGATCGTGGAGGCGTCGCGGGTGGCCTGTTTGGCGGACGTGCTGGAGTACTCGCGCCGGGTGGTGCGGGTGGTGCGCCAGGGATTCCTGGTCTCCGCGCTCTACAACGCGGCGGGACTCGCCATCGCGGCGTCCGGCCGGTTGTCCCCGTTCGTGTGCGCGGTGCTGATGCCGCTGAGTTCGGCGACCGTGGTGGTGTTTGCCTGCGCGATGGCCGAATGGCACGCGCGCCGGCTGGGGTTGGGCGGCGAAACGCCGGACCCAACCGCGGTTGAAAGTCCGGCAACCGAGGCCCGGCCATCATGAATGTCATCCTGTTACTCATCCCGCTGAGCCTGCTCATGGCGGGGGGCTTTCTCTGGGCCTTCGTCTGGGCGGTGCGCTCCGGACAATACGAGGACACCTGCACCCCCTCGATGCGGGTGCTTGCCGACGACGGCACGATCCGGAGGCCCGGGGAAAAATCTACGGAAACCGAACCACGCAAAAGTTGATGAAGATAGAAACGTTCAAATACGACAACCGGATCGTGAGGGCTTTTGCCATCGCGACGGTATTGTTCGGGATCGTGGGCATGTCGGCCGGCTTGCTGGCCGCGGTCCAGTTGTTCTTCCCGGATGCCAACCTGAACCTCCAGTACACGACCTTCGGACGCCTCAGGCCGCTGCACACCAACGCCGTCATCTTCGCGTTCGTGGGCAACGGCATGTTCATGGGCATCTATTATTCGCTCCAGCGCCTCTGCAAGGCGCGCATGTTCAGCGATGCCCTCAGAACCCGTCTGAAAACTCGCGGATCCCACGAGATCAGGG
>Ga0114969_10001573_pt1 | contig 19332 bp, 18 predicted proteins | sample M_130807_MF_Meta_FD_87316 | JGI IMG/M metagenome (GOLD analysis project Ga0114969, IMG submission 87316) | Freshwater microbial communities from Lake Montjoie, Canada to study carbon cycling - M_130807_MF_MetaG | ecosystem: Environmental > Aquatic > Freshwater > Lake | place: Lake Montjoie...
GTGGGGGTGTGTACGTAGACATGGACGGGAAAACGGGGTCGTTTATTGCAAAGTATATGGATGACGACGCTACTCAGGATTTAAAGAGCACATATGAACGCGCGTATAAACTCTGCAAACTGTACCCATCGTGGCACTTTTACTACGGGGATTTTAAGGTAATAACATCAGCGCAATCACTTTAAAAAATCTAAAAATTAAAAATTAAAATCTAAAATATATACTTCGGAGACGGGGATACCGCGTACAGAACGGTCAAGTAGCACACAATTGCCAGCACGATGGAGAGGAGCCAGATTGGAATGACGGTCTTGCGCTTGTACCCGATTCCAAACTCTCTCAAGCTGCCGTCGGCATTGTACAAAAACCCGGGCTTCATTTGCTGAATCGAAAAAAATACAATTAAATACAGCAGGATTGCAAACGTCGTCAAATATTTGCGCACGATAAATATATTCATTATTATTAATGGTTAGTTAGTTAGTAGTTAGTTAATATTAATATTTAAATTTAAAATGAATGAAAATGAAATTAATTCATTTTAATTGTAAATTTGATTTGTATTCTTGTTATTTGTTCTTTGTTATTTGTTCTTATTGTGCCTTTTTAGTGCACACGTTCGGGTTATTGGATATTCCGTCCCAGTTCACTCCGCAAGTTTGCGACCATTTATATTTTTCACACAGCCCAGATTGTCCTAAATATTTCGTGTCATCTGTATTAATGTTCGTGCATGTGGTACTCACACCGTTCATATTTTTGCACGTTTTTCCATCGTCGTCCATCACCCAGCTGTCGGGACAGTTTGCAATTACGGGCGGCCATTCACCGATCGTATTTGCCTTTATCATAGAGTACGCAACTACTGCTAAAAACCCAAGAAGCAGCAGCCCCGCAATCATAAGCACAATGCGCTGGAAATTCATATCTTCGAACATTTTACAGAATAAATGGTTTTATATTAGTATTGTATTTTATTATTATTATTATTATTTTATTTTTATTATTATTATTATTATTATTATTATTATATTTTATTTTATTACATCAATAAAATATAATAAAAAATAAAATGCCTGTGATTATGGAAGTCGTTGGTGCAATTTTAGCATTAGGTGCAGCAGTCGCGTGCTATGGTAGCAGGAAATAGTGACACGCGCACACAGTTTTTAACATAATATAATAAAATATGTAATAATATAATAATAAATAAAATAACGAATGAAGATACAGCCATCGTCGTTGGGTTTGTTGGGGGTGTCTGTTATATTTTTGTTTCTTTTGATCAATCGCGTTGACCGTAAGCTAAGTTTGGTTGGACAATTTCCGGATGCAATGAAATTCAATTATGAAAAATATGGCATTTTAGGCATAGTAGGAGTAATTATAATCGCGATAATAATAATAAATTTTTGGATTAAACAACGATAATAATTTATTAATTTATTAATTTATTAAATAATAATTTAATACAGACAAACATATAAATATATATCCATATACTAATAATCATGAATAGTAATAACAATAACAATAACAGTACACCGTTTGCATCACAGCTTGCGAGCAACGGCCGCGTGAACGTCATTGCAACCCCGTCCGCAGAACAGCAGTTTGCAATGTTCGACCGCATTCGCGTAAAGGAGCCAGTCACGTTCCGCAACGCGCTGGACGGCATCTGGGAAGAGAATGCGCTGTCCCGCCTGTTCTTTAGCGGGGCCAACATCCAAATCGTGCAGAACGCGCTTCGGGCCGGCGTCCACACGCGCTCCAACGGCGCGTATTTGATCCCCGTGCAAGACGAGGATTCTCTCAAGATCATCATGCGCGCGGTGTTCTTGCAAAATGCGGCGAACTTGCCGTTTAACTTGACCGACCAAATTGTCGCGCTGAACGACCTGGTGTGCGAATACGCCGTTCCCAAAATATTCAACGAAGCGCAGGGGTACTTGACGTACAAGCACGACATTAGCACCATGTACACGCCGATGGCGCGCCCGTACTACAGCGACTACAAGACAAACAGCCTGCAGCTCAAACACTGGTATTAAATGAAATGGGTATTAAATGAAATGAAATGAAATTAACATAATTACAATAATTAAAATTTAAACGTTATTAATTATTGTTTTTAATTGTATAAAAATGGATTCTTTAAATTTTAATGACATATTGGGTCGAAATGATATCGCTGCAAAATTCAAGCAGTTGCTGCTGGATTTTAATACGAATAAAACCGATATGTCTGTGAAACGCGGTATATACATTTACGGTAGATCGGGGTGCGGGAAAACCGAGTTTGTTACGCGCACGCTGAAGGACATGAAATATGATATTATACGGTACGATGCCGGCGACATTCGCAACAAGACCATCATTGACACCATAACGAAACACAACATGTCGGACCAGAGCGTCATGTCGATATTCGAACAGTCTCCGCGAAAAATCGTCATCGTCATGGACGAGATTGACGGCATGAACACGGGAGATAAGGGCGGAATAACGTCGCTCATCAAATTAATCCGGCCCAAAAAAACAAAAAAACAAAAGAATGAAAGCTATACACTGAATCCAATTATTTGCATCGGAAACTACGAGATGGACAAAAAAATAAAAGAAATAATGAAAGTGTGCCACACGATCGAACTTAAAGCGCCGACATCGCCGCAAATGCGCGCACTGGTTGGTGCAATGATGCCCGGCGTCAACGCGGCACTCGGCGAAAAAATCGCGGCGTTCGTGCAGTTCGACATTCGAAAGCTTGCGACCATATGCGGCGTGTACGTTAAAAATAACGCGATTATCAGCGACGGTGCGATTATGGAAACAATTTTCAGAGCAAAATCGTGCTCTGAAAATAGCAAGCTGATTATGACACAGCTGTTCAACACCCCGTACGCTATCAGCGACCACACGGCCGTTATTAATGAGACGGATCGGACCATAATTGGGCTGCTGTGGCACGAAAACATAACCGATCTGATTACAAACAGCGGCGCGGGGCTGGAGTTTTACGAAATGGTGCTGAAAAACATTTGTTTTGCGGACTACATTGATCGAATAACGTTTCAAAAGCAGATATGGATTTTTAACGAGATGAGTTCGCTAATTAAGACATTTTACAATAATGAGCTGTACCATCGATTTAAACTCGGAACCGGTCATGGCGATAGCGGTGGCGGCGGCATCAGTTGCGCATCAATTGTCAATCCCGCGGATGTTCGGTTTACAAAAGTGCTAACCAAATACAGCACCGAATATAACAATTCGCTATTTATTCAGCACTTGTGCAACCAGATGCTGATGGATCCGAAAGATCTGGTCGAATTCTTTAAAGATTTAAGAACCCGGCACAGCGATGAAATGGTGAGCGAGCTGTTTGAACAGTACGAAATCACTCGACTGGATATCGACCGAATGTACCGGTACATTGACAAATTCTCTACCAACGGCGTATGCGCGGTTGGCGCCAAGACGTCAAACCGTGGTAGAAACCCAGAAGCCGATAACGATTATTACGATAGCGACATCGATAATGATGCCGCGGCAGGTTATGCCGGCTGCTGCGCTGCGACGGGGATGGATTTGGACGACCGTATAAATGAGTAGCATTGATTTACGACTTAGATACGTCGATGCTGTCGGTAAAACAAATGTACAGTTGATTTTGTTTGGATAGTTCGGTTTCCAGATATGCGTCGCAAGACAGGTTGTACCGAATCTTATCCGTGATATCCGATATGCTGATGTCAAGATCATCGTCCACCGCCGCAGAACCAGACCCGCCACCAAACATACTCGCACCCGCGCCGGCATCATCTGCACCCTCGTCGTCGCCGCCGCCGCCGCCCGCATGAAGTCGCTTCTTTGGTTTTTTTACTGACTTCTTATTCTGCGTGTGATGTTTTGCAGCGCGTTTCCATTTGCCGGCAATTTCAACCGTTTGATTATTTGCGTCATACTTTATATTTGAAGGTTCGTATTTGAGATGCACAATTTCAGATCCGTCTTTGCCACCACCACCGCCACCGCCACCGCCACCGCTCACGTGTATAGACACATCAGTAATTGCGCAGACATCGATTTTAAATTGGCTGCTGGCCACAAATGTCGATATTTTGTCCGCGTGTTCGTCGGTTATGTCAACCGGCGTATCGCATTCTTGCTTGGAATCGTACGTGAACAGCGAAGGTTTTAGACTTATTGTGTATTTTGCAGACAACGAAAGAGTTTGACCCATGGTATTTTATTTCGGTTTATAATTTAATAAATGAATATAATTTATATTGTTTTACTCATTAATTAATTAATATACAGTATAATAATAATATATAATAATAAGGGGATCTAATGCGCATTAAAAATGAAAATAAAATTATAGCGACGATCAAATCAAATAGAACTAGAACTAGAACAATAAATAGAACAAAAAAACGGTGGCCCCAATTGGTCAATACGCACGTGTGTCATTCGAAGCGCGTTCGTAAATGGCAGCTGACACCCGCACGCGAGCTGGTGTTTTTAACGGATACCGTTTTCGAATTAACTGCGACGTCTCTTCCGTTTTTTATTTCCAATTTCACGTATTCGAATCATAAATGGTTTAAGTTTGTCATCGTCGAACACCAATCCAAACCGCACATATACGTTGCGAATGGGACACGTCTTACGCGACATTCGGCCATTTACATTCAGGCAATGGTCGACCTTATACAGAAACAGAACCCCGGGACTGAAACAAATCAATACGCTGGACTGCTGGACGTCTACAATAATATAATGATGTATAAAACGTCGAAGCGGGGACCCATGTCGTCTCCGGAACTTGATGCAATGTTGCGCAGTTTCAATGCGCTGATAAAAAAGCATTTCGAATGCATGCGCGTAATATCGTCGGGGTCGGGTACCGTGTTTTCAGGAGGTGGTACTGCTGCCCCGGGGTCAACTGCAGTGGTGTGTTTGAACACAAAGTCTGGACATTATCGGCCGCCTCTGAATAACATTGTCGTAGCGAGGGACATATTTAAATCCCTGCTCCCATTATCAAAGCTGGATATTGACGTGATTGTCCAGCGAAAACGGCGCGACGGATCTCTGAAAAAAACATTTGGTAAATATGCAGAAATGTATATTGGAACGTGTATACCAAACCCAGATTAAACCTAAAATAAAATATGATTGATTCTTATTTTATTTTATTTTATTTTATTTTATTTTATTTTAAAAATAGTATTGTTATTAATTGGTATTAATTATTCGTTATTACTTAGATTAACTAGATTAACTCGTTGTGAGAATGGCTCTTGATGAGATCGACCGCGCATTGGGGTTTTGCATCGTCATGAATGAAACTGACGACCTTGCATTTCGCGGACGCGTCGCCAGATCGCAGCATCGCGGTAATTTGGCGCATCAGCTGGTCAAACATTTCGGTCTCCTCCATAGTTGCGGCGAACTGCGCCTTGAGCGAGGCTACCAATTTTGCAAACTTCAGGTATTCTTCGTATGCAGCCTTTGACAGCTTGCTCACATCAATGTAGTCTTGCTGCAGCCCGTCCAGCTTCTTTTTGGCGGCATCGGTCTTGTACGTGTCAACCGTGAGCGCAGACTTGTGTTTCTCGAGAAATTTGAGAAAGTCGTTGGCAACATCGTCCGTCGATGCAAACGTGCTGTTTCGGAGTTTGAACATCAAGTCGGCAAGTTCCTCTTTTTCGCCAAGGTTCAACCCGACCAAGCCGTTCACCCCGGATTCGAGGCCGCTCAGTGTGTGTTTTAATGCTTCCAGCGTCGCAATGAATCTGGGTTTAAACAGCCGCAGCTTTAGCAGGTACGCGTTATCGGACATCATCGCGCGGTAGTGCGAAATGAACGTGCTGTTTGCGGCGACGATCTCCCGTTTCAGCGCAACGAGTCGTTTCGCGTACAAGTCATATTTCAATGAACTCACGTCTGCGTCTTGCTTTGACTCTTTGTAATCGTGCTCGCTGTGTTTCAGCTCGGCCTGCTGCTTGTCGGAATTTTGTTTGAGCAACTGTTCGATTTTGGCGGTGAGGTCGTGCATCTTGGACTGAGTTGCCTTGTGAAATTTGTGAATCGCTGCGGTCAAATGCTTGGGTTGCGTGTGATCTTCCGACGACTTTACGCCGACAATTGTGGTGGGGGTGGTGGCGGCGGGGGGAGCTGCTTTGTCATCGGCAACCTTGGCAGAACGAGCTTTATCGGCAATAACGGCCTTGTCGGCAATGCGTTTGGCGTGAATTGCCATTGGGACTGCGGTTGCTGGCAACTTCTCGCATCCAGATGCAAACAAGCACTCGGGGCCGGTGGGCTTCCAGACAAGTTCCCATTTGGAAAGCGGGGAAGTGGGACCACCGTACCCGGACATTTGCCAATCCTTGGTTCCGCGCTTGACGTCCATTACTTTTCCATCGGGTGCCGAAAAGTCGGCATTGGATGCAACGCCGTCGGCGTTTCCGCACAAGCCCTTCATTTTACCGAAATATGCAGTGGGCACGTTCACTTCCAGAGCCCCACAGTACCCACCTTCTATCATGACTGCAAATCCGCCGGGGCCGGTAATGTGCATGGCCGTGGTTTGATCCTTTTCTCCGCGCCAGGCGATGTTCTGCTTTCCGTACCTGACCTGCACGCCACCAAACGTCTTGGTGGTATCCTTCGCCAAATCAACGGCCACCCCGTTCACGCGAAGTTTGCCGTAGTTGTACACGTCTACTTCCACGTACACGTCGCCGAATCGAACCACCGCACCGATAATGCAGCACGGCACGCCGGGAGCGTCTGCGCCGTTCTTTTTGACGCGTTCCTGCACTTCAAACCGGTCGTCGTCCGAACCGGCAATGACGAAAATACCCGCTTCTTGCAAATGGTAGATGTCGCGATCGTAGCTGGTGAAATGGGGGTCGCCGGAAGCGATGCAGTAGCGTTTGCTAGTGCCAACCGAGCTAGATTTTGACAAGAATTCTTCTGTGGTAAGTGCGCCTAATTTCGCAATGTCTTCACTTTTCATGATCATCATATCCTCTAAACATCCATCGTAAATTTGCTGCCGATTTTCAATTCCGAGCGATTTGCAGAATTTGGCGGCGCGAACACCTTCGGCGGTTGCGAGCCACTTATCAACGGCTGTTTCCTGCTGCTTTACACTGGGTGCGGCAACAACCGTGGGTGCAACAGTTTTAACGGCAACAACCGTGGGTGCAACAGTTTTAACGGCAACAACCGTGGGTGCAACAGTTTTAACGGCAACAACTGTGGGTGCGACGGGTGCACGAAATGGTGGGTTTGCTACGACGACAGTGTGGTGGCGATGACGATTTATATGAAGATGGACTACGGGGCGAACTACGGGACTAGGGCGAACTACGGGACTAGGACGAACTACGGGACTAGGACGAGACACGGGACTAGGGCGAACTACGGGACTAGGGCGAACTACGGGACTAGGGCGAACTACGGGACTAGGGCGATGTCTCAATAATTGTCGTCCCATCCAATCGCCACCGTCGTCATTTACAATATCCGACGAAACGGGAATTGGAATTGCTAAACAACTAATTCCAATACTGCAGAAAAAAATTAATCCAATAATATGTTTCATAATTACGAGTTTTTATAATATGATATGCGAAAATATCTTTAACTGATTTTACCATATTCATTTTTTTATATTCATTTTTTTATATTCATTTTTTTATATTCATTTTTTTATATTCATTTTATTTTTTATAAAATTGAATATAATAACAAAAAACGACAAAAACATATTATATATAATCATACATATAGTATATTCACAACAATACATAACAAATGCGCCGCCAAAGCGTTCGTCGCAATTCCCGCTCACAATCGCCACCACCAATTTCGGATCGCGGTCGGGCTTCAAGAGACGCCGATCTAGCTCGCAGCGCGTCTCAACAACAGCGGTTAAATGACATGGTTGCCACGTATTTAGAAAATGTATTCGTATCAAAAGACACGTACGAATTGGAAGCTCGGTTTGGGACGCACGGAATTAAACCCATAACGCGACGCGATTATGAAAACGTTATTGAAAAAATACGGTCTGCTGGATACGTCCCAACTCGCATAAACAATTATCATTTGCGCATTCAGTGCAATGGCGGTGGCGGTGGTGGTGATGGGACTGGGGCAGATAATCGATCCGACGTTCGAGTTGAAGTGAACGGTCTTGCGAATATTCAGGAATATTGCAGGACAAATGAGCTGAATCGAGATCATACCACATTTAACAAAAAAGATGGCGTATGGATTGGCGCAGGTAATGCCGGTACAAGAGTTCAACCCATTCGGTTTGATGACTTTAATTTCAAAGTCAGTCTTCAAAAGGAACGCCGACTGCGATACGAATCGCCGGATGTATCCAACATCGCACCGAAATCAAAATGGGACCGGCTTAAAAAAACGTTTCGATACTTGAACCGAACGTCATTTGAAGTTCCCGGGATGCCAATTCGCATCGATTTAAGTGTGGTGAAGGAATCGCACCACGAGTCAGGATCGTGGCGCATGATTCCGGAACACAATTTCACGAACGCCAAGGTTACCGAATCGCCCTTAAAATACGAAATCGAAATCGAGATTCTCAATGACCGCGTCGGACCGGGCAAATACGTCAACAGTTCGCCCGCACTTGCGCATGTTCTGCGCGGCGCAATAAAACTCGTGTTGTGCGGTCTTCAGGGGACAAATTTCCCGGTATCGTACCCCGAAATTCAATCCGTATGCAACGAATATCACCGACTATTGCATTCAAAAGACCGACCCAATGCAACCGGCGACGACCGATACGACGACCGAGACCGAGACCGAGACCGAGACCGAGACCGAGACGTCCAGCTAAAACCGTGGAATTTCATAGGCCCGTCATCAGTAACTCTGCAAATGCCGCATATTGTGGACGATGGTGGAACCGCACCGTATGCGGGAGAGGGCCTTCCGAACATTCGACACAATTACACGGTGACAGAAAAAGCCGACGGAATAAGAAAAATGCTCTTCGTGAATCGCGTCGGTCGCATGTATTTGATTGACATGGCGATGAACGTGCAATTTACTGGCGCGGTGTGCCTTGACGACCAACTTCACAACACGCTGATTGACGGAGAACACATTATGCACGATCGGGACGGCAATTTCATTAATTTGTACGCGGCATTTGATATTTACTACGCGCGCACAATTGATATTCGACACTTGGCTTTCGTCATTTCAAACGTGGACGCGGAGCCGACCAATATGCGGTTATACCACCTGCAACAGTTTATGCGCAATTCGGGCGGAACCACGTTTCGGTCCGTGGTGTCTCCCAATGCGCAGTCGCCGATCCGCCTCGTCGCGAAACGATTTGAAATCGCAAATCCCAGCGTGCCAAACGACATATTTCGATGCTGCCGCGCAATTCTGGACCGCGTTCGAAATGGCGCATTCGAATACGGGACCGACGGGCTCGTATTCACTCCTGCAAATACGGGTGTCGGCGTTTCCAGCGTCGGGGTCTACGCCCCCCTTTCAAAAACAACCTGGACCCGGTCGCTAAAATGGAAGCCGGTGGAGCACAACACCATTGATTTTCTGATAACCACCGAAAAGAACCGCGATCAACACGACATTGAAAAACACATGCTGAGTGCAACAGTAGACGAACCCGTGGTTCGGTACAAGACGCTCACGCTGCGTGTGGGATATTCCGTAAAAACGGACGGGTACTTGAATCCGATGAGCACCGCACTCGATCTTACCGGCGACGCGAGATCCGATACTGCCGCCGGGCTGAATACTCCAACCACCATCGTAGATCAGGACCGAGACTACGTTGCGGCACCGTTTTATCCCACTCTGCCACCCGATTCAACCGCTCACATTTGTAATTTGCAACTGTGCTTGACCGCTTCCGGCGAGTATCAAATGCAAACGGAAACGGGCGAACCATTTAGTGATCGCAGCGTGGTCGAATTTCGGTACGACCGGGATCGCGAGGCCGGGTGGAGGTGGATTCCGATTAAAGTCCGGCACGATAAAACACTCATGAAGGATCTGGGAAACGCGTTTCGAGTTGCAAATGATAATTGGTTTTCGATCCACAATCCCGTCACCGAAGATATGATGCGCACCGGCGACCACGTTCCGGCCAGCATACTTGACACGGACGCGTATTACGACCGCGCGCCGATCGTTCGCGACGGGGTGCGCCTTCGCGACACGTCCACCATGCAACCGCTACGCGATTTTCACAACCTGTTTGTTAAACACTCGCTCATTTCGGCGGTGTGCAAGCCCGGAGACACACTTATCGACATGGCGGTCGGAAAAGCCGGCGACCTTGCAAAATGGGCGCATTGTGGGCTGTCGTTCGTGTTTGGAATCGATGTTTCGGAAGACAATATTGGAAATCGGCACGATGGTGCGTATGCGCGGTATTTGAACCTCCGCAAATCAAAGTCGATGATGTCGCTGCCGTATGCGGTATTTGTTCAGGGAGACAGCGGAAAAGTGATACGCGCAAGCGCAACGGACGCAGACGTTTCAACAGAAAGTGGAAACGCATATAAATCCATTGCAAATGCGGTATTCGGTGAAGGGGGTGAAGCCGATCCAGCGGTTGTTGGGCGCGGCGTGATGCGGCATTATGCGGTTGGAAAGGACGGATTTAACACCTGCTCCGTACAATTTGCGCTGCACTATTTTTGGAAGGATGTGAAGACGCTGCACACGTTTCTGCGCAACGTGAGTGAGTGCACTAAAGTTGGTGGTCATTTCATCGGAACGTGCTACAACGGTGAGCGCGTTTATAAAATGCTGGCGTTCGACAAGGCTGCAGTCGGAGACTCGCTCACGGAATACGACGGTACGGGGCGTCTGGTTTGGTCGTTAACGCGTCAGTACGCTCAGACCGAGTACTTAAACGACGAGAGCTCTATCGGGTACGCGATTGACGTGTTTCAAGAATCCATCAATAAAACGCACCGCGAATATTTAGTGAACATGGTTTACTTGGCGCGACTTATGGAGAGCTACGGGTTTGTGCTGGTATCAAAAGAAGACGCGAAGCGCGATTATCACTTGCCAAACAGCGCGGGCTCTTTTCGCGAGCTGTTTGAAATGATGAATCAGGAAATAGCGGCAGCTCCAGAATTGGCGGGTAAATATAAAATGGGTCCAACAATGAATGGGTTGTATCACACAACCATATCATTTATGCACAATTATTTTATATTTCGAAAGCGGGAGCAGGTGAACGCCAAACGTGTATCGGAGGCGTTTATTAAAAACGAGGGAGTTCATGAGGCAATTCAGGCACATTTAAGTGCGGAGCCGTCATCCATAGGGGCGAGTGCAAAGGTGCCTGCGAAGGTGGCAGCAGCAAAAGCACCAGCAAAAAAAGCAAAAGAAATGGAGACCGACAAACCAAAGACCGATAAACCAAAGACCGACAAACCAAAGACCGACAAACCAAAGACCGACAAACCGAAGCCCGACAAACCAAAGACCGACAAACCAAAGACCGACAAACCGAATCAATCGACTGATGATTAATATAAATACAAATAAAACAAACAGTTTTAACAGTTTTAACAGTTTTAACAGTTTTAACAATAAGTATTAAAAAAAATAAATAATAAACAATAACCCAAACAAAAAATATAAAATATAATAAATAATAGTTGTAGTATATATTTTTTTTTCATATTTCATACATCATCACGCAATGAACCAGAAACAAGAATTTTGGTTGTCTGATCCAACCGTTCTGTTGCACAAAGACCACATTGGCGAATTGTGGCCGAAATCAGGAACTGCGTTGGAATCGAAGCTGAATGCGGGGTCAAGACTCATCATCGTTCTATCCGTTTTAGGGTATTTGATTACAATGAACAACAGTTTTTTTATTATAGGATTTATTACTTTAGCTATTATCGGGGTACTTTACAACATTAATAATTCAAACTCCGCCACGGGTATAGGCGATATATTGGGGTTTTTGGGTGGCGGTAAAAAAGAGGGGTTTGACGCCGAAGATACCAGGCGATCGCGAGCCGAGATATTCGAGACGGCCAAGCTCGGGATGAAGCGTCGCGCCCAAGAGTATGGCGATGTCTCCATTCATGGCAATTTCACATCTCCAACGCCCGCAAATCCGCTCATGAACGTCATGCTGCCGGAAATAAAGTACGCCCCCGCTCGCGCAAACGCGATGCCCACATTTGTCCCTGACGTTGAGACACGGATCAATGAGACCGCAAAATCATACATTAGCACTAATTTCGACGCCAGCGCACGAAACGCTGTGCCGGTTAACGATGCCGGTCAACCGCCAACCCAGAGCGAACATGAAACCCGGGACATTTACAACAAGTTGTTTTCGAATCTGGGCGACAGTTGCGAATTTGAGCACTCGATGCGCAGCTTTTATGCGACGCCCAACACCAGAGTTGATAATGACCAGGCCGCATTCGCGAAATTCTGCTACGGAGATATGCGATCGTGCAAGGAGGGCGATGAATTTGCGTGCAGTCGAAACAGTTCGCGCATTGGCCAAATTGTTGGCGCATAATTACATGCATAAAAAAATTGATCGATAATATACGATTCATTTATTATGTGATAAGCAATCAATCAAACAAACAACACCAAACCAGACCAGACACCCCCCCCCACGCAATTAATAATGGCTTACAAATCAACATCTCGCCCTCACCCTCAACGTTCTCGTGAATGCAAGGTATGCATTGACTCTGGAAAAACGGTCGAAGAATACACGTCCCATTGGGTGAAAGACCGCGAAGGTAATGTCGTTTGTCCAACATTGCTGAATCAAAAATGCCTTGTTTGCGGCAAATGTGGACATACTGCCGGCTATTGCAAAATGACGGTTATTGAGACCAGCAGGACCGGTGGATTAATTGGGAATGAGTCGTTCGAGAGATACAAACAACCATCATCCTTGAAAGTCCCAAAACCCGTCATATCTGTCAGGCCGGCAAGCTCGAACAAATATGCAATACTTGGACTCATGATGAAACAGGCCGAAGACGAAAGAGAGGAGGAACTTGCCACATTTCCAGCACTCCTCCTCCCAGAACTTGAGAACAAACCTGAAATTACGCGCCCCGCGACTGCGAATACTCCAACCGCGGCAATTGTTTCATGGGCCAACCGGCTCAAAACACCTCCATCAATTACGCAATTACAACAACAGCGACAACAACGCAACCCCACCAGACCCACTAGACCCAAACCAGTTCAAATCTCCGTCAGTTGGGGAGACCAATGTGAATGAATACCAACCCGAACTGAAGCAGATTGGGCCAAAATAATAAATAAAATCTAACCCAATAACCTTTAGTTTTTATTTCATACAAATTGTACATTTATTTTTTATTTTTTGTATATCGAATGCAACGCTTGTTTTTACGACTGCGAATACGATGGATCAGTGCCACGCGCTTGCGGGTTGATGACATTTTACCACCAGAAGAAGGAATATTTGCTCGGCGCCTTTTAGAATCACGAGAAGGTGAAACACGAGAAGGTGAAACATGAGACTTAATTTGTGGCACATATCGTTCAAATATCATGTCGAGTGTTGGTTGTGCGTTACCATATTCATCTACATCTTCTTTTACACTCATAATATACTTAATAGTACGCATAAATAATTTTGAGCGTCGGTCTGGTAATAATATCTCCGAATCTGCCGCAGTTATGTTGCGATTAATTATTCCAATAATATCTTTTTTATTAGGTTCGGGATCGGCTTTGGTCCAAATTCCACCATCATTATATTGTCTTTTAACGTAATGACACAATTCCGATTCCGACGATGAAAACTTCGCACCAGCTATCTTTTCAATATTTTCTAAATCGTGTTTATATTCATCAATTTGCATGGCTGCACCAGCAAGATCGCGACGCAATTTTGATATATATCTACACGATGGATCCAAACATGTTAAAACGTACCCCATTCCTTGTTGAAACATATTTATCATATCCGAATGGGTTGTGCGACGATAAACAACCATGTTTAAAAATAAACGTGCATAATACACCATTTGTTTAGGATCGTATTTACAAAAAACAAATATTTTATTAAGCCAATATAGCTGCTGATCTAAAAGATTTATATTTGGATCTGTTTTGGTGCACCTTTCAGAATATGTTTTGTTTACATTTTCGAGCATTTTTTCTGGCATGGGTGCAATATTAGCACCATCTACTAGATGCGGAAACTGCCTATACAGTTGAATTGACTCTTCATCACCATGGTGAGCTATTTCCATTAAAAATGGGAGAGTTTTATTAGTAAACCCGCTATCATCAGGATTGGTTGTTTCTGAAATGGATATGCCATAAGTTGGACATAATTCAGGTAGTTCACGAGGGTTTGGTTCTAAATAATGTAATCGGTCACGAGTCGCGCAAATGATATTAAATCCGCCACCTGGAAATGTAATACCAATAGATTCCCATGCGTATCGTAGAAATCTAGCTAAAATGTATAAATTGGCAGATGGATGCTGCATTAAGCTAATTTTTACGAATGTATCCACATTGTGCTGTCTCTTCTGGGACAAATTTTTTTTCAACTCAAGATATGCTTCATACATTGCTTGCTTTGTTTCCGGAGTTGGGGATTCATATAAATTGAATTTACTCGTATACCACGACCACCAAAAATCTATTCCATATGTTTTAGGTTGAATACTTTCTAGCTTTCGTTTAATCCCAATTGAAGTAAATGGAGCAAGTATTGGAGCAAGAAAGGACAATTTGCTAGTTATTGTCTGAGGCCAACTGTAATTAGACTTATTTAGTGTTGTGTTCACAATACCCGTAATGGTATTAATCTTTTTCACGGGCATCATAATTCCCGATTCGCCGGGACGACCACTGAGAGATAACGTTAAAACATTATTATTAGGTAGTCGAATTTTTGGTACTTCGGCTGAATGGGCTTGAATTGTCGCGGTCATCCTGTGTTTCAGTCGTTTGGGTTCAGCACACCTTGCATATAGTTCGAGCATAGCATTAACACCTGGGTTAATACATATTTCTAAAAATTTTAAGTATTCGGCCTTAACAAAATCTAACGATTCCTTACCAAAAAAAACTTTTTTTTTAGCATCATCTAATATTTCTTTAGAAATTTTGGCATCATTTCTTTTTTTTATATATAACTGTATCTCCATAAGTTGGAGATAACAGTTATTAATATGTTCATCGATTTTTTCTTTTTCAACGTAGAATGCGGCTATTTCGTCAGGGGTTATAGGTAGAATAATATCTATTGGGATTGGACTTGGGCTTGGTCTTGGTCTTGGGCTTGGTCTTGAGCTTGGTCTTGAGCTTGGTCTTGGGCTTGAGCTTAATTCCATTTTAAAATGCAATATTATATTATATTATATTATATCATTTTTATTTAAAGATGGTTAAATAATAAAATAAAATGACCGACATTTACGTATTTGGAGACAGCCACGCGTGGAACGGGTGGACCGAATGGCCCGTCTGGCATATTGAACCGAATCGCGTGGTTATTTACCACATGGGACCGGTTTTGGCGTACACGGTTGGTGCCAAGGGAATAGACCGAATGAACCTAAAGGATCACAGCACGATACGAAGCGGAGACGTGGCCGTGTTCTCGTTCGGGGAAATCGACTGCCGCACGCACATCAGTCGCCACATTCACGACCGGTCATACCAGGCAATTATCGACGACATCGTTGCTAAATACTTTGAGTGCATCAAGCTGAATGCCGACCGGTACGATGCAGAGAATCCCCTTAAAATATGGGTGTACAGCGTCCCGCCACCCGCGTATCGCAACTCGATCGTGGAACAGGATAAGTTTCCGGTCAGCGCGTCCGACGACGAGCGCAAGCAGTACGTTCTATATTTTAATTCCAAACTGCGCGAGTTTTGCGGGAAGTACGCGTACGGATTCTTCGACGTGCACGACGCGTACGCCGACCAGAACGGGATGCTGAATCGCGAGTTGTCGGATGGCACGGTTCATATCCGCGACAGTCGATACATCATTGAGTTCATTCGGGCCAACGGTATTGTTTAATTTTTTAATTAAAATAATGTTATAATTTATACAAATAAAATATGAAAGTAATAAAGTTTCCAATACGATATTTACCGAGAGGGTTAACAAAACGGGATAAACGAACGCAGTTTGGAATGTTAATAAAAACAAAAAAATTATATAAACAACATAAATATTATACGCGCAAACGGTTATCATCTTACAGAAATAAAAAATCAAACCACGTCTTGAATGCTCGTAAATTATATAATATACAAAACATAACACCAAACAAAGAATTAGCGCTGAAAACTGGTTGTAAATTATTAGCATTGCAACAAATTGTTAAAAAAGGAGAAGGTGCGTATTATTCATCGGGTTCAAGACCCAACCAAACACCGCAATCGTGGGGATTGGCGCGATTGGCAAGTTCGTTAACTTCTGGCAAATCTGCCGCAGTTGATTACGACATAATTAAAACGGGATGTGATCATAAAAAAAAGGCATTTATTTTAGCAAATAAATCTAAGAAAAAATATAAGTTTGGTCATACTAAAACTAAAAAATCGACATTTAAAATGTGAAAATAATTTAATATTTTAATATATTTAATATATTTAATACGATAGATTATGTCTCAAAATTTTATAACATATGGATGCTGGAACAAGGGTGCGTGCACTATTGGCAACGCGTCAAACGGTGTTTCCGCGGTGATAACCGAGATGGATGCGCGCGTCTCTCAAATGGAGATTAAGCCATCGTTCGTTGCAGTTGCGGGAGACAATTATTACCCGAAAATAGACGAAGCTACTGCAACGACTCCAAAAAAAAAATATTTTAATGAAAGTGAACTGAAGAGCGGATTTGCATGTTTGAGAGATTTTCAACGAAAGCACAAAGTGCCGATTGACATTATAGGTGGAAATCATGATACGGAAAACACGCTGGATTTTGAAATAATTACAAGTAGTGGCAGTCGTAGCCGTAGTCGGCGACAAAATGCCAGTGCCGCCGCCGCCACCGCGGCCGCCACATATAAGAAAAATGGATGCCTCATCACGCGGACCGAAATTAACATGGCCAAAAGTGCGATAATGACGTTTACCATGTTTAACTGCCGCCTGTTTGGCACAGGCAATCACACGCTGATTCTAATGCTGGATTCTAATATTTATATTGAAAATATGACCAAACTGAAAGACTGTTATTTACCGTTATTGCGCAACACTGTGCGACATTTACGAAATTCGAGAATGTATCCCGCGGAGCTGAACGTATCCGCATTTGCCGCAATAATTCAAGACGCGGTTGCCGAGGTTGAACGAGCGACGGCGGTTGATGGTGCAACAACGGTTATTGTTGAAACGCTGCGAAGCGTTCAGCTTGCATGGGTAAACCATATCCTGGAAGCCGCCACAAGGATTGGGAGCGTTAAAAATGTGGTTATTATTGCGCACCACCCTCTCGCATATTATAAAATAAAAAAAGGTAAATTGGATTTTCAAACGGGTACCAATAAGGATGATGCCGAATATTTAAAATTGTGCCATCGTATTTACGGGCATTTCGCTTCGGCGCAATATTTCTACAGCTGCGCGGACTTGCACACGTACCAGGCAGGGACCGTCGTGCTGGTGTCTTCGTCCGCGTACCCTGCGGGACCGATAATCATAAACCAACAAATTGCCGGAACTGGGGGGACGACATTAGAAAAAGAATACGCGACGGTCGATTCGGTACGCGGTGTTGAGCAACAAACGACAAGCACTGTCGTCGTCGGCGGTATTACGATTACGTATAATATGTCCGTTGCAATTCACTCGCACGGTTATTTACATTGGACCGAGACACCCGAATCATTATCGGTTGAATTTATACCGGTTCGTCTTCAAAGATCGTCGGGATCGCCAGAATCGCCAGGACATGCGGGTGGCACACCCCGACGTCATTGTCGTCGTCGCCGTCGAACTCGAACCGTCCGGCATCGAAAAATGTATCGCAATCGATCCTATAAAATGAAATAAATGAACCGATTTAGTAATATAAATAAAAATAAATAAATAAATAAATAAATAAATAATAATAAGCCCAATAAATAATAATAAGCCCAATAATAATAAAATAATAATAAATAATAAATAAAAATAATAACAATATAAAATAAATAATAAAACAATAAATAAAATAACAAATAGCAAAATGTCCTTCACATTTGACAATCTCTCTCGGATCGGGAATGACAACATCGACTTGAGCCAGCGCAACGTTCAGAACTTGCATTCGGCCAACTATAACTTATTGAACTTTTTCGCATCAGACTGCACGATGGCGCGCCCCATTGATTTCGCCACATCTCAACCCAACGTGTTTTACAACGGCTCGCACCAGGTTGGTATCGGCGGGTGCAATATTGACACCAATTCGAAACTCACGATTGGTAGCGAAAATACGTACAACAAGGACAAATTGAGTCTTAACGAGCGCCCGTTTAAAACGGTCCCATATTTAGGAAAGGGGAAGGTTAACCCCGTTTTAGAGTCGCAGCTCATGCAGGGCGACAACTTTACGAACCGTAAGAGTGTAAACATGCTGAGCGAGCAGAGCTATATGGGACTCTCCAACACTCCACTTCTTCCTGCTCTGGAAGCGACGCTGAATAATTCCGCGAATTTTGTGGAAGGTGCAGCAGTGGAGGGCTGGATCCGAGGCGGCGTCCCTGTGAGACAGCTCGTGCGCGACGTTAATCAGAACCAGTGAAACGGTGAAACGAAACTTACATTTTCTTGACTGATATGTGATAAAAAAATTGAAATGATTTTTTATCAGATATCATATACTGCAGTGCATCTCCATTTATCGAATCAACGAATCAACGAATCATCGAATCATCGAATCATTATGTCTTATCAATCTTCTTCTCCGTCTCCGTTCTGCAAGGTTTGTCGTGATGCTGGATGTTCTGAAAAAGAATACACCAGCCACTTCGTCAAATCTCGCGGAGAGGTCATATGTCCAACGCTCCTGAACCAAGCCTGTCGAATCTGTAAAGTGAATGGTCATACATCGTCCTACTGTCCCGACCGCCGCCAGCGTGAAGAGCCCCGTCGTGATGACTACCGTCGTGAAGAGCCCCGTCGTGATGACTACCGTCGCGAAGAGCCCCGTCGTGATGACTACCGTCGCGAAGAGCCCCGTCGTGATGACTACCGTCGCGAAGAGCCCCGTCGTGATGACTACCGTCGTGAAGA
>Ga0114969_10001574_pt1 | contig 19331 bp, 11 predicted proteins | sample M_130807_MF_Meta_FD_87316 | JGI IMG/M metagenome (GOLD analysis project Ga0114969, IMG submission 87316) | Freshwater microbial communities from Lake Montjoie, Canada to study carbon cycling - M_130807_MF_MetaG | ecosystem: Environmental > Aquatic > Freshwater > Lake | place: Lake Montjoie...
GGTAATGTTTGCGGGAGGAGACCATCTCGGACTTGTCTGCACAAGCACTGGTCCGATGATATTGTAGGTCTTTGAATATATTGTTGATCCGCCACTTCCTCCCGTGCCGTTCGATGCTGCGGTGATTCTTCCTTGTGCATCCACGGTGATGTTTGCATTGGTATATGAGGCGGGTGTCACCGCAGTGCTTGCCAAGGCGATGGTTACTGCTGAAGAGCCATCGAAACTTGTTCCCGACAGTCCTGTACCTATGGTGAGCGCGTTGGTGGTGGTACCTCCACCGCCACTGCCGGATGCGTTGATCGTGATGCTTCCCGAAGTATTCGTGATGGTCACATTGGTTCCCGCAGTCAGTGTCGCTAGCGAGAACCCTGATCCCGTACCAATCAGCAACTGGCCGTTGCTTGGCGTTGCGGTCTGTCCTGTTCCGCCATAGTTCACGCCAATGGCGGTGGCAAGCCACGAACCTCCCGTGATGGTTCCAAGCGAAGAACTTCCTGAACCGACATACAGTGCATAATTATTTGTTGCGCCCGTTGGAGCATTGACATACACGCCGTAGGCATTCGTAGCATTGGTAACCGATGTATCCACGAACAACCCATAGGCATTGGTCAAGGAAAGATTTGATATTGTGCCCGTTTTTGTCGGCACACCCAGTATGTGCGCGGTAGCGGCGTTGGTAACCGTCATTCCCGAAGCCAACGCGCTGATGCTTGTCGGCTTGAAACTGTTGACATGCATCGCCGAGACCGTCAAACTGGTTTGTGCGGTAGTGATGGCGGATGTTGAAGCGGCAACATTTATGCCAGTCACATATATTGTAGATGCAGAAACACTTAATGAAGTAGAGGAAAGACTATCTTTAGGGGTGGATTGAATGGTCAAGCCGTAGCTCACTTCCGAAGAAGTTCCTACGGCCAGACCTCCCGTGACAACTTGGCTACCAACAAGATCGAACCTGTTGGTAGCCGAGAAACTTGTTACCGGCATTTTTTATCCTTACGAGACTTCAAGTGTCGTGATTGATGCCGCCCAGACGGTCGCAGAGGCTGCTTCGCACGTCACGGTAATCAAGATATTATTTGTACCAGTAGTAATATCAATGGTAGACATATCAAGGGCGCTGTCTCCGAATGCTGACACAATCGGATCCGAAACCATGGTTGCGTTACCAGATGCTCCACGCTTGAATGTCGTGATGATATCCCACGAAGCGGAAGCGCTGTTCGTCGCGTTATAGGCGATGACCTTGACGCTTGCTGCCCATGTACTACTTGCGGGAATGATGATCTGATCGGTAACGTTATCGACGAACGCTGCTCCACTGACCGTCATCTTTGTGGCAGCAGTGGAAGAAGTGGCCATCCTCATGGTGTATATACCGGCGTTGAGCGTTACGTTGTTTGCCGTATTGTTATTAATCGACGACTGCCCGAAAGACAACGCGGAAGAACCAATATTTGACGCATTGAGAACTTTCTTTGCAGCTCCACCATTCGCGAAGAGGTAAAGATCGCCCGAAGTGGTGTACAGGCGGGTATCACCGGATGCAGTACCGCCGGTGCCGGTTCCGTCCTTGAAGTTGATGCCAAGTGCACCGTTTGTGGTAATAAAACCCGATCCAGTTACAAGTCCGGAAGAATTCAGGGAATCAGCACTGGACGTTCCAATGTTTCCGCCGCTGTAGATGACTGTTCCGCCTCCACCAAAGGCCACGGAAGCAGCACTTGTGGCCGAGAATGTGAGCGTCTCGCTTATCGTGAGGGTCTTGCCGTCAACAATGGTGAGTGTCGAGCCTGATGCAGGAGCGGTGATGACGAGCTTGTTTACTGAGGTTGCCGTCGCAACACCAATATCGGGTGTGGTCAGCGTCAATCCGGCTAGGGTCAGAGTACCGCTAGTGCGATTGAGCGCAACGCCCGTCGTGCCAATGTATACGGTGGAGTTTCCAAGCACCCCGGAAGGAATTGTTCCGGAAAGATTTCCGGCGGTCAAACTAGTAAGGTTTGCGCCAGAAACGGCACCAAAAGAACCGCTCCATGTTCCCGTCGCGATTGTTCCAACGGTAGTGATTGATGCTTGTCCCGCATACGTGGAAGCAATATCAATGCTGTCCGTGGCAACACTGATGCGATCTGCCGTGCCGACTACATCAAGCGAGTTGCCAGTCTTGGTCAAACCGTTTCCTGCAATAAGCATTCCGGCACCACTGAATTGTGTGAAATTCAGTGCATCTGTTCCGATTACTGGTGTGCCGTCATTGGTTAGTGTCCATCCGCTATCTCCGTATAGCGTTCCCTCCTCAACAAAAAAGAACGCATTAGCGGAAACATTTGCCGTGCTATCAAAGTCCGTAGCGCGTACCCACGCACTTGCATTAACGATGTAGACACCGTTTTGCGACAGAGTGGACTGATTCTTGACGAGGACGCGATTTCCAGCAATTACCGCGACGCCGTCGATTGTTTGCGGTGCACTTAGAGTAATATCCGCCGTGGTTGTGGCTCGTACCGACGCATGAACGTCAATGCCCTGAACGAGAGTGTCTACGTAGCCCTTGTTGGCGGCATCAGTAGAAGCAGTTGGAGTGGCGACGTTTGTGATGCGCTTGGAAGAAACATCAACGGTTCCTGTCCCGTTTGGAACAAGCGTGACGTTTGTGTTTGTTCCTCCCGCCGTGAATGTCAACGCGCCTGTGCCAGTAATGGAACCACTGGTCGTTCCCGTACCACCGTAGCCGACCGCAATTGCCGTACCTTGCCATGTACCAGTGGCAATCGTGCCCACGCCTGTCAGTGAGGATCCGGTAATTCCCGATCCAAGTCCGGCTCCCGTCAAAATTTCGATTCCACCGATGGTAAGTGTTTTTCCAGAGGCGATATTTACTGTGCCATTAAAGGTAGTTATTCCAGTTGCGTTACCAATGTTTAGGGTTGTGGCCGCACCGGCAAAGCTAACCGCAGTTGCAGTGGTATTGATAAGCTCAAAAGTAGTAGATGGGGTAACAATTGAATCCCCAACATTAATACTTCCTTCGGAAAAAATAGTCCAGTTACTACCAATGCCAACAGTAGGTTTTTCTACATATAGTCCGTACGTAGTTCCTGTAGTCCCACCACTGTTTGTCGGCTTGCTAACATAAAGTCCGACGGAAGTACCAAGCAACCCGCTTCCCGAAACTGGTCCTGAAATTTTTGCTCCATACAACCAGCCGTTTGCTGCAGCCGTTGTTGTGGGGCCAATTACCGTCAACGATGCGCTGTCAATCGCCGAAAGCGCGGTACGGTTTACGGTCAACCCACCTGTTGCCGTACCCTCTATCGGAACATTAAATAATGTTTTGTTGCTGGCGCTAAATACTGTCATCAATATATTTCCTTTTGTTTAATAATATCAATACTACGTTATCTCTATGGTCTCCAATATGGCAATCCAGCTTACAAGGGTTCCCTGAACGCCGCTTGTTGAAATATTTATTCCCCCGAGATTGGTATCTGCAGATACATAAATTGTTACATTATTGAACAAATCATCAGTTATTTGTTCTTCTCGAAGAGGCCCCACAAAAGATGTTGACAAAGATCCGTTACCTCGCTTGAATATTCCAGAGATTGTCCATGTTCCTGCAGAAACTCCAGAAGCATTTGCCGAAACGGTTATTGTGGAAAACCATGATGAACCGTTTGTCATCATGGGCACATTATTCGCGGAAGCAGAATTTCCGTCAGTTGTCAAACGTGATTGAACCAATCCGCTTGACACGCCTTTCAATACATACATTGCATAGTCAGATGAAGTCGGCGTATACGCCGCAACAGTTTGTATTGCGGCAGAAGAAAATCCTGAAGAATATCCAGAAGAATAATTATTGTATGCTCCCCAGATTGTGACAGTAGCACTCCATTGAATGGTCGTGTTTGCAATACCCTTGACAGAAATTACCATTGACCCAAAAGATGTTTTTTCCAGATTCAATGAAAGTTCTGCGTTTTGCATGAAAGCATCAGATCGTGACTCTACATCAGGGATTCCTACAAAATCAACAGAAGATATCAAAGATCCTCTTTTGATTACTCCTGTAATTCTCCAAATAGCTCCATATTGACCACTCGCTGCATTTCCAACCAAATCTACCGTAAACGACCACACTTGATTTGGGTTTATTAATACATGGTTTGATACCGACAAAGAGGAGTTTCCATCTGTAGTTAAATTTATTGATGTAGTTGCATTTGTTGTTGTTCCATAAAGAAGATAGGAAACATTTGTTTGGTTTGATCGAATAACATTGCCTATGGAGACTCCATTGATTGTAACATTTCCATTGAGATTTATGGAAGAGCCTGTTGACGCAGAAAGCGTTACTGCGCCTCCCTCTTCAGCAAAAATTGAATTTGAAGAAGTAGAATTGGTAATTGTGGAATGATTATGCGCTGAGGGTGTCCACGTTGCAGGAGTTTTATGAACATGATCAGCTCTTGAAAAGGCAGTTGTTGAGCTTCCTATGCTTGTCGAAGCTCCTATGGTAATGTCTGCCGGGTTTGCGGAAAGAGAAGTAATGCTTATGGAGTGAACATGATCGGTTCTTGCTACCGAATTTGCAACTCCTGCGCTTAATCCTGCGCTTGATATGGTTTTGATGTCTGTGCCGTACGTGACCGTTCCGCTTTGATTTAATGCGTCATGTGTATGATTCCCATACGCTGCGGTAGTAGATGTCGTTCCCAACTGCAAATGAGCAGTACTTGTGTGTGTATTCAACGCTGTCTGCACCGTTTGAATGCTTGTGTTCAGCGAAGTTTGCGCTGAGCTTATGGATTGCGTTAATGTTGTATTGAGAGCATTTATTGAAAGCTGAAGGCCAGCAATTGAAGAAATGACATATAAAGTTGTTGCGTATGCAACAGATAGTTTTTCTGGGCCAATTGACCCGTCTTGTAGTATCGATCCAGATATCGATAGCGTTGCGGCGGTACCCCCTCCACCAGACAGGCTTGGCAAGCTGCCATTGTTAAAAACCGAAGATATCGAGTTGTTTATTTGCGATTGAGTAACATCGAAAATACTTGTTCCGTTGACAAAAATATCCGCTGAAATGTTCAGTGCATTTCCAGAGAGAACAAGCGAAGAAGGACTTCCGTAAATAGGAAATCCCGTTTTTGAATCCGTGCCTGTTTCGGGATAGGAGATCAGGGACAAGCCTGATTTTCCTATCTTCATTTTATTTCCCGAAGAATGGCCTAAAACTATTTTTCTGTCATAATCGTATGAAATTGACCATGGATTTGAATAATTATAATAATTTTTTTCCGAAAGATCTTCCGGGGTGTCCAGAGAAGCCGCATCTGAAATACGAAAATATGTTCTATCTGGAAAAACAAAATCATAATTTCCGCTAGGACTTATTTTTTCGTAAACGTTACTGCTGTGTCTTTCTATTTTTACGTTATCTTCTTCAAAAGATATCTCATTTGTTCCGGGGGCAATAAATCCTATGCACACCGGCATTGATGAATTTTGATCAACAAATGCAATGATGGCAATAACATCCCTGTTTCCATCAATTCTTGCTTGCTCATACGGAAGACTTGATGTGGGAATAGCCACTCGCGGAAGCCAATTGCTTCCTTCTTTTTGGGAATAAGCCGTAGAAGCAATAGGAACATCAGTCCAAGGGCCTGCGCCTTTTTGAGAATAAAGGCCAACACAGGAAAGCGATCTGGTTCCATAATTTATCTGAATAACACGAGCCATCATTATGGAAACAGAAGGAATACGGTCTGGCATTGCCATCCGTAAAAGTTCTGTGCCTGCTTGTCCTCCGAAAACGGCAGAAATTCCATCGCTCATTGCTAAGAATCAGGCTCCTTGTTTGATCTTTGTGCTATGGTAAAATTTCCATACGGAAGTCCTTCCCACCCAGTGCCTGTTGAAACATTTTCAGATTTGTTGTTGACGGCATACGGTATTCCAGTTCCTCTTGTCACCGAAAGCCTTGTCAAAAAAGACACAGAAGGGAAAAAAGACCATACATTCTCAACTCCCTCGATGTAATACTCTTCTCCCGTGGGAGTACCTTCTGGAGAAATAATACGGATTTCTGATCCTATTTTATAATTTGAATTGCCGATAACAGTTATTTGTCCCGAAAATCTATTGTGCTGATAAGTAAACACATCATAAATCCATTGATTGATCGTATCAATCAATCGTATATTTGATGCTGAAATATTGTTCAATGCTTCTCGAAGGACTTCTTCCGGACGCAGTTCGCTGCCGCCAGCCAGACTAGAAAGTCGATCTTTTTCCAATCTTACACTTTCAATTGCACGTGCGTTATCATTTTGAAACGTTCTGCTTGCAGTTGCTTCTGGACTGATATCAGTTGGAGCATATTTGCTTGTAAGATCGGGAGACAGATATCTCCAAATGTTATCAAAAACTGATGACAGTCTATTTTGCCAGAAAGGAACGGCCACAACCATCGGCTTCAATCCAAATCTCTTCAAACCCGCAAAATCATACTGAGGATTATATTTTTCATTTCCATTGACAAGAGAAGTCAGTTCTCCGCCGACGATATCCGGACTATCAGAATCTGTGAATACCGCATAGTTAGATTCATTGGAAAAATCCTGTCCTATCCGATTACCTGTCTCTCCAAAATTTATGGCAATCCCGCCACTGCCCGGTTTTTCTGCTGACGGCAATGAACTTCCTTCGGGATCTCCAATAGGGCTGTCTCGCCATTTTGTGTGAAAATATGTCCACGTATCCCTATCCGATCTTGATACATTTTTGGAAATAATATTATTTCTTGAAGCTAAAATTATTGTTGGACCTTTTTTTATATCAAAAAATGGCAAGGAAGACTTTCCTTCTGCCTTTGCTGGTCCTTGAACGGGATAATTTCCCCATTTGTTTTTGTATGGAGACCATCGCACATTGAGCGTTATTTCTGATCTTCCCGTGTTTAAATCTTCATTGTCTTTTTCATCTTGCTCTTCAAAAAAGAATTCAATAAAAGGAGGCATGCAAAAAGATTGAATATATCCCCACAAGGAATTATTTGTTTGTGACAGTGTAAATCCTGTATATATTTTTAATAAATCATACGCAAATGGATCTTGAGAATTTTCAGTTTCATTTGTTTTTAACTCACTTTGCGGCAGGTTCATCTTTAATTTTATGTTGACATTATTTACTGATTCAAATCCAAATAAAGGATCATTATATATTTGGTTAAATAAGTTTTCCAGCCAAGAACCAAATGTTTGAATCAATTCGGTCGCTTTGTCGTCAGCAGTTGTGCGTTGCTTTCTTGTTAATCTCATGACAATATCCGTCATTCTTTGTCGTGAAAACATGGAAATAAAATCTTGCGGAATAAAAACACTTTTTTCTACAACGAGTTTTCCAAAATCCCGACCAACTATGGTGATGTTTCTTTGTGGAATTCCTCCCTCTTCTCCCTGAGAAACAGACTCATCTACGCGAATCATGTCAACCAGTCCAAGCATTACAAGAGGCAGAACTTCACCATCTTTTTTTCTTCCGACTCGAATCTCACAAAAATCGTTGATGTTGATGTCACCAAGATTCACGACTGTTCCATTAAGAATGGAAGGTCTCAAGCGCAACGTCCATTGGCCAGCGGGATTTCTCAGTTCTTTTACCGTAGTTCCCTGAATGACAAATTCCGTAAGATCATAATTTCCAATTTTTATTGAATGGGAAAGAGAATGTGCATTTGCATTTGGCTCTTCAATGCGAATTTCCTTTTGCATGATTTATGCTCGAACCATCCAGTTTTTGCTAGGATTAACAACAACATGCCTGTCGATGAGCTCTCCGAATTTTATTTCTGTTTCTCCAATCATTTCTCCTGATGGGGACACGAATTCTATGATTAGTTTTGGCAAGCTGGTATTTCCTGCCGAAAATGACAGGGATGAGTTCAGTGAAGAATTATTGACAATTGTTCCACTTGCATCGGGAACAAATGCTTCCGGGCCTTTTTCTCCCACAACAATGGTTCGCCCTTTTGATACCGATCCTCCGGAAGCATAATGAGGAAGAAGAGCAAAGGGATCAATGTTTTGCCTGTCTTCGGTTGAGGTAACCTCAAAATGAAGATGAGGTCCGGATGAATTCCCTGTTGATCCGACTGCTCCTATTTGTGTTCCTTTTTGTATCGAATACGTTCCATCAGGATTTCTTTTTCCTAGTTTTTTCCAGACATCTTCGCTTGTTGCTCCAAGATGTCCATATGTCTGAACTTGTTTTCCGTCTTCGCTAAAAATTTTTACATAATGTCCGTATCCAGACAGGTCTCTTCCGAGTCCAGTCGATCCGGCTTGTACTTCAATTTCCGTTTGGACTCCATTGATTGTTTTCATTTCGTACACACGAGCGTATCCTGATGACGAAGCAAAGACTGGAGTTCCTAACGGTGCTGCAAAATCCACACCTCTGTGCGCAGTTCCATTGTACATATCACCGTTTTCGTTGGTAATTCCATCTGTTGGTTTGCCTTGATTCCAGTACCTTGCATATACATCATCAGAAAACATTCGTCCTAATCCAGCGGTAGAACCGGAATTTGGTTCAGACCCAGTGCCGGAAACTGTAACATCCCGAAGAATCGATCCTCCGGGCACAGAGGCAGATTGCTGCCTCTGTGCTCCTGTTTGAAAAAGAATGTCAGAAAAAGATTGCGAATTATTGATGGTTTGATTCGAGAATGCATTTCCCTTCTTTGATGAATCATTCAAGCTATTAAGCAGAGACAACGAATAGGAATAATCTGTTTGATCTCCAGATTCGGTTCCGCTCGACAAGAATCCGGGAATAATAGTTCCTCCTCCTCCGCGAGGCGCAGGAGTCCTTTGACCCCCTGTTGAAGTAACATATGGTTGCACTTTGTTATCTAACGCTGCATACTCAGAGCCTGATCTGGATCGAACATATTCGGGAAGCACATTGATTATTCCGGGAAGATCCCAGACTACTCCCTGTCCGATTGCCATTTCTTTTATTCTTGCCGCCCAATCAGCGGTCTCTTTTTCTTCCTTTGAACCGGGATCATAAATGCTTCTATTGTTTGCCTTGTGCCATGCTCCGTTATACCTATAGAGGGCTTCAGTAAGCTTGTCTTTTCCATTGGTATTCGGGTTATCATTTGCATCTTTTATGACTTGCGCAAGAATTTTTATTCCGGTATCAATATTTGTTGCAGGATCCTTGAGTTGAGCGGTTGTTGGACGATTGACAAACATGCGATCCGTTTCAGCCTTTTCTGTTCCTTCGAGCATAGAATTATCAGATGGCATTACTTGAAAAAGACCAACAGCTCCTTTTTTAGATATTGCATTTGGGTCGAACGTGCTTTCTTGAGACAGAACAGCAAGGGCAATTCTCGGATCTACTCCGTATTTGGCACTTTTTTCAAGAATCATTGCGTTAAGCTGATCAGGAGTCAATCCGCCCTTGAGATATTGAAACCCATCGGAAACTTTTCCCTTGGCGTATCCTTCCGGGCCTTTTTCCCCAACCTCATAACTGAATCCTCCGAATACCGGACCCCCAAACGCTCTTCCGGGACCGTGCCATTCCTTGTTCGGAACGACATATCCGTCTTGTTTGGGAATGAATCCTTCCGGTCCTCTTTCTCCAATGGTGTAAGAAAGCCCCGCATAGAGGTTTCCACCAAATGCCGCTCCGGGCCCGCTAGCAGCTGCTGGTTTTGAGGTAGCGGTCGGGTCTACTTTTTTTGCGGCCGCCTCCAATTTTTCGGTTAATTCGGCGGAATGATCGCTAAAATACTCAAAAGTTTCAAGAATTTTTTTCATGATCCCTTGCGTATTCAAGGACCAATCTCCTGTAGCGCTAAGAAGGTTTTTTATTTGTCCTCCAAGTATTTCATATTGTCTTGTAAGCTCTCCGGTGGTAATTGCACTGGAGGTAAGGGCATTTGCTCCCGCTCTATCTGGATGAACACCGCTGTAAGACTCAAGACTCTTGTTCACTGCTTCAAGCTGTCTTTTTCTTTTTTCTTCATCGCCAAGAGTTGTGTCTTTTTGAATTGCATCAAGTGAGCTAACCAATCCTGTTTTTGTTGCCCCGCTAACTAGCTCTGTGGTTTTTGCAAAATTTGTCATTCCAGCATTAAAATCTTTTATATCTGCAGTGGATACAATTGGGGCAAGAGTTGTTTGAATCTGCTTTCTTTGATCATCCGTAAATCTGTTTTCTGTTCCTACATCAGATGAGGAAATTGTAACGTTTCCCAATCCAGTAAAGGATTTGTCCGCCAATCGTTTTTGTGCAGCTTCCTGAGCCTCGCGTGCCTTTGGTGCTGCCTCAGCTTCTTTGAGCGCAGCGTCAAAATCCACCTCCTGCATTCCTAATGATCTCGCAGCGACTGCTCGGTATGTATAGTTATCATCAGTGTCTGCAAAAATGTCTCCATTTCCGGCAAATGCTTTCATGGCAGCGACAACTTCGGTTCTCCTGAAATCTGCCCCTCCAGCACGTTGTGCCCGGGCAAGAGATGCCGGACCGGAAGGTTGCATGTAGATATTGCGGGTTTCCTCAAGTTTCTTTATGCGGTCCTGCGCTGATTCAACGCGCAACTCTCGTTCAACCTTGTCAAAAGATGATTCTCCCGCCACGGGATTCTTGTCTTTTTCGATTCTTTCTCGCTCTGCCTGAATTGACGCATCTGTTTTATTTATTAATGTCCCCCTGTTTTGATCATACATTGCCATTGCCATTCCATTTGGTTGCAAGGCATTTGCTCCGCCAATACGTTGCATGTCAACTCGTTGAATTGCCGCATTGCCAAAACTTACAAACGATGCGTCTGGAGCCCTAGTAGTTCCAATTCCCATTGAAGCGCGAAAAATGGCTGTCTGAGTTTCCATTATTTGGTTTACATCAACGTTTTTTCCGCCAACAGAGACTTGTTGCGCAGAAGAAGCAGCAATGCTTTGAAGTGCCATGTCCCGTTGCGTGCCGTAATTTCCAACGCCTACGTTTCTGGCAAAATCCCTGTTGAATGCAAGCTCGGATTGTCCGTATCCAGCACTTCTTCCATATGTTCCGACAAGTCCTGATGATCGCATGGCATCCATGGACTGTCCATACGCAGAAAGATTCATTCCCAACATGTTTGCGCTTGTTATCGTGGAGCTAGCGGAATACAGGCTTCGCGTTACAGCCCCAGAATTGTTGAACTGAGATCCGAGCCCACGCATGGACATTTCGCTAAATTTGATAATCTCAGACATGGCCATGCCCATGCCTTGAGTAGTCTTGTTCAAGCTTTCCTTGAATTCTCCGAGACTTCCATTGATGGAGCGCAGCTGTCTGGAAAATTGACCAATGTCGTAATCGTTGTATCGAGACGCTATGACGCCTTCGCGTACTTGTCCCTCAATTTGCTGAGGCAGCGTACCCTGAACGCTCGAAACAAATTCGGCACTGGTCCTTGCAGCGCCAAGGAACGCTCCCGCTCCTGCAACTGCTACGGCCCTTGCCACTCCCCCAATCCCTCCCATCAACTAAAGCCTTTCTGGAGAATTTTCATCTATTGACTGTATCATTTCCCACTCATCTTCTTGTAAAGAAGCCTTTTCGTCCTCCTCAATCATCTTCCAGAAATCGTCACCATCCAATCCATATTCAGATTTTTCGGAACGAAGCAGTCCTCCTGCAGGTTTATAAAGCTTTTGCTTTAGATGAGGAGGAACATTTGGATTCACATCTGATGTTTTTTGCTCCGATTCATTGTCAAGTTGATCAAAAACGTCTTCATCATCTTCATATTCATCAATTGTATTTTTTGCTTGTATCAAATCTTTTTTGCTTACCGTATCAGCATCGGTATATGAATATCCATTTGGAGATGGCAATATTCCCCCGAATTGTTTCAAAAGAGGAAATGAAGGCATGAGGAACTCAGTAGCAGTATTGCTGCCTTTTCTCAGGCCAAATTGTATTTCGTGATAGTATTGTCTTCTATAAAAATCTTCCATTGCTTCTTCTTCGGTTACGAGAAGAAATTTTTCATCTTTTATGGAAAGATTGTATTGAATTCTATACCATTCAAGAATATCTGATTCATAGACGACATTGAGAGATCTTTGTTTTAGGAGAATCTCAAGCGAGTGGTCCGGAGACACGAAACGAGTTTCGCCATGACTCCCACGCGCTGTAATAATGAGTTAGATCATCAAACTCATAAATGTTTTCCAAAAACTTGTCAATATTTCCGTTGCAATACGCTGGAAGATATCCCGGTGACTGCGTCACAAATTGCAACATGACGCTCATCCATGTCATTTCATACGTGCGCTGATCAACGGTAACTCCCTGCACAGCAACGGCCACTGATTTTCCTGCAAGTCTCTGCAAATTCAAGTGTCCTCGCACAACCCCAATGGTTCCCGCAGGACCTTCTATTTCAAAGCATTTTGCCGGATCATACACTTTTGTATCTTTGGGAGCAGGTTTCTTTGGTGGTTCCATTGCCTTTTCAACAGCATCGCTGATTGTAGAAAACTCGGCAGTTGTTTTTTCCTCAGACAATTTTTTTCTCCTTGCGAAATCACATGCATTATAACACAAAATGCCGTCATTTCTGACGGCATTTATATGATCATGAACAGGTATTGACTACGAATGAAGTGCGCTGTTAGCTCCATCCTTGTCTCTGGCATAAAATGTTACGTTATGCATGAGAACCCGGTTGGCATCAATGCTGACATCACCTCCCGCATAAAAACAATCCTTGTACCTCAATATGGTTCTTGGGAATGCTGTCGCAGTAGCAGAAGGTGTTCCTCCGTCCGCTGTTACTGCATCATCATAACTGTATATTTGCGAATCCTTGACCTCAATGTCAAAAACCTTGCCATGAAGAACTCGAAAAATATTTTGCGAACTTCCAGAGGGATTAGGCATTGGGACAGTTTTTCTTCCCGGAAGAAGAACATTTCCTCCCGTCGTTGCGCTTGTGCTTCCATATAGAGGCGAGGGAGTATTTGACACCTTCTCCTTGTCGGCAATAGCATCAGGAGCATTATAATACTTTGACGGAGGATCCATTTCTGAAAATCCATCACCAAGGACTGTTGCGCCTCCTCCAGCTTTCAATAACCCAAACGATCCTGCGCTTGAAGGCTCAAGACCTAGCTTCGCTAGGCTTGAGTTGCGAATCACAAGCAGGGATATCGTGATTTCATGTCTCGCATGCATGGGAACGTACTCGATTGTCTGAAGCTGTCCAATGACATGAACAGGCTCCAATCCATAGTCGTCCCTGAACCTCGCCGATTGTGCAAAAGCAATTGGATATCCATCCATGTATATAATTACTTTTCCACCAGTTCGAACACCAGTGTTGAATAATTTTGCTGTACTCGATGCAGGTTCTGCCATTTTTTTACTCCTTCTTTTTTCTTACAGTATGTGTGCGGTAATAAGAAGATAATTTGCGGGAATTGCGGGACTTATTGAAAAGTCAACGTATACTGCATCACCTACCGCACGTACGAGTACATCCTTGAATGCAGGATTGGTTCCATTTCCAACAATCAATCCTGCTTGTTGCGCGTAAACCAAGGAAGTGTTTACAAACCTTGTAATGTTGGCAATAAGAGAAGCGTCAAGTTTTGATCCGACCAAGAATTGAACAGAATCCCGAACAGATTTCATGACAATGTCGGCACATCGAACGGTGCTGATTTCGCGTCGAGAGAACTTCAAGTCTCCTGTCCATGTTGTCAAACTTTGCGCAACAGTAAATCCTCGTCCGGAGTCATATCGAATGGCAAAAACTCCATTGGCTGTCAAGTCGTCAATCACCGAAGGCTTTGCAATCGTTTCAAGTCCCTTGAGAACAACGCTCCTTGCTGTCAGTGGCTGAGACGGATCGCCCTGACTCATCAGCATTCCGGCAATTGTTGCCGCAAGATAGAAAGGCGGCCATGTGGACAGATTTCCATCGCTATCCAATTCCTTGATACCCGGCCACACAACCACTGCACGCTTGTCATTGAATGTAGCTGCGACCTGTTTGACATCGGTAACGGATTGTCCAGTTCCTCCTCCAAAGATCGCAAGTCTTTCCTTCTTGCCTGAAGGACCAGACATTGTCTGGCAATGCGAAAGAACCGCGGCTTGAATGCTTGTGCTAGCAGTCATGGGAACAATCATTGTAACGTTATCAACATTCTCCAATGCTTCAAGTGCCGAAGCCCAATGTGCAGGAGTGATTGGCGAAACTTCTGTCGCTCCAGAGAATGCAAACACACCGTTTGGCACCGAAGGCGAATACCAAGCAGACTGCTTTGATGCGCTAAAATGATCAGAAAACGGAGAAGTATTAAGGGCATCAAATAATTCTGCAACATTTGCAGTAAGCGTTGTGGCAGTTCCATTGAGTCCCGCAGTGGTTTGCGACATGAGATCCAATCGGTTTGAAGGAGTGGATAGGTCTGTCATTCCAGAGGCGAGGGAAGCCTTCCATCCAGACGCCGTAGTTGTCGCTGTCGCAGGAATAAACGTTTGATTGATCTTGGCCAATAGAGCGCCAATTGTTCTTTCCTGAGATGAAGATGACGAGATTGTCGCTGCAGGAACAGGAATGGGCTGAGTTACTCTTGTAACTAGACCTGTTCCAATTGACGGTCCAGTCAGTGAATATCCGGTGTCGCCGACAGCGTTACTCGATGCTCCAATAGCCGTGTAGTCAGTTGAGTATGCAGTGGAGATGGCGTTGATGGTAAGACTACCTGTGGGGATTGCAGTGTTTGAACTTACTGTAACGCCCAGTGTGTATGTGTTTCCTGAATTACTGACGCTATTGACAGCAACTGTTCCACCGCCAGCGGTAAGTGAAAATGTAGTCGTCTTGTTAACAGAAGTGGTAGAAGACAAAATTGCTGTTGCAGTATACGCAGTAACATAGGTAAGTACATACGCAGTATTAAGCTCAACAGCAGTTTGTCCTGTTGCAACAGCTGCCACCGTTGAGCTTGTGTAGCCAGTCAGTGTCAAAGGCGTTTGCGCCACCGAGCCGGTTCCCGCAGCGTTTGGAGCAGAAAACGTAATTCTTCCCGGACGATTCTGAAATCCAGTTCCCGCTAACGCTCCGCCACTATTCATCGTTCCGACCAGAGAGGAAGAATACAAGAATGCAATGGTAACGCTTGAGGTGAGGGTTGCATTAACTCCCCATCCAGATCCACCCGAAACTACCTCTACGGTTCCAGTAAGGGCACCCACTGCATCAGTCGCACTAGAAACAACCGCGTTTGTGGCATTTCCTTTCGCAAGCGAGAACCATACTCGTCCCGAAGCAACATATCCCGTTCCCCCTGTCAGCGCAGCTGCGCTAACTGCAGTGCTTGTAACCGTGACGGAATAGCCTGTTGGAAGCACTGAGGCGATAGGCGCTGAGGTAGCAATTGTTCCACTGGTACTCGTTGTTGATTCTACAGGACTGCTAAAGGTTGCTGTCGAATTCGTAACATTTGGGATAACGGTGGGATTTGAAGTTATTTTATAGGTCACTCCCGGAGTAGAAGCAGTAATCGCACTTGCGGAAATACTTTGCACATCTGGCACATTATTTTGTGATGTTGCCAAGAGATTGATCGTCGGCACATTATTGACAAGCACTACTTCAGCCTTCGGAATCACGCCTGTATCTGCATTGTAATACTGGATATCCAGAACATTCTTTGAGATGTTGTCTTTGGTATAGGTGCTTGCATCGTCACGCGTAAGGGTGACTTTCTTGCTATCATTCGTGGAGGACCAATTTGATCCCTTGGCAAGAAGAACCGACCATGAATTTCCGTAATATCCCCATTCCTTCGCGGTGAGGGAGAAAATGTTTGATCCGCCCGGATTCTTGATGTTTGCCACAGCTTGCGTAGCATTGCCGACTCGCACTCCAATAACCTGCGGGGCTCCAGCAGCAAACGCTCTGGCAATGCCGAGTCCCAAGGGAGCAGTGACAGAACCCTCTCCGTAAAACGCTTCAGCCTGACTAAGTCCCTGTAGCAAAACCGCACTTCCTGTCTCGCCACGGACAGCCTCTCCAATGACAGCCAGAAAACTTCCCGCTACGGGAACAGTACCCGATGTTGCGTTTGCATCATCAATATAGGAAGCAACTCCCGGCGCAACTATTGTGACTCCATTAAACGAAACAGCCATATTTATCTCCTTATGATTTTGTATTCAAAGTACTATATTCTTACATTTATGCGGGAGAGGAAATCCATCTTGTAAAATTTTCTTTCCAATACGAAGGGGTTCCGTAATGCAAACCTTGTGCTTTTGCAGCATGCTTGAATCCATCCATCAAGGCTTTTGATTCATCTGTGTTAAATGAAACCCAATCTTCGCAAGTAAATTTAGGCTCAATGATTTCAACGGGTTCTTCCGATTGCTGAGGAGCCACGAAAGCAGTTTCTGGTCCGGGAACCCATCCTCTTGTCATGAATCGAATATGTTCCCTCATTGCTTCTTCAATTTCCTCTTCCGAGGGAGGCGCTTCTTCAATGATCTGCTCAACGGGAAGATCAAGAAAAATCTCTTCTGGCGCGTCCGGAAGCATGTCGTCCTGAAGGACTGCTGGCTCCGCTGGAATTGACTCTGGTGTCACTTTGCTTCTTGCCACGATTTTCACCTTTTCCGTTAATTAATTTTACGTATTTACCGTGCCGAGTTCTATGCTTGATGCAAATCCAAATTTTCCGTAAGACGCACCTCTCCACAAATGCAAATACGAACAAGTAACAGTAAGTGTTCGTCCAAACGCAGCAGTAGGGATGAAACTCTGATCTGGTCGCACATCTCCTCCAGAATACGAAAGCTCATTGATTCCATATTTTTCATAGGGAACTATATGCGGTTCATCCAGTGGCGGAGATTCACCTTCGGCCAGAGCCCTTTGCGTGATAAGATACATTGCGGTAACCATGTCGGAATTTGGCGCAACAATAAAGAAGTTATATCTTGCTGTCTTCAATCTTCCATATGACTCGTAATGAGCAATAGCGGTGGTGCCATCAGGCGCAGTGTCCGTTTGTTCACCTACCCAGTTTCCCACGAATTGTTGCCGGTCTGATTCCACATCCATTGTCATGGCAATCAATGGTGGTTGCTGAGTCAACAGGCTCCAGCCCTTTCCGATTGTCCACGGAAATCTTTCGTCGAGCAACCACCTCTTGGTCATGACAAGGCTTTTTTCGTCAAGAAAATAGAATATTTCATCAAGCTTTTCTGGATTCTTCCCTGAACGCATTCTTTCGTAAAAATTTGTGACTCGATTGAAGAACACATACTCAGCAACTGACATATCATTCTTCCTTTACAGCACGAGATTTACGGATTCGGGCACAAGAAAAAACGATCCCGGATACTTCTCAATCAAATGATTTCCAAGATCCGCAGCAACTTCCATCGGCTTGTCATCATGAATCAAGATGTTGTAGTTCTCTCCAGATCGTGATGTCTCTAGAAGCCAGAGGGGAGATTCAGGAAGAATCGGAGGCCCTTGATAGCGGATGGTCATCATTCCCTTGATTCTTTCAGGAAACACTTGAATTGGCTCAGGTTCTGGAATAATTTCCTGATTTGGGATTTCAATTGAAATATCACGTACAGCAGCATCAGCCAGCTTCATGGCAATTTCTGGATCAGCTCCATTCTCAATGGCATCAATAGTCATCTTTCCTATCTCAGCCTGTTCCTTGGCTACTGCCTCCAAACGCGCAGCTTCAGCGGCTGCACGCTCAACCCCAGTCATTTTCGATCTCGACATGTTTCTATCCTTTTCACGCGCAAAAACAAAAAGCCGGAACTGTGCAGCAACCGTGCTCGGTGCGCCAGTTCCGGCATTTGTTATCAACTATAGCACAAGATTAGCTGAGCTTACCAACGTTCTTGAAGATGAACTGCCTCTCCGGTGCCTTGAGAACCAAGGTATGATAGAGCAACAGCAGATATTCAAATGTTGTGCTGGTAGGGGCAAGCGGCATCTTGAGCAGTGGGCTCATCTGTGCGATGCACAGGTCAGCCGAATTGCGGCAGATGAGCGGAGCAATATTCGTTCCCGGACGGATGTTGTTGTACAGGTCAGATGTTCCGTTCTTGTCGATGAAGGTGCGAGTAGCAGCAGGAGTATGCCCAACATACTGCCAGTCAGGTCCGGTTGCAACGTTGGTGTCTTTCACGGTTGCTCCTGCAGCTCCAGCAATCGCTCCAGCCGATGCGGTCATGCCATACCATGCGTCAGACGTAAGCCCCACTGTTCCAGTAAAAGTGTTCTTATCTTTCATTCGATAGATGCGATAAGAAGTAGCGTTAGTAACCGCAGTGATTACCACGTTTACCTGAGCGTTTGCCGGAACATAAACACCCTTGAGCGCAACGTTTTGGGATCCGTAAACTGTGGCAACACTTTCACCAAAGTCATTGACTGCGGAAACGGCATAGTAATACAAGCCAGCCTCCATATTGGAAGGATGCGATGTTGCATTAACACTGGTGACTTTTGCAGCTACACCTGAGGTTGTGCCGAAACCAGTATCACTAGTAGGAGCAACAGCGTTGTAAGCGACCAACGCAACGCCATTACCTGCGGTTGGTGGTGCGGGAGCTCCGATGTCGCCCTTTTCCAGCACCGCGCCTGTTTCCACCGGCTCAGTGAAGATCGACCACTCGAAAGGAATGACGCCGAACGACGTGGCTTGTCCGACAATCGACAAACCGGCGAGAAGATTGGTTCGAGCCGAAGTCGTGAGATCGGCACGGTCAACCGTGGTGCCGGGTCCAGAGATTGGACTTAGTCCTGTCGAATACCGCAACTTGCCAAAGTCCTCGATGTTTTGCGGACTCATGAACAATGTCACATCACTGAAAGAAAGAAGCTTTCCTTCCGTGACAAGCTTTGCCGCAACGTTGCCGATGTTGTCCAATGTCAACGGCTGGCCCTTCATGTCGATCACATTCCTGTTGCGTGCAGTGGTCAACTGCTTGAGAAGTCCGTCATAATTCGAATCCGTCCCACCGTTATCAAGGATGGCCTCGTCACCGAACATGATGGCACGCTCGATTCTCTGCATGAAATCCATCGTACGACCGAGCTGGTCTTCAGCAACCGGATCAACCGACATTCCTCCGAGAATGTTGGTCAAGACAGCCGGATGCGTGACACCGCCACGGGTACCGAGGAACTTGACGTATGCCCCGTTACGGCTCCACTGACCCGCGCCACCCTTCGGTGCGCCACCTTCGGCAAATCCGAA
>Ga0114969_10001575_pt1 | contig 19329 bp, 17 predicted proteins | sample M_130807_MF_Meta_FD_87316 | JGI IMG/M metagenome (GOLD analysis project Ga0114969, IMG submission 87316) | Freshwater microbial communities from Lake Montjoie, Canada to study carbon cycling - M_130807_MF_MetaG | ecosystem: Environmental > Aquatic > Freshwater > Lake | place: Lake Montjoie...
AATATGTGCTACTAATTCATCTTTAATAGCATTTTCTACTTTTTGTCTTTCTGTAGCGTATAATTCTTTCGTTTCATAGCGCGCACTGATTTCTCTTGCTGTTGCACGGAAATTACTTAACACCATCACTTCTTGGTAATTTCTACCAAATTTTGTGTAGATTTCTTGCGCTTTCGCTGGATCGATGTGGTATAATAATGCAATATCTGCTTGTACATTTAATCCTTCTCTTGTTGGTAGAATCAAACTATTCACAACTTCAACGGTACGAACATTCATACGAATAATTGTACTTACAAATGGATTGTAGCCTCTTATTCCTTGTGTGGAAGGTTCCCCAACTAATTTCCCTAAACGTTGTTTAAATCCAATCTCTCCTGGACGAATAACTGCACAACTTGATACTGCAATTGCTAATGCACTAAACATAGCAATGTTTTTTACTAACTTTTTCATACTAAATATTTTTATTGATTTTTGAATTAGGTATTTTGTAAATACCCATATTTAAAGAAGAAGAATTCTCCTTGTAATTACATAGATTCTAAATAAAATGGATTATTCTACTGAATAATTTGCTTATTTGCCAACCAGAGTGGTAAGTGAATATGTAATGAAGTTGATTGTTCATCGGAATAAGAGCTATTTAAGACTTCTCCTACAGCAGAATCTAACCCGAAAAAATCAATTGCTTGAAAAGTAAAAATCGGTAAAAAATCAGTTTCCTCTTCGTTGTCCTCTAACTCATTATAGACAAGAGGTACTTCTTTTTTTATTTTATGAATCTGAAGATTATCACTGCTTTTTATACCCCCATTTTCGGAGATCAAGGAAAATGCCAAGATAGGAGAACTCATATAAAGAATACAAATCAGTATACTTAAACATCTCGCTATTTTGCATTTATTCATCATGACTAAATTGTTATACTTTCAAATATATATTAATTTAACTTTCCATTATATTTATTGGCTTTTTTTAACATCTAAGTATTTTACAATCGATTCATCACAATTTCATCCACAATACTAGGATCTAACAATGTTGAGACATCTCCTAAATTCTCTAAATCGCCTTCTGCAACCTTACGTAATATCCGACGCATAATTTTACCCGAACGTGTTTTTGGTAATCCACTGACAAATTGAATCTTTTCTGGAAGTGCGATTTTACCAATTTCATTCGTAACCGTTACTAATATACCTTTTCGTGCTGCTTCTAGGTCATCAATCGCATGTTCGCAAACTACGAATGCGTATATCGATTGACCTTTAATTGGATGTGGGTACCCAACCACTGCTGATTCTATGATAAGCTCATTTTCGTTGATTGCATTCTCAATTTCTGCGGTACCAAAACGATGTCCTGAAACATTGATTACATCATCAATACGCCCGATAATTCGGTACATACCATCTTTATCGCGTTTTGCACCATCTCCAGTGAAATAATACCCTTCAAAATTCGAAAAATATGCTTCTTTACAACGGGCATGATTTCCATAGGTAGTTCGAATAATAGATGGCCAAGGAGCTTTCATACACAAATATCCTTCTTGTTCGTTTTCTGTAATTTCTTCACCATCTTGATTTAATAATACTGGTTGAATCCCTGGTAACGGGTAACCGGCAAAAGTTGGTTTTTGTGGTGAAATTCCGCCAATCCCTGAAATCATAATACCACCTGTTTCTGTTTGCCACCAGTTGTCTACAACTGGACATTTTCCTTTTCCTACATTATCTTGATACCAGTGCCACGCTTCTTCATTGATCGGTTCTCCAACCGTTCCTATGATTTTTAGTGAACCTAAATCGTATTGCTGAATAGGCGCTTCTCCAAATGCCATTAAGGAACGTATCGCTGTTGGAGCTGTTAAAAATTGAGTGACTTTATATTTGTCTACAATTTCCCAAAATCTACCTACGTGTGGATACGTTGGTATTCCTTCAAACATAACTGTTGTTGCACCACATAACAATGGGCCATACACAATATAGGAATGACCGGTGATCCATCCAATATCTGCGGTACACCAATGAATATCTCCATCTTCATATTGATATACATTCATAAAAGTGTATGCGGTATAAACCATATATCCTCCACAGGTATGAACAACTCCTTTTGGTTTCCCCGTGGAACCAGAAGTATATAATATAAATAAATTGTCCTCGCTATCCATTTCTGTAGCTGGACATAGAATGTCTTGTGTCGGAATTAATTCATTCCACCAATAATCACGCTTTACATCCATATAACAGGATGTATTTGTAACATGTAACACTAAAACTTTTTCTACGCTAGTTGTATGAAGTATAGCCTCATCTACAACTTCTTTCAATGACATTTGTTTTGGACCTCTGTTTAATCCGTCGGAAGTAATGACAAGTTTAGCTTCTGCATCGATAATTCTGTCCGCTAAAGATGTTGCTGAAAAACCGGCAAAAACAACCGAATGTACAGCGCCAATTCGGGCACAGGCGAGAACGGCTATTGTTAATTCTGGAACCATTGGCAAATAGATGCAAACACGATCTCCTTTACTTACGCCTAACGCTTTTAAGCCATTCGCACATTGATTGACAGAATGGTAAAGTTCTTCGTAGGTATAAGTTCGATTGTCGGCGCTAGGGTCATTTGCTTCCCAAATTAATGCTAGAGCGTTTTTTTTAACAGATAAATTTCGCTCAAATATATTTTCAGTAATATTCAATGTTGCACCCTCAAACCAATGTATACTTGGTTCTTTAAAATTCCAAGACAAGGTTTTATCCCATTTTTTCTTCCATAAGAATGTAGAAGCTACACCATCCCAAAATAACTCTGGATTTGTGATACTAAATGCATACTGTTTTTGATATTCTGAAAAAGAGGAAATTTTTAAATTTTTCATAGAAGAATCTTATTTTTCACAGTGAAAAAGTAGTTTACTAATGCTAATATACAATTTTGTATTCGTACACCATATTTAATTTACACTTCCCATTTAAATAAAAAGTTTAAATTTGCAGTAGACTTACTATGGTAAAAGACAAAAAAATAGCAGTTATTGGTGGTGGTAGTTGGGCAACAGCTCAAGTTAAAATCCTATGTAATAACCTGAATAAAGTATATTGGTTTGTTCGATCAGAAGAACAAGTGAATCATATCTTACAATTCAAACACAATCCAAAATACCTTCAGTCTGTTGAATTTGATACAGAAAAATTACTAGTATCTAGTAATCTAGAAGAAATTCTCAAAGAAGCGCAATATATCATTATTGCTACTCCTTCAGCATTTTTAACAAAATTATTTGAAAACATCGATAAATCTCTTTTCGAAGGAAAAGTAGTCTTTTCAGCCGTTAAAGGTATTATTCCTGAATATAACGCAATTCCTGCACGTTTTATTCACAAAACGTTCGACGTCCCTTACCATAAAATTGGGATTATTTGCGGTCCTTGTCATGCAGAAGAAGTTGCATTGGAACGTTTATCGTATCTAACAATTGCTTGTCAAGATGAATTGATAGCAAGTACAATGGCGCATGCATTAGCATGTCGTTATATTAAAACTACTGTTTCAGACGATCTTTTTGGAACTGAATTTTCAGCGGTACTTAAGAATGTCTATGCAGTTGCATCTGGTATTTGTTCCGGTTTAGGATATGGAGATAATTTTCAATCGGTTTTAATTTCAAATGCAATACAAGAAATCGAAAATTTTATCGATGTCGTTAGTCCAATTCACCGAGATGTTAAATCGAGTGCATATTTGGGTGATTTACTAGTTACTGCGTATTCTAAATTTTCTCGAAATCGTTCTTTTGGTTTTATGATTGGGAAAGGATATTCCGTGAAAAGTGCACAACTAGAAATGGAAATGATTGCAGAAGGGTATTATGCAGTGAAATGTTTAATGGAAATCAATAAAAAGTTCCAAGTTGAAATGCCAATCATCGAAGCGGTATATAATATCGTCTATGAGAAAATATCCCCAGCTATCGAAATGCGCATCCTCTCCGATAAGCTATCGTAAAGACGCAATGCTTTGCGTCTCCCAACAGAAATGCTTTGCGTCTCCCAACAGAAATGCTTTGCGTCTCTCAACAGAAATGCTTTGCGTCTCCCAACAGCAATACTTTGCGTCTCCCGACAGCAATGCTTTAAATCCCATGCTGCTTCACTCGTCACTCAAACCTCACTCCCTTCCAACTTGGAAATATTTCATCACCGCTTCACTTCCAAAGTGTAATTTCATAAAATAACTACCTTCAAGTAAATCTTTGGTTGGAATTATTAGTAAATTATTTCCTGAAGCTGCTTGAATAGAATTATTAATTATTTTCTTTCCATGAATATCAAAAATTTCATAATCAATATTTTGCGGTGAATTTAGTTGGAATTCTAACGATAATTCTTTGTCAGTTGGGTTTGGAAAAATTCGAATTTCGTCTGTACTTTTTAGTTCTTCTACTCCTAAAAATAAAGAGTTAGTTGGACTGGACGGATAGAGATTAATATCGTCCAAATAGAAGTTATTACCTCCGCTACCATCAAATGAAAAACGAATTCTAGTATTTGCATTCCAGTAACTACTATTTATGTTTGTAACATGAACGGTAGTCCAATCAGAAATAGAAGTTGGAGTCCAATCAGTTGTGCTTACTAAACTAGATAGATTTGCTCCAGATAAGGTTTTTCGTATATTCCAATTTGATCCACAGTCACCAGACATAGATACGCGAAGCACTTCTGAATTGGCACTATTTTTTTTACGGTATGCGTAACGAAACGTAAGTGTAATTAAACTTTGATTGGTAACTTTTGACAAATCGATAGCATTGGAAGTAAGTTCGTCTGTACTCACAGAATTTTCAGCAAAATTAGCCAGTTTCAAGCAAGTATTATCGGAATAGCCAGCACCTGTAAATACTTGAAAACTTTGATTATTACCTAGATTAGAACTGTTCCAAAAACTTGCATTAGATAAGGATGTATAGGAAGTGAATGTTTCTACAAAGGGTAAAACTCTAAGATCACTTAACACAGAAACAAAATTAGTTTTAGTTTCAGTTTTGGAGTTTTTTCCATCAGAAACAGTAAGTGTAACAGTATAATTTCCTTTATTAGAATATGTTACTACTGGATTTTGTAAGATTGAACTACTTGGTGTCCCTCCAGGAAAACTCCATAACCAAGATACAGGGGCATTGTAGGAAATATCTTTAAATGAAACTTGACCACCCTCACAAGTTTGCGCATTTGTGCTTGTGAAATCTACCTTACATATACTGATATTATTTGCTCCAACAACTTCTAAATTAGAGGCTGATATAATTTTATTTCTACCACCTACAGGAGATAGTAAAGCAGCACGCATACGTTCAATCTGTCCTTGCGTAAACATTTTACTACAATAGGAATATTCCATAAAATTTTCCACATTTGCACGCGGACCACAATGTTTATCATCCAAATTACATATACTTTTGTCTCCTATACAATTAGGTGTATCGCTAATTCCATCATCTGTTCCACAACTAGTTGTATCTCCTGGGTTGTTATTTGGACCCCATGTATGATCTAAATTTAACCAATGCCCAACTTCATGTGTTAGTGCACGACTCGTAAAAACTTTACTTGTGCCTATACTTCCAACGTAATTATGTAGTAAATAAATCCCACTTTCCATAGAATTTCCATTCCCATATGGTTTATATGTATAACCTGCAGGTCCATTTAGTCCAGCACTTATGAAAATATTTAAATATTTATTTCCTGTCCATTCTCCTTTGAACACATCGTTACCAGAATTAATTAAATCTACTTGCTCATGACCATCTGTTGTTGCTTTGGAAATGTAAGTTCGTGTAATTCCGGAAAAACATGCCCCATTAGGTGCTTTTGTTGCCAAAACAAATTCTATTTCAGCATCTGCGGTTATATTTTTAAAATCTGGATGCACATTTTTCGCGTCTGCATTCAGTAAACGAAAATCTTTATTTAATATAGCCATCTGATTGACAATTTGTTCTTTCGAAATATTTTCATCACCATTGGAATGTAAAATATGAAATACTACAGGTATTTTATACACAACCCCTCTTTTTAGGTATGGGTTCAATAACATTTCTTGCAATACTTTTTTTTGTATCTCTTTCTCTAATGCGTAGTTTGCTCGAAAGGAAGAATCTTTCAATTGTTCTTGAAAATAAATATGCTGTCCACATGGTAAAAGTTGACCATACGTAATTGAAATAATTAACGTAAATAAGAGTAATACAAATGTTTTTTGCATGTCAATTAAATTTTGATTGAATATAATAGCTAATTTCTTATTAGACGTATTTATTCAAAAAGGTTGTGATTAGAACTAAAATTCGATTATACTAACATTTTACTTTTCAGAACTTCCATTGGGTATTGAGTAAACACGGTGGAAAGTACTTACATTTGTTAAAAATTAGTAGAATGGCTAAAGTTGGAATTATTATGGGGAGCAAATCGGATTTACCGATCATGCAAGATGCAGCGCATATTTTGAAAGAATTTGGTGTAGATTACGAAATCAATGTTGTTTCAGCCCATCGTACGCCTGAATTAATGGTGGAATATGCAAAAAACGCACACAAACGTGGTATAAAAGTGATTATAGCAGGTGCAGGTGGAGCAGCGCATTTACCCGGTATGACAGCTTCTTTGACTCCGCTTCCTGTGATTGGAGTGCCTATAAAATCTAGTAATTCAATCGATGGTTGGGATAGTATTCTATCAATACTTCAAATGCCAAACGGTATTCCAGTAGCAACAGTTGCCCTAAACGCAGCAAAAAATGCTGGAATTCTTGCTGCAAAAATAATTGCTACAAGCGATGAAAATTTACTTAAAACACTTGAAAATTATATGCAATCCATGAAAGATGCTGTATTAGAAAGTGGAAAGAATCTACATGTTTAATTTCTATCTCCAACGTATTTCAATTCATGAAAGTTGCAATCATAAATAAATCAACTAATACGCTACCATCCTATGAAACATCTGCTTCAGCAGGTTTGGATATCCGCGCTTTTATAGAAGAAAAACTTACTTTAAGTCCTGGCGAAAGAAAATTAATTAAAACAGGTCTATTCTTGGAAATTCCAGAAGGATACGAAGCGCAAGTAAGACCTCGTTCTGGATTAGCACTTAAAAATGGTATAACAGTCTTAAATTCTCCAGGTACTATCGACGCAGATTATCGTGGTGAAATAGGGGTAATACTGATTAATCATTCCTCTGAAATTTTTGAAATTAATTCCGGAGATCGTATCGCACAATTAGTTTTTGCAAAAGTTGAACAAGCAGTCTGGTATGAAACAGAATCGCTTAATGAAACCGAAAGGGGAGAAGGAGGATTCGGAAGTACTGGAAAAAAATAATACTACTATGAAAATTATCGTACCTATGGCTGGACGAGGAAGTCGTCTACGCCCACATTCATTGACAATACCAAAACCATTAATTCCTGTTGGTGGAAAACCAATTGTACATAGATTGGTCGAAGATATTGCAGCAATATGCACAGATAAAATTGACGAAATTGCATTTGTTATTGGTGATTTTGGATCTGAAGTTGAACAAGAATTGATTAAAGTAGCTGAAAAATTAGGTGCTAAAGGTTCAATTCACTACCAAGAACAACCATTAGGAACCGCACATGCTGTTTATTGTGCAAAAGAACTACTAGAAGGACCTGTAGTGGTTGCCTTTGCAGATACGCTTTTTAAAGCTGATTTTAAATTAGATGCATCAGTAGATGGAATTTTGTGGGTAAAACAAATTGAAGATCCTTCAGCTTTTGGGGTTGTTCAATTAAATGAGAACAATGAAATCATTGATTTCGTTGAAAAACCGCAAACATTTGTATCAGACCTTGCAATGATTGGAATCTATTATTTCAAAAAAGGGGAAGATTTAAAAAAGGAAATCGAATTTTTACTTGAAAATAAGATTATCAAAAGTGGAGAATACCAACTACCAGATGCATTACGTCGATTGACTGAAGCTGGAAATAAGTTTATACCAGGTAAAGTTGAAGAATGGTTGGATTGTGGAAACAAAGAAGTAACTGTGCATACCAACCAACGCGTCCTTGAATATGATTTGGAAAAAGGGAGAGCTACGATAGCGGAAAACATAATTTCTGAAAACTCTGTAATTATTCCTCCTTGCTATATCGGTGAAAATGTCAAAATTGTAAATTCAATTGTTGGTCCTCATGTTTCCATTGGTGAAGGTTCTTCCATCGAAAATTCCATCGTTAAAAATACAATTATTCAACATAATTCTTCAGTCAAAAATGCATTGTTGCAAGATTCAATGATTGGAAACCAAGCGAAATATATGGGTAGTGTTGCTGATATTAGTTTAGGAGATTTTTCAACCATCGCTTAATGAAGTATTTTCTACTTTTCCTAGTTGTTGGATTGCTGATGAGTGCATGTGGTACTTCCAATAAAGCTGTGCCACAAAAAATCGCCTTTTCCCCGCGTTATACCGAATTATTTCACGAGGGAGTGAGAACCAAAGAACGAAGACAATATGAAAATGCAATAACTATTTTTGAAGCATGTATATCCCAAAACAAAAATGATGATGCTGCTTATTTTGCTTTGTCGGAATTATATGGCTATGTAAATCAAAAAGAAAAATCTATTGCAGCCCTTGAAAAAGCTACTGAATTAGATCCTAGAAATGTGTATTATACACAAGATTTAGCTTTGAAATATTTAGCAACAAACAATTACAAACTTGCTAGTCAAACCTATCAAAAACTTTTAAAAATTAATCCCCGTAATCCAGATTGGTTGATTAATTACTCCGAATGTTTATTAAAATCAAATAAACTAAAAGAAGCATTCGAAACAATGGAACAATTACAAATGGCCTTGGGAGAAACTCCGGAGATCGCTATTGAAAAATATAAAATTAAACGCTATTTACACGAGGATAAAGCAGCTGAACAAATTCTGCTAAAAGCTATCGAGAAATTCCCTTCTGAAAATGAGTTGTTAGCCCAAATGATTGATTTTTATTTTGAGACAAAAAATGATGATGCCGCAGTTAAACTATTATTTAAATTATCCAAATCAGATCCGAAAAATGGAAATGTGCATTTAACCTTAGCACAATATTATTTAGAAAGAGGGGATAAGATTAATACCTATAAAGAATTAATATTAGCCTTTCAATGTCCAGAAATTTCCCTGCAAACAAAAACTAAATCGATTACTTATTTTATAGATAAACAAGTTACCTTAGACCCTCAAGTACTGACATTAGCGAATCAACTGACTTTGGACCATCCAACCGAAGCAAAGGTTTTTACATTGTTAGGAGATATTCAAAGTAAAAACGGAAATGACTCTTCCGCATTAGCCGCCTACCACAAAGCGATTGAATTAGATCCAAGCCATTATTCCATTTGGGAGGAAGTGGTTATCATGGAATATGAGTTCCATCAATACCAACAGTTGTTTTTGGATTGTAAAAAAGCAATTGAACTTTTCCCGACGAAAAATAAGTTGTATTTATTAGCTGGTGTAAGTGCAAATCAATTAAAAAAATATACGGAAGCAATCGATTTATTAGAAATCGGCAAAGAATATGCAGGTAAAAATGTAGAGTTAAAAGCAGAATTTTACGCGCAATTAGGACAAGCATATTTTAAGAATAAACAACAAGTGGAGGCAAATGAAAGTTATGCTAAAGCAATTGAACTCGCTCCAACGAATCAGTTAAATTTAAATAATTACGCCTATTATCTGGCAAATGAGAAAATAGAATTGGATAAAGCAGAACGAATGATTAAAGAAGTTTTAACGCTTTCCCCCAATGATTCCCATTTTTTAGATACCTATGGTTGGATACTTTTTCAACAAGGAAAATTTGTGCTTGCATTAACGACGTTTCAACAAGCGCAAAAAAACGCACAAAAAGAACCGCTTATTTTAGAGCATATCGGAGACTGTCAGTTTAAATTAGGGAATAGTAATGAAGCAGTAATATATTGGAAATTAGCATTAGAAAAAGGGGCGAAAAATGCTATTTTACCTAAAAAAATTGAAAAAAAACAATACTATGAAGCAGTTTTTTAAAGCATTAATCCTCTTGGCGTGTATATGTATTGGATTTACTTCATGCGCAAAAAAAATCGTTGGTGAAATTCCATTAATAAAAGTGGAACGCAAAAGAACTGCTGATTTAGTGAGTATAATAGATAGTCTTTCAAAAAAGGCACCACATACATTTTATTCCAAAATTTCTACTTCCTACAAAGACACCAATCAAGAAGTCTCTTTTAAAACTTCTGTACGAATCATTAACGATAGTGCTATTACCGCAATGATTACGTATGCCGGTATCCCTTTAGTAAATTCAATTATCACGAAAGATTCATTGCAATTCACAAATAAAAAAGAGCGATGTTATGTGAAAACAAACTTAAAGTTGTTAAAACAACAATTTGGCGTTGATTTTGACCTGAAAAATATACAAGAATTACTGTTGGGTAATCCACTAGGCTACCATCCGCAACAAAAATATTATCAAATTCACGACCCATATACCTATATTGTTTCTTCCCACAGAAAAAGAGAAATCAAAAAAATGGAACGTAAGAATTTTGATGACTTTATTCTAAAATATCATTTTACCAATGACAGTTTAGGGATTAAAAAGGTGGAAGTAGAAAACAATAAAGACTCTACGTTTATCGTAATAAATTATAAATCAAAAAAATACGTTGAAAATTATTTGGTGCCACAAGAAGTAGAAATTCATATCTCTACCAAGAAAAACAATATTTTTATTACACTCAACTATGAAAAAACAGAAGTGAATCAAGCACAAGAAATTTATTTTAAGATACCGGAAAATTATGAAGCTTGTAATTAAATTGTTTCTTTTGACTTTCTTGATAGGATTACCTATCACTAGTTTTAGTCAAAAAAACAGCGAAAAGCTACGCAAAGAACAAGAGCGTTTAGAAAAAAGCATTAACGTAACCAAAGGCTTGCTTAAGAAAGCGAAATCAAATACGGAGGCAACTTTAAGTGAACTGCGTGTTCTGGAAAATCAAGTAAACTATCGGGAAGAGTTATTGAAGAATTTTGATAGCCAAATCCGTTCAACGGAACTGAAAATCGATCAAAAAAAGCAACAAATCATCGATTTAGAAGAAAAATTGCAACATTTGATATACCAATATAAAAAATTACTTCTGTATGCTTACAAGCACCGTAGTAAAGAGGGGCAATGGATGTATATTTTTGCTGCTAAAAATTATAATGAAGCAGTTAAGAGAAAAAAATATCTGATAAAAATTGCGGAATTACAACGCAAACAAAAGCAAATAATAGTACAACATCAACGTTTGATTTCAGATGAAAAAACCGAATTAGAAAAAGAAAAACAAACTAAAATTAGTATTGCAGAACAAAAGAAACTAGAAAAAGAAGATTTATTGGTAGACAAAAAAGAACAAGAAAAAAATTATGATAAACTAAAAAAAGCAGAAAATAAGCTCGCTGCTGAAATGAAACTAATTGAAAACAAAAAAATAATTCTAAAACAACGAATTAAGGAAGCTATTAGTGCAGAATTAGCAGCGGAAGAATCGCGAAGAAAAGCAAATGAACGTAAATCGGTTCAAAAAACTACGGTAAACAATACGACTGCCATCACTACTACTGCTAAATCTAATTCAAACGTGGATAAATCTTCCAGTTCAACTAATCTAGCCACAAAAACAGAAACTCCAAAAAGAACAATCACGATTTCTGAAACTAGAGAGGTAGAATTAAATCAAAATTTTGAAAGTAACAGAGGAAGGTTACCTTGGCCAGTAGAAAGAGGAACAATTACGGAAGGATATGGTCGTCAACCACACCCAAAACTTAAAGAAATTTACACAAATAATAACGGTGTAGATATTAGTACACATCGAAATGCGAATGTTCGTTCCGTTTTTGATGGAGAAGTTACTAGTGTTCTCTCCATTCCTGGTGCAGGAAAAATTGTGATTATTAAACATGGTAATTATAGAACGGTATACTCTAATTTGCAAGAAGTATATGTTGGAGTTGGGTCGAAAGTAAACACAAAACAAGCTGTTGGTTCGCTACTTTCAATAGATGGTGAGGCACTTTCTATTTCCCATTTTGAAATTCATCAAGTATCTAATGGTCAAATTAATCGTATGAATCCAAGTAGTTGGATGACGCGCTAATTAGATTTTTAACTCGCCACTTTTAACTCGTAATGCACTATGTTTACAGGAATTATAGAACAACTAGCGAAAATTAAAAAAATTGTAAAAGAAAATGAAAACGTACACATAACGTTTGAATCTGAATTTGTTAATGAATTGAAAGTAGACCAAAGTGTTGCGCATAATGGTATATGTTTAACGGTTGTAGCCATTGAAAACAATACATACACTGTAACCGCAATTCTAGAAACGATTCAAAAAACGAATATTGGGTATTGGGATGTAAACACAAAAGTAAATGTAGAACGATGTATGCAATTAAATGGTCGCTTAGATGGTCATATTGTTCAAGGTCACGTTGATACTAAAGGTGTTTGTAAATCAATTGAAAATCAAGATGGCAGTTGGAAATTTACCTTCGAATATACTACTCCAATGCACATTACTGTCGATAAAGGATCAATCACTATCAATGGAGTAAGCCTAACGGTGGTAGATTCTGAACATCAATCTTTTTCTGTGTGTATCATACCCTATACCTATGAAAATACCAATTTTCATCAATTGAAAATAGGTGATTTTGTCAACCTAGAATTCGATATTATTGGAAAGTATGTCGCAAAGTTACTTCAAAAATAAGTGCTTTAAAAGGTAATATAATCGGTGAATTAAGCTGTTAAATGACTTTTTACTCATTTCTTTCTAGGAGTATTAAAGGACAATCATTTACACAGGTTTTTTTTATAGTTTACGTTAAGATATTATTAACATCCAAAAAAACGATTTTTAACTTGTTTGAATTAGAAAAAGTTTTATGTATGTTTGTAACCATAAATTGAAAAAAATTAAAAATTTAAATTAAAATTTAAAAGTGATGAGCACAAAACAAAAGACATCAGGAGGATTTACTTCATTAGTTGCAACAGTTACAGTTGCCTTATGTATTTTAATTGGTATTATTTTGTACGTATACGTACTTGGTAATCCAGCAAATTTCGTGGACAATGACCCATCAGCTGAACCATTAGAAGGTAATTTCTTAGGAATTGCTCACAAAGGTGGATTCATCGTACCTTTCTTGATTGCAATGAACTTAATCGTCTTGATTTTCTCTATTGAGCGTTTCATCACTCTAGCAAAAGGAAAAGGAAAAGGAAGAACGGATAAATTTGTAGAAGATATTCGTGAAAAATTAAATAATAACGAGATTAATGAAGCAATCGAAGCGTGTGATGCACAAAGAGGTTCTTTAGCAAATGTTGTTCGTTCTGGTTTAACAAAATTTGATTCTGTTTCTGCAGATGATACTTTAGATAACGAACAAAAAGTGGAGGCTATCAAGTCTGAATTAGAAGAAGCTACAGCTTTAGAGTTGCCAATGCTTTCTAAAAACTTAACCATTCTTTCTACTTCTGCTTCTGTAGCTACCTTAATTGGTTTGATTGGTACAGTATTAGGGATGATCAAAGCCTTCGCTGCAATGGCAGGTGGTGCTCCAGATCCAGCAGAGTTAGCAACAGGTATTTCTGAGGCACTTGTTAATACATTCTTAGGAATCTTAGCTTCTACGTTAGCGATTATTGCATATAACTTCTTCTCTACTAAAATCGATACCTTAACGTACAGTATGGACGAAGCTAGTCATTCAATTGCTCAAAATTTTAGCGCAAAAACGAAAAAGAAATAAGAATAGTTAGCAATTATTAAAACAACAAACAATGCCTAAAATAAAAGTACCAAAACATTCACCATCGATCGACATGACGCCGATGGTTGACTTGGCATTCTTGCTTGTGACTTTCTTTATGCTTGCTGCTATTCCAAGAGAAACAGATCCTGTTGATGTAACAACTCCTTCAAGTATCAGTGAAAAAATCATTCCTGAAAATAATTTGACGGTGACGATTGATAAAGGTGGACGAGTATTTATGAATTTAAGTCATTCAGATGCCCGTGCTGAATTGTTGCAAAACATGGCTGGTAAATACAAAGTTGGTTTTACTGCTGAACAGACAGAGAAGTTCACTATTATGACAAGTTTTGGATGTTCTATGAAAGAATTACCGAAATATATTGATATGAAAGGGGAGGAACGTAAAACATTCCCTACCATTGGTATACCAACAGATTCATTAAAGAATGAACTAAAAGATTGGATTTACTACGGAAATATTGCAGCCTTGAATACTGGTCAAACTAAGTTTTTAGAAGCTGAAATGAAAGGTGACAAACCAAATGCAAATGATTTTAAACCTAAATTCATTTTAAAAGTAGATGGCAAAGCAGCATATTTATATGCGCAAAAAGTTATCGATATTTTTAGAGATTTGAATTTAAATAACTTGAACTTTATTACTGCTGGTGAAAAAGCACCTAAATAAAAATTTACTAAAATGGCAGAAATAGCAGAAGGTGGCGGTGGCCACGATAAAGGCGGCAAGAAAAGACCCAAGAAAGGTTCCACGCGAATTGATATGACACCAATGGTGGATTTAGGTTTCTTGTTACTTACGTTCTTCGTAATGACAACAACCTTTAGTAAACCAAAAGTGATGAGTCTTTCTTATCCAGCTAAAATTGATAAAACAGAGGATGTGAAGCAACCTCCATTAAATAATGGTATTACGTTTCTTCTTTCTAAAGATAAAATTTTCTATTATTTAGGTGAGTTCAATCCGAAAGAAGGTCCGGCTACAACACTAGAAGAAACAAATTTTAGCCCAACAGACGCGAAAGGTATCCGTAAATTGTTAGCAGATAAAAATGCCTTTGTGATTAAACAAAAAGCATTGTTAGATGACAAATTGAAACGTAAACAAATTGCGGACACTACCTACGAAAGATTATTAAATGGTCCTACAGGTTTAAAAACTAAAAAGGAAGCATTAAAAGTGTTAATTAAAACGGATGAAAAAGCAACGTGTGAAAATTTTATCGACCTAGTGGATGAAGTTAAAATAGCACAAATTGGTGTGGTTGCTCCGTTAGAATTAATGAAAAGTGAAGCAGATTTATTAAAAGCTAAACTATAAAAGCGTATGACAGTAGTATTAATCGTTGCTTTACTCGTAGCTGGAATTTCCTTATACGACTATTTCTCGGCGAGAGATTGGCAACAAGTAACTTCTGCAGACCGAAACGAAATCGTTTTTGCAGATAGAAATAAAGAATACGGTGCCTATACTTTGCGTAGAGATTACGACAAACGTATGGTAATAATTTTAGTGAGTTTTGTTGCTACGCTAGCACTTTCTTTTGGCATTTTTGCATATCTTAAAAGTATTCCGGAAGAGGTCATTGAAATAAAACCAGTAGATGTTAGTACAATTCCACCAGCAAAACCAGAAGAAGAATTACCACCACCACCACCTGAACCACCAGTTCCTATTTTGGAGAAATTAACACAATTTCTTCCTCCTGTGATTGTTAACGAAGAAGTGGATGAAGTTCCTCCAATTCAAGAAAATTTAGAAGATAAAAAAATCTCTACCATCAATCAAGAAGGTTCAGATGATTCTTTTAATGCATCGGTTGGTCCAGCGGAAACTGTAGTTGAAGCTCCCAAAGTGGAACAAATCTATGAAGCGGTAGAAGAAGATGCTGAATTCCCTGGTGGTAAACCAAGTGATTTCGTAAGTTCACACTTTAATCCAGATGCAGCAGCAGATGTAGAAGGTAAAATCATTGTACGTTTCGTAGTGGAATTAGATGGTTCAATTTCTAATGTTGATGTCGCGAGAGGATTATCTCCAGAAGCAAATAGAGAAGCAATACGTGTTATTCGTTCAATGCCTCGTTGGAAACCTGGGAAGAATAATGGTAAAGCAGTTCGTTCAAGATTTAGTCTTCCAATCTTAATTGGAGAATAATTGATAATACATTAATTTCATCCCCAAACAAGCAATTGTTTGGGGATTTTTTTTTCAAAGTTATGAAGTACATTAACGCCCTATTATCCTCAACTACCATTCTGATTTGTTTAGTGCTTGTCTATTTTTTAAGTGCAACCGAATTATTTTCAGACCGTTTAGTAGGTGCTAAAAGAACAGTTCTTACGATACTTTTGTCTGTTTATGCTGTTTTTAGAATCTATAAAGTATATCGACTAATAAAAAAGTAAGTGTATGAATAAAATGATGTTTTTTGCAAATTTAATGGTGAGCATTTTTGTGTTATCTGCATGTAATCATCCGCAAAATCCTTTAGCATATCAATCCGAAACACATAGCAGAGGCAAGGCGGTTGTTTATATCGAAGAGGCTTTTAAACCTTTGTTTACATCAGGTATTTCAACGTTTGAAGGACAATACCCAAAAGCGAAAATAATGCCGAAGTATCTAACAGAAAATGAAATTGTACAAGCAATGTACGATCGTAAAGCAAAAACAATTGTTATTTCTAGAGATTTAGACGAAAAAGAAAAGAACTATTTACGTTCCATCAAAATTGAATTACGTAGTGAAAAAATAGCGGTGGATGCAATTGCATTAATTGTGCATCCTTCCAACAAAGACACGTTAATTACCGTAGATGAGTTGAAAGCACTTTTAACAGGTAAAAATACCCGTTGGAATGCGACTGGAAACGAAATTAAGGTTGTGTATGACAAGCCAAATTCTGCAAATTTTAATTATTTAACGAAATTATGTGGTAATCAAGCAAACAACAAAGCGATTTTTGCAGCAAAATCAAATGAAGAAGTGATCAATTTTGTGAAGAAAAATCCAAATTCGATGGGAATCATTGGTTTGAATTGGATTAGTGATGACGATGATTTTGATACACAAGATTTTTTAAAAGGTATTAAGGTGATGGGAGTAGCTAAAAAAAAGAATACTACTTATTTTCAGCCATACAATGGGTTCATGTACACACAAGAATATCCATTGACTCGTGATATTTGGATGATTAATAAAGGAAGAAGATCAGGTTTACATTCCGGATTTGTATTATTCATGAAAAATGAAATTGGACAAACAATCATTCAACAAGCAGGATTGGTACCTGCAAATTCTCCAGTAAGATTAATTCAATTTACTGGTCAATAAAACGAAAAATCAATTAAATTTGAGCAATATTTTTTCGGCAAGAAATTTGCTTTAAGCTTTAAAAACAACCTATATGAAATTTAATAAAATCTTTAGTGGTATTCTTCTTGTTGCTACGAGTACTGCATTTGGACAAAATTTACAAAACGCTACTAAAAATACAGATAATGAGTTTTTTACGGAGGCAGATAAAGAGTTCAGACAATTAATTACAAACGAACCTTTAAATGCAAGTAATTATTTTTATTTAGGTGAAAATTTCCTTGCGCAAAAAGAAATAGATTCAGCAATAGTGTATTGGAATAAAGCTTCAGAAAAAGATCCTTTAAATCCATTATCTACAGTTGCTTCTGGTAAAGTTAAATTGATAAAAGGCGATATTAGTGGTGCTAAAGATTTATTTACGCAAGTATTAACTAAAACAAAGAACAAAAATGCAGAAGTTATCCGTATGATTGCTAAAGCATATTTAAATTCTGATTTCCCAAATACTACGGAAACAATCGCTTTACTAAATCAAGCGGTAAAGGTGGATCCAAAAAATGAATTCAATTTCTTATTACTTGGTGATGCTTATCTTACGAGCGAACCGATCAATCCAAATGAAGCGATTAAGAATTATAATGATGTACTCGATATTAATCCAAAATCACCACGCGGATTGGTACGTATTGGTAAATTGTATACGCGCGTAAATTCCGATTCAGCGGCAAATGTAAATTTTGCAAAAGCAATTAGTATTGATCCAACTTATGCTCCTGCATACCGTGAAAACGCAGAGTTATATTTGAAGTATGCAAATAAAGCAAACAAAGCGATTGAAAACTGGAAAAAATATTTGGAATTAAATAATAGTCAAGAAGCCAGATATAGATACATTACTGCTCTTTACAAAGGGAAACAGTACAATGAGGTAATTAGCGAAGCAAATAATTTGTTAGCTACTGGTTTTTCGAATTTCTATTTAGATCGTATGTTGACTTTTGCATATGCAGAGACAACGGCAGACAAAGCAAATATTGACAAAGGTATAGCTGCTTCAGATATATTCTTCAAAAAAGTTCCACAAGACAAAATCAACTTCTTAGATTTTAAATACAGAGGACAATTGTTACAGGCAGCAAACAAAGATTCTTTAGCAGTACTAGAATACGAAAAGGCAATTGCAAAAGATGAAACTAAAAAAGGAGATTTATTACCAGTTATTGCGAAAGCATATTTAAAAACAAAAAAATATCAAAAAGGGATTGATGTTTTAGAAGAGAAATTAAAAACAGCTGGTTTATCTGCTGCAGAATATTTTGATTTAGGAAAAGCCTACTTTTTTGGACCAAAAAAATATGTGTTAGCAGATAGTGCATTTACGAATGTAATAGCTAAATCACCAACTTTTACATCTGGTTATTATTGGAAAGCACGTTCTATTTATTTTGGAAATTTGAACGATAAGACTTTTGCTGCTAAACCATATTATGAAAAAACATTTGAGATGATAAAAGCTGAAGAAAGAACAACTTCAGCGAATAAATCCATGGTGTTAGAGTCTTGTAAATATTTAGGAGATTATTATTTTAATTCAACTTCTAAAGACCTAGAAAAAGCAAAATCTTTCTTTGCTGTTGTGCAAGAAATAGATCCTGCTGACGCTCAAGCAAAAGCTTTCTTCTCTAAAGTGAAATAGTAACGTAAATATGTTCATTTTTAAATTTTCAAATTAAAGAGATGAACATCGAATCGTTTCGGGATTTTTGTCTTTCACTTCCTTTTACGGGTGAGAAAACACCTTTTGATAACGTTACGCTTGTTTTTACAGTGAAAGACAAAATGTTTGCATTAACAAATATGGACCGTTTTGAAAGCGTAAACTTGAAGTGTAATCCTGAACGAGCGATGGAGTTACGGGAATCATATTCCGCTATTATTCCTGGTTGGCATATGCATAAAAAACATTGGAATACAATAGTTTTAGACGGATCTATTGATGATAATTTCTTGAAAGAACTAATCCTACATTCCTATCAATGTGTCATTAATTCTTTACCAAAGA
>Ga0114969_10001576_pt1 | contig 19327 bp, 12 predicted proteins | sample M_130807_MF_Meta_FD_87316 | JGI IMG/M metagenome (GOLD analysis project Ga0114969, IMG submission 87316) | Freshwater microbial communities from Lake Montjoie, Canada to study carbon cycling - M_130807_MF_MetaG | ecosystem: Environmental > Aquatic > Freshwater > Lake | place: Lake Montjoie...
GGAAGATTTGGAGATGGGGCTTGTTGCTAAAGAGTTAAAAGTTTATCAACTCATAAAAGCCTATCGGGCGAAAGGGCACTTGGAAGCCAAAACCAATCCGATTCGTAAACGGAAAAACCGATTCGCAAATCTGGATTTGAAATTTTTTGGACTCACTGAAAACGATTTGAATGAAAATTTTTCTATCGGAAATATTCTGGGTCTTGGAAAAACTTCTTTAAAAAATATTATTGCTCAACTCCAAAAAATTTATTGCTGCAGCATCGGCGCTGAATTTATTTACCTAAATGATGATGAACAGTATGCATGGATGCTCAGCAAAATGGAAAAGGATTTTGCACAACTTTCATTTCCGATCGAAAAGAAAAAACACATTCTGCAAAAACTGAATGATGCAGTGGTGTTCGAAAAATTTCTGAGCACCAAGTATGTCGGGCAAAAAAGATTTTCACTCGAAGGTGGCGAAACAACTATTCCGGCGCTCGATGCAATTATAAATGCAGCAGCAAACAGCGGAGTGGAAGAAGTGGTGATGGGCATGGCTCACAGAGGGCGATTAAATATTCTCGCCAACACACTCGGAAAAACTTACGAGCAGATTTTTAATGAGTTCGAAGGAAATGCGGTTGCCGATACAACAATGGGCGATGGTGATGTAAAGTATCATTTAGGTTATGCATCGCAGGTAAAAACTTTTGATGGAAAAGAAATGATGCTTAAACTTTCACCCAATCCATCGCACCTCGAAGCGGTGAATCCGGTGGTAGAAGGTTACACCAGAGCGAAGGCAGATTTGTTGTACGATGGGAATTTCAAATGCATACTTCCAATTCTGATTCATGGTGATTCAGCAGTTGCAGGGCAAGGAGTGGTTTATGAAGTATTACAGATGTCGCAACTCGAAGGATATTTAACAGGAGGCACTATTCATTTTGTCATCAACAATCAGATTGGTTTCACAACTGATTTTGATGATGCACGCACTTCTGATTATTGCACCTCACTCGCAGCAATGGTGGAAGCACCTGTGTTACATGTGAATGGTGACGACCCGGAAGCGGTGGTATTCGCAGTTGAACTTGCAACCGAATGGCGTCAAAAATTTCAGCGCGATATTTTTGTTGACATGGTTTGTTATCGTCGGCACGGACACAACGAAGGCGATGATCCGAAATTCACACAGCCGGGCTTGTACAAACTCATTGGCGAACATGTGAACCCTAGGGAAGTTTACAGTCAGCAATTAATCAGTCGCGGAGATATTGATGCGGAGTTAGCGAAGGAAATGGATAAGGATTTCTGGAAGCAATTGCAGGACCGATTGGATTTTGTGAAGCAACACCCGCTCCCATATAATTATCAGTTACCGGAATTGGAATGGAAAAAATTAAGAAGAGCAAGCACGCAGGAAGATTTTGATTCATCACCCGAAACTGCTGTCAGCAAAGAGTTAGCCGACAGAGTGATAAAAGGTTTGATGAATTATCCCAAGAATTTTAATCCACTGAATAAAATTGAAACGATGCTGAGTCAGCGCCGCAAAAATTATTTTGACGACGGACGAATTGATTGGGGAATGGCTGAGTTGCTTGCTTACGGAACACTTTTATTGGAAGGTCACGATGTGCGCATGAGCGGACAAGATGTGAAGCGCGGAACTTTCAGTCATCGTCATGCCGTAATTTATGATGAAGACAACAACAACGAATACAATCGTCTCGCCCATTTAGAAAAAGAGCAGAAAGGAAAATTTCTGATTTACAATTCACTGCTTTCTGAATTTGCTGTACTTGGATTTGAATATGGTTACTCGCTTGCTTCTCCCAATTCACTTACCATCTGGGAAGCGCAGTTTGGTGATTTCGCCAATGGCGCGCAAACAATCATTGATCAGTTTATCACCGCCGGCGAAAGCAAGTGGCAGCGCATGAGTGGTGTAACACTTTTGTTGCCGCACGGATACGAAGGACAAGGACCCGAACACAGCAGCGCACGACTCGAACGGTTTTTACAAGTGAGTGCCGAGTACAATATCACCGTTGCAAATGTGACTTCACCCGCTAATTATTTTCATTTGCTCAGAAGACAATTGTATCGTCCATTCAGAAAACCGTTAGTAGTGATGAGCCCGAAATCATTGCTGCGCCATCCACGATGTATCAGCAATGTGAATGAAATTATTGCCGGAGGATTTCAGGAATTGCTGGATGATGCAAGTGTAACAGATGCATCAAAGATTCGGAAAGTGTTGGTGTGCAGCGGAAAAATTTATTATGATTTATTAGAAAGAAAAATCGCAAATAAAAAAGAGGATGTAGCAATCGTTCGCCTCGAACAATTATATCCTTTGCCGATAAAACAATTGGATGAGCTTACAAAAAAATATCGCGCCGCAGTTTTTGTGTGGGTGCAGGAAGAGCCAGCTAACATGGGAGCGTGGAGTTTCATTCAACTCAACTATTCAAAAATCAAGTGGGGAATGATTTCAAGAAAGGCAAGCGCATCACCTGCAACGGGGTTTCAGAAAGTGCACAATCAGGAACAGGAAGAAATTATCGGAAAGGCAATGGAATAAAAAAAGGCAGTTGATGAATTCAACTGCCCTTTGGAAAATATTTGTTACAAACAATTATCTGACCAGTGTAATGTTTCCTTTTCGTTCAATATGAATATTTCCATAACCTTCACCTTCTAAAACATAGGTATATACTCCAACTTCACAATCTTCGCCTTTATATTTTCCGTTCCACCAATCGGAAATATTGTGACTTTCAAAAACAATCTCACCCCAACGATTATATATTTTCAAATATGTAAGGTTAAAAACACCAAGTCGAATAATTTTTAAGAAGTCATTATGACCATCGCCATTTGGTGAAAATGCATTTGGTACTTTAACCAAGGGTTCGTTTGTTACCACTACAACCATAGTATCCATATCAACGCATCCATCTTCTGAAGTAACGGTCAGAATATAAACAGTAGTTAATGTTGGGTTTGCGAAAGGATTAGGACTATTTGGGTTACTTAAATCGTTTGGCGGTGTCCATGAATAAACACTTCCGGCAGGACCACTTCCGTTCAATTGAGTACTATCGAATAGATACATTGAGATATCAGTTCCTGCATTTGCTTCAGGGAATTCATATAAATGCAAGGTAATTTGAGCAGTATCTGTACATCCTTCTTCATTTGCAACAGTTACAGTGTAAACAACTGTTGAAGTAGTTGGTGTTGCTAATGGGTTTTGAACGCTGTCATCACTAAGGAAATAACCAGTCCAGGCATAACTTATTCCTCCGCTTGCATGAAGCTGCACTGATTCATTTGGACAAACTGAAGAATCAGGCCATGCGTTGGCAGTAGGGACAGGATGAACTGTTACAATTGCGGTATCTGAAGAAACGCCACAAGGGCTATTTGCAGTTACAGTATAAGTAGTTGAAACAGCAGGAGAGGCCTGAGTACCTGCAGAGTTTGGATTGGATAATCCAGTTGCAGGTGTCCACTGATAAGCAGAAGCGCCACTTGCGTTTAGAAAGACAGAACCGCCCGGGCACATTGAACCACCAGTTCCTGCGTTTACTCCCTGAATATTATCTACTGTTATTAATACATCATCTGTTAAATTACAGGAGCCAAAAGAAGCAGTGACGGTATATTGTGTTGTTATTGTTGGAGAAGCTACAGGATTAGGGCAATTAGTACATGATAAATTTATTGGAGGTGACCAGGAATAATTAAGTAAATTTGAAGCAGCAGATAAATTTGCTGAACCCCCATTGCAAATTGTATCATCAGGGCTTGCGAGTACGAACGGATCCATCAATAAAAACATTGCATGCAGTGCAACCAATGAAGCAGCACCGGAACAATTTGCTGTATCTAATGAATCAAGAATTGGATAAAGATCAACTATGATTGTATCGTAAGGAGGTTCAAAATTTCCATCGGCAATTGGAATAATATTTAAATAGAAAATACTATCTAATGCTGAAATACATACCGTGTCAGGTAAATTTTGATAATCAATTCCTTCAATTGCATTACCACTTGTAACAATGTGATAACAAAGGGTATCTATCTGACAATTATTTGTTGTGTCGATTATTCCACATGGACCACTATTTGAAATCTTTTTTACCTGAATTTCTCCTGTTGTACAGCCTTCAACAATTGTATTGGTTGGATAATTTGGTATAGGATTGCTTACTGTTTGGTAAACTACTGTTCCCGCTAATAAGTTGGCAATCATTACCCCTGAATCATAAATACCATCGCTCACATCAGCTATAACAAGGACTAAATGGTAAGTGTCGCATGACATAACATTTGCCTGAGCTGTTAGTAATGTAGTAAAACCATCATATTCAACATTAGTTTGTGTGGCAGATGCAGGACATTGCGTTGTACAACCACCACCGTTTGGTGTGTATGGATCATTGCATACATAATAGCCTCCATTTAAACCACAATTCACATTGTTAATTGAAATTTGAGTTGAAGTACCCGGTACTACAGCAATATTTTGTTGCCCGATTATTCCAGGACCACTGATAAAAAAACCAAAGGCATCATTAATTGAATTTACAAAATCATTATATTCATCAGAAGCAAAGACATAGTTAAAAGTTAAAATTGAATCATAAGCAATTACATCAAATTCAAATCGGGTTGCATCCAAAGTAGTTCCGGCAAATGCAAGTAGCGGATCTCCGGGTAAACCATTGTTTACACCAAAGCTTTGCATGGTATTAGTGTTTGGAAGTGTGGCAGTACCGGAGGTTAATATTATTCCATGGTCAATTCCTATGTTAGTAGAACTTCCATTTGAAAAAGTACCATACGCTCCTGAAGCACCAGTTATTACAGGGTTCAAAACAGTTGCACCCGGACCTACAAGGGCTTGAGCCAACTGTAAAGCTGTTACTCCGGGAACTGTATTTATTTGTCCTAAAGAACAAAAAGGCGATGCAGTAATTGTTCCTATTACAAGTATTAAAATCAACCTGTTTATTAAATTCATAATTGTCTATTTATTAAAAAAATGTCAACTTATTAAATAAGAAAATTCAAAAGTGAGTTAATAAATTCAAAAGAAAGATTTTTTGAATTTATTTTTCACAACTGGTTAAAGGCAATAAACATCAAACTACTTCAGCAAAGTAACATTGCCACGCATGGAAACCCGCTGATTATTATGACCATGCCCGGCTATGTAGTAAACATAAACCCCAATTGGAGCGGGCTCATTTTTATAAATACCATTCCATCCCTTTTTTATGTCATTTGTTTGATAAACAAGTTCTCCCCAACGATTATAAATTCTGAAGTCTTCGAGTTCAAAAACACCCTGATGGATTATTTTCAACAAATCATTTATTCCATCTTCATTTGGTGAAAAAGCATTAGGTAAGTAGACATATGGTTTATCATCAACAAAAACCCAAACAGTATCGTCATCTACACAACCATTTGCATTAGTTACAATAACATGATATAAAGTAGATACTTCAGGATTAGCCCAAGGGTTTCCAATGGTAGTATCACTTAAGCCATAAGATGGGTCCCAAATCCATGATACACCACCTGATGCAACTATTTGAACACTGTCATACAAATGGATTGTTACATCCTGACCTGCATAGGCATGTGGAATAGGAAAAAAGTCAACAGCGGTGTATGCAGTATCAACACAGAAGAATTCATTTGAAACAATTACCATGTAAACGGTTGAGTCAACCGGAGGAGCAACCACAACCATTGAACCGGTATCAGTTATTAATCCATCACCAAACCACAAATATTGGATTCCACCACTGGCATAAAGAGTTGTACTTCCCCAAGGGCAAATAATTGTATCGGGATAAGCGTCAGCAATTGGTAATGGATGAACCGTAACAACAACTGTGTCGGTAGTAATTCCGCAAGGACTTAATCCTGTAACAGTATATGTTGTTGTCGTTGTTGGAAATGCAATTGGATTTGGAATATTCGGGTTTGTAACTGAACTATCAGGAGACCAGATATAATTTGTGGCTCCGGTTACATTCAATTGAACGCTGTCATTTAAACACATTGCAGTATCATTTGATGCAACAATTGCCTGTGGGAAATCAACATCAACCATTACAGTTTGTGATAATGAACAGTTTCCTAATGCAGCAGTCACTGTATAAAGAGTTGAACTGGTCGGAGTAGCAGTTGGAGAAAGGCAAGTAGTACAAGACAATCCCGTTGGAGGAGACCATGTAACAACCGGTAAATTTGATGATGTTATTAAATCAACCGATTGACCGATACAAAGAATAGTATTTGGCACTGTAAATAATTGCTGATCTATTAAGAAGAACTTGACCTGAAATGATTGAAGCAACGCTGCTCCAGGGCAATTAGTTGTATCAGAAACCGGAATTAAATCAACTATAATAGTATCAATGCCAGGTTCAAAAATACCATCAGCAATTGGGATAATATCAATATACATTACTGTATCCATTCCAAAGCACATTGTATCAGGTAGAGCAATATAATCAACACCTTCTATGGCATTTCCACTCGTGACCAACTTATAACACAATGAATCAGTTGCACAGTTAGAAGTGTCAATTAAAGAACAGGCACCACCATTTGTAATAGATTGTTTTTTCAATTGAATTTGTCCAGTAGTACAACCTTCCATTAATGAAGAATTATCTAAACCAGGTAACGAATCACTAACTGTAGTTGAAATATTAGTTCCGGCAATAAGATTACCAATTAAAACACCGGAGTCATATCCTGCATCCGCTATATCAGCTATTACTAAAATTAAATGATAAGTATCACAAGGAGTTACATCTGCCTGAGCAGTCAGCAAAACTGTAAAACCATCATATTCAATAGTAGTTGCAGCTTGATTTGGAGGACATTGATTTGTACATCCACCGGAAGTTGGATTCCACCAGTCATTGCAGGTATAGTACTGACCATTATTTCCACAGTTAACATTGCCTATTGTAACCTGAGCTCCTCCTGGCAGTAATGCAATATTTTGTTGACCAACAATGCCTGGTCCGGAAATAAAAAATCCGAAAGCATCATTGAAACTGGTACCAACCCAATCATTATATTCTTCAGATCCAAACACATAATTAAAAGTCAAAGATGAATCGTAGGCTACGACATCAAATTCAAAACGACAAGCATCATTAGTTGTTCCTGCAAAAGCCAAAAGCGGATCACCCGGAGAATAATATGCCGTTGACCAAGGTGATGCTGTATTTGAACTTGGTATATTGGCATTGCCTGAAGTAAGTATTATTCCTTGGCCAATTCCAATATTGGTTGAAAATCCATTTGTGAATGTACCATAAGAGGTAGCCATTCCTGTAATTTGCGGATTTAATACAATAGCCCCAGGACCTACTAAAGCCTGAGCCAACTGCAAAGCTGTTACAGATGTATTTGTAACAATTTGAGCATCTGCAAAATTGCTTTGAATAAAAAATAAAGCAATAAGTAAAACTGTAAATTTCCTGACAACTGTTTTCATTTCAATTATAATTTGATTGGCTAAAAGTAAATATCTTCTCTTTAGAAGTTCGTTTTGAACAGATATTGTTTTTCAAATTCTTACCATTTCAAATATCAGATGTTTAATGTTAAGTGTTTTTTAAAAAAGTTAAAAAGAAGTAATTACTATTGATTCTATACAAATTAAAAATGAAAAACATTCTTCTTTTTATCTCACTCTCCTTTATCATTTCATGTGCATCGAATAGCAATAAAGAAAATTCAACATCCGTAAATGAGGATGCACGAATTGATTCTTTGTTTAAAAATTATTATGAAAAGCGACTTCATCTTTTTCCATTGGAAGCTACCCAAAATGGCGATCATCGGTTCGACGATCAGTTACCAAATAATATCACGCAATCTTTTCGAGATACTTTGAAGAATTTCTACGCTTCTTCACTTGACTCACTCAGCAAATTCGACCGTGAATCATTGAACGAAACCAACCAAACGAGTTTCGATATACTTAATTGGGATTTAAATGAAAATCTGGAGGCGCTGAAATTTCCCGACCAGTTAATGCCCATCAATCAGTTCTGGAGTTTGTCCATTACAATGGGGCAATTAGGTGCAGGTTCAGGTATTCAACCTTTTGAAACAGTGAAAGATTACGAAAACTTTTTAATGCGCGCGCATCGTTTTATTCCATGGTGCGATACTGCCATTGCTAATATGAAAAGAGGCATAGCACAAAGTGTTACACTGCCGCAGGTACTCGCAAAAAAAGTTTTGCCGCAATTACAAAGCATGATTGTAAGTGATATTCATAAAAGTATTTTTCACATGCCGGTTGATAAATTTCCTGCATCGTTTTCTGATGCTGATAAAAAAAGATTGACCGATGAATATGAAAAAACAATTGCTGATGAATTAATTCCGGCATACAAACGATTGTATGATTTCTTTAATACCACTTATGTTCCTGCCTGCAGAACTTCAACAGGTATAAGTGATCTTTCATTCGGAAAAGATTATTACAATTTCTTAGCAAAACAGTGGACCACAACTACACTCACTACCGATTCAATTTTTAATCTCGGGCAAAGTGAAGTGGCTAGAATTCGTGGTGAAATGGAAGCCATTAAAAACGAATTAGGATTTAAGGGAACACTGAAAGAATTTTTCAAATTCGTTAACACCGACAAAAAATATTTCCCGTTCAAAACCGATTCGGAGGTGATACAAGGGTTTAGGAAAATCTATGAAACAGAGAAACCGATGGTGAACAAAATGTTTAGTGTACAACCGAAAAGCCCGTTCCGCATACAGCAAACAGAAAAATTTCGTGCTGCTTCTTCCAGTGCCGAATACCAGCAAGGTTCTGCTGATGGAACTCGACCAGGAATTTTTTATGTACCGATTATTGACGCCACAAAATTTAATTCCATTGCCATGGAAACTTTGTTTCTGCACGAAGCCATTCCTGGTCATCATTTTCAGATTTCGTTACAGCAGGAAAATAAAGAGCTTCCTGATTTCCGCCGCTTCATCTGGTATGGTGCATATGGAGAAGGGTGGGCTTTATATTCTGAATCGCTTGGAAAGGAAGTGGGCTTGTACACCGACCCGATTCAGAAATTCGGAAACCTGAGTGAAGAAATGCATCGTGCTTTAAGATTGGTGGTGGATGTGGGCATGCATTTAAAAGGTTGGACACGCGAGCAGGCCATACAATTTTGTCTGGAAAATGAAGCGGAAGGTGAGTCTGATATTACGAGTGAAGTGGAAAGATACATGGCAATTCCCGGGCAGGCGCTTGCTTACAAAATCGGGCAATTAAAAATTATTGCCTTGCGCAACGAAGCCGAAAAACAATTGGGCAGTAAATTTTCTTATGCCGAATTTCATAACCAGGTTTTAAAAGATGGGTGCTTACCACTCGCTATTCTGGAATCGAATATTATGAATTGGATAAAGGGGCAGAAATAATTATTTGTTTTCAGAAACAACTTCCTTTCTCGCCATAATATCCAGATTAATCAGCATCCCCACAATCAGAAAATAAAGAGTTCCCACTTTGTCTGTCTCAATCAGGTCGCTTAAAAAAGTATTTACATAAACAACGATCAGTGTAAGTGTGAGTGCCATTGCAAATTGGCGAAGTTGTTTATCTTTCAATTGATGATAAATGCGTTGCCCGTACCACAACAATGCTCCGGTGAAAACAGAAAAAATAAGTAGTCCGATAATTCCCTGCTCAATTAACAGCAGGAGAAAATAATTGTGCACGGTGCTTCGCTCCGGATTACGGCTCACGAAAGTTGCATAACTGCTGACTGCGTACGGTTTATAAAAATTATAAAAATTTCCCGGGCCATAACCCACAATTGGATTTGCCTCCCACATACGGAAACCTGCAATCCACCGAAACACCCGCTCGCCACTGCTGATGTCTTCCATATTATAGGTAGCAGACAAATGCGATTCAAGGTCTTCATGCATTATGGTTTCATCAAAATTCGGCGCGTAGTACAGGTAGCGGTTTTGATATCCCATGTAAAAAACTCCACTGATAATAAGTACGGCGCCAAGCAACATACTTCTGCCAAGTAACCGATGCTTAATTAAAAATGCGCACGGCAGAATTGCAATCACACTCAGCCATGATGACCGCGTGTATGAAAAATAAACGGCTACCAACATCACAAGCAACGAAGCAATCAGCATGTTGCGTGTAACAGTTCTTTTTTTATACCAGGTAATCGCCAGCCATGTTAACGGAATCAGTTGCGCCACGAATGCTGCATAAGCCACATGATTTCGATAGAATGGTTCCATCATCGTATTGACATCAGCAAACGAAAAGCCTTTTTTAGAATGACGATATAGTGTGTAAAAAATAGTTGCAATTGTTGGAAAAAAAATGCACCAGAATGCTTTTTTAAAATCTTTCACTTCTCGCATAACCACGCTGCCAAGCAAAACAAAAACAACAAGGTACCAGGTTTTTGCAAGCAGAAATTTGAAGGATACAAGGTGGTTGGAAGAATAAACAACTGAAATAATGATCCAGAAAAAATGAAGTGCGAGTAAAAAGAATAACGGATGTGTGAAGAATTCCTCCGCTACTAATTTTTTATTCGAAAGCCAGGAAGCAATAAACACGAGCATCAATCCAAGCATGAGCGGCTCGGTAGGTAAATCGGTGCCTAACGATGTGGTGAATGAAAATTCTATTGATAAAGGCAAACAAAACAGCAACAGATAAAAAGCAAACTTTATATCGGCCAATGTTACATACAGAAATAATAAAGCAAATGGCAATGCAAACCAGTAATAATTATAGGTGAGCCATCCAACTGATAAACTGCCGAGCGTTAAAATTGCGGCAATAATCAGAACTGTTTTTTCGTAAAGCGGTAATGCTTTACTGTGGTTCATTCAATACTGATTTTATGTTTTTGTAATAATCAGCAACAATGGAGGTAAGTGTCATCACCACAAAAGCAATAAACACACAACTGAATACCACCAACCAGCGAACAGGTTTCGATTTTTTCTCGGCAGGAAATCCTTTCTCTAAAATAAAGATGCTTGGCACATCACGATTAATTGTTGCTTTAAATTGTTCTGATAAACCAATTGAGTTATTCAATTCTTTCAATGCTGCTTTCTTTTTATCGTCTAATATTTTTATTTCCTCATTCGCCATATCAAAACTTGCTTTCTCTTCAGCACTCATTGAATTCATTCGATTTAAATCAGAAATATTTCCGGCGAGGTTGTATCGGTTACGCAACTTGATAATGGAATCAGTCAGAATTTTTATGGTTGCTTCTTTAGCTGAAATCTTATTGTTGTAAATGCTCACCATTTTCTGTTTGTTGTCCATCAACAGATTTTTACTGATGTCATCTATCTTCCAAACCATAGCATTTACCATGTGCGCTGCGGTGTCTTTGTCCTGATCGTAAACGGTAATCTCAATGGAACCTTTATCGGTGCGTTCAATATTCACATTGTCTTCCAACTCTAATTGCACAGCATAATTCGGATAGTCAGAAGTGGCTGAATCAATGTCGTAATGCTTGAATAAATTATACCGCTGCACCATAAACATTTTCAACTGTGCACTTTGTGCAATGGCCATCAGGCGGTCCACATCATCACTGGTTCCGAAAAAATTCTGACTCTTTTGTTCGAACATGTTTTCGCTGTTCGTGATGCTCGGGTTCGATGGCAGTATCACCGACTTCGAAGCATAATATGGTTTCATAATATGCGGATCTGAAATCACAATGCTTCCTACCAATGCAATGGCACAAACAATGAGAATTGATTTCTTCCATTTTAATATTATCCGGATAACTGAAATGAGATTGAGTTGCTTTTCCATTTAAGGGTTTAAAAATTTTGCACAAACCTAAAGGAATGAACAGGATTAGCAAATTGCTTTAGCCACCATTGTAAAAACAGAAATTTTATTGTGTGAAAGGGAAGAAAAATTATTCTTCTTCTGAAACCAGTAATGCTCTCACTTTTTTTACTTCGAATAATTTTAATCCGAAAGCAATCAAGAGCGAAATCAGCAATCCAGCAATCACACCGGGAATGAGTGAAGTGATAAATGAATGTGCAGCATAACCAACACCGAGCGAAAGGAGAGAAAACAAAATCAGTTTGCTGATTAATTCCAGATTCATTTTCAGTTGAAATATTTTTCGGCTGATAAAAATTTCAATTACACCAATAAAACATTGAGTAGAAACCGCCGCAATGGCAGCACCGGAGCACTGATATTTTGGAATCAAAATAATGTTCAGCGAAAGATTGATGATGGCTGTTACAGCGGTGGCGACTGCCAATTCTTTTAAACTACGGTTCGCGGCTAACAGAGTTCCGAAAATATAAACGGTGGAAGCGCCCGGCAAAGCGAACATGAGTATTCCTAAAATGTTTGCTGAATAAGTAGTGGTATCATGATAAAGCAATTGCATGATTTCGTTTCTGAAAAACAAACAAACCACTGCAAGCATCCAACTGAAAATGAAAATGGTTTTGAAACTAACAGCAGTGAGTTCATCCACTTTTTGTCCTCGTCGAATCAGTCGGGAAAAAATCGGAAGCAATAATGCAGCAAACAAAAACCCGAATTGATTAGCAGCATCGAGCAAGCGAAAAGCAGAAGCATAAATTCCTGCCTGAATATCTCCATCGGTTCCCAATAATTTTTTCAGCAGTACTGCATCAATCCGGGTGTAAATTCCCATCAGCAAAACAATAATGGCAAGCAGGTAACTTTCCTTCCAGATTGTTTTCAGCATACTGAACTCAAACGAAAATTGCAATTTAGGAATGCGCTGTAACAGTAAAACCCCTGCAACTAAAATGGTAATCACATAACTCGCTGTTTGCGAATACACAAACCACTCAATCTGAAATTCGCCTTCAATGGGTTTGAAATAATACAACCATCCGAAAAATAAAATCATCAATAGTTTATCAAGTATCGAAAGAAAACTATCGAGTTTAAAAAATTGCAGAGCAGATAAATTGCTTCGCAGATATAGTAACAGAGAATTGAGTCCCTGATTGAGAATTAATATTCCGAGTATGTAATATCCTTCTTGAGTCGGATGCAAAAAAATGGCAGCAATAAAAGTAAGCGCGCAGTATAAAATGAAAAGCAAAATCTTAAAACATAAAATGTTCGACAGATATTTTTTGATGAGCGATGGCTGTTGCGCAATAATGCGGTTGTTGTAATTCGTGATGCCGATGTCGAGAATAATGCTGAACAGAATACTGAGATTGAACAACGCGAAATACAAACCATACTCTCCGTGTCCTGTCAGGTTTTGAACTGTTCTATCTACACCCAGAACATAGAACGGCTTGATGAGCACATTCAGCACCAATAGAAAAATAAGATTGCGAAAAAAAGTTTGCTTCATTAATCGGAGTGCAAAATACTTATTCCATTTTCAGATTCCAGATTACAAATTCCAGATTGAATCTTCGCCAATATATTTCTATCAAAAAAAAATTCGTGATAATTCGTGTAATTCGTGGCTAACATTTAATTCATTTATTTCGCGGCATATAGAATGGACAAGGAAATCTGGTTAAAGCGAATTGACAGAGTTGCGCGCCTCGAAAAAAAATCGAAGTGGGTTCGGCTATTATCAAATCCAATTAACAGAATTTATGGATTGACTTTTTCGAAACTGATTTTCCCTTCTTCTAAAAAACCAAATTACACTTCTGCAAAACTCATTTGCGATTACCGCATGACTGTTGCGCTGCCTGATGGTTTGGATATTTTTTTGTGTGGATGCAAAACTCACGATTCGGAATTGCGGTTTGCAAAATGGATGATTCAGACTCTTCAACCACGCGATACTTTTTTTGATGTGGGGGCGCACTTTGGTTTTTTCAGTTTGCTCGCGGCGCAGTTGGTGGAAGAAAGCGGAAAAGTTATTTCGTTTGAACCCGCAGCACTCGCGGCAAATATTCTGCATAACAATATTGAACGATTGCGGCAAGTGCGAATGGTGCAAGCTGCTGTAGGCGAAACAACCGGCAGCGTGATGTTCCTGGAAGGAAAACCCGGACAAACAGAATCAAGCGGACGAATGAGCGCCGAAGAAGAAGAGAACGAAACCATTCAGGGAAATCTGGTGAACTGTGTTTCGCTCGATGATTTTTCGGAGAAAGAAAAACTGTTTCCGACTGCCATTAAAATTGATGCGGAAGGAAGCGAGCTGAAAGTGTTTCAGGGCATGAACAGACTGTTACACTCGCACAAGCCTGCGATCATTATGGAATTCTGGAGCAAGCAGTTTCACAACAATCAGCAACACATTGATGCAATGAATTTGTTAATCAGCAAAGGTTACACAATGAATCTGATTGGTGATGACGGAAAACTTTTTCGCAGCAACAATCCCGAACAGCTTTGCATGGAACGGAAATTAGAATCAGATAATATTGTTTTCACTGCATGAAGATTGCCGTCAACACACGCTTCTTACTGAAAGATAAACTTGAAGGAATCGGCTGGTTCACTTACGAATCGCTGAAGCGAATGGTGCTTGCACATCCCGAACACGAATTTCATTTTTTGTTCGACCGCAAATTTTCTGATGAATTCATCTTCGCAAAAAATGTGGTGCCGCATGTTTTGTTTCCACCGGCGCGTCATCCGTTTTTGTGGTATGCGTGGTTTGAATATGCCGTTCCGCAGGCGCTGAAAAAAATAAAACCCGATGTGTTTCTTTCTACTGACGGATACTTGTCGCTCTCGGTAAAAACCCCTCAGGTGCTTGTGATTCATGATCTGGCTTTCGAACATTTCAGCAATCATGTGGACTGGCTCACACTTCGTTACTACAAATATTTTGTTCCGCGATTTGCAAAACACGCCACGCGAATTGCAACTGTTTCAGAATTCACGAAGCAGGATGTAATAGAAAAATATAAAATCGCTGACGGTAAAATTGATGTAACACACAATGGCGGAAATGAAATTTTCAAATCGCTTGCTGCTGCTGAACAAAAATTAATTCGCGAAAAAATTTCGGGCGGCGCTCCTTATTTTATTTATGCAGGCGCTGTGCATCCGCGAAAAAATGTGAATCGTTTGTTTCTCGCTTTCGATTCATTCAAAGAAAAATACGGGGGCAATTTTAAATTGATTATTGCCGGAAGAAAAGCGTGGGACACCGATGAGGCAATGAAAACTTACGAGCGCATGAAGTACAAGCACGATGTGATTTTTCTCGGTCACCTGCGGTTGAACGAACTCGCACAGGTACTCGCTTCAGCAACCGCGCTCACTTATGTTTCGCTGTTCGAAGGTTTCGGAATTCCAATTGTGGAAGCCATGAATGCCGGAGTGCCGGTTATTACTTCCAATGTTTCTTCAATGCCCGAAGTGGCGGGCGATGCCACTTTAATTGTGAACCCGTTTTCTGTTGAAGAAATAGAAAATGCCATGGTGAAAATGGCAACAGATGAAACACTCCGGAAAAATTTAATTGCAAAAGGAAATATGCAGAAACAAAAATTCAGTTGGGATTTAACTGCAGAGCGATTGTATGATTGTGTTATAAAATGTATAAATGTTAAATCATAAATTATTTCAATGAAAAAAACGCTTTCAATTCTTCTACTGATTTTCGCTTTCAACTCAAAATCATTTTCACAAACTGCAAATCAGGATTCAATAACTGTTACAGATCAGATTTATGTGGATGTTGGCTTTCTGCTAAATGATTTGCAAAAGCCCGTTCAATTAAAAATTCTGAAAACCGATCCTGATAATGCTTCACTCAAAACCGATCCGGTTTTACTTAAAGCTATTAAAATGAAACTCTCTGAATATTCGCAGGAAATTCTTTCAAGTGAATGGAGCGATTCTACAGATTCATATCAGATGCACCTGATATATCATTCGACGAAGAAAGAAATAGAATAAATTTTCAGACAGGTTTAAATTTCGCAGTGAAGTGCCGTAAAAATTTTGGCTCGTAAGTAATTTCATATCCGCGCACTTTATTTTTTCCTTCCATTAATTTTTCAAAAACTTCAATCACATATTCAATGTGACTTTGAGTGTAAACACGGCGCGGAATTGCAAGTCGAACCAATTCCATTCTCGAAGGAATTAATTTTCCTGCTTCATCATATTTTCCAAACATCACTGAGCCGATTTCTACAGAACGGATTCCACCTTTCATGTACAACTCGCAAACCAATGCTTGTCCCGGATATTGTTCTACCGGAATTTGTGAGTAGAATTTTTTAGCATCAATATACACAGCGTGTCCGCCAATCGGTCGCAACACCGGAATACCCATTTCATGCAATCTATCTCCTAAAAATGAAGTGCTTTTGATTCTATATAAGAGATAATCAGCATGAAAAACTTCTTCGAGCCCAATAGCAATTGCTTCCATGTCTCTGCCTGAAAGTCCGCCGTAAGTGGTAAACCCTTCAGTGATAATGAGTAAATTTTTGCAAGCTTCAGCAATAGAAAAATCTTTCAGAGCCAGAAATCCACCCATGTTTACCAGTGCATCTTTTTTTGCACTCATGATTGCTCCATCCACCAGCGAAAACATTTTCTGCGCAATTTGTTTGTAGGTTTTGTTCTCGTATCCTTTTTCTTTCTGATGAATGAAAAAAGAATTTTCAGCCACACGACAGCAATCAAGAAATAATTTCACTTTGTGTTTTTTACAAACCGCACTCACCAGCTTTGCATTTTCCATACTCACCGGCTGACCACCACCGCTGTTGTTTGTAACGGTTAAAATTACTCCGCCAATATTTTTTGGTTTGTGTTTTAAAATCAGCTCCTCTAATTTTTTTACATCCATGTTTCCTTTAAACGAAAATTCCGATTGTGTGTCGTTTGATTCTGTGCAGGGAATATCAATTGCTTCGGCTCCCGAAAATTCAATGTTTGCTCTGGTTGTATCGAAATGTGTATTGCTGATAAAAATTTTTCCTTTTCCTCCTAAGTATCCATACAAAATCCGCTCGGCTGCTCTTCCCTGATGGGTTGGAAAAACATATTTCAATCCGGTGAGGTCATGAATTACTTTTTCCATTCGTCTCCAACTTCGTGCTCCTGCATACGATTAATCACCTTCCATCATGCCAGCCCATTGCGCCGCACTCATGGCTGATGTTCCGCTGTCGGTTAAAAAATCAATCAGCACATCTTCTGAATCAAGCAGGAAAGGATTGTAATGTGCTTGTTCTAGAAATTTTTTTCGCTGCACTTCGGTGGTCATGGTGATTGGTTCCACCATTTTTATTCTGAAAGGTTCAATGATTGTTTTGAATGACATGATAAAGTTTGAAGCTTCCAAACATATTAGCTCAGCATTACACGAAATATGATTTATGTCGTGCAATAATTGCTTCAAATAAAATTTGCGTCATCAGTTATTGTCAAAACTCTGAAAATATGGCGGACTGGTAAAGATTCGAACCCCAGACCAGACCCACTGATTAGGAGTCATTTGCTATACCAATTGAGCTAGGAATCCGTTTTCTAATTATCTTATAGGCAAGTTTGTCGAAATATTTATTAAAACGGTTATAAAAGAGTTTCTGTTTATTTATTTTGGTGAATTTATCTCAAATTGATAATTTCCATTAATCAAGTTCAAATTTTTCTTCCGACATTTTTTTCTTTCACTTCGCCTGTTACTTTTGCGGCACTTTAAAAAAAATTACAATTATAAAATGGCAAATGTTGGTCGCATAAAAACAGTAATCGGGCCTATTGTGGATGTTGCTTTTGAGGGAGGAAAGTTGCCCGAAATTTTGAACGCTTTAGTAGTTACACGCGAGAACGGACAAAAATTGATTCTTGAAGTTCAGCAGCACCTTGGTGAGGACAGTGTACGCACCATATCAATGGATGCAACTGAAGGATTGGTTCGTGGTATGGAAGCCGTTGATTCCGGTTCAAATATTACCATGCCTACAGGTGAACAAATTAAAGGGCGTCTTTTTAATGTAATTGGTGAAGCAATTGATGGAATTGGTGAAGTAAGTAATGAAGGCGGATATGCCATTCACCGCAAGCCTCCCATTTTCGAAGAGCTTTCAACTGAACAGGAAGTGCTTTTCACAGGTATTAAAGTTATTGACTTGCTCGAACCCTATTCAAAGGGAGGAAAGATTGGCTTATTTGGTGGTGCCGGTGTTGGAAAAACAGTATTGATCATGGAATTGATCAACAACATTGCAAAAGCTTATGCAGGAACTTCAGTATTTGCGGGAGTAGGAGAGCGCACACGCGAAGGAAATGATTTGCTTCGAGAAATGATTGAGTCTAATGTTATAAAATATGGCGATGAATTTAAACATGCCATGGAAAAAGGTGATTGGGATTTAAGTAAGGTTGATAAAAATGAATTGGCAAAGTCACAGGCAACTTTGGTGTTCGGACAAATGAACGAACCTCCCGGTGCGCGTGCCCGTGTAGCGTTAAGCGGATTAACCGTAGCTGAATATTACCGTGATGGAGATCCGAATGAAGCTAAAGGTCGAGATATCCTTTTCTTCATTGATAATATTTTCCGTTTTACACAAGCAGGTTCTGAGGTGTCAGCATTGTTAGGTCGTATGCCTTCGGCTGTAGGATATCAGCCAACACTTGCATCTGAAATGGGAATGATGCAGGAGCGAATTACTTCTACCAAGCGTGGTTCTATCACATCTGTACAAGCTGTTTATGTACCTGCGGATGACTTGACTGATCCGGCGCCTGCGACAACTTTCTCTCACTTAGACGCGACCACTGTTTTGAGTCGTAAAATTGCTGAGTTAGGAATTTATCCTGCAGTTGATCCTTTAGATTCAACTTCAAGAATTTTATCGGTTGATGTGGTTGGAGAAGCACATTACAATTGTGCTCAAAGAGTGAAACTGACTTTACAGCGTTACAAAGAATTGCAGGATATCATCGCTATTCTTGGGTTAGATGAATTAAGTGAAGAAGATAAATTAATTGTAAGTCGTGCCCGTCGCGTTCAGCGTTTCTTGTCTCAACCATTCCATGTTGCAGAACAATTCACAGGATTGAAAGGCGTTTTGGTTCCGATTGAAGAAACTATTCGAGGTTTCAATATGATTATGGACGGCGAAGTGGATGAATTCCCTGAAGCAGCATTCAACCTTGTTGGAACAATTGATGATGCCATTGCGAAAGGAAAGAAAATGATGGCAGAAGCATCTTAAGACTAAAGAAAAAACATGCATTTAGAAATATTAACACCTGAGAAAAAAATTTTTGCCGGCGAAGCAA
>Ga0114969_10001577_pt1 | contig 19322 bp, 14 predicted proteins | sample M_130807_MF_Meta_FD_87316 | JGI IMG/M metagenome (GOLD analysis project Ga0114969, IMG submission 87316) | Freshwater microbial communities from Lake Montjoie, Canada to study carbon cycling - M_130807_MF_MetaG | ecosystem: Environmental > Aquatic > Freshwater > Lake | place: Lake Montjoie...
CATCTATCACGAACACATCTCGTCGTTCTCCATCAAGCCCATGCAGGTGCTGTTCAAGCGTGTCGGGCTGGAAGTCACTGCGGTGCAGCGCGTGCCCACGAAGGGCGGTTCGCTCCGTTACTTCATTCAGCGGCCCGCTGGACCGCTCGCCAACGACGGCTCCGTGGCCGCGCTGCGCGCTATGGAAGACCGCATTGGGCTGTACAACAAGGCGACGTACGATGCGTTCGCAAGCAAAATTGACGGCCTGAAAAAGCAGACGAAAGCCTTCCTTGTTCAGTCGAAACGCGAGGGCAAGCGCGTCGCCGGATTCGGGGCGTCGATCACCGGCACCACGCTCATCTACCATTTCGAGATCGGCGAGTACCTCGATTACCTCGTGGACGACAACCCGGCGAAAATCGGGCGATTCAGCCCGGGACACCACCTACCCGTGCTCCCGACCTCAGTGCTCACGGAGCGGAAACCCGACTACGTGGTGGTCCTGGCGTGGCGCTACGCCGAGGCCTTCCTGAAGAAAAACGCCGCGTACATGGCCGGTGGCGGGAAGGCCGTTATTCCGGTACCGGAGTTCAAGGTCATCAGTGGCGGATTGGGCAAGTAATCATGTTGGCAACCCACTTCTTATCGGCAGATCAAAGCGACCCTCGCCGGGTCACCGAGCCGAGTGCGTTCAGCCGGCGCTTCTGGCGGGAATGCATTTTTCTGTCGATGACGGCCGTCGCGCCGACCCCCTGATTTCACACACGGACGCCATTGTGTCATCACTGAAAACCATTTTCGTCTCAGGACACTTCAACGTCCTGCATCCCGGCCACCTCCGGCTCCTTCGGTTCGCCAAGGAGTGCGGTGAGCGGCTGGTGGTGGCGGTGCAGAGCGACAAGATCGCCGGAAGTGCCGCCCACGTGCCCGAGCAGTTGCGCCTCGAGGGTGTGCAGAGCAACAGTTGGGTCGACGAGGCGTTTCTCCTCACCGAACCGGTGACCGACGTGATCGCGCGCCTCCGTCCCGACATTGTCGTGAAGGGGAAGGAGCATGAGTCGCGGTTCAATCCGGAGCTCGCGGTGCTGGAAGGGTTCGGCGGCAGGCTGCTCTTCAGTTCGGGCGAAACGACCTTCTCGTCGGTGGACCTGATACGCCGCGAATTCCAGTTCTCCGACAATCGCTCCATCGGCCTGCCCACCGAGTACATGAAGCGGCATGACATTGAGCGCGACCGGCTGTCACGCTTGCTGGAGCAGTTCACGAAACTGAAGGTCTGTGTCGTCGGCGATCTCATTGTCGATGAGTACATCACCTGCCAACCGCTGGGGATGTCGCAGGAAGATCCGACCATCGTGGTAACTCCGCTCGACACGGCGCGATTTGTCGGCGGTGCGGGCATCGTGGCGGCACACGCCGCCGGACTCGGCGCGTCGGTGATGTATGTCTCGGTGACGGGAAATGACCCGTCGCGCGAGTTCGCGCTCGAAAAGCTTGCCGCATCGGGCGTTCGTGCCCGGCTGCTCATAGACGAGAGCAGGCCCACCACGCTCAAGCAGCGGTATCGTAGCCACGGCAAGAGCCTGCTGCGCGTCAGTCATTTGCACCAGGGCGCCATTTCAGTGGCGCAACAAAAGCAGATGCTTGGTGAACTGGAACAGTCGCTCGACGGCGCCGACCTGCTTGTGTTCTCCGACTTCAACTACGGCTGCCTTCCGCAGTCACTGGTCGACCAGGTGGTGCCGATGGCCAAGAGCCGTGGGGTGATGCTTGCGGCCGACAGCCAGTCGTCATCGCAAGTTGGCGACATCAGCCGATTCAAGGGAATGGACCTGCTCACACCCACCGAGCGCGAAGCGCGCATCAGCACGCGAAACCAGGAAGACGGCCTGGTGGTGTTGGCCGAGCAACTGCGCACCCAGTCGGATGCGCGCAACATCCTGCTCAAGCTTGGCGGCGAGGGGGTGCTCATTCACGCCTGCAGCGACAACTCAGAAGATTGGATGACGGATCGCGTCGGCGCGCTCAACTCTTCTCCGAAGGACGTTGCCGGCGCCGGCGACTCGCTGCTGATCACCGGTGCGATGACGCTGGCGAGCGACGGCAACATTTGGGAAGCAGCGTGCCTCGGCTCATTGGCCGCCGCGGTGCAGGTGAGCCGGGTGGGGAACATGCCGATTCGCACGAAAGAGCTTCTAACGGAACTGGGATGAGGGCGCTCCTGCTTGCTGCGGGACTAGGCACGAGGCTGCGCCCGCTGACGAATACGGTGCCGAAATGCCTGGTTCCTCTGATGGGAAAGCCCTTGCTGCAGATTTGGTTCGAGCGTCTCTCGGAGGCGGGAATCGGCCCGTTCCTGGTCAATACGCACCACCTCGCCAACCAAGTTGAGGCGTTCGTCGCGTCGAGCAGTTTCAACGGCCAGGTAACTCTGGTGCACGAGCCCATGCTGCTCAACACGGCCGGCACGCTGTTGGCGAACCTGGACTACTTCGACGGCCAGGATGGCCTGCTCATTCACTCGGACAACTACTGCGAAGCGGACTTTCGCGAGTTCGTGCGGGCGCACGAACAGCGCCCCGCGGAGTGCCTGATGACTATGATGACCTTTCGCACGGACGATCCCACGTCGTGCGGCATTCTCGAGCTGGATGACCGGGGAGTGGTGATTGGTTTTCACGAAAAAGTTGCGAATCCACCGGGAGACCTTGCGAACAGCGCGATCTACATTCTCTCCGTTACCCTGCTTGAGAAAATGGCAGACGAGTTCGCGACCTCGACTGATTTCAGCAAGGAAGTGATTCCAAAGTTGATCGGGAGGATCCATACCTATCAGACCAACGAGACATTCGCCGATATTGGGTCGAACGCGGCCTATGACAGACTGCTTATCGCGCTGAAGTAGCCATCATGCCAGTCTACCGTGGGCCGATGGTTCAACACAAGAGAGGCTTTGCAGCCCTCCGTCGACGGGTCGTTCGCGGAATTCGAACCGCGCTGCCGAACTACCGGGTGGTGGCATTGCTGTCCGTCGTTGGTATTTTAGTGTCGTTTTTTGCCCGCATGGCACGGCAGTTCCTGCGACCGCACTATTTGCGTTCCTTTCGACGCGAGTTGCTCGATTTTCTGCGCGACAAAGAGCGTACCTCTGAAACTGAAGTCGAGGCATTTCTCAGCAGCATGCGAGTATGGGAGGAGCGAATCTCGCCGGAACGTGCGGCGACGATGTTCAGCGAAAAGATTGATCTGATGAAGCACGACCCGCGAGTCGCTGACCTGTATTTTCAGCTGTCGAATGCGTACTACCTCGCAGGCGACTTCTTCAAGTACCAGTCCTCGTTCGTGCGCGGCCTTGAGGAACTGAAGAACCTCCGTCGCAACAACGCGCTCGACCTGCTTGGCGCCAAGTTCCTTTTTACGCAGGACTGGGGATGGGTCATAGGGCACATCTCGCATCTTGACCAACTGGTCAAGCTGCGGGAACTCGGCCTTCTCAGTCCTCATGAACGTATCATGGTGCTTTCGCCAGGTGATGGCGCGAACCAGCACTATCTGCGCTATTGGAAGCGACACATCAGGACACTTGAGGTGACCCGGCACGAGGCTCACCAACTCCGTTCCGTCATGAGGCCGCTTAGCGAACAACTCAGCGGCTTCGAACTGAAATCCGGCTTCTCGATGTTTTACGAGGCGTGGAACCTCGCCGAGGTTCACTGGCAGAAGGAGAAGCGGCCGCCGCTGCTCGAACTCGAGCCAGCGGACGCGGCGAGGGGTTGGGAGGCTCTCGCCAGACTTGGGATGTCGCCCAACGACTGGTTCGTGGGTCTGCACGTCCGGGAATATGACCGCCACGCACCAAATCACGTGTCGCTGCGCGCCGCACCGAACTCGGACATTCAGTCGTATCTCCCGGCGGTCAAATCCATAACCGATCGCGGAGGTTGGGTGATCCGCATGGGTGACTCGTCGATGTCCGGCTTGCCGCCGATGGATAGAGTGATTGACTACGCAAACTCGGACTTGAAGAGCGACTGGATGGACGTCTTCCTGTGGGCGTCCTGCAGGTTCTTTATCGGCACTTCGTCAGGTCCGCTGACTGTGCCGGCCACCTTCGGCGTGCCGGTGCTTTACACCAACAGTTGTGGCCTCGGCTTTTGCGCGGCGCTTGGACGATCACTCGTGATGCCGAAACTGTTCAAGTCGCGCGCGGAGAACCGCCTGCTGCGGTTCAGCGAGGTGCTTGAACGGCCCATCGGTTGGTCGAACCGTATTCCCGAAGACAGCGACGTCGAGTTGCGGGACAACTCGCCCGATGAAATAGAGGCCGCGACGGATGAGATGTTCGCGCTCCTTGCCGGGGGCGACGGCGCGTTCGACCGACGGTCAGCGTTGCAGGAACAGTTCGGCGCGTGCCGCGCCAAGTACGGGAACTACGCGACGACGCCCATCGCGCACTCGTTCGTTTCGAAGCACCGAGAACTCCTTTGAGAAAGCTGTTCAACGCGCGCAAGGCTCGAATTAGGAAGGCGATGGCGGTCACTGTCGAATTCGCCGCCACCACCGCGCGTTGGCTCCTGCTGACGCTCTGGCATCCATGGAGGCTCGAAAACGTCCGGCATGTCATGGTCGAACTGACGGCGTTGCTTCAGCGGTCGACTGCTCGCCAGTCTGATCCGGTCACCGCCGTGCTGCGTTCGGCGTACCAGGCGGTTGCCCGCGGTCGGCTGGATGCCGCCGAACAATTGTATGACGAGGCGATCCGACGGAACCCGCACAGGGCGGAGTCACATTTTCTGAAGGCCGCGAACCTGACGTACCTGCGAGGCATTCCGGTGCTCATGGACGGCGAGTTCGCCGAGGGGCTTCGCGCAAACCGGCTGGCCACGACGAGCCTCGGCCTTCACGCGCTCGACCTCAAGATCCTCGGCGATGACTTCGCCGGGATGGGACATCTCACTTTGCTCGATCCACTGCTGAAACTGAAAAAACTGGGACTCGTGACCAATCGCCACCTGATGGTGGTGCAAGAGACATCGGTCGCGAATCCGGCTTACCTGAACTATTGGCGAACACACCTCCCGATTCTGGTAACCAACGCGACGAACTACTCATCGATCCGCGACTTGTTCACGCCGATCTTTGAGAACGTCAGCATGTTCGAGGCCAAGTCGGGCAACCTCCCGCTCTATGAGGCGTGGAATCTGGCCCTGAACTCGTGGGGAGACGCACCGCCGCTGCTGCAGTTGACGGCTGAAGATCGCGAAGCGGGGGAGCGGGTGCTTGAACAGGCGGGCATTCCAAGGGGATCGTGGTTCGTCGGTGTGCATGTGAGAGAGGGCGAGAAGGGGGGGCATTTGCGGAGCGGTCCTGACTCGGACATTGTGAGTTATCTGCCGGCGTTCGAGCGCGTTCGCGAGCGGGGCGGACGCGTGATTCGCATGGGCAAGGGTGGAACGTCCATCGTGGAGACCGACGGCCTGTGGGATTATGCGAACTCGGGAGTTCGCTCCGACTGGATGGACGTATATCTGTGGGCCTCGTGCCGGTTTTTCATCGGTACGTCGTCCGGGCCGCTTTCCGTACCTCAGACCTTCGGGAAGCCGGTGCTCTACACGAATGCCACTAACATGGGAATGAGCCCGAATTTCAGCCGCTCACTCATGATTCCGAAGCTGTTCTGGTCTGACGCCAAGAAGGCGTTGCTGACCTTTCGGGAAATGTTGAATGGTCCGTACGGATGGACCGTGTTGCCTTCATATGACGGAGGCCGAACCCGGCTGGTGCCGAACTCCGCCGCTGAGATTGTTTCGGCCGTCGATGAGATGCTCGAACTGCTGGAGCGTCCGGGCACTGGTTCCGCGAACACTGACATGCAACACGAATTCGAGAGATTGCGTGCACCGTACCGCCGGACATCGCAGGCGCGGATAGCCGACAGTTTCGTCCGATTGCACTCGGACTTGCTGCGCTGAGCGCCAGCGCCGCGGCGACAGATTCACCTTGAGCGACGAATCGGGAGGCTGATGATCAGGATCCGAAAGGAGAGTGCGGAAGTCCTCTATCCGGCAGAGGACGTCGTCGTCATTACCATGACGGACATGGATGAACTGAAGCGGCTCGCCGTGCTCAATCCAAGGCAACGTGTGCGACTCTGTTCGCACAGCTCTCCATCCGACCGGCTGCACGAGATGTTCATCATTCACACTCGCGATTGTTACGTGCGTCCGCACAAACACGTCGGCAAGGCCGAGTCGATGACGATTCTTGAGGGAACCGTGGACGTGGTGCTGTTCCACGATGACGGCACCATTCGACAGGTGATTTCGATGGGCGCTCCCGGCTCAGGAAAGGTGTTTTACCAGCGCCTCTCAGACGCGATCTATCATACGCTTATCATCAGGACGGACTTTCTGGTGTTCCACGAGAGCACGGAGGGGCCGTTTCGCCGTGAGAACACGGTGTTTCCGGAGTGGGCGCCTGCCGATCAGGGAGCGGAGTCGGCGGCGTTCATTGAGCGAGTTGAGTCCCTTATTGGCTCCCACAATGGCTGAACACGTCGTCGTCGTTGGGGCGACCTCGCCTCTGGCAACGGAGGCGACTGCAGGATTCCTCGCGCGTGGTGACCGTGTAAGCCTCGTGAGCCGAAGCGGGGCGACCAATCACGACGACCGCATCGCTGGCGGCGACTCGACGGGATATACTTTCGACCTCACGGACCATTTGTCGGTCCCTGAGCTTTTTGCCCGAATTGCGAAGGAGGGCGGCGCGCCAACCCGACTCTGCTTCTTCCAGCGCTATCGGGACGGGGCGGAGAGCCCTTGGGACGGCGAGTACGCGGTGAGCCTTCGTGCCACGAGTGGGTTCATCGAAGCATTTCAGGCACTGCCGGCGGTGGCGGAAGATCGGTCGATCGTCATCGTCAGTTCACCTGCCGACGTCGGCGTCGTGCTCGAGCAGTCCGCCTCGTATCACGCAGTGAAGGCGGGGCTCTCGCAGCTGGTTCGGTACTACGCGGTCGTGCTGGGCGAACAGCGCATCCGGGTCAATGGCGTCAAACCGGCAATCGTGCTGAAGCCACGGGCGCAGCAGTTCTATGACGAGAATCCGGATCTCGTCACCCTCTTCAATCGGGTGATCCCGCTTGGAAGGATGGGGCGACCGGCTGACATCGCAAACGCCACGCTCTTCCTCAGTAGTCCGCAGGCGTCGTTCATCACCGGCCAAGTCCTCAGTGTTGACGGCGGCCTGTCGCTCCATGAAGCCGGCTCGCTGGCGCGGCTCGCGTCGAGCGTGTTCAACCGCAGCCTCGAGGATCCTCGATGGAAGCCCAAGTCCGGTTGAGCCACCGTCCCTCGCGCCCCGTACGATGAAATACCGGAGCGAGATAGACGGCTTGCGGACGCTGGCGGTGCTGCCGGTCATCCTATTCCATGCGGGGATTCAGGCATTCAGTGGTGGGTTCGTCGGCGTTGACGTCTTCTTTGTCATCAGCGGCTACCTCATCACCACGATCATCATAGCAGAGCTGGATCAGGGGACTTTCACGCTCGTCGGATTCTACGAACGCCGGGCCCGGCGGATATTGCCGGCACTGTTCGTAGTGATGCTCGTGACGCTGCCGTTCGCGTTTCAATGGATGTTGCCCGCGGACCTGAAGGACTTCGCGCGGAGTGTGATAGCGGTCACCGTCTTCGCGTCGAACATCCTGTTCTGGAGGGAATCCGGGTACTTCGTCACGGAGGCCGAACTCAAGCCCCTGTTGCACACATGGAGTCTCGCAGTCGAGGAGCAGTACTATCTGCTGTTCCCGCTCTTCCTCATGTTGGCATGGCGACTGGGTCGGACCTGGTTAGCGAGAATTCTGATCGTCGTCGGGTTGGTGAGCCTGGCGGGGGCGCAGTGGGGCGCGTACCACAAGCCGCTGGCCACCTTCTTCACCCTGCCAACCAGGGGCTGGGAGTTGCTCATCGGTGCCTTCACCGCGTTCCACCTCTTTCCCCGAGCCGGGTTGGTGCGGCAGCGCCAGGAGTTGTGGCTCCGGCAGTTCGCGAGCGTACTGGGCGTTCTGCTCATTTTCTATTCAATCTTCGCCTTCGACCGCAACACGCCCTTTCCCGGCTTATACGCGCTCGTTCCCACCGTCGGAACCGCACTGCTCATTCTGTTCGCGAATCCCGACACGTTCGTTGGTCGGTTGTTGAGCACTCCGTTCTTCGTCGGCATCGGACTGATCAGTTACAGCGCCTATCTCTGGCATCAACCCCTCTTTGCGCTCGCGAGGCACCGAAGCCTGAACGAGCCGACAAAGCCGTTTCTGCTCGGGCTGTCCGTCCTGACGATCATTCTTGCGTACCTGAGCTGGAAGTACGTGGAGAAACCGTTCCGGGACAGGAAGAGGTTTGGCAGGACACAGATTTTCGGCTCGGCTTTCGCTGGGAGCTTCGTGGTCCTCGCGTGTGGGTTCGTCGGCTATTCCCGAGAGGGACTCCCCGGCCGGTTCTCGGCTACGCTCCAGCCGTACCTCTTCCCGGAACGAACAGCGGAACCAACGCGATGCAAGCTGTCCTACGTCGAGGGACGCCAGAAGATCCAGCGCTGCTATTTCGGTGACACCAGCGCGACGCGCAGCGTCGCGCTCTACGGCGATTCCCACGCGCAAGCGCTCTTTACGGCGCTCGACGAGGCGCTGAAGAAGCGGCACGTCCGAGGCGTGAGAGTCTACGTGGAAGGGTGCGGTGTCATTCCGGGTGTCGTGCTAGACGACGCCCACTGGAGGACGGCGGCACCCGTGACGGAATGCTTGTCTAACTACCGGTCGCTGCTCGGCTACCTCGGAGAGCAGATGAGCGGCGTAGTCATCGGCGTGCGCTGGACGATGGCGGTGTATCCGGTGAAGGGAGCCGTCGAGGAACTCGCGTATGACAATGGCGAGGGCGGCGTGGAGCACCTGACGCCGCGCGACTACATGACGATGGACAGCCTGGGCAGGTTCTCGCGCGACGGGGCGGGCAAGCGACGAGCGATCAACCTCCTGTTGCAGTCGATGAACAGCCTGAACAAGCCCATCTTCGTGGTGTTTCCCTTTCCAGAAGTGGGCTGGGACGTACCGAAGTACAACTTCCGGTCGTACATCGGCCGAGGGGTCGTGCCCGAGACGATCTCGACGTCGCATCCTCGATTCAAATCGAGAAACCAGTTTATCACCGATGCGTTGGCCACCGCATCTGGCTACGCGAACGTCTACCCGATCAAGCCGGAAACCATCCTTTGCGACTCGTACGTCCGTGCGCGATGCGTCGCTCAGTTCGACCGGGTACCCTTCTATTTTGACAGCAACCACCTGTCCAATGCGGGCGCTCGGTTGGTCGTTGCCGAAGTCATGAAGCGTTTCGAGTAACGCCACGTCACTTCTCATGGACAACGTCACGGTGTTGATCCCGTCGTACAATCACGGATCCCTCCTCGTCTATCAGGTGGAGTCGCTCCTGAGGCAGTCGTCGCCACCCCGTCGCATCTTCATCGTCGACGACGGGTCGACCGACAACACACTGGAACTGCTGCAACGATTTGTCGGCAATGAGATCGTGCGGGTGATCCCGCAGAAGAAGAACCTCGGGGTGCATGCGGCGACCGACCTGTTGCTGAACCATGTCGACACGGAACTGTTCGCGTTTGCCGCCGCTGACGACCTGTTGACCCGGGATTGGTGCGAGACCATGGGTGCGCTGCTGGTCGCGCACCCTAGCGCCAAGATGGCCATCTCGAACGCGTTCATCTTCGAGAACGGCGCGGTCTCACTGACCGACGCAATCAGGCCTCCCCGGGGGCAGTCGGACGGTGTGTACACGCCGGCGCAATTCAGCGAGGCGCTCCGCTCGCACGGGAAGTTGCCGCCATCGAATACCATCATGTATCGATCTGACATTATCGAGGAAGTAGTGAGGCCGGTCTTCCGCAACCAGGAGTTGAGTTCGTTGACGGACATCTTGCTGATCCTAGCGGTCGCGACCAGGTATCCGGTCGCATATTCAACAAAGCCGACGGGAGTATCGGTGAAGCATCGCGACAGCTATGGGCATGCCTTCTTCAGCAGGGAGCACCTGCGCAGGCTGGTTTCGGTCATCGATGTGTTTTCCCGGCGGGATCGTTTCATCGAGGACGCTGCGGTCGTGGATTTTGTGACACGGTACACGAGGTACTCCTGGGTCAAGCAGATGGTCCTGAGTTCGCTCGCCGCAAACAAACGGGACAACGCCGGTTTCAAGTATCTCTACGGCCTCGTGCGTTCATACGGCGAACTTCTGGCCGCGTTCGTGGCCAACCGTCGTTTCCTTTACCTGAGATTCCGGACGAAGCCGCAGCGTAATCCGAGCGATGAACTGAAAGCCGTGCTGGACCCGGCCCTAATGGAGCGACTCAATGTCGCTTGAGCGCTGGCGTTCCTGCGGCCTCCCGTGCCGATCATGAGGACGGCGCTCGCTTGAGCACCGCAGCTCTGCAGCGCGTTGCGACCGGGACGTCGGCGCTGAGCCTGCAGTTCAGGCTTTTCGTTTGGTCACTGATCGCCGACCCGCTGCTGTTCTTTGTGATTCTCGACCAGAACGACACCGGGGTCAACTTGACGCTCGCGCGGGTGCTCCAGTCGGCGTTCCTCGTGTTGCAGCTGGTACGGCTCTCCACGGGACGTGCCGAGCTGGGCGTACCGAGCCCGCTGCAACCGATGTTCCGGAACTACTCGCTCTATGTCCTGCTCCTGCTCGCGTCGAGCCTGCTGGGCGTGTTCGTGTATGGCAGCTACAACCTTGCGAACACTTATACGCTTGAACACTCGTCCTTTCTTGTCGAGGCCATCCGGGGGCCCAATACCCGGCCGTTTTTCGAACTCGTGATTTTGGTCTACTACTTCGTGTACTTTGTCGTTCTGCCGAAGTACATGATCAAATCTCACGCTGAGCTACGGTACCTTTTCAAGTGGGTGATTCGGGTCTTCTACGTGATGCTGGCGGTTGGACTGCTCGACGTGTTCTCGAACTCTCTGGGCGGACCGTACATCCCGAAGCACTCGGTGCATATGGAAGCCGGTTACGTCGGCGTGCGATTTCACGGACTGGCCGGGGAGCCGAGGGACGCGTTCGCGTACTTGCTTTTTGGGCTCGCCATGGTGTACCTGCGAAGCACACTGGTTCAGACTAAACGCGTGCCGCGCATGCTGGGTCCGCTCGTGCTGGTCGCCCTGGTGATGACGCAGTCAGCGTCGGGCGTTATCGGGCTTGGAATCACGGCAGTTGGCGTGCTGATCTACTTTTCCCTTCGATCGGTACGGAAGCTCGTGGTGAGCCTCGTGGTGGTGGGAAGCCTTGTTTGGCTCACCACGTATCTCGTTTGGCTGTCGCCCCGGCTCGTGGCATATAGCGATGCGTTCGCGGACGTCTGGGTGGTGCTGAACGCCGGCGGCCAATTCTCTTTCCTGGTGGCCACGGAGTCGAGCAACTTTCTGCCGTTCTGGAACATGTGGCTGAACGCGAAGGAGCTTAACGTTCTGCCGGTGTTGCTCGGTTCCGGATTGGGATCGACGAATATCATCAACAACAACCTTAGCGCGCTGTTCATTGAGGACTCAAGCTCGGAACTCATGAACGCGAACGCCCAGATCACAAGAATCATCTATGAATCAGGCATCATAGGATTTTTCGTGTACGTCAACGTTTTTGTCGCGCCGTTCAAGGTGTTGCTGGGCCGGTTCACGGCACATCGCGTGGCCAATTTCGTCTTGTTCGCGGTGTTGCTCGGCGCGTCCCTTGGCCATCGGAGTTCTACCGTCTTTGTCTACCTCGGCATCGTCGTAGCCGTAGTCTCGAACTGGCCCGCGGAATCGCGACGAACGGCGACGGCATGATCCTGGGTATCGACGCGGCGAACATTCGCACCGGCGGCGGCGTGACACACCTGTCGGAGTTGCTGCGAGCCGCCGATCCCCCCGCGCACGGATTCCGCAAGGTCATCGTGTGGAGCGGGCGCTCGACCCTTGCGCAGATTGAAGACCGCCCCTGGCTGGTGAAGGCGCACGTTCCGGTGCTCGACAAGGGGCTCGCGCAGCGGTCGCTCTGGCAGCGGTTCGAGCTGTCGGGCCGTGTCCGCGCCGCGGGTTGCGATCTGCTCTTCGTGCCGGGCGGCACCTACGCCGGTGATTTCCAGCCGATGGTGACCATGAGCCAGAACCTGCTGCCGTTCGACTGGGGCGAGCTGCGCAGATACGGGTGGTCGCGGTTGACGCTCAAGTGGTTGCTTCTAAGGTGGACGCAAGGTCGCACGTTTCGCCACGCGAATGGTGTCATCTTTCTCACCGAGTACGCGAGAGAAGCGGTCCTGAAGATTACAGGTCCGCTGCCGTGCAAGACCGCGATCGTTCCGCACGGAATTCGTGACCGGTTCTCGCAGACTCCCAAGGAGCAGCATTCGCTCGATCGGTACTCGAACGAGCATCCCTTCCACATACTGTATGTGTCGATCGTGGACATGTACAAGCATCAGTGGAACGTGGCTGAGGCGGTCGCCAGCCTTCGCCGCCGCGGGCTGCCGGTGATGCTGGACCTGATCGGGCCATCGTATCCGCCTGCGTTGAACAGGCTGAACCGGACGCTGGCCCGGCACGACCCCGCCGGCGAGGCGGTGCGGTACTTGGGGGCAGTGCCTCACGACGAAATGCATGTCCGATACGCACAAGCGGATCTCGCGGTCTTTGCGTCGAGCTGCGAGACCTTTGGACAGATCGTGACCGAGGCGATGTCGGCCGGTCTACCCATCGCGTGCTCCGATCGGTCGGCGATGCCGGAGCTGCTGCGCGACGCCGGTGTGTACTTCGATCCGGAGACTCCGGCCGCAATTGAAAAATCGCTCAAGCGCCTGCTTGATTCTCCGGTCCTGAGGGCTGAGAAGGCACGGGCGGCCTTCGAGTTGGTGCAACAGTATTCATGGCAGCGGTGCGCGCATGAGACGCTCTCCTTCCTGCGCGAATGCCGGCATGACAGCGCAAAAGATTCGCAGTGACCGGCAAATACTCCTGAGAATTCCATGACAATCACTGACACGGCACGCCCGACACTGAACCTCTTCTCCACGCATCACATCGGCGGCCGGAACGGACGCGGCGGGTTTCCGAGCATTCTTTCGCTGAACAGCTCGCGGGCGAGCACCGTCTATGAGGCGGATCCTGCGTGCTGCCCTCAGATAGAAGAGGAGCAGAAAAAGGAAGGATACGCGGAAGTACGTGTGGTTCCGGACTGTGTCGGCCTGTCCGGCGAGTCGGTCCTGTTTAACATCAATTTTGAGCCGTACACCTCTTCGATGCTCGTTTTGAATCCAAAGTATCGGGAGTACTACTACGATATGGGTCGATTCGACTACACGTATAAGTGTGCGATGTCGCCGGTGCGGCAAGTGCGGATGTCAACGGTCAGCCTCGATGATCTGACCACCAAGTTGCCTATCGATTTTCTGTCCTTGGATACGCAGGGGAGCGAATTCGAGATTCTTCGCGGAGCCGAACAATCGCTCGCGCATGCGATCGGCGTCGAGACGGAGGTCAGCTTTCGACAGATCTATGACAAGAGCGCCATGTTCGGGGAGATTCAGGCTTTTCTCGCAGCGCTGGGATTCGAGTTCATTCGCTTTTCTCACATCACGGAAGATGGGCCGCGATCGATGCCTACCGCCGGACGTCTTCGGAAGATGCAGTCGTTTGGCGATGCCCTGTTCTTGCGGGTTCCATCGATGTCGCTCACGGAACTCCAGAAGCGCAAGCTTATTTTTGCGGCACTCGCGTACGGACAGGTCGAGTATGCCGGATACTGTGTGCGCCAGTTCACCACGCACGATCCCCAATTCGCAACACGGCACCATGATGCCGAGCCTCGCACCGCAAGTAGCGCAGACAGTCGGGGAGAGTCGACCTGGTCCAGCGTGGTTGATCAATTCGTGTCAATCGTAGCGAACTCCCGTGAGGCCGAGTTCCCCAGAATCCTGTCGGCTGTCACGACGGTCGAAGAGTCGCACGCGCGATTCGACTTGGAACCGTCGACTCAGACAAACAGTTCTGCGGCCGTTCATCCGGTCAAGCAGCCGAAGCACCTCTTTACGCGGTTGCCGCGCTGGATTCAGGTTGCAATCATCCGGGTGCTTCACATTCACCAGGTCGTTGACTACTTCGTTGGAAAACCATCAAAGTTGGAGTCGCTCTACGCGGGCCTGGGTCAAACTAAGGTTGCAAAGGAACTTCGGGTGAGCAGATTCCGCCGGATTTTCCCCCTCACATTTTCGGAATGACGTCCGAAGCTTGACCGCAGAATTCGTTCACTGCTGGACGTGGCCCGCCGCGCGAAATAGGGAATCGACAGGATCCACCGGGAAACAGAACTTCCACCAATGAGTGATTGATTGTGAGCGGAGATTTGACGCAGGCCGGCCTGCTGTTCAAGGTGAAGAAAGTACTGCGCTATCTCAGGCTTTACGGTTTTTCCAGAACGCTCGTAAAGGTCAAGGGCCAGTATCATATGAAGGCGACCGCGACCTTCGAGGGCCCGCGCTGGACTAACCCAGGGTGCAGGAATCCAGACGCCCCGGCTCGCAATGTCGCGCTGGTGGGTTGCGGAAACTATTCGTTCTCGAATATCGCCTACTATCTGGGGAAGGCGGAATCGAACTTCCTTCGCGCCGCGTATGACCTTCAGCCCAACCGTGCCCTCTCGCTCTGCAAGGAATATGGTGGCGCGTACGCGGCGTCAGACTGGCGGAAAATTCTCTCGGATCCGCAGGTCAAGATCGTATTCATTGCGTCAAATCACGCGACGCACGCCGAGTACGCCATCGAGTGCATCAATGCCGGCAAGCACGTGCACATAGAAAAGCCGCATGTCGTGAGCCAGGAACAGCTCGACCAGCTTATGGCAGCGATGAAACAACACCCGGAAGCGCGGGTGTTTCTGGGCTTCAACCGGCCGCGAAGTCTCTTGTTCGCGGATCTGCAGCAGCAGTTGTCGCGCGAAACCGGCCCCATGATGATCAACTGGTTCGTCGCCGGTCACGAGATTTCCGACGACCACTGGTACTTCAATGAAAAAGAGGGCGGGCGCGTCCTCGGCAACCTGAGCCATTGGACCGACCTCACCCTGCATCTTGTCGGGCTCGAGAAGGCCTTTCCCTGCACGATCGTTCCCGCCACTCCCGTCGGCGCGAAGTCCGACTTCGTGGTCTCGGTCATGTTCGCCGATCAGTCGTGCGCTTCGATCACCTTCTCCGCCAAAGGACCGACTTTTGACGGAGTCCGCGAAGTGCTCAATATTCACAAGGGAAACGTGCTGGCGAATCTCACGAACTTTCAGTTCCTGACTTCGGATGTCATGGAAAGGAACACCACTCGTGCGTTGGGCCATCGCGACCACGGCCATGGAGCGAACATCAGGCACTCGCTGGCTGGGATTGCGAGCGGGGGCCGCGGTGAGGATCCGTCGTACATCGACGCGACCGCCCGTTTCTTCCTCGCCATCCGGCAAGCCACCGACAGCGGCGAAAAGGTCGTCTTGTCGTGAGCTGCCCGAAGCTGGTGGACCTCATCGCCGGCGCACGACCAAATTTCATCAAGATCGCGCCTATCATCGACGCGTTGAAGTCTGCCGCGGCGAACGGCGGGCCGCTGCGCTATCGCCTGATTCACACGGGCCAGCACTACGACCGCGCCATGTCCGGAGACTTTTTCGAGCAGCTCGGCATTCCCGAGCCGGATATCAACCTCGAAGTCGGGTCCGGCACGCAGGCCGAGCAAACGGCCGCGATCATGACGCGCTACGAGAAAGTGCTGCTCGAGGCGAGGAGTGACTTGTGCCTCGTGGTGGGTGACGTCAACTCCACCATGGCGTGCTCGGTCACCGCCAGAAAACTCGAAGTACCTGTAGCCCACGTGGAAGGAGGCATTCGCTCCGGTGACTGGACGATGCCGGAGGAGATCAACCGCGTGGTGACCGACGCCATCACCAACTGGTTCTTCACCACCAGTGAGACGGCAAACGAAAACCTGCGGCGCGCCGGTGTGACGGACGACCGGCTCTTTCTCGTGGGCAACACCATGATCGACACCCTGGTGAAGCAGTTGCCGCGCCTCAGGCCACCGACGTTCTGGACCGAACTCGACCTACGACCGGGGCAGTACTTCGTCGTCACACTGCACCGGCCCGCGAATGTGGACGGCGAGCAGCAGTTGTTGCGCCTGCTCCACGCGATTGCCGACGGCACCGGCGGACTACCGGTGATTTTTCCGGTACACCCGCGCACGGCGAAGAACCTGCAAGAGATCGAAGGGGAGATTCCATGTCTCAACTACGTCGACCCGCAGGGGTATCTCGAGTTCAATTACCTCGTGAAAAACGCCAAGGGCGTAATTACCGACTCCGGCGGGATCACGGAAGAGACCACGGTCATGGGGGTGCCCTGCCTCACGCTTCGCGACAACACCGAGCGGCCCGAGACGGTCAATGTTGGCACCAACGAACTCATCGGCACCGACCCGGCGAAACTCGGGCCCGCGCTGGCGCGCCTGATGGCGGGGCAGTGGAAGAAGGGATCGATTCCCGACAAGTGGGACGGAAAATCAGCGCCGCGAATCGTCGCACATCTCGAACAATTGCTGGCTACTGAATGAAACAGATTCTGCAAAACCTGGGCACCGGCGTGACCGAAGTTGCCGAAGTGCCTTGCCCGCGTACCGCACCCGGTCAGCTGCTGATTCGCACCACACGCTCGCTGATTTCCGCGGGCACCGAACGCATGCTGGTGGAGTTCGGCAAGGCAGGCCCGATCGAAAAGGCGCGGCAACAGCCGGACAAGGTCAAGATGGTGCTCGACAAGGTCCGCACCGACGGCCTGCTGTCCACGATTGACACCGTGCGCAACAAGCTCGACCAGCCGCTGCCCATGGGCTATTGCCATGTGGGCGTGGTAGCGGAGCTGGGCGCGGGCGTGGACAGCTTCGCCGTGGGTGAGCGGGTGACCTCAAACGGCAAACACGCCGAGATGGTGTGCGTGCCCACGAATCTGTGCGCGCGCATTCCGGCGGCAGTGAGCGACGACGAAGCCGCGTTCACGGTACTTGGCGCCATCGGCCTGCAGGGCATCCGCCTGGCACAACCGACCCTCGGTGAAGCGGTGGTGGTGACCGGGCTTGGCTTGATTGGCCTGATCACCGTGCAACTGCTGCGCGCACACGGATGCCGGGTGCTGGGCATCGACCTCGACCCAGCGAAGCTCGCGCTGGCGCGCGGATTTGGCGCCGAGACCGTGGATATCTCCGCAGGCGAAGACCCGGTGACAGCCGCCGAGCGCTTCTCGCGTGGGCGCGGGGTTGACGCAGTGATTGTGACCGCCGCAACCAAGAGCAGCGAGCCCATGCATCAGGCCGCCCTGATGTGCCGCAAGCGCGGCCGGATTGTGCTGGTGGGCGTCACTGGGCTGGAACTGGTGAGAGACGACTTCTTCAAGAAGGAACTTTCGTTCCAGGTTTCGTGCTCTTACGGACCGGGCAGGTATGACCCCAACTATGAGGAGAAGGGGCAGGACTACCCGGTGGGATTTGTTCGCTGGACCGAACAGAGGAATTTCGAGGCCGTGCTCGACATGATGGCCGACGGAAGGTTGGACGTGAAACCGTTGATTTCCCATCGCTTCGCACTCGAGTCGGCAGCAAGGGCGTACGAGGTGGTGGGCGGCAGTGAACCGTCGCTGGGGATCATGCTGGAATATCGATTGGTCACGGAAAAGCCGGATGCGGCCATGCGGGAGATGCGGGTGCGCCTCGCGGATCAACCGCCGGCGGCGGCGACTTCTTCCACGGGACGCTCAGCTTCCGGAGCGCCGGCAGTCGCTTTCGTGGGCTCGGGTAACTATGCGACAGCGGTCCTGATCCCCGCCTTCAAGGCTGCGGGGGCGCGACTCGTGTCTGTGGCGTCGGGCTCCGGCGTGACCGGCGTTCACGCCGGAAAAAAGTACGGGTTTGAAGAGACCACGACCGACACGGCACAACTTTTTTCCGATGCTAAGGTTGATGCATTGGTGATTGCCACGCGGCACAACAGCCACGCCCGCTTCGTCGTTCAGGCGCTCGAGGCGGGCAAGCACGTATTCGTCGAGAAGCCGCTCTGCCTGACGCTCGAAGAACTGGCGACCATTCAGGAAGCATACGCGAAGAGCCAAGGGTCCGTCGTCATGGTGGGCTTCAACCGCCGGTTTGCGCCGCAGGTACAGAAGATCAAATCGCTGCTTGCCGGGGTGGGCGGCGCCAAGTCGTTCGTCATGACCGTAAACGCCGGGGCGATTCCAGCCGATCACTGGACGCAGGATTCGGCAGTCGGCGGCGGCCGGGTGATCGGCGAGGCGTGTCACTTCATTGACCTCCTGCGCTTCCTCGCCGACAGCGCAGTTGTTTCATCGTCGCGAACCGAAATGAAAGCCACGACGAGCGATACTGTGAGCCTGCAGCTCACCTTTGCCGATGGCTCGATCGGCGCGGTGCACTACTTCGCGAACGGGCCCAAGGCGTTTCCCAAGGAACGGCTTGAGGTGTTCGCGGCGGGTCGAGTATTGCAGCTCGACAACTTCCGGGTGCTTCGCGGATTTGGATGGCCCGGATTCAGCTCCATGCGGCTCTGGCGGCAGGACAAGGGGCAGAAGGCCTGTGCAGCGGCATTTCTCGAGGCCGTTCGTCAGGGTGGACCGGCTCCGATCGCGTTCGAGGACATCGCAGAAGTCAGTCGGGTGACGATTGAATTGTCCTGACGTGCGTTGAAGCTGCTCAGGCTTTTTCACACGCTGCGGTATCTGCGCCCGGTACAGTTCTACGGGCGGCTCTGGAACTGGGCATATCGGCCCGTTCCGGATCTGCGTGCCGCGCCGGCGCTGCGCGTAAGGTCCGGAGTGTGGCAGGCAGGGTGCCGCCGAAGGCCGTCGATGGTGGAGGCGGACACGTTTTTCTTTCTGAATGTCACCGGCAATTTGCGGACCGCGCATGATTGGGACGACCCCGCACGGCACAGACTGTGGCGCTATCAGCTCCACTACTTTGATGACATCAATGCCGATGGCGCAGTCACCCGGACCGAGTGGCACGCCGCACTGATCGAGCGCTGGGTGCGGGAGAATCCGCCCGGCGCTGGCACGGGTTGGGAGCCGTACCCGACGTCTTTGCGGGTTGTCAATTGGACGAAGTGGGCGATCAGTCAGCAGGAGCGCGGTGGCGCATCGCTTGACGCATCAGCGCTCGATAGCTTGGCTGCGCAAACCCGATGGCTGAGAAAACG
>Ga0114969_10001578_pt1 | contig 19320 bp, 16 predicted proteins | sample M_130807_MF_Meta_FD_87316 | JGI IMG/M metagenome (GOLD analysis project Ga0114969, IMG submission 87316) | Freshwater microbial communities from Lake Montjoie, Canada to study carbon cycling - M_130807_MF_MetaG | ecosystem: Environmental > Aquatic > Freshwater > Lake | place: Lake Montjoie...
ATTACATACAATTTATTATAAAACTAAAAATCTATATAAAGCATATATAAGTTAAAAAAACAAATTAACTTAAATTAACTTAAATACAATAATTAAACAATAAACTTAATTCAAAACAAATACACAAATATATAAAATTATATAAAATATTCACAGAGGTCTACCAAGGATTCAGCCAAGATATTAGACATTTTGATTCCTTCATTGAACATACAGATCGCCGAGACAATTGGCTTAACACCTTGGTCGCTTTCTCTAAGAGCTATTCGTGGTATCATATTTGTATCGTGATTAGAATTATTACATACTTTACAAGTGGCTTGTTCCCAATCTTCATCGTAGTTATTGCCATCATACACATTTTGATAGTGGCATCCTCCGATAAGGTCAGTAAGATCAGCGTGTCTGCGACAACAAAATTGGACTGCTTCTTCGGCATCCCACACACTTGGTGACACCATTCGGTCGCAATCATAGCAATGACACCTCGATTTGTAACGATAAGCGTCGAATATAGTAAACTCACACAGCTCGGCGTAATCCACTAGAATATCGAATTGTTTGCGTGTTAGAAACTGTATATCACTTCTGATTGCTAAGTGGACTTCCAAGGGCATCTGCTCTCTTAAAGGCTTCTTGAATTTACAGTTGAAACACAAATCTCCATTAGCAACTCTCACTCCATCATAATTCGGACTTTCGTAGACATAATCAAGCGTAAGATTATTACATTCTTGGCAACGGTTGACTATTTCGATACAGTCACAGCATACCATTCTTGAACTACCTTCAACTTCACATACTGGCTCAGCATAATTTATTTCACCACATGTAACACAGAGAGCCTTATTGGTATAGTATGTATCATAGTTGTCTTCTTCTAAGCTTGCGACTTCTTCAATCTTGACTCTAGGTTTGTCTATTATTTTGCCGCAGTGCTCAATGGCGCAAACATTACAATAAACAGTACATTTGTAACGCCAACTGTAACGTTTCTCTTCTTGATCACCGCACATAGAACAAGTGATTATATCATCGTCTTTAACATGGTCATTATTTATCGACTCGTTGACCTGAGTCTCTTCGTTTGTTTGTGTAGTAGGAATCCTTAATAACTATAAGATACACACAGAGGATTAATCCAGAATGTATCAGTTGCGACAGTTACGTATGTCGCACGGCCAACTTGCAAGCCGACGGGTATATTTTTTGCTGGGGATCATTACTCGTCTTCCGACGCACGCCACCCTCAACACGGTATATAGTCCTCCCTTTCGGACCGAGGTAAATAGTTTTAACGTTTTCTTTTTAGGAACCAGCATCAAAAGGCGTAACCTTTCATGCCTCGGCGTATCAGCCGTCATAAACCTATGAATAGTGCCAGATCACTCCCCGTGTAATCACAGTCGGGAGCTCTTGGTCGCCTTTCACAACCCATTTTAACGCGAATTTATTGGTTGATATGTGCCCCTACCTCGCACATATCTGTCGTACCCTGGATTAGGCCGGTACGTCCACCGTCAACATATCAGTCGGTAAAAAGTATTTCAATTTTTATTTTTTCCCGTCATTTTTAATAAAACTAAAAATTTATAATACCAGGTAGCCGAGGTCGCCGAAATCCAATAAAAGTCGGCACAAATGATGTCCGGATTAGATGTCCGGTAAGCGTAGCGCTATTTGACATCACGTATTGACATCAAGAATATCAGAAATCAGTTACAAAAATAAGTTAAGCGTGGGGTCTTAGGGGAGGTGCGCCTCCCGAATAATTTATAAATTTTAAGTAGTATGTAAAATAAGTGTAAATAAAAAAAAATTGAAATACTTTTAGGTGATAATAAGAAGAGTATAATAATATCAAGCAATCAAGTTCCAAACTAATCAAAATGTCCGCAATTATGAATTTCGAATCGACGGTTTACGTAAACGAGCAGCTGAACAGGCTGATGGTAAATACGGCTCAGGATTTGGCTCATCGTTCAATCAAGGCATGCGCAGAGCATTACAAATTTGACGCCGAGGAAGCTCTTCGTTTCCTAGGGCTAGAGAATGTGAAGCTGGCTCGCACCCGACCTGTCGACGAGAAGCCAAAGAAGGAGAAGGTAGTTATCGCCAGACCTACGTTCCCAATGCCCTACAACGGTGAATTCAACGATGCCTGCTGCTTTGCTCTGCGCCAAAACAGTGGTCTCTATACTCAATGCCAAGCCATCCGCAAAGGTGAGGCACACTTCTGTAAGCAATGCCAAGCTTTGGCTGACAAAACAGAGGGCATGCCGGAGTATGGTACCATTCAGATGCGCCAAGCAACTGGTATCTTCGAGTACACCGATCCCAAGGGCCGCAAGCCTGTTGCGTACACCAAGGTCATGAAGAAGTATAAAATTGATCAAGAAAAAGTCCTCGAGGAGGCAGGTAAGTACAATATTAATATTAACACTGAACATTTCGTAGTCGCTGAGGTCGATTCCAAGCGTGGTCGCCCTTCTTCACAGAAGGAGAAGGTGCCAAAGGAAGCAAAGGGAAGCAAGGGCCGCCCTAAGAAGGCCAAGAAGGTGCTCCAAATTGAAGGGGATGATGATGATGATCTCTTCGCTAGTCTTGTCGCCGATGCGAACAGCAATTCAGGAGAGGAAGCAGTTATCGCTCCTAAAAAGAAGGGCAAGTCCGACGAGGCGAAGGAAGCCGAGCGTCTCCAGAAGGAAGCCGAGAAGGAAGCCAAGAAACTCGCTCTAGAGAATGCCAAGGCCGAGAAGGAAGCCAAACTAGCTCTTGAGAAGCTCGAGCGCGAGCACAAGAAGCAGCTAGAAGATGAAGCTCGTGCTGCCAAGAAGAAGGCTGAGGAGGAGGAGAAGGCTGCCAAGAAAGCCGCTCTAGAGCTCGCCAAGGCTGAGAAGGAAGCCAAGTTGGCTGCTGATAAGGCTGCCAAGGAAGCGGCTAAGTCCAAGAAGCCTGCTGCTGCTGCTGCTGCCAAAGAGCCCGAAGTAGAGGAAGAGCCCGATGTTGTCAAGAAAATCGAGTTCGAAGGCAAGAAGTACCTCAAGTCGAAGAAGAGTGGCATCATTTATGACTACACAGAGTATGTCAAGAATGGTGAGCAAGTCATGGTCGGCAAGTGGAACGAGTCAAAGAACAAGATCGACTTCAACAACTCCGGTGAGGAGTCCGAAGAGGAGTACGATATGTAAAGCCAAAAGCCACTGTCTAGATAGTTAGTAGTTATAAAAAATAAAAAAATAAAAACAAGTATATTATATTTAAATTTTAACATGTAATCTTAATTAATTAAATCAAAAAATAAAAAGGCCTTCCAATAAGGAAGTAACCTTTTTTCATGTTACCCATTTTTTTCTCTCTAATTCTTGCTGCCTGCTGCTGCTCCTAAGCAGTGTTATAACTTAAGTAAAAAATATAACTCTGACCTATGAGTTATATTAAATTTATAAGGCGAGATGGACAGTTTATAAGGTTACAGAGGTTATAAGGTGATGAAGCACTTGGTACCCTTGTTATATGTCTTCCCATTTACATTCTTCGTTTAAATTGTACTGTATTGTTATGCGACACTCATTTATTCTCTCTTCTCCATAATATAAGCCAGTCTCAATATCAAATGTGTCGTTAAAATAAATTGTAGGTTCCATTATAGGATGAATCTTGGCAAATTTATAAACTTTTCTCTCGAACGTAGAGAGAAAGGAAGTAATAATATTAAAGAATTCCATTTTGTAGCAATGCTTTGAAGGTAGTTAGTAATGAGTTATGTTTTAAGTAATAAATAATTATTTATTTTCAATTTTAATTTTAAAACTTAAATTAGTTCTCTCTTTTAATAAAAAAATGAGGCCTTTTAAGGCGCACATTTTAATAATTTTTTATTTTTTTTAGTTTTTAATTTCAATACATTCACTAGCAATAGTGCGCTTACCTTCTTGAACTGCTCCAACATATTTATCTACAGTCATGGTGTCAACTTCTTGTTCATCATCAATAAAATTACACATCTCAAATCGCTCAACATAAACATCCTTAGTCTGACCGATGCGATGACATCTGGCAATAGCTTGGTCTTCAACTGAGGGATTCCAGTGTGGACTGATGAAATAAATTTCGCTGTAATTTTCTTGTAGATTAAGACCTTCACAACCAGTTTGAATTTGTAATATAAGTGCTTCATTTTTGTCATTAAGAATATCATAACGCTTAGAATTAGTGGTTCTTCCATCAAAAGTCGCCACCTTTGTCATGCCACCTGCCTTCAATCTCTTAGAAATTTCATCAATCTCTTCACGAAAATGGCAGAATATGAGCTTTCCGCAGTCGTTATTTTTTCTTTCAAGTATTTTATTGACAGCATAATCGAGTTTAGAACTATGATCGAAAGCCTCTATGTAAGAAGAATAATCGGTCATGAAACCATTTTTAACCATGCTATCGAGTTTATTCTTCATGAGCTTAGGATAAATACAAGTCTGTCTAGCCCTTAGTAGAAGAGCTAATGCTCCGTTGCCGAAGGCAGTAACAAGCTGTTTACTTTTCTTAGCTGAGACACGACTGAAAGCTAGAGCAGAATGAATTTCTTCAGACAACTCCATTTCCTTGCGATTGTGCCAGTTAACAATATTTTTATCAAGATGTACCTCAGTCATTTGAATACCAACCTGCTTCTTTGTTCTCTTAAGAATAAATGACCTAGCCAGTGTGCGTAAATTGTCGCTCTCAGTGTAGAAACTGGCTGGCAAGCGAATCATAGCACATAAGCTGTAGAAGTCCTTCTTAGAATTTTGAACAGGAGTGCCGGAAACAAGCCAACGAATTTTGGCCTGAAGCAGTCTAGCACCGATATACCTGGTAGTATTTTTGTTACGCAAATGGTGCGCCTCGTCGAAAATAATGCGAGACCAAGCAACTCTATGAAGTAAAGTAACCGTTTTCTCTTCAATTTGAGATCTTAAAAGAGTGATAGCTCCATAAGTAGTCACCACAATCTTAGCATTGTTAAGTTCTTCAAAATCAATATCCTTCTTATCATCCCCGTGATAGATTAGAGCACGATGACCAGTAGTGCGGTATATCTGAACATACCATTGGTCTATGAGGACAGGCGGTACAACAATAAGCGTTTTCTCAACAAAATTACAAAGCATTGTCCCAATCATCATAATGGTCTTGCCTAAACCCATTTCATCAGCGATAAATCCTCCTCTAACCCCACACACAGGGTCAGATCTAAGCTCATTATTAAGTATCCATCTGAGTCCGTCAAATTGATATTGCTTATGATCCATGTTGGTACGATCTAAGTATCGCCCAAACATAGTCATTCGCTCATCAATAGTAGTCATTTTTGTAAGCCAAGGGCAACTGTGTAAGTTCACTTAAATAGTTAATTTGATTTAGTTATGTACTAATCAGTAAATTTTGGAAAATTCCATTCAATTTTTTGTTTTATATATCATTTTTAGAGAGAACTAAAAATTTATAAGTATTTGAATAAGGTGGTTAATAATCTGTTGTATATGGCTTATAAATTTTTAGTTACCTCTAAAATGTGGGTCAAAAATAAAAATTGAAATACTTTTATAGATGTATGTGTAAGGTATTAATAAAATAAAGTATCCAAGTTTAAAACTATCAGTGAACCTTAAAACTACTAAGAATGTACCAAGAAGCTATTGAACAAGCCGGTCGTGAGATTAATATCTTCGAATTTGCCAAGTTCTCTCTGACCTGCCCCGGGACCGAGTTCGGTATTCTTCAACCGAATCCTGAGTGTGAGCGGGTTGATGCCGCACTTGCCGCAATGTGCCAGCCGGAAGATGATTTCCCAGTCCTTCCTCGTCCTGACCGTATTGATGACTTCAACGCAATCACCTTCATTGAAGAAGACCTGCTCGAGAAGGTATTTGAGATGTATGATGGAGATAGACATCTATTTGATAGCGATATATATCAAGTGGGCAGTCAGTATAGCTCAGGTGATTATAGCCCATGTGGTGTTAGTCGCAGCTATCATCATGGCCGCATATACGGTCATGGGCATTATGGCAATGCTGAACAAGAGGCAAGATATCAAGCCTTCATTCGTGACCCTGATATGGTATTCGAGGTTCTGGACGAATATAATAGAGTCAATAGAGAAAGTAAAGAGAGAGAATGGGATGAACCCGATGTATATCCTCATGACCTTCTGAATCCTGAGCCATTTATTAGAGCGCAAGTTATAAGTTATGAGGCAGCTGTGATTATGGAAGAGGAGTTCTATGAAGCCCGTTGGGACAAGCAATATCAAGAGAGACGTTATATTTGGGACATACGAGAGGCGAAGGAGCTCAATGGTGCGGGAGAAGAATACGAATTCGAAAGGTAAGAAGAATACGAATTCGAAAGGTAAGTATATAATTTATAAGGCGATGAAACACCCTTGGAGCCGACAGCTTATATGTTTTGTATTTATATTTAATTTAATTTAAGCGTAAGATGATATACCCTTAAGGGTAATCTTTTTTATGAGATATATATTCGCCTTTGGCTTATAAATTTTTAGTAAACGTATTTATGTGATTATATAAAAAAAATTGAAATACTTTTTCATGGTAATTGTAAGTCATAAATAAATCAAGTAACAAGTTTCAAACTCTTAAAGATGTCTAACGCTAAGTTCAACAACAAATCTGCTTCCAGCAAGAAGTCCTTCTGTAAGGTGTGCCAAGATGCTGGCAAGACTGAGGCCGAGTATACCTCTCATTTCGTTAGGTCTCGTCCTGACATGAACGGTATCACTAAGGTGACCTGCCCTGTTTTGGCTGCCACTGAGTGCCGGTATTGCTATAAGCTCGGTCATACCACGAAGTTCTGTCCTGTCATTGAGGAGAATACCAAGCGTACCAAGAAGCAGGAGTCTCTGACGATTCAAGCACAGAAGGCGTATGAAAGAGCTTCTTCAAGAACCGTCTCAGAACCCGTAGTGGAAAAGAAGTACGCCGGAGCATTTGCCGCGCTTGCCGATGAAAGCGACGATGAGAAGCCAGCGCCTGTTATGAAGGCCACTGCTGCGCCTGTGGTAGACGAATTCCCTGCTCTAGTTGGTCTCAAGACGGCAACTGCTCCGGTAGCCAAGTCTGCTGTAAGCTGGGCTGCCATGGCTGAAAAGCCTGCCGCGCCTATACTAAAGCCGATTGTCAAGTCCGAGACTAAGAATACGCCTCAAATTGCTCACAAGAGTTGGGCTGACTATAGTGACAGCGATTCCGATGAAGAGATCCAAAGTCCTCCACCCGCTTCGATGTACAGTACTCCCTCATATTATAGCAGATCTACTGCCGATGATGATGATTGGTAAGACCACAGACTAAGCCAACAAGGTAAGTATAAAATATAAAAATCATATATCGTATATTGTATTTTAGTTTTCTGTAATTTTAATTAAATAAAAAAATAAAAAGGGTTGCCACTTAGGCTCCCTTTTTTCCTGCCGCTGTCTGCTGCTCTTAGCCTGTATGGTCTGCTGCCTGCTGCTGCTCCTTATAGGTTAAAAACCCGGCACCTATTAGAAGCCAAAATGACGGCGATTTAAGTAGTTAAGTTGACGGATGACATGGTTACAGGGTGAAGGCGGGGGTGGCATAGTGCCAGACTACTTCGCTTCTCTCTACATTTAAATTTTAACTTTGATTTTTAAATAAAATTGACAACAAACTATACCATCATGTCTAACTAATAATTACAATCAAAACAATGAATAATCTAGAAGTTATATTTAATCCCTCAATCGCACCTGTTTACTTTACAGCAACAAATATGGTTATTCCTATAGGTACTATTTCTCTTTTAACAATAAAAAATAATTTAGAAACCAAAATGATTACAATGTTAAATATAATTGATTCAAATATATATTCAATTATAGCTATTATATTAGTAGTTTACACTTTATATAAATTAAAAAAATTTATATAAATTTATAAGGCCAAAGGCACGAACCCAATAGCTTATAAGATCACAAAGGTACGTCAGTTTTTATACTTCCTCATCTAGAGATTCATCTTCCTCTTTAACCTTTTTCACCTTTTTCTCTTTCTGAATAGTTCTAAAAACAAACTCATTATCAAAACCATATTGAACACAACCATAAGCAAACGATATATCCTTAAAGATTTCATTACAATATTCTCTAACACCATTAAATTCACTCATAAGTTCATCAAATTTATCCTCACCACATACAGATTTTTTTAAATTATCAATAATCCTAAATACTATATCCGTGACAGCAGTAATTGAAACCTGAATAACCTGACTAATCTCATTATTCTTTCTATGTTTTTTATCGTTTCTTTGAACAAGAATTTTAAATGTATCCTCATCTATTTCATTACACAAGTATTGTACACGTAATTCCTGATTTTTTTCAAGATAATCAGTTCTAAATTGATGTATTTCTATTCGAGCATTATGAATTGTGCGTCTAATAATTTCAGAAAGAGTATTAGTATTAGCATGTAAAGAATGGTGGCGCATAGACCAATCATATCCATCCGGATTATTAGGAATATAATATTTCAAAAATCTTATATGTTTCCCCCTTAAAATAGCATTTCTAAAATTATCAACTGTAGTATGATTCAATTCTTGACCACATTCAACATCACCGGCAACACGAGGTGCGCCCCCATTTTTACGTTGCCATTCATAGTAATGAGGATTATGAATATTAGTTTGAATAGCTCCGGTCTTCCAACTAAAAGCAGTATGACATTGTGTACACCACATTTGGTCACATCCGTCAATTTTAAATATTTTGGTCTGACACTTGGGGCATGATTTAGTATCCTTCGCTAAAAGTTTGGCAGTTTCCACCAATTCAGGGTTACATGTATGCTCACAATCTCTATTGAGTCCCTTCAATTCATGACACTCAGGACATGTCCATTGCTCGCAAATACCACATTTCCATTGACTACTTAAAAACCCACGACAATCTGAAGCAGAACATGCTCGCACATAATTGGATACTTTTTTAGAAGAAGTATCAATCTGATTTGTATATAAATTTCTCTCTAACTGTCTCTTTTGAACATATAAATCCTGAATCAAATCATCAAGAACAGCCATCTCTTTTCTAATATTATCCTTTCGAATTTTTTCTTCAATAATAGGTTGAGTAGCAGGCATTAAAGCTTTCTCTTGATCAAACAAAATCTCTTCTAAATGACTCTTAAATTTAGTATTAATGAAGACATTGGTAAATTTCTCTCTAATAAATTTTCTAGACCATTCCTTAGCACAAGTTGTATTCATACATTTAGGGGTTGTTTCAGATAGAATGTAAGTCTCGCAACAAGTTTTACAAGCAGGAAAATCACAATATCCACAACAAATCTTCTCTCTTGTGCTCTTATTATACGAGTCGCAACAAATGTTACAATATTCTTTTTCTTTTGACATTTTAATATAATTCTTACAGATAAATAAATTCTTATAGTTTAATTTATAACTTTACTTAAAAAATAAATCAATTTTTTTAAGTAAATTAAAAAGAAAAGGTATTAACCTAACCTTTTAAATTTTTATAAGGAGACAAAGCAGTCTCTGCTAGCCCAAAAGTTTAACTAAGTCGACATATTATACATTAAACAAATTTTTATTAGCCAAATAATATTCGCACCATTCAAGTATTTCTTTTTCCTGCGAAAGAGTAAATATCTTTCTCTCTTCAGAGATTTGAATAGAATTATGTCCAACATTTTTGTCAAAGAAATCAGAACTAATATGCTGCCCATATCTAGAGTCATCGAATGACTCGCTTTCAAAAGCATCATGAAACTTACGCTTACCTAGAGTAGATACAGGAACAGGCGAACCTTTTAATCCGTCAGGTAAACCTTTTAATCCGTCAGGTAAACCTTTTAACCCGTCATGTGAAGCTTTTGGTGACATAAATGCTGGTCTCTCCTTGAGACATTTAAAGTTATATTTTCTATTAGATTTGTAAGTATCCGTCATTTTTAAAGTTTACGATTGTTTAATTAAAGTTCAGATAAGATCTTGATATATTATATTAATTTACAAGTTAGTATTTCAAATAAAAGTATTTCAATTTTTTAAATAAATAAAAATAAAATAAAAAAGAGAATAAACTTACACTTTAAGAAGCTCTTTTTATTTTAAATAAATGATTAAATGATTAAATGATTAAATGAATAATGAATAAATGAATATATATTTTTATGACTACCTTTAAGACCTTTTGGCCGATAGTCACGCAGCCTTACGCAGTCAAATCCTCGTCCTCAACAACAAAGAACACCTGCCACAAGATACAGAGTCTGTTTTCCTTCTCGTCGATATACACCTGCCAGCATGACTTCTTCTTGAACTCCTCTTTAACATCCATAAGACCATACTTTCTATCCTCTTCAAAAGCAGTGACTACATCTTCAACATGGATTTTATATGAGCGGGCAGTATCAGCTCCAGGACAAGAGATTTGAAAACAACTTGATCCCATAATGATGCCAAGGAATTCAGAACGCGACTCATTATTGGCAAAGGTCTTCACCATACACTTTCTGATAAAATCGATTTTCTTGGCATTATCCATACTCTTAATTTTCTCGACAAATGCTGCGGACGGCAGTCCAAGAACTACAGGCACCCTCTTGTGAACATCAGGGTTATTATTCTGGACAGCAACAGCATCAAGATTAAGCATGTTAGAAGTATGAATTTTGGAAGACTTAGCCTTAACATGACCATTAAATGACTTGATACGAGTCGAAGAATAATCAACCTTTCTGAAATCACATCCCTCATTGAACCACTGAACATAAGCCTCAATCGATTCTCTGTCTCCAAAATGAACAGGTCTCAAGTCAGGATTAAGCTCATCACCTTCGTACTCAAAGTTGTCGCAAAATCTGCCGATGAGACCTTGAGATGCTGTAGTTACATTTCGAGTATTAGGAACGTATTCATAAGAGCCGCCAACATGAGTGCGAACAAGACGCTTAGATGCTCTCCAGAAACCCTTAATAAAGATTATGGTGTGGTTAGTAGGGGGTGTACTCATAACTCCGTCGATATCATGAACTCTGGACTCGGAATCGTGTCTAATTTCAGACCATCCAAATTCGGCAATTGCTTTGCGAATATTACCCATCCACTCAAGTTTTTGAACTCGAATTGGAAAGAATTTCTTGGTCGAATCCTTGTATCGATCTTGAAAGAACTGAAACCATTCCCTGACATTATCGTAGTTGGTTAATGAAGGTGCTTGCTTAATACGGTCTTCGTTGAGCATAACTTGAAATCCCTTGTAAGAAGGTCCAGGAAGAAGTCGAACAACGGCAGCTTTGTCACCCCAGGCTTCAATATCCCATCCGACAGACTCAGGTGTGGCAGAAATATCAAAGAGTCGAACATGACGAGACCTGACAACATTACAGTCATTAAGCGCAGCGCCACGAAGTACCTTGGAAACAGTCATATTTTTCTCGGAAGCCACGTGGCACTCATCGGTGATTAAAATGCCGTTGGTAATCGAAGCCAAGTCATCCTTATGCTTAGCTAATGTGCTGCGGTGATGAATGTTATCTTTGAAGGAAGGCAACATCTTCGCGCGAAACTGCTTAGTCCACTCAGTGTCATCCATACCGGAAATGATGTGGATATTTTTGGCATCAACACAACTTTCGTCATCAGGATGAATAGTAAGCAGCTTTAAGACCTCAAGAACAGTTCCAGTCTTGCCGGTTCCAGGTTGCGCAACAAGCATCACAAGCAATTTGCCGGTATCAAAATGAGACAAGCACTCACAAGCGGCTTCTTTTTGGTTGTCGTAAACAAGTTTTCTACCCTTTTCAAGCTCTTTTTCCTCCTCTTGGCGGTAATCCATACAAATTCTCTCACGCTGATGCTTAAGAGTAAGACTGGACATTTTGTAAGTAATTAGTAATAATAGTAGTTTGAAACTGTAATTTGATTTAATTTATACTGTCACTCATTATATTTAAAAGCATTTCAATTTTTTTAAATCTAGTATAATTTGCTTAGTAACTAAAATTTTATAAGGCGGAGCCGACTGTCTCATAACATGTAATTTGGCAGATTATAAATTAAAACCAACCAAAAAAATAATTAATTAATTAAATTAAAGATAAATAATAAAAACTCAATAACAAAAACTCAATATACCAATCTATTTTTCAATTCTCTCCAAAAACATACCGGAGCACTCATTCTATAATGTCCGACATACCAATTGCCGTCGACAGTTTTGACAGGTCGATTCCCTCTTCTCGATATATTATTTTCCGCATTAGTGCTTGTAAGTAAAGCAATATTGCCGGTTCGCTTGTTAAGAAGGGCAGTTTTAAGCCATATTTCACCGCCCTCTCTCTCAGCCCGCATCATAAGTAAAATTTTCCACTCATTTTTTTGTTGGGATAGAGGTAGACATCGATTTAAATTTTCAAGACTGTGCTCGCATAACTGAAAACCGCAGTCGTTGCTGTCGTCTTCCAAATGGCTATTAATAATCTCTTCGCTGGATTTGGCATATTGTAAATTACCGGGTAAATCGCCTAGGTAATACTCGTGGGGGATACTAGAAACCTTAAACATTTTTAAGTTATAAGTTTAAAGGTCTTATAGTTTAAAGGTCTTATAGTTTAAAACTTGATACTAATATAATTTATATCTATAGTCTATTAAACAAAAAGTATTTCAATTTTTTTTAATCTGGTATAATTTGCTGTGTAACTAAAAAAATATAGAACTGCTTATATGTAGGTCCGTATTATTTAATGGTCATTTCTTTATGGTGCGCTGAAAAAAAGGCACTAGGCTCTGCCTTATAAATTTTTAGTTACAAAGAGAAATCACTTATAATAAAAAAAATTGAAATACTTTTTTAACCAAAATAGATATGTATAAATATATTAAGTTATCAAAGTTTTAAAACATCGTGACCATTAAAAGAATGAATTCCCAGATTGACTTCAGAACGCTTCCCAACAATGTTCCCAGCTTGTGTATTCCTCGTGTGTTCACCAACTGGACCGAGAGCCGCATTCATCGCATCTTCGATGACCTTGGTATGGGTGAAATCCTTCGCATTGACGTTGTCAGCAAGACCACCGAAAAAGGAGAAAAATTTAACCGTGTCTTTGTTCACTTCAAGCGCTGGTTTTCCAATCAGAACGCAGATATGGCTCGTGAAAGGCTGTTGAACGGCAAGGAGATCAAGATTGTGTATGACGATCCTTGGTTCTGGAAGGTGTCGGCTTATCGTGAGGCTGTCAAGAAGAGCGACCATCATCCCGAAAGGGAAGAGCGACCTCGTGCGTCAATTAAGTTTGACGATGACCGCGACAGACCAAGCACTCGCGACAGACCAAGCACTCGCGACAGACCAAGAGTTCAAGACCGTGAAAGACCAAGAGTTCATGACAGACCAATTGCGCCAGCCCTAACCAAGTCATCACGTAGTTATGAAGACCACAACCGTGACCATCGCAGATCCCATGATGATTCTCGTGACAGACGCAGAGATCAAGACCGCATAAACGAGAAATATTCAAAAGAGTTTCTTGACAAAGAGCTTGAGAAAATCAATCCTACTATTCCACAGAGCATGAGGGTTGAGCCTCCTCCTGAGAAAATGTTGGTCAAAGCCGATGTAGAAACCGCTGTAGGATCAGGCGCTGTTGTTTACGATATGGCTGTTGTTTCCTCTGCTAAGAGACGCAAAATCTTGATCAAGAAGCACACCACTATACAGAAACCGCCGCTTAAAATAGAGGAACCAGAGGAAGGCGAAATCGTGAACGATCAGGAAACCAAGTAAAACGCAACTGGACTATAAAAGGTAAGTATAATTAATTAATTTTATAAAAGAAAAATAAAAAGAAAAATATAAAAGAAAAATATAAAAGAAAAATATAAAAGAAAAAATATAAAAAAATATAAAAGAAAAATATAAAAGAAAAAATATAAAAGAAAAAATATAAAAAAAGGGGTATAAATACTCAAAAAACACCCTTTTTTCTTATGATACATACTTACAAACATATGGTATATTAAACGTTTTTGCACACCAAAAACTAAAACCGCTGCCATGTTTATAAGATGAATATGAAAAAATTGACTGTGAATGTGATAACAAATAAAAATCAATCAATGTATTTTTAACCTTTTCTTCTTCTAACACAACACCTTCACCGAAATGAGTAATAGGTTTAATTAGTGTTTTGAAGTTAGGAAAATATTTTTGTATAATTTTTTTTACATCGTTAGAATCAGCTATTAATAAATAATTATTTGCTCCATTAATATCATTTTTAATGTTATTAATTAATGTATGAATATATCCATTAGTAAATGTATTTTTTTCTTCTTTTAAATAGCTATCACCTGCCCTTATATGAATTACAATATATTCTTTAGAAGCAATAGCTAATTCATCCATAGTTTGATTAATAATTAATTTCATTTCATTTGTAGGCTCTAAAAATTTTCTCATATATTCTTTATTTCTCTCAGGTACTTCATGAATAGGAAAAGAATTACAAAACATAAAAACGTTACCGCTATATTGTGGACATTTAATAACATAATCAACAAAATCGGCCATTATATTTTTAATATCTTTTGTTGGTTCTTTAATAATACCATTTTCAATAACAAACTCTCTAAAATTATTATTTCTACAACCGCTAATTCCTTTTAAAAGATTGTCGAGTCTTTCTAGATTATGTGTTTTAATAAGCAAAAAATTGGAAATACAATTATTAAAAACAATTTTAGCTTGAAAATTATATGTTTCGCAAAATTCTAAAATAAAATAAGATCCTCTCAAAAAATCACCCAATCCAGTACTGTTTTCCTTACCATTTTCATATTTACTTTGATAAACATTATTAATAATTTTGATTCCTCTTTTATGAATTCTACCGACATTAAATGGAACAGGTCTATTATCATACATAATTCTATCCATTTCAGACTCTATATTATTATCAGAATTTTTATCAATAAATGAAAACGCAGTTTCAACATCATAGTTACCTTCTTCAACAGGTTCGCTTAAATCATTAATACATTTGTTTTTGATTGCTTGTAATTCTCTAAGTTGTTCTTCTGTTAAAGGTATTTCATCTTTATTAAGATCATCAATTATTCCAGTATTAATGCTAGAAGCATCATTTAATTTAATTTCAATAATATTATTATTATAGTCATGATAGTCTATTTTTTCTCTCGATTGTTCAAATGTATCACTAGTATTTTGGACCTTTTTAGAATCAATCTTGTTTTGTAAACTGATACAATTAATTAAGGATTTTTTTTCATTTTCTTTAATTTTTTGTTTAACGAGTTGTTCTCTTAATATTAAATAACCTTGAGAATTCTGAGCAGGTTTTTTGTAAGTAAAGTTAATTTTGGAAAACATAATATAAAATTGTATTATTTTAAAATTAAAAATAAGTAACTAATATATATTAATGTCAGGAACAACAAAATATGGTTTATCAAGTTTATATAATAACACAGGCCCCAATAATTCAGGTTTTGGAGAAGCCGCCGCCTTTAATAATTTAGATGCCAGTTGTAATACGGCAATAGGAGCAAATGCTTTATATTTTAATACAGATGGACCGCATAATACAGCTATAGGTGCTGGAGCAATGTGTAATAATGTTGGAGGATATCTGAATACAGCGGTTGGTTCAAGTGCGTTAGAAGGATTAACACAAATATCTGTTGGTAACCAAAATGTTGCTATAGGTGCGCAAGCTTTATACAGTAATTCTGGTAATTACAATGTAGGCGTGGGTTGTTACGCTCTTCTAAATAATACTGATGGCAGTGGTAATACAGCAGTTGGTTATAGCACATTACAAAGTAATGACGATGGCATTCGAAATACAGCAGTTGGTTTTGGATCATTACCGCTTAATAATACTGGAAATCAAAATACAGCTGTAGGAAATGACGCCGGATTACTCTTAACTGGTAATTCAAACTATAATACATTTTTAGGTGGACGTACAGCTGTTGATACAAATTTATCATTATACTCAAACTCAACAGCACTAGGTTACCAAGCAACAATAGACGCGTCAAACCAGATTGTATTAGGAACCGCATTAGAATCAGTTTATATCCCCGGTTCTTATGTTGGTATCAGAACTTATAACCCTGGTAACGGATTCACATTAGATGTTTCAGGAAACTTGAATACAACAATGGATGCTTCTATAAACAGTATAACTGTTGGGTTAGGTGGTGGAAACCTTAGTACAAATACAGCAATTGGCTTTGAAGCATTATTAAATAATACATCTGGGCAAAGAAATACAGCAATTGGTTGTGAAGCCCTTAACCATACTGAAGGCGGAGGAAGTCAAAATACAGGTGATAATACAGTAGTAGGTTATACCGCACTTTACAATAATATTGATGGTTCTTGCAATACAGCAGTTGGTAGTGGCGCATTATATTATAATTTATATAGTAATAATTCTGCATTTGGTTATTTCGCAGGGGTTCACGATATATCAGGAAATACCAATACATTTGTAGGTGCTAATACAGATGTATCAAATAATGGTACAAAACCATATAACATATACAATTATTCAACAGCACTAGGTTACAACGCGATAATAGATGCGTCAAACCAAATTGTATTAGGAACTTTAAATGAATCAGTTTATATTCCAGGTTCTTATCTTGGTATCGGAACTTATGCTCCTGGTAACGGTTACGCATTAGATGTTTCAGGTAATGCTAATATAAGTGGAATTGTAAACGCAACATCATTTAATACACCCTCGGATTATCGTATTAAAGAAAACGTTACCCAATTAGATAGCAAATTTGTAGTAGATAATTTAAATCCAGTAACATATTTAAATAAAAAATCAGAGAAACAAGACATAGGTTTAATAGCTCATGAGCTTCAAGAAATATTTCCAGAATTAGTAAATGGAGAGAAAGATGGAGAACAATTCCAGAGTGTAAATTATATAGGATTGATCCCGATATTAATAAAAGAAATTCAAGATCTGAAAGAAAGAGTAAAAATACTTGAAGAGTGAAATTAAATAAAAGATATAAATTAAATAAAACTAAAAAAATATAAATATAAATATTTCGATTTATATTTATTTATAAATGGTAGAAATATTTGTAAACGATTCATTAAAAATAATTCAAGATAAGAATAATAAGACGATGTATAAAATAGAATTTAATTATCCGTGTCCGGCACTAGTAAGGTCGCTAATAAAAACACGTATAATCGAAAGTTGTACATTAACAGATGACTACATAACTCTAAGGTTTAAGGCAATGTCAGTAAAGTCGTTTCCCCAATTCATTGAAGACCAGAATGAGGAACGAGGTAACCCACCTCTGAGTATAACTTTAGCAGCAAAGATGATAGCAAGTTTGTCGGCGCAGTTATCCCATTTAATAAAATCAGAATCCCAAACCATAATAGGTTACGCTCCAGAAAATATAATTGTGATAAATGACAAAACCTTCGCATTTTTAGACAGCGAATTAGTAGCATATATAGATCCCGTAGGGAAAGAAATGGCTACAATTAGCTGTCCATTTAACGTGACAGATTTTTTTGTTTCCCCTGAAATGTTAAAAATAAAAGAACTACCATCACAAGTTCATTATAAAACATCGTATTTTAGCTTAGGTTGTTTATTGTTATATGCTTTAACCGGAGGTCGAAACGCAGGTGCCCTTGGGAGCTTTGCTTTAACCGAAGGTAAAGACGATTTTTATAAAGAATATTTAAAAGAATTAAAATGTGAAAAAGTTCATGAATATCTGGACCAATTACATTTTAAAAATACAAAGTTATATTGGCTTCTCTCTAGATGTTTAGTTGAAGAACCGGAAAAGAGGAGTATTTTATTTATATAATTAAAAAGGTTTACAATAAAAATCTCATAGTATGTTATAATGTCATTAACTGCTTTTAAAAGAAAATCTGTAATAAACTATGGTTCAAAACGTTCAGGATCAGCTCCAGGTGGAGTGTGGTTACCACAAGGTCCATTTGGTCACTCAAAAACTGGACTTCAATTAGCTATTCATAATCCAGGTCCTGTTGGTTTTTCTATCAACGGTGGTCATAGAAATGTTGGTGGAGTAGGAAGAGAGATGAAAATGTCAAAATCAGGAACACCTTATAGAGGAACTCAACCAATTGGTTTTGGTGGAACATATGGTAAATATCCTTCTGCTACATTAGTAGGAAATGCTGCTACAAGTTCAAGCGGTGCTGTTCCAAATGCTGGAAGCAAACAACCAGCTGTTCAACCAGTTCTCAACTCAAGAATTGTTGATACAATGGGTACTCAATACTTATATATTAAGCCATCGACATTATCAACTTATGGTATGTTGCGCCAAAAATACAGATGGGCATATACAGGTCAATATCCAAACTATTGGGTTCAACCAAATTATACAGGAAATCAAACAGATACAGCAAGTCAGTGGTTATATATTCAAAACAAAGCGGCCGCAAACACATGTAATCTTAAGGTTAATAATGATGCTACTTATGAAGGTCATATTGTAAAATCAGGACCAACATTATGTACACCAGGGCGTTCAACTGCTCAATTTAAATATAACGATATGGCACGTAATGCTCCATACACAAAGATAATAGGTCAACCAGTCTCTTATGGTCAATACAACTTATATCTTACAAGAGGATGTAATAATCCAATTGGTCCTCAAAAACCTTTCCCATATGCTGTACAAACAGGAACAGGTATAAGAACAGGAGGAATAAGTATGACGAGTGTTGGTAACGCTTGTGGAACATCTGATGTTTATTTAACACCTCCAGAATGGTATTGGAAAGTAACATCAAAACCAAATGTAAAGGAACTACCTCAAACGTTGCCATTTACAAACCAATAAAATAAAATTTAAAATAAAATAATATATTAAAAATATTTTATAAATATTATTAATATTAAAATGGGAACCCAAGGAGTTTTTGGATATATAATTGGAAGAAAAAAGCGGATGATACATGTTCAATTTGACGCAGATTTACTTTGGCAAATTCTAGTTAGAGAGATTTATATTTTAATGAAGCATTATGGTTCAAAAGAAGCGCTTCAAATAGCGTTTGAAAAAATAAAAACAACTAAAGGTACCCCAAAAAAGGAAGATATTGAAAAATATAAAATATTTAATGATTATGAAAATGAAAATGAAAATTGGTCTAACCTTTTAAGGCATTGTCAAAGTAGTTTTATAAATATTTTG
>Ga0114969_10001579_pt1 | contig 19318 bp, 27 predicted proteins | sample M_130807_MF_Meta_FD_87316 | JGI IMG/M metagenome (GOLD analysis project Ga0114969, IMG submission 87316) | Freshwater microbial communities from Lake Montjoie, Canada to study carbon cycling - M_130807_MF_MetaG | ecosystem: Environmental > Aquatic > Freshwater > Lake | place: Lake Montjoie...
ACCAGTGCCGCCAAATAAATCTAGCGTTTTTAATTCTGTAAAGTCCAAGTTGTTTTGCAAAATATTGAATAGGCCTTCTTTTGCAATATCTGTTGTTGGTCTAGTGAACGGCATATTTGCAGGCGGATGAATTTTGCGACCACCATGCTTACCACTTATTATACGCATGTAACTACAGAGAATAAAGTAAAAAAATAATGACTTGGATAAGAAAACAAATTATCTGGATAGTTTAGTGATTTAATCCGAGAAGCAGAACGAACGTGATGATAATGTTGCTGTAATTGACCTACCAGTTTTTCAGTTTGATTTGTTTCACCATGCACTTGAATACTCATTTTCTCAACATCTATATTGAATTGTTTAATGGCATTGGCAATATGATATACAATATCAATATTATCCGTTTGTGAAATAGGTTGATTCAGCTGTAACTCTTCCTTTTTATATAAAGAAAGCGTGCAAGTATCATCTTTTAAAAAGATAAAAAATGTGAATAGATGTTCATGCAATATTTGTGACGGGTAACTTTGTAAAAGACATGCTGAAGCATCATAGAATTTTACATTTGATAATCGGCTGGATAAGAAATCAACAGTTGCTTTTTTGAGCGCGTAAACATTTGTCATGGAAGAAGAAATCTGTTGTGACAAAAGAATTTCTTCTGGTAGAATTTCATGCAAATTTGTAAAATAAGTTACTAAATGATCTTCACTAAAATAGGCATTTGGTACCACCGTGAATTTAGTAGTATCAATAGCTATTTTAATTTTATTTGCTTCCTTAATTACATCATCATTTAGAATGTCATCAAAATCATATTTACCAATGACATTGTTCTGAAAATGAAAGTGCTTAATAGAATAGACCGTTGTGCCTTCAGCATCTGTTAGACAATAGCTTAAGAAATTTTTGCCCAACAAGATACAACAAGTATTATTTAATTCATCTTTAATTAATGAACGGTTGGAAACAATAGAAAGTGATGAGGTAAAAGACATATTTTGTAAAGCACAATATTATAAAATATTTAGGGTAATACCATTGCTTTTGCATATTAATCTATTTTTGAACTGAACAAGGTGGCTATTCAATTGCGAATCGTGGACAATGAAAAATAAAGGATAAAAAAAAGGGCATTGCCAAATTATTTTGAGCAATACCCTTTTGATGATGTATAGGAGGACTGTTTATTCTATACTCAATTTCTTGATAAATTGTTTGCCATTTGTTAATTGGATTTTCATAAAATATACTCCTGAAGCAAAGTGAGCTATATCTATATTTTGATTGGCTTGAAGCTGTTTATTTGTATACACTACTGCCCCAAGGTCTGATAATATTTCCAAAGAAATGCTAGATATATTGGATGGAAATTCTACATGTAATTTTTCTTTTGCAGGATTAGGAAAAATTTGAAAAGCATTTTCAGAAATGTCAGAAATACCTACTGGTGCTTTTACCAATGTAATCCATTGGTCATTTAAATCAAAAAATACATTTCCATTTCCTTTTACTTTTATGCGAGCCCAAGTGGCTGCTACATCTGGAACTGAAATGGTTGCTGAGCCTGTATTCGGTACACTGGATGCTAATAGGTAAGGCCAAGTTTTGCCACTATCTATAGATAAATAAATGTCAACACGATTACAACTTACTGGTGCTATATCCGTATTGGCTTTTGTCCATACAATGGATTGGGAAGAATATGCATTCCAAATTTGACCTGCAGTATTCTGGCTAGTAACTCTAAATAGTTCTGGTGTAGTACTTACAACAGTTAATTTTGTTGTATCAGTGCTCGTATAAAAACCACCATAACCAAGATGCAAATCTCTTAACGTACATCTGAAACGTAATGTTCGTGCGGTATCTGGAAGTTTTTCACCCAAATAGGATTCCACATTTTGTATTAATTTAATATAGGCAGGAAATGTTCTTGTTGGGGAAGTTGTTGGATTAAAAGAACGTAAAATAGGGGCGACTGTTGTGCCTGCATTCCAAGCACTACCGCTACCTCCTCTATCATATTCTTCCCAGCAATAAGTTAGTGGATCAGAATCAGCATCCGTTCCAGAAGCTGTAAGTTCAAAAGAAGTACGATAAGGTATTGTATAGGTTTTACTAATTGAGGCCAACACAGGTAAAGTATTGTTGGATGCAGTGTTTGTTGCACAAGCCATTACAGAAGTTCCGGTCATTTGTTCTAGACTTCGAATATGGTAATAATCATCACTATGTTGTTGAATATCATCACTGCCACAAATACCAGCATAGCCCATGATGGTTGTTGCGCTGCCTATTTCAAAAGCACTAGTGCTACTTCTATTGCCATTGCACGAGCCAGTAACTGAATTAAAAGTATGACTGCCACCAAATTGATGTCCCATTTCATGGGCTACATAATCTATATCGTACGGGTCGCCAACAGGGCTGGAAGATCCAGTTACACCCTGAGCTTTGGAATTGCTATTGCATACGCATCCTAAAGAGGCTACTCCACCTCCGCCTGTGCTAAACACATGTCCATAATCATAATTTGCTGAGCCAATTCTTGCAGTCAAAGTAGTTTGATTTTGACCAAGCATGGTACTTCCATTAGTATTTGTATAAGGGTCTGTACCAGCAGAAGAAAGAAAAATAAGTGTATCGTTGTTCGCCACTAAATTAGCATGCATGGCAAAGTCTTTTTCAAATACACCATTCACTCTATTCATACTGGTTACCATTGCACTTAAAACGGAAGCCTTTGTTGGGGTTGCGCCACCTACTGCATCACTGTATTCTATTGTACAGGCCAATGCAAGTCTATAAGCTCTTTTATTGGTACCATTGGTTTTGTATGAGTTAGTAGGTAAATCATTGTTCAATGGAATAGGTGTTTCTGTAGGCAATAAATTTTTATCTTCATCAACTTCACAACTCATGCGTTGTGCAAATGGTTTGTGAAAATCTTTTTTATAATAACAAATATACCAATCTGTATTTAAGTCGGTGTATGGATCGATTAAATAAGTTTCGTTGCCATTAAAAACCATAGCATGAAATCCAAAAACGGTAAAATCAATTTTGGCTGTAATCCATGGATGTTCAATGCTTATAGCACTATAGGTTTTTATTTGTGGATATTTATCCGCCAATGGTTTCTCCATCATTGGTACTTCCATTATTCTAAAATTCATATTCGTTCCTGAAGGAGTTGGTAATGAAATCGTTGCATATAAACCTGATTCTTCTGTAGGTATTATAGATTGAAATAAAGTAAAGGTTTGTGTGTTTAACTTGGCTAAGAAATAAGCAGACGGAATTATTTTTTGATTTCCTTCTACATTGATATTCGTTTTTGTGGCTGTAGTCCACAAATCAGAATAGGGAATAGCATGTGTTGAGATTGTAGCTAAAAAGCTACAAATAAGCAGTGTAATTTTTTTCATTTTATAATTTTCTTATGGTTTTTTTTATCTGCGGCCTTCTATATTTTCTTTTTGAAAATTAGGATCGTCTTTTGTGTATGCTACGTAATAGGTATAGTTATGGAAGAGTAAAGAAGTTAGATAATATACTTTATTATTATAAGTAATCATGATCTTTGTTGATGTCTCGTCACAATCTATGCGAGCTACATTTAAATGATTTTTTTCTTCAAATGCCTTAAACGACATGAGTTCAGGATATTTTAATTGCAGTTCTTCATCCATGGTTTCTGTACGTTGAATAGTAAATTCTAGACACTGTAAAGTTTGATCTATCAGCGTTGGTAGAATTATTTTATTGTTTCCGCTATCAAATGGAATACTTTTTAGATAAGTTTTTAATAAAGTATCATTCGTCATTGCTAAACGATAATTGGCAGGATGAACAAATTTTGTTGGAAAAATAAATGAACGATCCAAAATTAATGACCAGCCAGGCATGGTTTCATTTCCTGTACATAAAGGCATTTTTTTATAACTAGGTTTGGGCGGAAGGGCTACAGGAGCTGCGACAATCTTTTTTGGTTTTGTTTTCTTTTTTGCTGCCTCTGTACTGTGAAATGAAAAAAGTACGGCAAGAATAAATAAGGTTGAAAATTTCATAAGCGTAAAAGTAATTCACTTCATCGAGAAAAAAAATTTTGAAACCTAAATGAGATAAACGTGACAAAAGATTCTTGTTATGTTATTATTTACTTTTTAATTTTTGAATGTTAGAACAAATTTGATTTTAAAATTGATATACATTCGCGATATGCTAAATCTAATTTTTGTAAAAAAATCATTGACATTATTTCAGTCCGTTTTATTGGTCGTATTTGTATCCTTAGGAGTATTGATTTTTATGAATCGAGATTATTTTAATTCTTCATCGCCAGCAGAAAAATTAAATGCAGAGAGTCCATTAGTCATACATCGAAATCAAACCTTTAAATATGCTAAACCTTTTGTGTTTTTTGATTTAGCAAATCCTTCCTCACTATTATTGCCATTAAAAAATATTATTAGGGAATATATCAATCAGCAAAGTCAAAATGGAACTATTTTTCAAGCATCGATGTATCTTAGGGATTTGGAAACTGGTGAATGGACTTCAGTGAATGAAGCTGAAAATTATCATCCAGGTAGTCTAATTAAAGTACCAATGCTCATTTACTATTTGAAAAAATCAGAATCAGATCCAACCATATTAGATAAAAAATTAAAAATGGGGGATGAATTCAGAGGGGTTCCTAACCAAACCTATACAGATAAAAGCATAGAAAAGAACAAAGAATATTCTGTAAGGGAGTTGTTGAAATATATGGTATCTTATTCCGATAACAATGCAACCTATCTATTGAATAATAATTGTAATGAGGAAGAATTTAAAAAAGTATTTACAGATATGGGACTAGTGTTGAATAGTGTACATGATACAAATTATACCATTTCAGTCAGAAACTATTCTATCTTTACTCGTGTATTATACAATGCGACCTATTTGAACGCAAAAAACTCAGATTATGCATTGTTCCTTTTAGCACAAAGTTCTTTTAATTTAGGCATGTCCAACAAATTGCCCAAGGATGTTGAGATTGCACATAAATTTGGAGAAACAAAAATGAATGGTAAAAGGGAATTGCATGAATCTGGAATTATTTACTGTAATCATCGACCGTATCAATTAACGATTATGACCAAGGGTTATAATCCGATGAAACTTGCAGGATTTATTAGCTCTGTTTCTGATACCATATTTCGATTCTTTTGTGTTTAAATTTATAGTTGTTTTGAAAAAACGATTAACAAACTGCTTCGTTTATAGAAATGCATCGTTCAGAAATTCTAATAGAATTAGCCAGCTATTTTGTGAAAATAATTATGTTTTCAATTTAAGGGCATCTCATTAAAAGCAATTTTCTTTTTTATTTTATGCTTTAAATGGTAAATCTCCATGTATTATTCTGCATACAATCAGAAGATAAAATGTATTTTTATGGTTTAAATTATTCCATGAAAAAGAAAAACGGACTATTATTTTTGTGTCTGATGTTAGTATCTATATCTATTTATGCGGCATCTGTCAATAGAAGTGATACTATAGATATTCGTAAGACAATTATTCATTTAAATATCACTGATTTTACAAGCAAAATTATAAGCGCGAAGTCTAGCCTAGATATAAAGTCTAAGCAAAATGGGATAACCTCTTTACTCTTTGATTTGGAAGGATTAACGGCGGACAGCGTAATGATAAATGGAAGCGCTGCATTTTATAATCATGTGTCTCCATTACTTACCGTATACTGTCCATTAATGAACTTAAATGACTCAGCTATTGTGGATGTCTATTATCATGGTATTCCAATTCAAGATGCTACCTGGGGTGGATTCTCCTTCGTAGGTAATTATGGTTTTCAAATAGGTGTAGGATTTAATGCACAACCGCATAGTTTTGGTAGAACTTGGCATCCATGTTTTGATAATTTTGTAGAAAGAAGCGCCTATGAATTTTTTGTTACAACCAATGACGATAAAATGGCTGTTTGCAATGGCTTACTTATCGATAGCACGGTGAATACAAATAATACAAAAACATGGCATTGGAAATTAGATGAAGAAATTCCAAGTTATTTATCTTGTGTTACTGTAAGTAAATACGTCGTTGTAAAACAAATTCTTTCCGGAAATAATGGCAATATAGATGCTCTAATTGTTTGCGAACCGGCTTATATAGCCAATGTAAATGCATCATTTGCTCATTTGCAACAATCATTCTCTATGCTTGAACAACATTTTGGAACTTATCAGTGGCCACGTGTAGGTTATTCCTTGATTCCATTTAATGCAGGTGCAATGGAACATGCAACGAATATATCCATAGGCATTCCTTTTGTAGATGGGACTTTAAATTATGAAACCTTAATCGCTCATGAATTATCGCACCATTGGTGGGGCGATTTAGTAACTTGTAGAACTGCTGGAGATATGTGGCTCAATGAAGGATTTGCCTCCTATTGTGAACGTTTGCATACACAATATATGTATGGACAAGATGCATATATTGCTGCTGTTCGAGATAACCATTTTAATGTATTAAAAACTGCGCATATAAAAGATGATGGGTATAGAGCGATTGCGAATATGGATAGCCTGCATACTTATGGTGCAACTGTGTATACAAAAGGTGCTGATGCCATCCATACATTAAGAACTTATTTAGGGGATAGTTTATTTTTCAATGCATTAACGGCTTTTCTAAATACAAATAAATCTAAAGATATTTCTAGTAGCCAACTAAGAGATTTTTTGACAACATATACAGGTAAAGACATGACCAATTATTTTCAGAATTGGATATTCTCACCAGGATTCACTCATTTTTCTATAGACTCATCACAAGTTACTTCCGTCGGAAATCAATATCTAAATAAGGTATTTTTGCGACAAAGAAAACATCATTCTGCAGATTATTATTCGGATGTGCCATTGGAAGTTGGATTCTATGATAGCATGATGAATAGGCAAGTTTATCAAGTCAATTTTAACGGAAGATGTATGGAGTTAGATGTGACATTACCTTTTGTTCCAGCTATGATAATTGTAGATCCTGATTCTAAAATAAGTGATGCAATTACAGAAGAGTGGCGCATGGTAAAAGCAACAGGAACACTTAATTTAACACAAGCTAAATGTAAGGTCTATGTAAAGTCGGTGAATAATCCGAACGATTCTACTTGGTTACGCATAGAGCACAATTGGGTCGCTGCGGATCGATTTAAAACTATTTCTGCTGCCGATAGTTATGTGCTTTGTGATACTCGGTATTGGAAGGTGGATGGAATACATTTGAACAACATCACTGGTTTAATACAATTTCCTTATGATGCTAACGCAAACAATAATTTTCTGGATAGTACATGGCTAAAAAATACAGAAGATAGTATTCGACTTTTTTATCGAAAAGATGCAACACAGGAATGGACATTTGCTAACGATAGTATTGTAGCGGGAAGTCTTACCAATAAGAATGGAAATATGTATTGTAAAGAAATAAAAGCAGGGGAATATTGTTTAGGAATTAAACGAAGTAATTATATAGATACAATTATTACAGATGCGCCTCTAGGTGGATGTGGGGTAGTCACAACTTTGGAAAACCCATCTAAGCAAAATCTTCAAAAAATTCTTATCCTGCCTAATCCAGCAACAAAGGATGTGCAAATTGTATTCGCGGATGATAAGAGTAAAAATGTGCAGATTAATTTAATAAATATAGAAGGCAAATTATTATTTACATCGCATAAGAATGATGTAAAACAACAGATGAATTTAGTTCTTCCAAGGCTTGCTAAAGGAATGTATTTAATAATTATACAAGATAAAAATACGAAGAAGGAATGGCAGGAAAAACTAATGATAGAATAAATGAAAATGGGATATTCTTGTTTTAGAGATGTTGAATGCTAAACTCATTTTGATTTGCTACAAAACCATTACTTCACATCAGTTGTATTCCTTAACGTATTTATATCCATGCTATTCTTTTTTGTTGAATATTTGCTTTTTTAAAATCTAATATGCTAGAGTTTATCCGACAATATAAAATTGTTTTTGCGTTGTATAATTTTTTTCATCGAAAAGAATTAAAACACAATGAGTTAGTGTATCAAAAACTTGGACTAGCAAAGAAATATTATTCTTCTATTTCAAGTAAAGATTTTAAACAATTTGAAAATACGAATACAGATAATATCCAAATTGATCCGGCAAAAATTAGTAACTCTTCACTTTTTAAAAAGGTACAAGAAGCAGATAAACAAAGCCTTTTAGATTATAATAAAAATGGATTTGCTGTTTTGCATGCTTATTTATCTGCGGAAAAAGTGGAGGAAATTAATGCAGAAATAGACATGTTGATGGCGAAAAAAACGATCGCGATCACCAATAAAAATAAACTCATGTTTGCCATTCATCATTCCGCATTATTGTCGAATATTGGGCATGATAAAGGGTTGAAAGAATTGTTGTCGGTTTTGATTGACGGTGAGGCAGTCTTATTTCAAAGCATTAATTTTTTAACTGGAAGCGAACAGCATACACATTCAGATAGTATTCACATGACAACTTATCCTTTGGGTGGTTTGCTTGGTGTTTGGATTGCGCTTGAAGATATCACAGAAGAGAATGGACCATTGCATTATTATCCAGGAAGTCATAGGTTACCGTATTATCTCAATGCGGATTATCAAAACGAAGGAAATACATGGAAATTAGGCAGCAAATCGTATAGTGAATATGAAGAGATGGTTGCCAAAAAAATTAAGGAAAACGGAATCCAGAAGACAAAATTCTTAGCAAAAAAAGGAGACTTACTGATATGGCACGCTAATTTATTTCATGGTGGAGAACCGCATCAGAATAAATTACACAGTAGAAAAAGTATGGTTTATCATTATTTTAAAGCTGGATCAGTTTGTTATCATGAGATAACCCAAAGACCAGCGTTAATAAAAAAAATCGGCTAGGAAAAATAAATTTCATAGAAAAATAAATTGCATATTTTTCATTGAAAACGTTTGTAAGTCTTTGCCATATTGCTTTTCAGAGCTAAACCATGTAGAGGGTTAGAAATTGGCAATTAATTATTTTTAGAATATTTCTGTAAAAAGATTTGCTCAATTCATAAATGCGATTACCTTTGCACTCCCAAAAATAAGTAGGGAAGCATACTATGTCGCAACGAATTAGAATAAAATTAAAGTCATACGACCACAACTTAGTGGACAAATCTGCTGAAAAAATAGCTAAAACTGTTCGCAGTACAGGAGCCGTTGTTACAGGACCTATGCCATTACCTACCGACAAAAAAATATTTACTGTGCTACGTTCACCTTTTGTGAATAAAAAAGCACGTGAACAATTCCAATTGTGTACGCACAAGCGCCTTTTGGATATCTATACCTCTTCTTCTAAAACCGTAGATGCTTTATCTAAATTAGATTTGCCATCCGGTGTTGAAGTGGAGATAAAGGCATAACAAAACTAAGACAAGAAATTTTAACAGATAATCGTCATCCTCGAGTAATCAAGGCGCTGACTAAAAAGTAAAGAGAATGAAAGGAATAATAGGCAAAAAAGTTGGCATGACCAGCATTTTCGAACCTAATGGCAAGCAAACTGCTTGTACCATTATTGAAGCAGGTCCTTGTGTTGTTACACAAGTGAAGACAGATGCTATCGATGGGTATAATGCCATTCAAATCGCTTTTGGTGAAAAGAAAGAAAAAAATAGCAATAAGTCTATGATTTCTCATTTTGCCAAAGCGGGTACGTCTGTTAAGTCGATTGTAAAAGAATTGCGTAATTCTGAATTAAAGCAAGGATTAGGTGAGACTATTACATGTGAGATATTTGCAGAAGGCGAAATGGTGAGTGTAATTGGCACTACAAAAGGTAAAGGATTCCAGGGTGTTGTGAAACGTCATGGGTTTTCTGGCGTTGGTGAAGCATCTCATGGTCAGCATGATCGTCAAAGAGCACCAGGTTCTATTGGTGGATCGTCTTACCCGTCACGCGTATTTAAAGGAATGCGTATGGCTGGTCAAATGGGCGGAGATCGCGTAAAAGTAAAAGCCCTTAAAGTATTAAAAATATTTCCAGAAAAAAACTATGTTATCGTTAGTGGTTCAGTTCCTGGTCATAATGGTTCAATCGTATTAATTCAAAAATAACATGCAAGTAGACGTATTAAATATAAAAGGAGAATCCACAGGACGTTCAGTTGAATTACCTGCCGAATTTTTTGGTATCGAACCAAATGATCACTTGATTTATCTTGCGGTAAAACAGTATTTAGCTGCAAGGCATCAAGGTACGCACAAAGTAAAAACACGTGCGGAAGTTAAAGGGGCTTCTCGTAAATTGCACAAGCAAAAGGGTACAGGTGGTGCTCGTAAAGGTAATATTCGTAATCCTTTGTACAAAGGTGGAGGGTCAATTTTTGGGCCAAAACCACACAGCTATGATTTTAAATTGAACAAGCAAGTTAAAAACTTAGCCTTCTATTCAGCACTTTCTTATAAGGCAAAAGCGAATAGTATAGTTGTAGTAGAAGATATTCAAATGGATACACCTAAGACTAGCGAGTTTGCAACCATCTTGAGTAATTTGAAGTTGACGAATAAGAAAACTTTATTCTTGTTACCGGATTACAATGACAATACTTTTTTAAGTGCTCGTAATATTCCTCGTATCAAAACGAATGTATTCCATAGTGCAAATACTTACGATGTAGTTCATGCAAGTACATTATTACTAACTGAAAATGTAGTGAAACAATTTGCAGAAACTGAAACAGAAGATGCAGTAGCATAAAAAAAGGGTTAACCTAAATAATAAAAAAAATGAAACCGTCAGAAATATTAAAACATCCAATTGTAAGCGAAAAGGTAAACAAGCAAACTGAAAAGTTTAACCGCTACTGCTTTGCTGTTGACAAACGTGCTAATAAATTGGAGATAAAGAAAGCAGTGGAAGAATTTTACAATGTACGAGTAGAGGACGTGAATACATGTGTTATTCATGGGAAAGTAAAATCTCGTAATACCAAAGCAGGTATTTTAGTAGGGCGAAAGCCATCTTACAAAAAGGCAACAGTTTCTGTTGCAGAAGGAGAAACAATTGATTTATACGCATTTTAATATATAAGGAAAAATGGCATTAAGAAAATTTAAACCAGTAACAGCAGGTACCCGATGGAGAATTGGGAACGCATTTGCAGAGATTACGACGGACGTTCCAGAAAAGTCTTTATTGGAACCAATCAAAAGAACTGGTGGCAGAAACGTACAAGGTCGTCGTTCTATGCGTTACATAGGTGGCGGACACAAGAAAATGTATCGTCTTATTGATTTCAAAAGAGATAAGAAAAACATTCCTGCTACTGTAAAAACTGTAGAGTATGATCCAAACAGAACTTCTTTCATTGCATTGTTGAATTATGCTGATGGAGAAAAGAGATATATCATAGCACCACAGGGAATCGAAGTTGGAATGACTGTAATGAGTGGTGAAGGTATTGCTCCTGAATTGGGAAATACATTGCCTTTGAAAAATATGCCTTTAGGTACTATCGTTCATAATATCGAATTACAACCAGGACAAGGTGGAAAAATTGCTCGTAGTGCTGGTTCTTCTGCACAATTAAATGCAAAAGAAGAAAAGTATGCGGTATTAAAAATGCCTTCAGGTGAATTAAGAAAAGTATTAATTACATGTTGCGCAACCGTAGGTTCGGTTTCTAATTCAGACCATGCATTGGAAACAATGGGTAAAGCTGGACGTAATCGTTGGAAAGGTATCAAACCAAGAAATAGAGGTGTAGCTATGAATCCTGTAGATCATCCGATGGGTGGAGGTGAAGGTCGTTCTTCTGGAGGTCATCCTCGTTCTCGTACTGGTAAGTATGCAAAGGGAGAAAAGACACGTAAGAAAAAAGGATCAGATAAATTAATTATCGTTCGTAGCAATGGCAAAAAATTAAAAAGCTAAAAAATAATTCAAAATAATCATTTAAAACGCAAAATTATAAATGGCTCGTTCAATTAAGAAAGGTCCTTACATTGATGGTAAATTAGAAAGAAAAGTTCTAAACATCGCAGAAGGAAAAGCAAAAAAGACTGTAATCAAAACTTGGAGTAGACGCTCAACTATATCTCCTGACTTCGTAGGGCAAACTTTTGCAGTACATAATGGAAATAAGTTTATTCCGGTATATGTTACAGAATTTATGGTAGGCCATAAATTAGGAGAATTTTCACCAACAAGAAATTTTAGATCTCATAGTGGAGGTAAATAAAGAAAATAGTAAAACATGGAAGCAGTAGCACGTCTTAGAAATTATCCAACATCACCACGTAAAATGCGCCTTTTGGCAGACGTTATTCGTGGGATGGAAGTAGAAAAAGCAGTAAGCTTTTTGAAATTTAATGCACAACATTCCTCTGTACCGTTAGAAAAACTTCTATTGAGTGCAGTGGCAAACTGGAGAGTAAAAAACGAAGGTTCTGAAGTATCAGACTTAGTTGTAAAAACCATTTTTGTAGATGGTGCTCGTACTATCAAACGTATGATGCCTGCTCCGCAAGGGCGTGCATATCGTAAGTTGAAAAGAAGCAACCACGTGACTTTAATTGTAGATCAAAAAACGGAAACTAAAAATTAATATTAAAACGAAGTGTAAAGCACCGCAATACACATCGAAAACATAAATTAAAATGGGTCAAAAAACAAATCCAATAGCAAGTAGATTAGGTATCGTCCGAGGATGGGATAGTAGCTGGTATGGTAATAAGAAAGACTATGCTGGAAAGCTCATCGAAGATTTCAAGATCAGACAATATATCAACGCACGTATTAGTAAAGCGGGCATTGCAAAAGTAGTTATCGAACGTATGTTGGGTAAACTGATTGTGACTATCCACACTTCTCGTCCTGGTATCATTATTGGTAAAGGTGGCCAAGAAGTAGACAGAGTAAAAGAAGAATTGAAGAAGTTGACTGGTAAAGACGATGTACAAATTAATATTTTGGAAATTCGTCGCCCAGAAATGGATGCACAAATCGTAGCTGACTCTATAGCAAAACAAATTGAAGGACGTGTAAACTTCAAGAGAGCAGTAAAAATGGCAATCCAAAATACGATGAGAATGGGGGCTGAAGGAATTAAAGTGAAATGTGGTGGTCGTTTAGGTGGTGCAGAGATTGCACGTAGTGAAGAAATGAAACAAGGTCGTACACCTTTGCATACATTCCGTATGGACATTGATTATGCGAATGTATTTGCAACAACGGTATATGGAAAAATAGGTATTAAGGTTTGGATTTGTAAAGGTGAAGTGTTGGCTAAAAGAGATTTGAATCCAAATATCGTAGCTGGAAATGATAAACCAACTGGTTTTAGCGGTGGAAGAAGCGGTGGTTTTGGTGGAAATAGAGAAAGAGGTGGAGATGATAGAAGAGGTGGTGGAAATAGAGGCGGTGGTACTGGTGGTGCTAAACGCGGAGGAAAAAATTAATTTTTGAACAATTCTTATAATCAATAGAAAATGTTACAACCAAAAAGAACGAAACACAGAAAAGCACACAAAGGTAGAATTAAAGGTGATGCAAAAAGAGGAGCTACATTGGCTTTTGGAACATTCGGTTTGAAATCATTAGAACCTAAATGGATAACTAATCGTCAAATTGAAGCAGCTCGTCAAGCAATGACACGTCACATGAAACGTGAAGGATCAGTTTGGATTCGTATCTTCCCAGATAAACCAATTACTGCTAAACCAGCTGAAGTACGTATGGGTAAAGGTAAAGGTAATCTTGAATACTATGCAGCGGTTGTACATCCAGGTCGTATCATGTTTGAAATATCTGGTGTAAGTTTAGAAGTGGCTAAAGGTGCATTGTCTCTTGCAGCACAAAAATTACCTATAGCAACTAAAATTGTAGTACGTAGAGATTATGCAGAAGCTTAATCCTTTAAAATAATAAAGAAATGGCAAACACAAAAAAAAGAAGTAACGAATTGGATGTGCGCTCGATGAGTGAAGCTGATGTATTAAAAAATATCGAGGATGCAACATTACGCATGAAAAGAATGAAATTCAGTCATGCTATTACACCAATCGAAAACCCAATGGCTATTCGTACCATTCGTCGTGAATTGGCGCAATTGAAAACGGAGCAACGTAGAAAACAATTAGAAAAGTAAAATAATAACAGTAAAAACCATTCCAATGGAAGAACTAATAACAGCAAGAAGTCGTCGAAAAACTCGTACAGGGTTGGTAGTCAGTAATAAAATGGAAAAAACCATTACCGTTACTGTAGAACGTAAAGTGAAACACCCTATCTATGGTAAATTCTTGAAAAAGACTACACGATTTATGGCTCATGACGAAAAAAATGAATGCTCCATCGGGGACATCGTGAAGATAATGGAGACCAGACCATTGAGCAAAAATAAATGCTGGAGACTTGTAGAAATAGTTGAAAAAGTGAAATAGTGAATTTGGTAGTTTGGTAATTGAAAAATTACTGAAATTATAAAAGGAATCAAAATAAGTAAATAATGATAAGATGAGCTGAAGTTCATTTCTAAAATAACTCCTCATCAAATCGTCAAATTAATATAAAATGATACAACAAGAAAGTAGATTAACCGTAGCCGATAACAGTGGTGCCAAAGAGGTACTTTGTATTCGTGTACTGGGCAATTCAGGACAGGATTACGCACACATAGGCGATAAAATAGTAGTGACTGTAAAGGATGCTATGCCTGGGAGCGGTATCAAAAAGGGAACTGTTGCAAAAGCTGTAATTGTTCGTACTAAACATAAGCTTCGACGCAAAGATGGTTCTTATATTCGTTTCGATGACAACGCTGTAGTTATTTTAAATGCTGCAGATGATCCAAGAGGAACACGTATTTTCGGGCCAGTAGCTCGCGAACTAAGAGACAAAGGATACATGAAAATAATATCATTAGCACCAGAAGTGCTTTAATCTATAAAATTAAGTAAAGTGAGAAACAGATTTAAACCTAAATATTCTATTAAGAAAGGCGACCAAGTAGTTGTAATTGCTGGTTCTGATAAGGATCGTACTACACCTAAGGCAGTTCTTTCCGTTATACCTGACGAAACTAGCCCTCGTGTGTTGGTGGAAGGTGTGAATATTAAAACAAAACATAAAAAACCAAATGCTCAAAATCCGCAAGGAAGTATTGTGAAGGAAGAAGCGCCTATCGCTATGTCTAATGTGATGCTTTGGGATGCAAAAACAAAATCGGCTACAAAAATTAGTCGCGAACGTAAAGAAGGAAAAGCAATTCGAATATCAAAAAAATCAGGGGAGGTAATCAAGTAATGAGTACAGTATCTTACAAACCACGTATGCAAACGAAGTACAGCACAGAAGTTGTACCTGCGTTAATGAAAAAATTTGGATACACTACAGTAATGCAGTGCCCTAAATTAGAAAAAATATGTCTTAATCAAGGTGTAAAAGGTTCCGTTGCCGATAAGAAATTGATTGATGTAGCCATCGAAGAAATGTCCAATATTACCGGACAAAAAGCAGTAGCTACAATGTCTAAAAAAGATATATCTAATTTCAAATTAAGAAAAAATATGCCAATTGGCACACGTGTTACCTTACGTGGAAAGAATATGTTTGATTTCTTAGATCGTTTTGTATCCGTATCCTTACCTCGTGTGAGAGATTTCAAAGGTATCAATGATAAAGCATTCGACGGTCGTGGTAATTATACCATCGGTATCAATGAACAAATTATTTTTCCAGAAATAGATATTGATAAATTACCTAGAATCAGTGGCATGGATATCACCTTTGTAACTTCTGCAAGAACAAATGAAGAAGCTTATGAATTATTGAAAGAATTAGGGATGCCTTTTAAAAACTTAAACGTAAAAAATAATTAATAGTCATGGCAAAACAATCAATCAAAGCTAGACAACGCAAACGCGAAAAAATGGTAGCGCATTATGCAGACAAAAGAAAGGCCTTAAAAGCTGCTGGTGATTATGCTGCTCTTGATTTATTACCAAAGAATGCATCGCCAGTTCGATTACATAATCGTTGCCAATTGACTGGAAGAGGTAAAGGGTATATGCGACATTTTGGAATTTCACGTATCATGTTTCGTGACATGGCACTTAATGGCTTGATTCCAGGCGTACGAAAAGCGAGTTGGTAATAACCTACATATGATTTCTACTTTGGATGTTGAATTTAAATTTATGCATGCTCTGTACTAAAATCAATTAAAATAAGAATAAATTAAATAAAAACTATTTAAAATACCTGAATAAAGAAGGATGAGAAACTAAAAACTCAACATTCAACATTCAACATAAAAATTAAAGTAAAATGGTAACAGATCCTATAGCCGATTTTTTAACGCGAATCAGAAATGCACAAATGGCTGGTCATCGTATCGTGGATATTCCAGCATCAAATTTGAAAAAGAAAATGACTGAAATATTGTATGATAAGGGTTATATCTTGAAATATAAATTTGAAGAAGATAACAAACAAGGCATTATCAAAATAGCATTGAAGTATGATGTCAATACAAAAGTTCCTGCTATTCGTGGATTAGAAAGAGTGAGTCGCCCAGGACTTCGTCAGTACGCGAAACCAACTGAAATTAAAAGAGTTCAAAATGGATTAGGTATTGCAATTCTTTCTACTTCAAAAGGAGTAATGACGGATAAAGAAGCTAAAACAAATAATATTGGCGGTGAGGTATTATGCCACATCTATTAAAATAATTATCAAAAAATAGAGTATCAATTTCTCTTTTTTTAAACCATAAAAAATACAACAATGTCTCGAATAGGAAAACAACCGATTACTATACCTACAGGTGTTACACTTCAAGTGAGTGGCACAAATGAAGTATCAGTGAAAGGACCAAAAGGCGAATTAAAACAAAATATTGATAGAGATATCATTTTAGAAATAAGCGAAGGAAAAGTAGAAGTAAAAAGACCTACAGATCAAATTCGCCACCGTGCCATGCATGGCTTGTATCGTTCTATTATTGCTAATATGATAGTAGGTGTAACCGATGGCTTTACCAAGAAGTTAGAATTGGTTGGTGTGGGTTTTAAAGCAGCCAATACAGGAAATATTTTGGACTTAGCATTAGGCTATTCGCACAATATCATTTTCGAAATACCAAAAGAATTGTCTATCACTACTTTGACGGAGAAAGGAGCCAATCCAATTATCACTTTGGCGGGTTCTGATAAGCAATTGCTAGGTCAAGTAGCGGCAAAGATTCGTGGATTACGTAAACCAGAGCCTTACAAAGGTAAAGGTGTGAAATATGTAGGTGAATACATACGTCGTAAAGCAGGTAAAGCAGCAGGTAAATAATTAATTAAAATCAGAGAATGGTTAACAGTCATTTTCATCAAAAATAAAATAAAATGGACGCTAAAGTAATCAGAAGACAAAAACTAAAATGGAGAATACGTGCTAAAATATCTGGCACCACTTCACGACCTCGTTTGTCTGTATATCGCAGCAATAAGGAAATATATGCGCAATTAATTGATGATGCTACAGGAGTAACATTGGCTGCCGCAAACAGTAGAAATAAAACAATGGCTACTACAGGTACTAAAGTTGAAAAGTCAAAAGCTGTTGGTATAGCTATTGCAACTGCAGCATTGGCAAAAGGAATTGATACATGCATATTTGATAGAGGTGGTTACCTATATCATGGACGTATCAAATCTGTTGCTGATGGCGCTAGAGAAGCTGGCCTTAAATTCTAAGCTTGAAATAAACCTATACAAAGAATATTTAAACATATATAATGTCTAAAACAGAAACAAATAAAGTAAAATCTGGCGAAATCGAATTGCAAGAAAAAGTAGTATCCGTAAATCGTGTTGTTAAGACAACAAAAGGTGGACGTACATTTAGCTTCTCTGCATTGGTAGTAGTTGGAAATGGTAATGGCGTAATTGGTCATGGTTTAGGAAAAGCCAAAGAAGTTCAAATGGCCATTCAAAAAGGAATTGATGATGCTAAGAAAAACTTAGTGAAAGTTCCTGTATTGCGTGGTACTGTTCCGCATGAAATTGTGGCGAAAGAAGGTGCTGCAAAGGTAATGATTAAACCAGCCTCACATGGTACGGGAGTTATTGCAGGAGGTAGCATGCGTGCGGTTTTGGAAAGTGTTGGTATTACGGATGTATTGGCAAAATCGCTAGGTTCTGCAAATCCACACAACGTAGTAAAAGCAACAATTTCAGCCTTGGCTCAAATGCGTGAACCAATCCAAGTAGCAAGAGATAGAAATATTGGTTTGAAAAAAGTATTTAACGGGTAATTGTTTTAGCGAGCCCTATTAATAAGCATAAAGAATTAAATAAAATGAGTAAGATAAAAGTAACACAAGTTAAAAGTTCGATTGATCGTTCAGAACGTCAAAAGGCAACTTTAATAGCACTTGGTTTAAAAAAAATAAGTCAAAGTGCAGAGCATGAGGCAACTCCGCAAATCCTTGGCATGATTAGTAAAGTAGCCCATTTAGTAAAAACTGAAAAATAAAAGTCATGAATTTACATACGTTAAAACCTGCAGAAGGTTCTACACATAGACCAGGAAAAAGATTAGGTAGAGGTAATTCTTCTGGTAAAGGTGGTACATCCACAAAAGGTAATAAAGGTGCTCAAGCTCGCGCTGGTCACAATTATAGAAGAGGAAGTGAAGGCGGTCAAATGCCATTACATCGTCGTTTACCAAAACGTGGTTTCAAGAATATCAACCGTGTTTCTTATAAAGTATTGAACCTTGATCAAATTGATGCTCTAGCATTGCGCTATGAGTTGCAAGAAATTACACCAGAAACATTATATATTACTGGTATATTGAGTCGCACAGATTTAATAAAAGTATTGGGTAATGGTGAAATTAAAACTAAACTTTCATTCAAAGTAAATGCTGTAAGTGCAAGTGCGAAATTAGCTATTGAAGCTGCAGGTGGTTCGATTGAAATCATTTAGTCCAGATAACTCTATTTTATCAGAAATTAAACTCAAAGAAATGGCGTTCTGCTCTTGTTTATACAGAATATAATTGAATAATTAAGTTTGAAAAAGAAATTTTTAACCCTAAATTGCGGTTCTAAAAAAAGAATATAGAAGTAGAATGAAAAAAATTATAGATACAATAAAAAATATTTGGAGTATTGATGAACTTCGTAATCGAATCGTGTTCACGCTTACTTTGCTTTTGATTTATCGTGTGGGCTGCCATGTGGTTAT